>Ga0272443_10007302_pt1 | contig 10605 bp, 10 predicted proteins | sample SSMAcet12_FD_193581 | JGI IMG/M metagenome (GOLD analysis project Ga0272443, IMG submission 193581) | Marine sediment archaeal communities from Little Sippewissett salt marsh, Falmouth, MA, United States - SSM-Acet-12 | ecosystem: Environmental > Aquatic > Marine > Wetlands > Sediment ... | reverse complement strand
CCTTCCACCGCCGGCTCGCCTTCGGCCGCCGGGTCGACGGTCAGATCGATGAACGGGACGTCCAACAGGTCGACGCCGGGCGCCGGCGGCACCTCCGCGAGCGGGGCCAGCAGCCAGGCCTGCACGGCGCGCACGTCGGCGCCCTGAACGAGCGTGTAGGTCGCCTGCCGCAGCGGATCGAGGACCTGCCGCCGGACGGCCACGCCGTCCGGCCAGGGGAGCAGCCGCAGGTCCTGGCCGGCCACCGGACCCTCCCACAGCACGCGCGGCGCCAGCGGCATGATGCCGCCCGGGATCGCCTCGGCGAGCGCGGGCACCGGTCGGGCGCCCGCGACGTCGGGCATGGCGGCCGCGTAGCGCACGGCCGCCGTGCGGTTGGCGAACGCGCCCACCCGCACCCGGTAGACGTCGCCCTGGCTCCCCGTGGAGCGCACGACGTACGCCGGGAAGCCGTCGCGCAGCAGGTTCCGCGAGATGTCGACGGCGGCCCCCTGATCCGAGACCGCGATCACCTGCACGGTGAAGCTGATCGCCTGGGCCGAAGCGCCGACGACCGCGAGCACGAGACCCACGAACGCGCCCACCGCCCACCGCGATCGGCGGCGCCCGATCGGCACGGCCGGCGATGCGCCGGCCACGTCAGAAGTCCTTGCGTTCGAACACGATGACCGCAACGGCGGCGAAGGCCGCGCAGTAGAACGCGATCAACGCGACCACCCACCCGAGGTCGCTCGCCGGCGCGGCGTAGGCCGACAGCTGCGAGGTCAGCAGGTACGGCGTCACGCCCGGGAACACGACGAGCAACTCCATGACGATCAGCGTCGCCAACGTCGCGAGGGCCCCCGCGGCGGCGTTCATGAACAGCACCGCGAACAGGACCGCCAGCAGGGCGATCGGCAACAGCGCATAGGCCGCGATGAGGTAGGCGCGCAGCAGCTCGACCCAGGCGGCGGCGGGCGCCATCGTCCCCGTCCCGAGGAGGCCGGAGGCCCCCAGCCCGGTGCCGCCCACGAACGATCCGAAGCCGAAGGAGGCGCCCGCCAGCAGCGAGGCCAGCAGGAACCACGCGAGCGCCAGGAACGGCAGCGCGGAGACGACCAGGAGCTTCGCGAGCAGCCACTGTGAACGCGTGACGGGCCGCAACAGGACCGTCGGCAGCGTGCCGTGCTGGATCTCGATCCCGAGCAGCTCGGCCGCGGCGATCGCCACCAGCAGCGGCAGCAGGAAGGCCATGCTCGACAGCAGCGACAGCGCCGGCACCTGGTAGCCCGAGACGATGAAGAAGCCGTACACGTCGAATACCCCGGGTGCGTAGGCCCAGAGCCAGGGGAACAGCGCCAGGACCACGAGCCCGAGGCGCACGCTGCTCAGGTGCGCCAACTTGCCCATCTCCATGGTGAGGAGCGCGATCACCGCGCACCCCCGCGCCCGCGGCCGGCGCGCCCCAGGCGCGGCGACTCGGCGTCGATCGCCAGGGCATCCACCGCGGTGCGGCGCGCCCGCTCGGCGGTCACCCGCTCGCGGTAGTGCGCCCGCAGGTCGAACACGTCCGGGCCGATCTCGAACAGGTCCATGCCGCCCCCGACGAGGGCCGCGGCCAGCCGCTCGGCGCCGGTGCCCGGCGCGAGCGCCGCCACGAGGTGATCGCCTCTCCGTTGCGCCTCGCGCACCCACGGCTGCGCCCGCAGCAGGGCGACCGCGGCCGGAACGTCCGACACCCGTGCGCGGAACCGGGCCCGTCGGTCGCGCAGGTCGACGGCGTCGATCAGCTCGCCCTCCTCCATCAGGCCGACGAGGTGGCAGTACGCCACCACCTCCTCGAGGTGGTGGGTGGACAACAGCACGGCGGTGCCCTCCTCGGCCGCCTCGTGCAGCACGCGATGCACCAGGTGCAGCGAGAGCGGGTCCATGCCGCTCGCGGGCTCGTCGAGCACGAGGATGTCGGGTCGCGTCAGCAGGGCCGCGGCCACGCCGAGGCGCTGCCGCATGCCCAGCGAGTAGATGCCGACCGGCCGATCGGCGGCCGCGGTGAGCTCCATGCGGTCGAGCATCTCGCCGATCCGACCCGCGGGCACGCCGCCGGCCAGGCGGGCGTGCAGCCGCAGGTTGCGGCGGCCGCTGAGGTAGGGGTAGAAGGCCGCCGGCGCCTCGACCACCGCACCGAGTCGACGCCGCACCGAGGGGCGCTCGTGGGGATCCTCGCCGAGCATGCGCACCGTCCCCGAGGTCGGGAAGGCCAGGCCGGCGACCAGACGAATCACGGTCGTCTTGCCGGCGCCGTTCGGACCGACCAGGGCGTACACCTCCCCGGGCTGGACGCGCAGCGACAGGTCGCGGACCACGGGGCGGCTGCCGTACCGCTTGGTCAAGCGGACGGTCTCGATCGCGGGGGTCACACGGTTCGAAGCAGCGTCCACGCGCACCTCACCCCCGAGACTACACGGCCGGCCTCCGGGCCGGGCATGGGATGGCTCACGCCTCCGCCAACGCGCCGGACGGCGCCGCCCCGCCGCTCTCGGTGGCCACCTCCTGGGTGGTCATCGCATCGAGGACGTGCTCGACCGCGCGCTCGACGGCGCGGTCGAAGTCGGTCGTGTCGACGACCGGCGAGCCCTCGCGGGCCGCCTGTTCGAGGACGAAGTCCTGGATCATGCGGATCTCCGCGAAGTGCTCGAGGTAGTCGTCGCTCGGCCGCATCCTGTGCGTGCGCCCCTCGCGCCGGCTGAAGTTCTCGCGGTGATCGTCCTCGTCGCCGACGACCAGGACGATCTCGATGACCAGGGCACGGTCGTCGGGCCGCTGCGGCGACAGGCCCGGCACCAGGTGCGTCCCCTCGATGACCAGCGAGGTCGCCTCCTTCACGTTGCGTTCGATGATCGCCTCGATCGCTCGGCTCATCTGCTGCACCTGCGCCTGGAAGCCCCGGGCGACCCGCTTGCGCTTCGGCTTGGCGTTGGCCATCTCGTGCGGCAGCAGCTCCGCGCGCCAGGCCGCGTAGCTCGAGGCGTGCAGGATGGGACTGAGCTCGGGGCTGATCAGCGAACGCAGCGCCTGGCGCACGCTGTCCGTGGAGACGACCCGCGGGATCCCGAGCCGGTAGCCGAGTTCGGCCGCCAGGACCGACTTGCCCACGCCGGCGGCCCCCGACACCAGCACGACCACCGGTCGCTCGGCACGCCGCAGCGACCTGAGCAGCGTGTAGCGGCGCGCGAACTCCTCCCCCGCCTCCTCCTGCAACAGCCGGCGGACGACGGCCCGGACGCGCTCGCTCTCGACCCGCGGCACCCCCAGGCGCCACAGCTGGTCCTCGGCGCGCCGCGCGAGGCGGTGCGACAGCTCGGGGTCGAGACCGATCGCCAGCAGCGACTGCGCGAGCACGCCCCGCGAGAACGGGAGCCCCGCGGCACGGCCCTCCTCGACGACCACCAGCTCGGCCGCCAGCGCCAGCGTCGCCTCGTAGCGGGCCCGCACGTCGCGGCCGAAGCGCGCCTCGAGCGCCGACGCCACCCGCTGGTACAGCTCGCGCTCCTGCACCTGACGGCGGCCGTCGGAACGCAGGCCCAGTTCGACCTGGCGCACGACCGCGTACGCCTCCTTGAACGCCAGGCCGAGCTTCTCGAGCGAGGCCGCCAGCTTGCGGCGACTGAACGGGTCGCGCCCGCCGGACTCGTCGACCACCTCGAGCTCGCTGAACGGCGGGGTCTGGCGCGCCAGCGCCTCGGCGGCCTCGGGACCGATCTGCTCGGCCACCCAGCGCCCCAGTCGCTTCATGAGTTCGGCGAGCTCGACCTGTTGCTCGTGCCGCTGGCGGTAGTGCTTCTCGACATCGCGCGCCAGCCGCACGGCGTGCTCGGTCGCCACACCGGCGGACTGCAGCACCTCGACGATCGGACCCGTTGCGAACGGGTAGCGCTTCGACCCGTCCTGCACGCGCAGATCTCGTCGCTTCACGTCACGGCCTCCAGTACGCACGAGGCTAGCACGGCGCCACCTGGCCGCCCACGGGCGCCAGCCGGTCGAGGAGATCCTTGACGATGTTCCCGGTCAGCCCCCAGACGTCGCGCCCCACCACCAGGTAGCGGTGCAGGACGCGCGTACCCCCCTCGTGGACACGGGTCTCGCGCACGACCGGGGTCGCGGCGAGCAGCGCCAGCGGGACCGTGAAGACCTCGGCGACCTCGCCGGGGTCGACCCGCAGGTCGGCGGGCCACGTCACCCGCGCGACGACCGGCGTCGCGACGAGGCCGAACGGCGAGGCGCGGTCGTCGAGCAGCCCGAACACGTCGCCGGGATCGACCCGCAGGCCCACCTCCTCGTGCGCCTCGCGCAGCGCGGCGGCGATCGCGTCCTCGCCGGGCTCGACGCGCCCGCCGGGGAACGCGATCTGCCCCGCGTGGCGCGACAGGCCGGCCGATCGGACCGTGAACAGCAGCGCGGGCCCCTCGGGCGCGTCCAGCAGCGGCACGAGCACCGCCGCCCGGCCGTGCCCGGGCAGGTCGAGGCCCCGCGCGACGGGCTCGGCGAGGGCCCGCCGCACGTCGTCCACGGTCCACGAGCTCACGACGGGTGGCCCACCTCGGCCCCGCGAGCGAGTCGCCGTTCGACATGATCGCGGAGCAGCAGCTCGGGGTCGTGGCCGGCCGCCGTCGCCGCCCGGGCCAGCTGGAGCAACGCCTCCGCGAGGTCGTCGGGGTCTCGGGCGACGTCGCCCAGGCTGCGCGCCGCGAGCGCCTCGTCCGCCGGCCAGCCCAACGCGCGGGCGAGCTCACCGGCGCGCCGCAGCGCGGGCAGCGAACGCGGCACGCGGTCTGCCGGCGTGCGCGGGGCGCCGCCCCGCTCGCCGGCCTTGATCTCCTGCCAGTTGCGCAGGACCTGCTCCGCGTCGTGAACGACCACGTCGCCGAAGACGTGGGGGTGGCGCCGCACCAGCTTGTCGACGATCGCGGACTCGACGTCCTCGTAGCCGAACGTGCCGGCCTCCTCCCCGATGACGGCGTGGAACGCGACCTGCAGCAAGACGTCACCGAGCTCGTCGGCGACGACCGCGGGATCGCCGTCGGCGATGGCGTCGACCGCCTCCGCGGCCTCCTCGAGCAGGTGCGGGCGCAGGCTGTCGTGGGTCTGCTCCTGGTCCCACGGGCAGCCACCGGGGCCGCGTAGGCGGCGCATGATCGTCAGCAGGCGTTCCATGCCGCCGATGCTACCTTCGACGGCGTCCTCCGCGTGGGTGCCCGCCGACGCCGGAAGCCACGCCCGCGCCGGTCAGCCGGGCGCCCGCACCACCGCCCAATGGCGGCCGCTGCGACCGGCATCGCGGCGATGCGAGAAGCAGCGGTCGGCCGCGCAGTGGGTGCAGGTGCGGCTCGCCGTGATCGCGTCCGGCGGCAGGCCGGCGCCCTCGAGCTGCGCCCGCACGGCGCCGGGCACGTCGAGACGCCAGCGTCCCGCCACCATCGGGTCCGGCCACGCGACGTCCGCGGGCACCGCCGGATCGGCCCGCACGGCGGCCACCACCTCCGGACCGACCTGGTAGCAGGGTCCCTGGATCGCCGGACCGAGCCACGCCTGCACGTCCACGGGATCGCTACCGTAGCGGCGAACCAGCGCCCGCACCGCGGCCGCGGCGACGCCGGCGGCCGCCCCGCGCCAACCCGCGTGGACCGCCGCCACGGCCCCACGGCGGGCGTCGACCAGGATGACGGGCAGGCAGTCGGCCGCCGACACCGCCAGCAGCCACCGCGGGTCGTCGCTGATCAAGGCGTCGCCCTCACGGCCGGCGAGGTCGAGGCCGGCCTCATGCACCTCGGCGCCGTGCACCTGGTCGATCCTCGCCACGCTCTCCAGGGCGACGCCGAAGGCGCGGGCCACGCGGCGGCGGTTCTCGGCGACGGCGGCCGGATCGTCGCCGACCGAGGCGCCGAGGTTGAGGCTGTGCCAGGGCGGCAGGCTGACGCCGCCGCCGCGCGGCGAGAACCCATGCGCGACCGGCAGCGGGCCGCGTTCGAAGTCGGCCGTCGTCAGTTCCGCCACCGGCTCAGTAGTTCCGGGCCGTCGCCCGCATGCCGCCGCTGGACTCGAGCCAGTCGGCGACGACGCCGATCGCCGCGCGGACGGTGGGCGTGATGAGCGGGTCGCCGAAGCTCTCGAGGCGCACGATCACCTCGCCACCGGCGCGCCGCTGGGCGACCACCAGCAGCTGCTGCACGAGCTCGGGCTCGTCGACCGTGACGCGGAACCACCAGCGATCGCTCTCGCCGACGGCGCGGGCCGCCTCGTGCACGATGACGTGGCCCTCGGGCGCCGCGACGACCAGCTTCTCGAACGGAGCGTCCGACGGCCACGCGCCGTCGAGCAGGGCATGGGGCATGGTGACGTGCCTCCCTAGCGGCTCGGGCGCCGGCAGTCCGGCACCGTCGAGCGCGAAGACCTGGTAGACCAGTGGCTTGCCCTGGGCGCGCCACTTGAGCGCGTACTTCGTCTCGAACACCTCGGGCGGCGCCGACCGCTCGACCCGGGCGGCGACGCCGGACCGGGCCGCCTCCTCGCGGGCGAACGCGACGTAGTCGAGGTGGTCGGAGGCCAAACGGATCTCGCCGCCGGGCAGCAACCGCGTCGACGCCAGCCGGAAGAAGGGAACCCGCAGGAGCCGGTGCCGCGCGTGCCGCTCCTTGGGCCACGGGTCCGGGAAGTTCACCGTGATCGAGGCCAGCGACGCGGGCGCGAAGAGCTGCCGCACGCCGATCTCGGCGGGCGCCTTGAGGATCCGCACGTTGCCGATGCCCTCGCGGCGCAGCCGTCGCAGCGCGCGCAGCACGCTGGTGCCGGACACCTCCAGACCCACGTGGTCGTGATCCGGCGCGGCGCGAGCGCGCGCCGCCGTGTAGCGGCCATCCCCGAAGCCGATCTCGAGGTGGAGCGGCGCCTCCCGACCGAACTCCGCCACCCAATCGACCGGGTGCGCCACGCGGCGCCACGGCAGCAAGATCGGCCGCACCGCCGCTGGACCGGCCGACGCGACCCCGACCCTCACGCCAACCGAACCGTCCTGCGCTCCCGCCATTCAGGCGGGTCCCTCGTCGCTGCCGTGGAAGGGCCGCGCCAGCACCGTGTCGTCGACCCGCAACCCCAACCGCAGGAGGTTGGCCCGCGGCACCCACAGGTAGGCGCCGGCGCCCTCGGACGCGACGACCGGGACGGCGATGGCGCTCCCGTCCGGCAGCTTGAGGGCGACCTCGTCGAAGTCACCGACCACCTCACGCCACGCCCGGGCGATCCCGGCGTCGACGGCCACGCCGGCGACGGGCACGCCGGCGGGCGCCAGGCGCACGACGAGCCGGGCGGTGCGCGGCCGGCGCGTGCGGATCCGCAGGAGTCCGACGTGGACGAGGCGGGTGACGACCGCCCGCGCCGCGTCTTCCTCGACGTCGAGCTCGCGGGCGATGCGGGCCACCGTCCAGTGCCCGTTCACGACGGCCAGCACGCGCTGCTCGGGCGAACCGAGGGACGGCCTCGTGCCCCCCTCGTCGACCCCGAAGGGCACGGCGTCGCGCTCGACCATCGCCGGCCCCTCGCCCGCTCGACGCGACTCGTCCAGGCGCCGCAGCGCGTCGAGCACGATCGCCTCGGTGCTGGTCTCGATGGTCGTGCGTGGGGCGGGCAGACCCGCCGTGAAGGCGAAGGCGCCGCGCTCGTCGCCGAACAGGGCGTCCACCGCCGCGGGGCCCTCGAGCTCGCCGAACTCGGCGTGGCGCAGCTGACCTCGGTCGAAGTAGAAGCGCGCACGGCCCGACGGGTGCTTCACGCTGAGGCGGCCGGTCCGCTTCGAGGCAGCCAGCAGCTGGAACAGGTCCACGAGCGAGAAGAGACCCAGGGTCCCGGTCACGGACGCCATGCTACCAGGGGCGCTCCCCGGTCTCCGAATCGCGCCGCGGACCGGCCCGGCGCCCGTCGCGGCGCCGCCCGGCACGCGCCGCGGCACCGCCCGGCGCGCGCTCAGCTGACGTCGTCGGGATGCGGGACGTCGACCGCGACCACGTCCTCGTCGACGGGGCCGCTGGCGAGGCCGAGGACGCCGTGCGCCGCCGTCCACGCGCCGCCCTCGGGCCCGGTCACGGAGAGGGCGGTCCGCGCCACCACGGCCGACCGCCCCTCGAGGGCGAGCGGCGCAAGGCCCCCGACGAGCATCGAGTTGACGCCGTACCGCAGGTGCGCGCGTCCCACCAGACCAGCCCGCAGGCCGCGCCCGAGCCACGCCTCGCCCTCCTCGATCGCGGGATCGGGCGGCCACGATCGGGCCCAGCGGGCCGCGTTGGCCGAGGGCTGGACCAGCACCTGGGCACCGAGGCCATCGAGCCGCTCGATGACGTGGTGGTACCAGCCGTCGAGGCAGACGGCGACGGCGACGCGGCCGACGGGGGTGGCGACCACCGGCAGGTCCTCCAGCCGGCCGCGGGCCAGCCCCACGCGCCGCTCCAGCCCCTCGGTGAGGAAGACCTTCGGCGCGCGCGCGACGACGGCGCCGCCGGGGGCGAAGACCAGCGCGAGGTTGTGCACGCGGGGATCGACGACGTGCAGGCCGCGGGCGGCCTCGTAGGCCACGGTCGGGAAGAAGCCGGTGCCGGCGACCAGGGTGGCGCCGGTCGCGCGGGCCGCCGCCGCGAACGCCCCCGTCCACATCGCGTAGGCGTCGACCGCGAGGTCGGCGTACGCGGCCTGGCTCCAACGCCAGCGACGGCGCAGCGCCCGCGCCGTCCAGCGCGCGCCGCGCCGCCGGAGCAACACCCGGGCGGCGCCGAACAACCCGTCGTCCAGGCGGTCGCCGACGCCCCCCGCGGTGGCCAGGAGCGGCAGGGCCCACAGCTCGGGGAAGGCGACGAGGGCCGGACCGGGCGCCCCGGCGACCGCCCGCTTGGCCAGATCGAGCACCCGCTCCGCGAAGCGCTCGGCCGACGCGTAATCCTCGGCGCGCCACCTCGGTTGCACGGCCGCGAGCCGCACCAGGCTGCCCATGGCACGAGCGTACCCGAGCGGCGGGGTGACGACGCCGACGGTTAGACTCGGTGGGTGACGCTGCGCCTGGGCCGTTACCTGGTTCGCGAGGTCGCCGGCCTCTACCTGCTCGGCGTCGCCGCCCTCTGCCTGCTGCTGTCGATCGACCTGCTGAGCGTGATGGCACGCTTCCTGGTCGAACACGACGCGGGCGCCCTCACGATCGCGCGGCTGCTCGCCTTCAAGCTCCCCTGGTTCCTCCACCTCACCCTGCCGCTGGCGGTGGTGTTCTCGATCCTCGTCGCCAGCGGGCGCCTCGCCAAGGACGCGGAGCTCAAGGCCGCGTACGCCGGCGGGGTGCCGCCGATCCGCCTGCTCGCGCCCCTGATCGGCGTGGGCGCGGTCGTGACGCTGCTCGCGCTGGGGATCAACGGCTGGCTCGAGCCGTGGGGCGAGGCGGCCTACCAGCGCGAGATCCAGGGCTTCCTCTACGCCCGACCGCCGGCGGCGACGCAGGTCGACGCCGCCTTCGCGATCGACGGCGTCGGCACCTTCTTCGCCGCGCGCCTGCGCGCCGACCGCGACGACCCGACGCGCGCCGAGCTCAGCGGGGTGCTCGTCGTGCTCGCGGACGGGCGCACCGTCACCGCCCCCCGCGGCACCTGGGACGCCATCCCCCGAACGTGGACGCTCGAGGGCGCCCGCGTCACCGCGGCGGGCCAAGCCCAGGGCGAGCAGCAGGCCGGCATCCTGACGCTTGGTTTCCCCCTCGAGTCGACGCCCGAACAGGCGCTCATGCGCCCCGCGCTGCAGACGCTGACCCAGCTGGTGGCCCGCGTGGGCGACCTGCGTGAGGCCGGTGGCGACGTCGCCGAGGCGCGCTTCGCCCTGCACCGGCGGCTCGCCGACGCCTCGAGCGCCGTCGTGTTCGCGCTGGCGGCGGGCGCGCTGGCGCTGCGGGTGCGCGGCCGCGCCACGGGCCTCGGCTGGACGATCGCCCTGGTGGTCGCGTTCTGGGCGAGCTGGACGCTGACCGGCACGCTGTTCGACCGTGGGGTCCTGGGCCCGCTCGCCGCGGCCTGGGCGACCCCGGCCGCCGTCGCCGCGGCGGGCGCGGGCCTGGCCTGGTGGGTCGCGTCGCGATGAACGTCTGGGGCCGGGCCATCGCGCGCGAGATCGCGCCGCTGTACGTCCTCGGCCTGATGGTGCTGACGCTGCTCCTGCTGCTCTCCTTCCTGCTCGACGTGCTCGCCGACGTCGTGTCGCGCGGCGTGCCCGCGGGCACGGTGGCCGCCTTCCTGCTGCTCAAGCTGCCGAGCGCGGCCGCCGCCGGCCTGCCACTGGCGCTCCTGTTCGCCGCGCTCCTGGCGCTCTCGCGCGCGACGCAGGACGGCGAGCTGCGGGCCGCGCTGCAACTCGGGGTCTCGCCGCTCGCGACGGTGCGGCCGATCCTGGTCGTCGGCGCCGCCGTCGCGCTGCTCACGCTGGCGAACAACGAGATCCTCGTGCCGTGGGCGGAGCAGCGGGCGCTCGAGGTCCAGCGCGAGATCCTCCTGCGCAGCCCCGAGACGGTGCTGCGCTCGGGCGCCTTCTTCGAGGATGCCCTCGGCAGGTCGA
>Ga0272443_10007301_pt1 | contig 10607 bp, 8 predicted proteins | sample SSMAcet12_FD_193581 | JGI IMG/M metagenome (GOLD analysis project Ga0272443, IMG submission 193581) | Marine sediment archaeal communities from Little Sippewissett salt marsh, Falmouth, MA, United States - SSM-Acet-12 | ecosystem: Environmental > Aquatic > Marine > Wetlands > Sediment ... | reverse complement strand
TATTGGTTGTTGCAATAATTGATATTACACTGGGACTTTTAATATTAATGCGTAATAAAAGAAATTTAGTAAATTTAATTTTTGCTGCCTTAACTTTTTGTTTAGCATTGTGGTCATGCACAATATTTATTACCTATTTACCAAACATTTCAAATCTAGATTTTTGGTCAAATGCAACATTTTGGGGTCCTTCATTACTTCCGTCATTACTAATCTATTTTACATTAATATTTCCAGTTAAACAAAAAAAAATTTCAAAATTTGTTAAAGTGATTTTGATTTCAATACCTTTATTATTAATTATATTATCACTATTACAACAAATAAACACTAAAACATATGACCCGGTTACAATTGAAAGAGGTTTTGGGTACTATTTATTTTCAATTTATTTCTTTGCGGGAATTTTTTATTCCATAATAAAGTTGCTTTATAGACATCATAAACTAGATGGAATAGATAGAGTTAGAATAACATATTTATTATTCGGAGTAGTAGCAGCTGTTATTGTTGGTGTAATTTTTAATTTAATATTACCTATTGCTGGTAGTTCTGATTTTAATCGGGTTGGTCCGCCAGCCGCAGGATTAGCATTTGTTTTTTTTATTGCATATTCAATAGCTAAACATAGATTTTTAGATGTTAGATTAGTTATCTTGCGTACCTTAACTTATTCTATTCTAGTTGTGTTTGTGTCCGCGGCTGTTGTTGTACTCACGGTATTTTTATCCGAATCAGTAGAAGCAAGTACATCTAATAAGGCTTTGATCGCAGTTGTAGTATCAATTTTTATAGTGCTTATTTTAGATCCATTAAAAAGAGGGATTGCAAAAGTAACAGACAAAATATTTTTTAAAGCCGGAGTTGATTATAGAAAATTGCTATCCAGTTTATCCGAAGTAATTAATCGAGAGATTGATTTAGATTTACTTCTCTACTCAATGTCCAGGAAATTGGAGCATAATCTAAAAATTAAAAATGTCAGTATATATTTGGAAGGTTCGGTGGGAGGAGCATTCTATAAAAGAAAAGGTAGGATTGATCCTAAGTCCGGCAAGAAGATTGATACAAACGGCGACGAAGATGCTTCACACCTTGATTATGAACATCGCTTGGGGCATGGTAGTAATATTGTAAAATACTTGAAGCAGTCAAAAGATATTATCGTGCTTGAAGCCCTAGAGAGAAAAATTGAAGATACTCAGGAAGAGGGTGAAAGAAAAATTTTAGAAAAATCAAAAGAGGAATTGGATAGATTAGATGCCTCGGTGGTAGCTCCGGTTACCATAGGTAAAGAACTGACCGGTATCATGGTCTTCGGTCCCAAGCTTTCCGGTGATCCTTATGGTTCGGAAGACATTAATTTACTGCAATTGATCGGACCGCAACTGGCCTCTGCTCTGGAGAAATCCCGCTTGTATGAAGAAGCCCAGCAGTTTACGGAACGCCTGAAGAAAGAAGTGGCCATGGCCACCCAGCATTTGCAGGATACCAATGTGCAGTTGCAGGAAGCCAATAAGCATCTTCAGCAACTGGATCAGGCCAAGTCTGAATTCGTGTCTATTACATCACACCAGCTACGCACGCCCATGACCGGCATTATGGGATATTTGTCCATGATTTTACAGGGTGATTTTGGTAAAGTTCCCAAAGATCAAAATAAAATATTGACGGAATTGCTGGAGGAATCCCAGCGCATGATCAGGATTATCAATCTTTTCCTTAATGTCAGTAAGATAGAATCCGGCAAGATGGAATTAAACTTAGAGCCGGTGCAGATAGAGGACGTGATCCATAAGGTTATGACCGTGACAGAACAGGCGGCTCAAGAGAAAGGTTTAAAACTTATTTATAAAAAACCAAAAAAACCATTACCCAAAGTCATGGCTGATAAGGATAAACTTGGCGACATCGTTTTAAACTTTACTGATAACGCCATCAAATATACTGACCAAGGCAGTGTGGAACTTATCACCGAAGTGGATGGTAACATGATGCATTTCGCGGTTAAAGACACTGGCCGGGGCATAGACCCGGAAGAAGCCAAGAAATTATTTACCAAGTTCGTGCGCGGATATGGTATCGCCCAGGTCAATCCGGATGGTTCTGGTTTGGGATTGTATGTAGCCAGACGTTTGGCTGAAGCGCATAACGGCGAGATCTGGGTGGATTCCGAAGGGGAAGGCAAAGGCTCTATTTTCAATGTGAAAATTCCTCTGGCCAAGGTCAAAAAAGCACCAAAATCCGCCGGAAAATAATTTTACGAAAATCCAGGTTTCTAGTATTATATATCCATAACCTGGTATTTTATTTTATAAAAATTTGATCAATGCTCAAGCTTTATAACACGCTGACCAGAAAAAAAGAGTCATTTAAGCCTTTGAATCCCGGCGAAGTAAAAATTTATACTTGCGGACCCACCGTGTATAATTACGCGCATATCGGCAACTTAAGCGCTTATTTGTTTTCTGATTTATTAAAGAGATATCTCAGGTATTCGGGATACAAGGTTATTGATGTCATGAATGTCACTGATGTTGATGATAAAACCATCAAGGCCTCCCAGGCCAATAACCAGCCTTTGCGTGAATATACGACTTTTTTTATCAAGGAGCTTCTGGAGGACTTTAAAAAACTGAATATCCAAACTCCGCGTGTATTGTGCCGGGCCACTGACCATATCAAAGAGATGATAGGATTGGTCAAAAAGCTGGTAGAAAATAATATTGCTTATGTGGCCGATGACGGCTCCGTGTATTATAAAATATCCAAGTTTGGGGAATACGGAAAATTTGCCCGCCTCAAAAAAGATGAGCTAAAAAACGAAGCCAGCGGCCGGGTCAGCAATGATGAGTATAAAAAAGATGAGGCAGTGGACTTCGTATTGTGGAAAAAAAGAAGCGAAAAGGACGGCCCAGTCTTCTGGGATTCGCCATTCGGCCAAGGCCGGCCGGGCTGGCACATAGAATGTTCGGCCATGAGCATGAATTACTTGGGTGATACTTTTGATATCCATACCGGCGGCATGGATCTTATCTTTCCGCACCATCAGAATGAAATCGCCCAAAGCGAAGGGGCGACCGGCAAAAGATTCGTCCGTTATTGGCTGCATCGGGGGTTTTTGAAGATTGACAGCGAAAAAATGTCCAAAAGCCTGGGTAATATTTATATATTGAAGGAGGTTTTGGAAAAAGTGCCTGATCCGCTGGCTTTTCGCTATCTGGTAGTAACCAGTAATTACCGGCTGGGTCTTAATTTTACTTTCAAGTCTCTTAAAATGGCTTCAATCTCTGTATCCAGATTTCAAAACACCATCAAAAGACTTACAGAAATTAAAGATGGCAATGAAAATTCTGCCGTTGATAAGAAACCTGAGTCAGTGGAAAAAATTATTAAAAAATCAGAAAATAATTTCAAGAAATACATGGATGACAACCTTAATGCGTCAAAAGCCATTGCCGACCTTTTTGATTTTAGTAAAAAAGTAAACAGCCTGATCGACCGCAACCAAATAGACGCTAGCAAGGCAAAATTAATCCTGGAATATTTTAAAAGAGTTAATGAGGTTTGGGGCTTCTTAAAATTTGAAGAAGAAAAAATTGATGCTGATCTGGAAAAAGAAATCAAAGCTTTAATAAAAAAACGCGATGAATTCCGTTCGCAGAATGACTGGGATAAAGCTGATAAAATCAGGGATCAGCTTGTCAGGATGGGAGTCGAGATCAAAGATAGCGACAATGGGACCAAATGGGAATATCGGGGCAATAATAAATAAAAAAACTCGTAAAAAGAGTATAAGGTCAGAAGCTATTCATCAAATTTACCCGCGTTTATGACGTAGCCCAGGTAAACCCTGACGGTTCGGGTTTTTTATACGTGGCTAGCCTTTTGGCCGAAGCGTATAACGGCGAGATCTGGGTTGATTCGGAAGCTGAAGGAAAGGCTGTACATTTAATGTGAAAATAACGCTAGCCAAAGAAAAGAAGTCTAGAAAAGCCTAAAAAGTAAATTTTACTAAATACTTCATTTTAGGTATCATATACTTAATTAAGAAGAGATTTTACTTATGAAACAATCAGAATTTTTTGCCAAAACGTTGATGGATATTCCCAAAGAGGAAACGTCCAAGAACGCCCAGTTATTGATTAAAGGCCGTTATATAGACAAACTCATGGCCGGAGTCTATACCATCTTGCCACTCGGGTTTCGCGTACTCAAGAAAATTGAAAATATTATCAGAGAAGAGATAAATGCTATCGGCGGACAAGAGATATTTATGCCGGCTCTCCAGCCTTTGGAAAATTATGAAAAAACCAAACGTGATAATATAGACGTGCTTTTTCACGTTGACTCTGCCAGCGGCAAGAAAATGGTGTTGGGCATCAGCCATGAAGAGGTGGTCGTGCCACTGGCCAAGCAGTATATCAATTCCTACAAGGATTTGCCGCTTTATCTTTATCAGATCCAGACTAAGTTCAGGAATGAGCCCCGGGCCAAATCAGGCATTCTCAGGGGACGTGAATTTATCATGAAAGATCTTTATTCATTTCATACTGACGAGAAGGATTTCGAGGCATACTACCAAAAAGCGCAGACAGCATATAAAAAAATATTTGACCGCTTAGGATTGGCCGACAAAACTTATCTGACTTTCGCATCGGGTGGTACGTTCTCCAAATTTTCACATGAATTCCAAACTATTACTGACGCCGGTGAAGATACTATACATCTTTGCGAGAAATGTAGTGTGGCAGTCAACGAAGAATTAAAAGGCATACAGGATGTTTGTCCGGAGTGTGGCAATAAGAATCTCACCAAAAAGAAATCTATCGAGGTAGGCAATATTTTCCCGCTGAAGACCAAGTTCTCTGATGCTTTTGGTTTGAAATATACTGATCAGGCAGGCCAAGAACAGCCGATCATCATGGGTTGCTATGGCATTGGCTTGACCAGACTATTGGGCGCAGTAGTAGAAGTATTTAACGACCAGGATGGCATCATCTGGCCGGAGTCACTTACGCCTTTCGATGCGCATCTAGTCATGCTGGGCAGTAATGACATCATTAGGAAGGAAGCGGATAAGATTTATGAGGCTTTGAAAGCAACTGGAGTTGATACATTGTATGACGACCGTGACGAATCAGCCGGCAAAAAACTGAAAGATGCGGATTTGATCGGCATCAGCAATAGAATAGTGATCAGCGGCAAGACCGGAGCTAATGTGGAATTCAAAAAAAGGAATTCAGACAAAGTGCAAATCATGCCGTTAAGCGAAGCGGTCAAGAAAATCAAGTAGCGGGAGGTTAGACATGAATTTTGATAGTTAATGCAGTTTTGTTTTATTCAAGTTTGTGTTATAATATTACTACTTTATGAATAAATCTACTTTAAATAAATTCATCGACCATTTACAGAAAACTTATGTTATTCATGCGCCGGTGCGTGACGGCAAAGAGCTCTATGTCAAGGAAATAAACGATAAATCAGAGATAGATTATTCCAATCAAATACCGATTAATACATTTAAACCCGTTTTACTACCCAAACGGGAGGTTTTATTTGATTTTAAGAAGGGCAAATTACAGCCGCCCAAAATGGAATATGAACCGGAGTGCGCTTTTCTCATGTCCATATCCGATCTCAAAGCAGTTAGCCTATTCAACCAGACTTTTAAGCATGATCCGTATTATCAGAAGAAACGTCGTAATACATTATTAATCGGCCAGGCTTTTTTCGAGGGGAGCGGTTTCTGCGGGCATGTGCGGGATTGCTATGAAGAAGATATTTTGGAGCATATTAATTTTGACATATTATTGATCAAAGCCGGCAAGTCCAGCTGGAAATTATTCACCGGTTCGGAAAAAGGCCAGCAGGTATTGGATAAATTCAAAGTGAAAAATTACGAGCATATAGAATTCGTGGGCCCGATCAAGGAAGAGGGTATTGATCCCATGCTGGAAATCCACCGCAAGCAGATCGTGGAGGCCTCACAAAAAGTTTGGGAGCATTGGGGTGCTATTTGCACGGCCTGTGGCAAGTGCGCTGTGGATTGTCCCACTTGTTATTGCTATAACATTGACGATGAGCAGAGCCATAAAGAGAAAGGCAGTGGCCAGCGGGTCAGATCCTGGACCACTTGTTTTTATAATGATTTTTCCGAAGTGGGTGGCGGACATAAGTTCATGAAGGAAAATGCAGCCAGAATACAGAATTGGTATACGCATAAGTGGGTGAGGACACCGCATGAATTTCAGATTATGGGCTGTGTCAACTGCGGTCGTTGCGACAAGGTCTGTCCGGTGGGGATCAAACGGGCTGATGTATTTAAATCCTTGGAAGAGAATAAGTTAGCTAAGTATAAGAAAAGTAAGAATAAAGAAAAGAGTAATAAAAAATAAACAATGTCATTTCGAACCACCTTATGGTGGTGAGAAATCCTTATAAGGACAGAAATAAGTGATAAAGATTTCTCCTTCGCTACGCTCACTCGAAATGACAATAGTAAGTTATGTTAAATCCATTTGAAACACAACCAGCGAAAATATTAGGCATCAAAGCCTCGGCGCCGGGGATAAAAGTTTTCAAGTTCAAGTTGAAGTCGGGCAAGTCTCTTGGCTATGAGCCGGGCCAGTATTTCGTATTTTCCCTGCCCGGTTTTGGGGAGTCAGTATTCGTACCCACTGAAGTGCAGGATGAGCCTTTTGTCTATGATATTGCCGTACAGAAAGTTGGACGCGTGACCGGGGAATTCCATAAATTAAAAACCGGCGACGCTTTCGGTATCCGCGGACCTTACGGGCACGGGTTTGATCTTAAGAAGATAAAGAAAGGTAATATTTTATTCGTGGCCGGCGGTTTGGGCATCGTGCCGATCCGTTCATTGATTTCCTATCTGACCAAGCGGTATTGCCAGCGGTATTCATCCAAGATGCAGCTTTTATACGGCGCCAAGGCCTATGAATATTTATTATTTAAGGATGAATTTCCCAAATGGAAAAAGTGTCTGCAATTGGAAATTACCCTGAATAAGCCTTATCCGGATACAGCCAAAGGCTGGCGTTCGCACGCGGGCATGATCACCACCTTATTTAAAAAAGTGGACACTTTTCATGACGGTACGGCCGTGGTCTGTGGTCCGCCCATTATGTTTAAATACGTTATACCCGTATTAAAAAACACAGGTTTTGCTGATGAAAATATTTATTTATCACTGGAGCGGCGCATGCACTGCGCGGGCGCCGGTACTTGCCAGCATTGCGCCATCGGACCGTATTATGTTTGTAAAGACGGACCGGTGTTTAGTTACGCACAACTCAAAGATAACCCACAATATCAATATTAATATATGAATGAAAAAAAAGGCATTATATTAGTCTTAACTACCGCCCTGATTTCAGGGGTTTCCATATATGTTAATTCCCTGGGCGTGAAGTTTGCCAATCCGTATGTTTTTACGGGCATGAAGAATTTAGCCGTGGGAGCTTTTATCTTAGCCTTAATTTTATTAGTAAAGGATTATAAAAAAATCAAAGCCTTACACAAAAAACAATGGCTGAAATTATTACTGGTTGGTTTGATTGGTGGTGCCGTGCCCTTTCTGTTATTTTTCCAGGGTTTGACCATGACCATGGCGGCCAAAGGATCTTTCATTCATAAGACCATGTTTATTTTCGTCAGCTTCTTGGCTATTTATTTCCTTAAGGAAAAAATAAATAAAGGCATGTTGATCGGACTGGGTTCATTATTGGTTGGTTTGGTATTATTTCTGGGCATCCAACCGCAAGCTTTGGCTTGGGTGGATTTGCTGATCATGATCGCTACTTTACTTTGGGCCGTGGAAATTATTATCAGCAAAAATTTATTAAAAAATATTTCAGCCAATGTGGTGGCTGGGGCCAGGATGTTTTTCGGTGGTATTTTCATTATGATGTTGCTGCTGGTATCCGGCCAGTTCGGAGAAATTATGGCTTATGGTTCAGAGCAGTGGTTGTGGATAGGGATCACTTCTGTTTTCCTGCTTGGCTACGTGATGACTTTCTACCATGGCCTGAAGCATGTGCGCGCTTCCGTGGCCACTTCGATTTTGGCTTTGGGCGCTCCCATTACCGGATTGATAGCGTTAATTGCCCAGGACGGCATTACTTGGGCACCACAAAAAACTTTAGGATTTTTATTGATAGTATTAGGAATAGTCGGAGTCATTGGCATTTCGAAAATTAAGAAATTGTTCGTTGCAAATAGTAATTATGACCGAATCAATAGTTAAAAACCTGGAAGCAGCACGCCGACTGGCTTTTGAAGATTTTGAAAATATAGTATTAGAACCGGAAGCAGTCGAAGTATTGGTTAATCTTTTTCTTCATCCGGGTTGTAAGTCTGATATTAATTTAGCCAAATTCCTGACCGGACTACCCGTACCTTTGACAGAAATTTCCCCGCATATCATCACGGCTTTTCCCTCACAAGTGGCCACCTATGCCAAGAACAGCAATAAATTAAGAATCAAAGGCGTGGACCTGCTGGAATGCTTTGCCCTGGATCACGCTGACGCCGTGGAAGAAAATTACGAATTTCTGAAATTCACCCCGTCATATGCCCTGGCTCATGTGCTGACCATCGGCACGGCCACTAACGTACGTAATATTGAAAATAGGCAATTAGTGGATATTGACGTAACCGCCTGCGGAGAAGTTGTAAAGTTTTCCAACGTCTTGGCTCCCGGTAATATGAATGTGAAGGATAAACAGATGATATTCCATCATTTCGGCGTAGTGGTAGCTAAAGTGACTGATAAGGTACTGAAGTCATTTGCCAATAAATTACAGAAAACTCAAGACAAGAAAACATTTATCCAGAAAACAGTCAAGCAGGTCTTGGGCAAGGAAATGGAATCCATCGATTATGCCAAAGAATCGTTTTTCAAAGTAGATATGACCGGTCAGATCATAGACCAATCAAAAAAAGACATGGATTTCTTCCGTCTGTGGCAGGCTGAGGACCTGAAGAAGGTCAGAATTCCCAAAGTTAAGAAAGAAGACCAAGTAATGTTTCAAAGTTAACCACTTGTCATGCCGAACTCGTTTCGGCATCTAAAAAGATCCTGAAATAAATTCAGGATGACATACAAAGGTTTAGTATAAAAGATTATGTGTATATCAATCCCCGCACAAATAAAGAGGATTAAAGGCAAGATTGCCACTGTCAAACGTGGTGACAAAACAGGCTTATTGAGTCTGGCCGTGATGCCTGACCTTAAAGTGGGGGATTGGGTAGTCTCAGAAAATGGTTTCGCGGTTTTTAAACTGTCGAAGCAGGAGGCAAATGAATCACTAAAATTAATAAAACAATATGGCCGTACAAATTCCTAGTTTTATCGAGAAAGCCCCGCCCGGGCACAATCCCAACGCACCCATGCCTGGAGGCTCTCATCCAAAATCCGGTGGATTAAGAGCAGTTTTATTTATTGCAGCTATTGTTATATTGGGTGGAGCGGCCGCTTACTATTTTTTGATTATGGATAATGAAGGCGGTAATGAAAATGAAAATTTATTGGTCGTTAGTAATCAAAGTAATACAAACGCCCAAACTAATCAGAACGCTAATACAAATATAAATTCGAACATTAACACAAATAGGAATAGTAATACCACTTCCAATACCAGTAATACTAGTAATGTAAACTTAAATAGAAATTTAAATACGAATGTAAATACTTTTTCTAATAATCTAAATCAAAATTTAAATTCAAATTTGAATATAAATACAGATACCACATTTAAACTAAATAATACTGTAATTACGCCAGCAATTATTGACAATGAAGACACAGATGGTGATGGATTAACGAATAACGATGAGTATCTATATGGGACTGATGCTAGTATTATTGATACTGACGGTGATGGATATGATGATTATACGGAGGTCATGGCTTGTTATAATCCGAGCGGGGATGGTGAATTGACGGGTCAATTTTTTAATAATTTTTGCATAAAACTATTAAATCAAGAAAAAGATACGTGGGGATCTATTTCTAGTACACAAATTAGTCAGATATGTAGTTTTTATGAACCGGCAGTATCATTAAATATCCAGCAGTTCTTAGAAGATAATTATTCAGAGAAACAATTTGATGAATTATTAAATGAGGGTTGTAATCAGTTGCAAAGTATTGTAAACGAATCCGCGGATCAGGAAGATGTTTTATGTACTTATATGGCATTAATATCCATGGTTTGTATTTAATATTTTAATAACATGCCCAAGAAAAAAGTAAAAAAAGTAAATAAGAAGAAGCGGCCTAATCTTTCCAAGAAGAAAAAATTGAGGATATCAATCGCCGGATTGACTTCATGTGAAGGTTGTTCTTTCGCCATTCTGGATTTGGGCTTGGAATTTATTGAATCCATTGATCATTTTGACTTGGGAGATTTTCATTTGATCATGGACGAGGTGGGTAAGCATGATTATGATATTACTTTCGTGGATGGCTCGCCATTGACCAAGGAAAACGAAAAGACCATCAGATTATTACGCAAACACTCCAAGTATTTGGTGGCTTTGGGCGCTTGTGCCTGTAATGGCGTGATACCTAATTTCAAGAATTA
>Ga0272443_10007297_pt1 | contig 10610 bp, 6 predicted proteins | sample SSMAcet12_FD_193581 | JGI IMG/M metagenome (GOLD analysis project Ga0272443, IMG submission 193581) | Marine sediment archaeal communities from Little Sippewissett salt marsh, Falmouth, MA, United States - SSM-Acet-12 | ecosystem: Environmental > Aquatic > Marine > Wetlands > Sediment ... | reverse complement strand
AAACATCTGTTGCTGATGTGGTGTAAGCAGTCCTTCGCCGGACTGGGCTTTTACAATCTCCCAGGTGTCTTTGAATTCCTTGGAAAAGGGAGCGGCACCCAGCAGTACCTGTGCCCTGTCCAGATAGCTGTAACCGCCGGCGCTGGAACCGTAACCTTCCTGCAGATACTGGGTGGCCAGTTCACGGGCTGCATCCAGCCGGCTCATGGTTTGCTGGTAGAGTTCCGGATCATAGTTGACATTGAACGTCTTTATTTGGGCCGGATCATCCCGGTTCACGTAAAGGATCTGACCCTTGCGCTCATTTAACAACTTCAGATAAGTATTTAACTGGGTCTGATGCTCAAACTTCGGGTATTTGAGTTTCTGGAACTGCCGTCCACCGGTGGTTTTGATTTCCACCGGCGTATCGCCGATCAAAACGTCAATATAACCCTTAATGTTATTATAGGGGTCGTAGACCATTGCTTCCGTGCGAACATTGTCATTCATACGGGTCAGCATTTCCTGGACAATACGGTGAGTTCGCGTTCCTTCTTCCAGGATCTCCTCAGTTCGTTCCGACATCGGATCGGACAATCCAATCATCTGCAGTGCCTGTTCGTAGGCGGACTTACCCAGAGATGAAGGTCCGGATGGAAACGTCAAATCCACTGCATGGACAGCTTCATACCCGGTACCGGGCAGCATCAGCTCCCCAAAAGGCACCTTGGTATTATGAGTAATCGCTCCGGGCACACAAAATGAATCATCGAGATCAACTTCGTACCCATAGACGGGACCGCAGTAGTGTTCCTGGGTTACCTCTTCAATCTCCAGACGGATAAAACCAACCCGGGTATGTCCGGCGTTTTGCTCAAACCTGTTCCAGTTCTTATCCGGTTCGACTGACATGCCGTGCGGGTCATAACCGCAAAGGAGTGCCAGGTCACGCCCGTGCCGGTGAACATATTCTAAACGGCTGCCCTGCAGCCGTCCCACCAGGCCGTGTTCGATCAGAATAGACCATACCTGGTATGCCAGGCTTTCATTGGGCAGATTGAAATAGATATGTTGGGTCTTGGTATCAAACTCAGCAAACAGCTGCAGAAACTGTATAAATATAGAAAGCTCGGCACCGTAGAAACCAAAAGGCAGCCCTTCATTTCGCAGCCTGTTTATATACTCTACCAATGCCTTGTTCTTGTACCGGCCGCCGATCGAGCTTTTGACATCAAAGATGTCTTTCAGCAGATAACTGATTTCTTCACGGTTAGGCCCGGACAGCACAAAGTTCTGACTATTAGGCCGGACGTCATCTTTTAGTAACAGACCCGTCAATCTGGCTATTTTGCCGGTGATTGGCAATACCGGCGGAACTGCCCAGGTGCCCTGGGCCTTTTCTTTCCGCATATAGATCACCGGATCGGGCTTTATGGATAACAACGGATAGGCAACATATTGCCCGGATTTCAGGTTTTGCACCTGGATCCACTCACCATCAATATAAAAGGGATGCTCTTCGGAGGCTTTGATATTAAAGGGTAGCCCTTTTATCCTGACGTTGTATATAATCTCATCGATATCCCGGACAGCTACCCGTTTGACCGGAAACAACCGGCCACGAACTGTCCGAATCAGATCGCCGGGTTTAACTTCATTTGCCAGGCTCAGACCACCGTTGACTTCCACCAGAGTGTCGGGGGTTAAACAATACGGGTCCCCGTGCTTAAAGTCATCCGGCATCCACCCAGGCATTTTATTGGGAATCGGATTTACCTTTTCGTAGTCCGTCCGCGGACGGGGGAAGAGTCGGCGAAATCCTTCATTCAGCAGAAAGAGATCACCCAGGTTCTGATCCCAGTAGGTGCGCCGGAAGCTGTCGATTTCGTCTGCAGAGGCAAATATCGGCTGGTCATCGTGGAAAGGCTCGTCCTGGTCCCAAAGTAAGGCAGACGTAGCGAATCCGGTGAGACCAGCCGGTTCGATAAAACCACGATATACCTGTTCCGCCATTAGTGCCCGGGCTTCGTATGGAGAAGCAATTTCACCGTGATAAGGCTCGGTAGTGCCTGGCACCAGGGTTCCGAACTGGTTGCCGCCTTCTATACCGATAGCCGGAGATCCGCTGTAGATGCCGCCATACCCCCAGGTCTTTTCCTGAGAATCGGTAATTCCGCCGCTGATCAGATCCCTGGCGGTAGCAACGTGCATGGGTTCATTGGATGCAAAAGGATGCAATAAGTTGTATAATCGTCCAACAGTGGCCCCCAGCACCGGACCGGCAATCGGTACTTCGCTGAAGGGAACGTCCGGCATAACATACGGCCGGTCTTCACGGTGTTTGTTTTGCAGATACTGCGGTGCAATTATGTCGCCAAAACTGAAATCGAGAAACGGCAGATCCTTGAAGATAAACTCTTCTACTTTGGAACCGTAGAGCGCCGGTGTTGCTTTATATTGAGACTTTAACCGTGCATACCAGTTCGGAACAAACGCTTTAATACGCCCACCCTCGATCGGAGTGGTGCCGACCGTCCAGCCGGCGCCTTTACGATAAGGGACTCCCTGTTCTCCTGAATAGATAGCCTTCAGTTCATCATAACCCTTGGTCAGGTCTGCGGTGAAAGGCGCCAGCGGCGGCAGTAACGCCAGTGCAGAGAAAGGGGTTCCTTCCAGCTGGGACTGGGTGTAGCGGTTGATAACCCCACCAGCCAGCATACCTGGAAGACCACCCATCATAAATCCGGTAACAGCGCCCGGAAGGATACTGGTAGATTTGGGCATCAGTCCTTCCATATACTGAGCGGCACTGGTAATGCCTGTGATGTCAAAAACCTTACCTGCCAGCAAACGGGCATTGGCTGCCTGGTCTGCAGCGGCAACTGTCAGACCTTCATCGAACATGGTGTTATCAAACATCGGATTGACATCGAGGAAGGTATCTACTGCCTGGTAAGACGCCATGGTTGCGCTGGCAAATGCCATACGCTTACCCATCATACCGAGCATACTGTTTTCCCAGGACAAAGACCCGTCTTTCATCTTGGGCAGGAAGTCCCGATAGCGGGAACGGTTGAATCCCATTCCCATGAAGTCCATAGCGGTAGCCATGGTATCGTAGGCATAGTATCCGGCCAGTTTGCCAACAGAAAGAGGATCTTTATTAACGATCATGTATGGATCACCCTGTGCCCGGGTGACCATGCCGTAAATGTCTTCCCGATATGGATCAGGGATCTTGTATTTGGTAAAGAAGCCTACTTCTTTGGAGAAACGCTGCAGGGTGCCCTGATCTTTGGCAGATTCCAGCAGGCCCAGCAGGTTTTCGAAAGTATCCAGCGCGTCCTTCTTTTCGGTCACCTTACTGATGGAATCCCCGCCGGTAAGTTTTCGAAACCGGGAACCCAGTATGGTCATTTCCACAAATGCCCGGTCGCGCTGTGTGGCCGCTGATCCAATGATACCGGAGACTTCATCGATGACACTTCGGGCCAGACTGTTAGTGCCCTCGGCCAGGGAAAGTTCGGCACCTTCATTGTGTCTTGCCAGAGAGGTCAGGCGGTAGTTGATCATAAAACGGCGGAACCGGTCGGCAAAAGGTTCCCCGATCGGGTTATAGAGTTCGCTGGATTTACCGCCGCTTAGCTGGCTGATCAGTTGCTGTACCCCGGGGAAATCCGGTGTGTTCTTTAGAACAGTATCCTCGCCTTTGGCAAACAGGGTTTCCATCATCTTTAGCGCTTTGGTGGAATCCTGCAGAACGTCTTCAACCCCGACTCCGTGCAGCTCTTCCAGGAACAGATCATCCGGATCGTCCTTAAGTTTGCTAAACAGTTTTGAGAATACTTTAGACTTGAGGAAGATGTTGCTTTTCTTATTAACGGAGTGCAGTGCGGCGTCAACGGCAGTAAAATGGTCTTTCAGGTCTTTAAACAGATCATCGTCTTCCAGGTACTTCTTAATATCATATCCTTCTCTTTCCAGAAGGCTGTGTTTGTTAAAGAGGTTGCGGATATTAAGCGGGCCAAGATAGGCTTTGGCATATTCGAAGGCACTCAGGTTTTCCCCATCAGCCCCAAACAGACCCAACTTATCCCATAACCACTGGCGTGCCTTTTTGTAGGGACCATCCTTAATCTTGTCGATGACCTCTGGGTTATGAACAATTCCGCCGTCCTGGTACTGTTTGAACCGCTGAATCAGAACTTTATGTAGTTTACCCTTGCTGTGCTCCGGTATTAATCCGATAGACGGACGGGTAACTTCCTGATAGTTACCGTCCTGCATAATAAACAATGAACGACCGCGGGTGCCGGGTTTCTGGATAACAACACCAAACCCGGGTAGCTCTCCCTTTCCCCTCACGGTGGCACTGCCCATGTCCTGAAGACCTTTGAACTTTAGCAGGGCGCCAAGGCGTTTTCCGGTTTCTCTCTTAAGGTATAGCGCCGGATCAACAATCTGATCCCCTTGTAAAACCGCCACTCTGGGTGCTTTATGTTCCGCAAGGTGCAATTGAAAGATACCCAGGGTATCAAACTTACGTCCAAAAGAAAAGGCACGGCGGGCATTACGCAGGGCTCCCCGTATAATATCTCCGGGGGTCATATCCCGCAGATCTACCAGGGATTTGCGGTACGGGTCATAGAAGATATCTTCGTGATAGAGTTTCTGTTCAAACCCCTTTTTCGCCGAGCTACCACCCCATATCACCTTTTTGATGGATTTGTAAAGATGTGCGGGATCTCCTTTAACATCTTTGGCCGGAAACTCCCGACGATACTTCCGGGTAATACTGACGGTGTCACTCAGCAAGCGGTCATAGAGATCCCGATCGGCTTCTTTTACATGCTTCATTCGGGAGGGAATCAGGCCCAACAACCGCGGCAACATACGATGCCGGGACGACTGGGAACCTGCACGCATCAGTGCATTTTCCAGGGATTTGCCAAACTCCTGGTAATCCGGAGCGATGCTCTTTAAAATACGATAGAGACCGCTACTGCTGTGTTTGTTTACATCTCCGATAAACTGGCTATGGACCATAGACTGAGGTAAGGGTTTGCGTTTTACCTTCAGCCTCTTTTTGTAGGCGTCCTGAAACAGGCGGGCCCGCTGAACCATGGTTCCGACCGGGTCTTTATTTATACGATAACGGGAAAGTTTATCACTATCTTTGATCAGAAACAGACCACCGTGTCCGGACTCTCCTCCGGTTTCACGATAAGCATAGGTATATGCATCATTGATTCGATGGTATAATCCGCCCATCTTCTTGGAAGCAGTTCGCGCATAATCAAACAGAGCACCACTGGACTCAGACATCCAACTGTCTGCCAGCATACCGGTGGTCTTTTGTTTTAGGGTCTGGCGCACAGCAGGCATTGCAAACTGTGCGGCCCGGAATCCGACATCCATTAAAGCAAATTGCGGCAGCCATTTGGCAAAGTCCATCGCGTGTGCCGGCAGGTTCCACCAGGGGTGTTTCTCTTTCCGCTGCCGTTCCTGCGAATCATGATGCATGATGCCGATGGTTTTCTCACCGGCATAGAATATAGGTGCGGTAACTGCCAGTTCCTTGGCATACTCCGCTCCCATGCTTTTGAGGATATCATAGCGTTGTCCGCCATCCATGCGCTTCAGCGCCCGGAACATATCAACCCGTTTGCCTTTGCCCTTATACTTGGCATACATTTCCCGGGCAGCAGCTCCGGCATCGTCCCACCCTTTGACAAACTTGCCAACAGATGCTAACCGTCCGCCGGAATTAAGAACATCTTTTGACTGAACCAGATCCCACAGGCCTTTTTCACCTTTGGTTTCAGTGAGGACCTTTCGTAACGCAGTGGCGCCTTTGCTTAACCGCTCGGGGTTTGCGTTGCGCAGCAGAGACATAATGCCGCGTTCTGCTCCTTTGAGTGTTCCGACAGATACCTGATGAAACAGGGCGTAGGACACCATGGTAAATGCCATACCAGTTAGGGCTTTACCGAGGGTTCCCTGTTCCTGGGTGGGAATACCGCGGGGTTCGCGGCTGTCGTTATACTCATCCATTAGTTACGGCGTCTCTTTGCTTCTTCAATCGCACTGCGAAGTGCTTCGGTTGGATCTTCCGAGTTACCGGTAGTCGCTGTATTACCGATAATGTCTTTTCCGGTGATCTTTTCGGCCAGCACCAGCAGCTGTAAAAGACGCTCCATGGGTTGGTTCAGCAGGTCCATGAGGTTCAATCCAGGTAGCGTACGTGCCAAGATGATTGCCAGCGAGTAAGCGGCACTTTCTTCTGATACCTTTTCCAGCCATTTACGATAGTCGTCGAGTTGAAACAGTCCGGTTTGTGGGTCCAGGGGCAAAGATGAGGAGATAATACTGTCTCCCAATGCGGTCCAGCTACCCGGCAATTCGAACTTTAGATTTGAGCTTGAGGGACATAACACCGCAAGTTCACATATCACTTCTGACCATTCTCTGTCCGGCAATGCCTTGCTCAGCTCCTGAAAAGCAATCAGTTCGTTGGGAGTAAGGGTGCGATAATATATGGTATAATCTTCAATCGGAATTGTGTGGATACTTCCGAACTGGGACTTCCATTTTAGCAGTTGTGTATCGGATGGCGTCATACCTGCTCCTATATGAATTAAAAAGGCGGATACCCACGACAGGTTGTCCGCCTTTTAAAAGCTCATGTCCCGTGCGGGAGATTACAATTTGGCCGGTTGGGCATTCGGCATGAAGCCGGAAAACTTCATGATCAGTTGTACCAGCGTTTCCAGGGTACCGGCGCCTTCTTTGTCCCAGTCAACTTCTTTCAGATCGGGCCACAGGACGCAAATATCTGTCAACTGGCGGTTAGCGGTTTCCTCATCGCTGCTGAGGCTGTTCTTCTGCAACAGGTCACGATGTTCGCCGCGGGTAATTCTGCGATAGATCCAGAAACGTCCGCCGATATCCGCCATTTCCAGCGGTCCGTGTGCTGCTTTCCATGTCTGAATCTGGGAATCGGTAGGCATAATCACTTCCGGTTCGGGAAGCTCTACAGCTTCCGGGGCTTGGGTTTCCAAGTCCTCTTGGGGGGCTTTGGTGTTGTCACTCATATGAGTCTCCTAGGTTTATGTTCTGTATTAGATATGTCACGAGTTAGCCCAATCGTTTCAACGCACTATCACTGATATCAAGATTGTCTACTACTCTTACCTTTCTGGCGATGAATTCGTAGTTCTCGCCTATGGGTTCGCCGTCCGGAGTAATGATCTGACTCATTGCAGATATATGTGCGTCTTCAAACTCGTAGGTAATCCGTGATATAACAGTCGGGCTGAAGTCGTGGATAAGTTGTAATATGATATTAAAAGGGTACAACGCAGTCAACGGGTTGTCCAGGTCTGTTCCCAGGTTTAACTGTAGTTGAAATGCCTGCCTTAGGTTGAGGGCAAAACCGCCCTTGATGATGTATTGGCCCATCATCAGGTCATCCCAGTGCATGCCATTGTGGCTGTAAAGCGGAGAGTTGTTCTGGATGGCATTCCATTGGAACACCGGAACATCCAGTTCAAAATAGAAGGGAGTTGCGGAGTCCTTGGGATAGAGGTATATCGATGCGTTGCTGCCGCAAAAGTAAGTGTCTGGTGGTTTTGGTTTTGGCTTTGGCGGTGCCTCTATGCTCGTTTCTTCTTCTACTGCATCCGCCTCAACCACCACTCCGGTGTCTTTAATTAACAACAAAGTGATGTTTTCGTCGTCTCCAGCTATATCACTTAAACTGCTTTCAACCGGAACACCGGCTATATCGGCGCGAGCAAGAAGATCATAATACTTATCTGAATCCAGTCCGGTAAACTCAAACGTACCGCCGGACCCAGTACGGCACTCTCCACTATAATCATCACCCGTGACATAGACAGTGGCAGAAACGGCAGCCATATGGCCTATACCGTCATCCCCCATTTCCATGTACTGAACAACACCGATCATCAGGCAGACTCCGTAAACAAGTATTTAAGCACCAGGTCAGACACCTGGTAGATGGTGCTGTGAAGACTCTGGCTGATCATACTTCGCAACACCAGCGGATTGTCTGATAGTCCATTTTGTGCTACCAGAAAAGGTTGCAATCCCATCACGTTTTCATTGGGAAAGATGAGATGAATACCCACGTTTTCGAAGATTCGCCGGTAACTGGACATATCAAGCTGGCTGCGCATGATCTGTTCTTCAAAGTTGCTTTGCACGATGTTATACACATTCCGTTCATTGATGCTTTTAACGGTGTCGGCCACCACGGGAAATGAAAAGGTCTGTTGATACTTACCGGCAATCTTATACTGTTCCATGGCGGGATTAAGCCGTATTTCACCCAAATCATCAAGAGCCAGCTGTTTGAATTCCGGAGAGTAGATAATCTCTCCGGTAACTAATCGGGGATGTGCCGACAAGATGGCTGGATCCAGCGAGTCCGGATTTAGCGTAAGGATGATAGGGAACGAGTGTATGTTATATACCAGTCTTTTGTTTATTCTACTACTCATACAAAGAGCCTCCCTGGTTGAAATTAGGTAAATAGCGTCTCGGCTCTATGGACCGGGCCAGAAAAGTGTAGTTCTCGCCCAGCGGTTCACCGCCGGCGGCAACTGCCTGTCCGACACTGCTTATCTGGGCATCCCGAATCAGGTATCCGGTGCTCACATAGTCTTTCGAGAAATCGATCTTATATACAATATTCAGGTCAAACCTGGAGGCCGGTATAATACCCTGGGAAACGAGACCACCATCCTTTCTTGCGTTTTCCCACCCCTGGCCTGCTCCAAGAAACCGGTAACGGGTGCCGCCCATACCGTAAAGTGGGGTCGCTTTACCATAGGCTGCTTTCAATTCCCGATTGAGTTCAGCAGCGTGTTGTACGTTAAGGGTAAAACTTCCCTGCACCAGAAGGCTGCCGATAGCCACGTCATCGAAATACAATGAGTTGTAGCCGTATAAGGGCAGCTTTTCGCTCTGCACGGTAAAGTTGATGGTAACTATATCCAGAGATTTGTTATCAGTGCCGTTGGCGGGACGGATGCTTACTGAACAGTTGGTGCCGGAGTAGTAGGAATCACGGGTCGTTTCCTGGAGTTTTGACAATGAATCGTTATTCGAAGGGGTGGTTACATCGGGCTCCGGCTCAGACTCTTCATCAGTATCCGGCGTAGTGCCGGATACCTTGATAACCAAATCAATGACCTTTTCCTGGTCATCACCGGTCCATTCCAATCCACCGGGTTCTCCTACTACATCGGAAATGTGATTACCCTCTACTACGCTTGCAAATAAAGTGTCACTTCCTTCTACTATTTCGCTGGGCAGTACCGGCAGCGTTATATAGTAGTTACCGGACAGATTGGCATCAACTGCTATACCTTTATGTTCATCAGGGGCGCTGGGCAATCGGTATGAATACCAAACAGTTGCATCAGGGCAAACCCCGGTTTTACTGCCATTCTGTGCGGTAACAGTTCCTCTGATAGTCGCCATGGTCTTACGCTCCGGTGTAGGTCAACGCATCGCTGGAATTGTCGTGTTCACTGCTGGGTGCTTTTACCGTCTGGGAAAGGATTTGCTTAACGGGTTGATCGAATAATAGCTTTTTCAGCTTTGTATCCAGCTCCGTGTCAGCAATTACATCAATACTATTCCACACATAAGGTAAAGGACGCAACAGAGTAACATCCCGGGCAATATACTGCATGGTGGTTTCCACATACTGCTCGTTGACCCCCTGGACGCTACCCTCATCAACGATTTCAATACCGGCCAGGCGCATGGTGGACGCCTGTCCCATTTCGTTCTGAAAAAGCAGAACAATATCGAATGGAGGGAGCTGATCCGTCAGAATACCGTATTGGGTCATAGTTGCGTCTTTGCTGTCGTAACGAAAGTCGCGGAACAGTTCAAACAGGGCAGCTGCATCATAATTGATAAATACAATGCTGCCGGCGATGGTACGGGTGCCACGGGTATAGCCTACCGCATGGGCATGCCCCAGCCTGCGCACCGGCATCTTTTCCCGGTGAACCGAATAACTGAGTGTATGGGCATTTCCCAGCTTAATAGTAAAGTTGTTATACACCGCAAACAGGGTTATATCCGAACCGGAATATACCGAATTCGGATACTTATCCTTGCTGACTTGAAAAGCAGTCATTGATGTGTCCTTTTAGTTATGCGGGCCAGACCTTATCCGGCCCGCTTATTATTCAATCAGGACTACGACAGGGAGCCGTTTTCCACAAGACCGGAAACATCATTGCTCAGCTCGGGAAGAGAATCCAGAGACTGGGTGCCGATAACGGCGCTGCGTTCCACTGGTTTCCACCATTCGAGTGCCGAAGCGACGAAGGTGAACTGGGACTCTGCGACGTTATCGTCTACAGACATGCCATATCCTTCGGATACCAGATGCACACCGTGGATACGCATGGACATCATGTTCCCGAATTCGTTGGCTGCAACCAGAGTTACCGAGAACGGAGGAATCTGATCACTGTAGTTGGGAGTCTTTAGCTCCGCCCCCACACCACTGCTCGGTGCGATACCAGCCGGGTTGTCCATAGACAAGTCGGTTTTCTTGGCCGCATAAAGCGCCTTCTTTT
>Ga0272443_10007296_pt1 | contig 10611 bp, 13 predicted proteins | sample SSMAcet12_FD_193581 | JGI IMG/M metagenome (GOLD analysis project Ga0272443, IMG submission 193581) | Marine sediment archaeal communities from Little Sippewissett salt marsh, Falmouth, MA, United States - SSM-Acet-12 | ecosystem: Environmental > Aquatic > Marine > Wetlands > Sediment ... | reverse complement strand
AATTTGTATGTTTTTTCATTAAATCCTGAAAAAACCTCAATATCCTTATGGATTACATCTTCGCTAACTTTCGTAAATTGAGATAATTCAGAAAAAAAATTTCTTTTACTATTAGCCCCTATTCTATTAATCAGCCATAAATCAAGTGCGAGTTGGTTGAATTTTTGAAAATCAACTTTATATTTATCGGCGTATTCCTTACAGAATAACTTCAACTCAACATTATAAGTAAATACACCGCCCCAATCAAATATTATTGCTTTGACCATAATAAATATTTATCCCAATAAAAACCTGATCATTATCATAAAGAGGTAATGCTAATGCTCCCGGATACGGACAGATTATCCTTATCTTTTTCTTTCCATAAAAACGACTTCTTCTTATCTAATTTTTTTGCATCCACAAAAACTTTTTTTTGCATCATTTCCATTGAAGGTATGGCATAAAAGGCATCGAGATATGCAGGAAAAGACACTGCGCTTTCAAAATTAAATAAGAACTTGTCATCTTTAAGCGTAGCTAAAATTTGCCCGTCTTTATTAATTTTAGCATTGATTTTACCTGCCGGGTTTGAAAGCTTGATTTTTACCTTGCTTTTTTTCAGCAATCCAACAGCCCGTGGCTGACTTAATTGTTCCATGACTGCATCTTTGTCATTACCCAAATCAACATCCAAACCGTCCAATAAGCCTGAGAGATCACCGCTTTGGCTGGATAATATGGAATCCAAATCTATTTCGAAAACCAATAATCCTTCAAAAGAATAATCATGTCCTTCCACTTTTGCTGAAAGTTTAATGTTGATATTGACCTTATGGGAAGGTTTTGAATTAGTTGCCACTTCTTTATTAATATCGCTAATAGATGACAACCCTTCTCCATACGCCCCTTGCATTTTTTTTGCTAAATCGGCGAGTGAAGATAAATCTGGCATTTTTTTGTTCATACTTTTTTTAATAATTATTGTAATAATAAAATTATACCAAAAAACGCCCATTATGTTGAGCAACTTCTTAGTGGCAGTTATTAAAAATTGCTCGTACTTACTTTAAAACGTATTTCTGATTGTTCTGCCCAATAAAACAAAAAAGGTGACAAATAGCCACCTTGTTTGCATTTTTATTTTTAGACTAAAACTCTTTTGATGCGCAGTTCAATGAAGAAGAACGGAATTCTACTTTTTTGATATTCAACTTGTCCTTCAATAATTCATAGAATACTGTACAGAACCATTCGCAGGTAGAGGGGCCTTTACTTACAGCTACTCTACTTTCAGGATATGATTTTACTAGCTCGTGGTTGAGGGCTTTTGCAGGCGTCCCAAATCTATCAGTTGTGCCTTTCATTCCTGTTTGCTCATATCCTTGCAAAACTAAATCAAGCAAGGGATCGCCTTCTTGAAAAATCGTGGCGTGCATGAAATTGTCGGCTACTGCCCAAGCTAATTTTTGTGCCTCTTTTACTGGGTAGGCATAATTGTGTTCATTTAACTCCCCTTCAATTTCGATCGTCAGTAATCCTGAATGTCCATGAAGATAGCTTGCCTCTCCTGGATAATTCATGAATCTATGGGCATATTGGAAATCCAATTTCACAATTGATCTATATTTTTCGTTTTTCATAGTAATTTCCTTTCAATTAATTATTAATTATTTTCGACCGTTGTTATCTTTTTTATTTTTACAATTTTGGCAAATTCCATCCAAAACTATTTTCTGGCCCAATACTTGATGCTTTTTTGTAATGTTCTCTGGCAATTCTATCCGATCATATTTTTTGTTTGTAAAATCAATTATTCTATTGCATCTTACACAATGAAAGTGATGATGTGGCTCTATCTTTGGGTCATATCTTTTTGCCCCGCCTTGCCCTTCGGCAATTTTAATAACTCCATTTTGGGCAAAAGTAACCAATGTCCGATTTACGGTATCAAACGAAATGCTGGGCAACTTTTTCTTGATTTTTTGATAAATAGCATCGGCGGTGGGGTGATCATGATTATCCACAAGTTCAAATAAAATAGCCATCCTTTGGGGGGTGACCTTTAGTTTAGCTTGCTTTAATTTTTCCGCGATTGATTCCTTATCGCTATGGTAATTGTCCATATTAATTACTATATAGTAATAATTACTAACTGTCAATAAAAAAATAAATCCGGTATTTTTGCGGATTTTATATAAAGATAAAATTTTAATGGAAAATTTAGGATTTATTGGTTGGCTGAAGTTAGTGGACCGTGTTCGCCTGTCCGCTTCTGGCGGAAATTTATCACCTTAGAAAACGGTTATCCACTTTATACGGTAAGTAATGTTTATTTTGACTACTTAATTATTTATTGAAAAAACAATTCCCGACAGCAGGAATAATATCAAAACAAATCAACCTTTTTTAATTTTTCAAATCCTCAATCATTGACAATACGTATCTTTTATGATAAAATTTTTAGTTAGCAAATAAAAATCAAAATACAGGAGGTAATAATTGAACCTTTTATCCAGCGAAATCAAACAGCTTTGCTATGCCATATTTGGTGGCGACCTGACAGATGGTTTTGTTGAATACATCATCCGAGGACGTATCTGCGTTTTTACCGGAATTACAATTTCTCGATCAACCATAAACGGGGTTGATGAAATTATCCCGTTAATCGCTCGTGCGGAAAACGTCAATCCGAATGATTTGATTTTTTTTGATCTTCAAACGTACCTCGGATATTCCGGCAAAAAACCTGGTCAGTATGAATTTGACCAAGTACATTTCTACTATGACCGCAACACCCCTGATCGTATAATCGATGGAGATCGAATAATCTTTACCAGCGGTCCCATTGAGATTAAATATTGGGATCCCGCCACATGCCCTGATTGGGTATTACAGCTGTTTGCAAAGAATATTGGTACGAAATCATAATGCCAGTAATCAAGAGATTTAAGCCCCGTTAATTTTTCAAGGAGAAGACGGGGTTTTTAATTACCCCCATTTGACAATAACTACCACCTATTCTAAGATTTTATAACTAAAAACAAAAAATGAATCTTTTACATATTAGGAGTTAATTATGAAAGAGAAGAATGAACTGATCATCAGCATCCCACTTGAATGCATTCCCGTTAAGGAGGATGGCATAATATCATCTGGACAATTACTTTGCATTCCGGATGACGTACCAGCTTGGTTTGAAAAGCTGGAGAGAGAATCAACCGAGACTCAAAAAGTCTACATCAACATTTCTAGTCAGACAGACTGCCCCCAGACATTCACATTGGGGTTCACTGGATACCCTGGCGACGCCGACCTGTTTGACTTGAGAGAAGGCAGAGAGTTCGGTTTTGAACTTAATCTCGATGCCATCGAAAGGCTGCACGACGCGCTCGGATATCTTATCAAAGAAGAACGGAGAGAAGGGTTTTCCTCTCACAAATCGCAAGAAGAACAATAATATATTGGAGGGAATATGAAGTTCAGCAGAAATAACAATGCGATCTTAAACAAAGCAAAACATCTTCTTAAGTGGGAAAGGTTATTGGACAGTGTTTTTACCATGGTCAAGGACGGCAAACGACCTGAAAAAATGATATATAACTTGGAACAAGCTCTTCAGCTTTTTCTGGCAAATAATCTAGGGTCGGTTAACGTCGTCCAAACACCCACACAAAAAAAGTCAGGTCAAGGTGTTCCTGCTTTTGAATCTGAAACCGCTCCTCTGGCCAGGCGCCGCGATCACCTTTCCTATCTAACCAGGACGTTTGGCATCGACGCAGTAAGCTGCATGTTCTATAGTATGCTATCTACCAGAATATTAAACGCATTGAATTCCGTCAGATACCATCAATGTGGCGAAAACATGGAAGAGTACAAAAAGCGAAGCTATATTTACCTTCATGAAATGGTCTCTATGATCCCGGATGATTTAACCAAATTTCGAAATCTTAGTAATAAAAGTATAGCAGAAATCGAGTTGGTTCTCGGTCGATTCGGGTTAAGACTGGGTATGTCTGGCGCTGATATTGAGAAATGTTTTAATTCTTCAGATGAAGAACGTTAGTTAACACTAACGTTCTTTTTTATATAAATTATAACTAAATTTATTGTACTATAAATAAGGCTAACCGCTTGGCGGCAGTTATTTAAAATTGCTCGTACTTATTTCCAAAGGAATTTCTGATTGTTCTGCGGGGCGGCGAGGGGATCTGGGGGCAGAGCCTGGTCCGGCTTCGCCGGGAACCCCATCAACTATAAAACCCTTCTGGCGGGAGCACTAGCCCCGCTTTTCACGAAAGGCGGGGCTAGGACTCGAATGGTTCGGCTTCGCTCACCACAGGCTCTAGAATAACGGTTTGCACCCCGCCTCATCGCCCAGCCGCTCGCGAGCAGCTGGGCAAGCGAGGGGCGGGGTGAAGACCTAATGTAAATACCAAAAAACATCCTTGCGGGGGAGGAAGGAATCGAACCCTCGTCTCGGGTTTTGGAGACCCATATACTACCACTGTACTACTCCCCCACCCCCGCCAGGATGTTTTTATTTAATTCCTAATCTTTTGATTAACCCTGTATATGATGATCCAAACTGTTTTAATTTTTTCTCTCTAACTTGTGCAGACTGCAAACTTGAGAAAGCCTCATAATAAAACAATTTAGGATTTTTCATTCTACTTGTAGTATAAACCTTGCCAGACTTATGCTCAGCTAAACGTTCCTTTAAACGTTGAGTATAACCAATGTATATTTTACCTTTATCGTCTTTTAACAAATAAACGTAAAACATACTTTCATCCTTACTTCGTCTCTTTATGTAATGTATGCTTGTTGCACCATTTACAGAATTTTTTTAATTCAAGTCTATCTTTCAATAGTTTCTTGTTTTTTCTGGAATGATGATTAATTCTCTTACATTCACTACATTCAAATTTTACTAGATTATCTTGTGACATAATATTTTAATTTTTATTAATTTAATTTATTTTCAATTTATCTTTCATTAGCCACCCGTCAGATTCGAACTGACGACCTACTGTTTACAAAACAGTTGCTCTAACCAACTGAGCTAGGGTGGCAAAGTGGCTAATGAAAGATAAACTTATCAAAGTAATTAACTAACTAAATATGATAATTATATAAATCGATTTAATAATTCTAACTACTGTTTATGTCCCTTCGGGACATCTCCCGTAGGGAGACAAAACAGTTGCTCTAACCAAACTGCCTGCCCGTTCGAATCCCACCAATAAAGGTAAGATTGATGTAAAAATACTGGGGCCCCCAAAAATGCAGAGTATTTTTGGGGAAAGGGAGTTCCTCGCTAAAGGTGAAGTGGGTCCAACTTGATTGGACACACGTAACCTGCAGCGAGAGAAAGCCCGTGGTGGGCAGGGAGGGATTCGAACCCCCGAAGGCGTAAGCCAGCAGATTTACAGTCTGCCCCGTTTGACCACTCCGGTACCTACCCACAAAGCCGTTGCGCGAAGACCCTTCGTTTACACTCAGGGCAAGCCGCGGACCTACTCCTTACCCCCGCATATTTCGTTTTACTCAATTGCGGGGCAAGCATGGAGTTGCGATATTTACCCCGCCACCCTTAGCCGACGCGCGGACTTGAACCGCGGACCTACTCCTTACCATGGAGTTGCTCTACCAACTGAGCTACGTCGGCAAGGGTGGTGGGGCCAATTGCTTGTCCCGCGAACCCTGAACTTGATTCAGGGGATGCGGGATGCTACAACAGCAAATTTATTTTTTAAGTTCCTTTATTTGCTCCTTGATTTCATCGAGCTTTTCATTCTCAGGATTTACTTCCTTTAATTTTTTAAAAGTATCTTCGGCCAGATCAATATCTTTAATTTTTATGGCTACTTCCAGCAGAGAGTTAAGATTCTTAGGATTATTTGGCTCCAGTTTTATGGCTTCTTTAAAACAGTTCATAGCTTGTGAATATTCATTGGTGGCCATATAAACTTCTCCCAGATCTACTTGGTAACTCGACAAGGTGCTGTTTAATGATACTGACTTATTTTCATCGCCATCATTTTGGGTTGAGACCTCCGCATCATCCTGTGAATTAGCCTTCAATAAATATTTATAAATTTCCTTGGCATGCTCATAATCTTTCATGTCAAAATATACATCCGCCAAGCCCTCGTATGCTTCATTGGATTTACTATCCAGGCTTATTAATTCGATATATTTCTCTTCGGCTAGCTTCCACTCTTCTTTATCGGCTAATTCCTCTGCTTCTGCCAATAGAATATTCTTTTTCTTCTTTTCCTCTTCGACATCGACCGGTGCTTGGTCCTTTATCTTGTCTTGGTATTTTTTCTCGATATCCCTTAGTTTTTCATAAGTGCGCCCCAGCCAATTTTTATTATCAACGACCGCGCCTTCACCTTTAGTCTGTCCAGCACCGATGATCTTTTTAATGTTCATGGATTTTAGCTTCCTGACCAGCCTCTCCTCAAGCAAACCTTTCTTTATCTTGTCCTGCTGATGTTTTTTGATGGCATTCAGATTGATTGATGACAGAACGGGGAATTTCTTAAAAGCGATATAGATTATCAATGCTATACTGACGATGATTATGCCGATGACGATATAATCTACTAGCATTATTTTTTTACATCTTTTAATGATAATTCTACGACGTTGCCCTTGATTTCCACATCCACCGTACCTTTGGGAACGTTATAAGATAACACCTTACCTTCGCCTTGTCTAGTCTTGACCATGCTTTGCACTTTGGGAAATTTCTTGGTCTCCTCTTTATAATATTCTAATTCATAGGACAAGCAACACATCAGCCGTCCACAAGCCCCGGAAATCCTATCGCTGCCCCGATTGTGCACCTGTTGCAGTCTGGCGTAGTCAGTGCTGACGCTGTCTAAATTGGTCAGAAACTTCTTACAGCAAAGTTCACGTCCGCAGGCCCCCATACCGCCCAGGCGCCTGGCCTCATCACGAATACCGACCTGCTGCAAGCGTATGGATTTTTGGAATCGCCTGGCCATGTCTTTGACCAGATTGCGGAAATCTACTCGCCCTTCCGCCGTAAAAACGAAAGTGATCTTGCCGCCGTCATATGAAAAATAACAATCCACGATTTTCATGTCCAAGCCGCTTTGGTCTACCAATGCTTTGGCTTGGGCCATGACTGATTTTTTCTTTGTTCCTAGATTTTCAAATTTTTTAAGATCGTCGTTATTGGCCTTCCTGATGATGGATATCAAATTCTCACCCATCGAATCAGGTTCGATCTCGGAAACACTGACCACACTGCCCAATTCCATTGAAGATTCTGTTTTGACTACCACCTTGTCCCCGACTTTCAACTTGATGTCATGCGGATCAAAATGATACACCTGGTCCCAAGGATTAAATTGTACCCCGGCTACTCTGGTGATCATAAAGTTACCTTCACTATTTCTTTGACTTGAATATTTTCTCCTAATTTCAGCACTTTCTCCTGGATCAGCTGCTCGATGGTCATTTTGTCATCTTTTATAAAAGGCTGCTTGAGCAAACATACTTCCGAATAATACTTGTCCATCTTGCCTTTGATGATATTATCCATGACATTTTGCGGTTTTTTTTCTTTCTTCAATTGCTCTTGGAAAATCTCCTTTTCTTTTTCAATTACTTCGGCCGGCACGTCTGCTGGGGAAATGTACTGGGGATCGGCAGCGGCTACCTGCATGGCCAGGTCATGGGCCAAGTCCTTGAAATCTTCCGTTTTGCCGACAAAATCACTTTCACAGGCCACAGCCGCAATGCCCACCACTTTGCCGTTACTATGCAAATATGTACCGATAGTGCCTTCATTGGTTTCCCGGTCCTGTTTTTTGGCGGCCACTTTCTGTCCTTGCTTTTTCATCAGCTCGATGGCTTTATCAAAATCACCGTCTGTCTCTTGCAAGGCTTTTTTGGCATCCATAATGCCGACGCCGGTCTGTTCTCTTAATTTTTGGATTAATTCTTTATCTACGTTCATAATTATTTTTTAATTACTTTTTCCTCTTTTTTGGGCTGGGGTTTGCTTTGTTCCTGTTTGCCTTCTTCCACCGCTTCTTTGACCGCGCCCATGATCAGGTTGATGGACTTGGTGGCATCATCATTAGCCGGTATGGGATAGTCAGCCAATTCCGGATTGACATTAGTATCGCACATGGCAATAATCGGGATGTTCATCTTCCTGGCTTCGCGTACGGCAGTTTTCTCTTTCTTCATGTCGATGATAAACAAGGCTTCCGGCAGTTTCTCCATATCCTGGATACCGCCGACGGATAATTCCAAATACTCCATCTCTTCGTCCATCTTCATCTGTTCACGCTTGGTGTATTTCTCCAGTTCACCCTTCTCTTTGTTTTCGCGCAATTCTTTCAGTCTTTTGACTAATTTCTTGATGTTGTCGAAATTGGTCAGGGTACCGCCAATCCACCTTTCCGTGGCGTACGGCATGCCCACTTCTTCGGCTAATTTGCGGACGATGGTATGGGCCTGACGCTTAGTCGAGACAAATAATATTTTACCGTTTTTTGCGGTTACGTCCTTGATATATTCCAACGCTTCCTTCAGCTTTTCGTCGGTCTTTTCCAGATTAATAATATAAAGACCGGCCCGGTTGGTGTGGATATAGGGCTTCATTTTGGGATGCCAATATTTTTGCTGATGACCGAAATGGACACCGCTTTTTAGCATCTCTAACAACGTTATTTCTTTCATATTTTTTCCTTTTTATCCTCTGTTTTCATCATCCTGATATTAGGCCTCCGCCGGTGGCGGATTGGCAAGGCAATCAGTCAGAAAACATGGGTGTTTATTAGATAATTTAAAAATTTTACCAGTGGTAAAATGTGGTTATTATTCTACCATAAGTCCGAAAATATGCAAGCCCATCGCCACAATATGAATTAACTTGTTCACGTCTTGCCAAAAAACCGCTTATTTGATAAACTGTTTTTACATTTCCAACCGAATTATAAGTATATGAAAAAAGACATACATCCAAAATACTACGCCAAAGCTAAGGTTATTTGCGCCTGCGGCAACAGCTTTACCACCGGTTCTACCCAGGAAGAAATCCATGTGGAAATTTGTTCCATGTGCCATCCTTTTTTTACGGGCAAACAGAAATTGATTGATGATCGCGGACGCGTCGACCGATTCAAGAAAATGGCAGAGAAAAAAGCCAAGCACGTATCCAAAAAAGAGAAACGCCGTAAAAAAGATCAAAAAAAATCAAAGTAACTAATCAATCCCCGACTGCCTGATTTGGTATTGGGGATTTTTCTAACATGGATGAACAAATTCAAAAACTAACCATTGAGCATGCCCAGCTGGAAAATGAGCTGCAGAGCCCGGATGTAATTAACAATCCGGAAAAACTTTCGAAATTGTCAAAAAAATATAATGAGCTGAATGAAATTTTGGAAAAGCACAAAATATTAAAAAGGATTGTCAACGATCTGAGCGCCCTGCGTAAAGACCTCGGTAACGAAACAAATGAAGAAATGAAGAAATTGACAGAAGATGAAATATCAACCTTGGAAGAGAACCAAAATAAACTGACAGAAGAAATAGAAGAATACATTAACCCATCCGACCCCCTGGACAAAAGGAATATTATTCTCGAAGTCAGGGCCGGCACGGGCGGAGATGAGGCTGCTTTGTTTGCCGCCAACCTTTTCCGCATGTACACGCGCTATGCCGAAGAAAACGGCTGGAAAGTCCTGCCTATCAGCGCCAACCGCATCGGTATCGGTGGCCTCAAGGAAATCATCGTCAAAATCGACGGCACTAATGTTTATAGCCGGCTGAAATACGAAAGCGGCACGCACCGCGTCCAGCGCGTACCGGAAACTGAGAAATCAGGCCGCGTCCATACCTCGGCCGCTACCGTGGCCATCCTGCCTGAGGCGGAAGAAGTGGATATAGAATTAAAACCAGAAGATTTGGAAATCAAGGCGACCACTTCGACCGGCGCCGGCGGGCAATCCGTCAACACCACTTATTCAGCCATCCGCGTGGTGCACCTACCAACCAATACCGCCGTTACCTGCCAGGACGAAAGATCCCAGAAGCAAAACAAGGAAAAAGCACTGCAAGTACTGCGTTCCAGGCTGCTGGCACTAAAGCAAGAACAAGCGCGCAAAGAAAGGGCTGACGCCAGGAAGAGCCAAATCGGCTCCGGCGACCGCTCAGAAAAAATAAGGACATATAATTATCCCCAGGACCGGGTGACCGACCACCGCATCAAAAAAAATTATTCAAACCTGGAAGAAATCATGGATGGCAGACTGGATAAAATTATTGAAGACCTGAAGCAGGCAGATAAATAAACGATTTTATAGTATAATAGGTCTATGGATATCCAGAAGGCCTTACTTAGTGCTAAACAAAAAATTGACAAACACAATCCCAGCGAATCTCAGTTAGACGCTGAGGTGCTTTTAGCTTATGTCATGAAAAAGCCCAAATCATATTTAATGGCGAACCTTGATAAGAAATTAACGCCAGCGCAATCCGTGAAGTTCAAAAAGATGGTTGAGAAAAGAAAAAAAGGCACGCCCGTGGCCTACCTCACCAAGCACCGGGAATTTTACGGGCTTGAATTCTATGTGG
>Ga0272443_10007293_pt1 | contig 10614 bp, 9 predicted proteins | sample SSMAcet12_FD_193581 | JGI IMG/M metagenome (GOLD analysis project Ga0272443, IMG submission 193581) | Marine sediment archaeal communities from Little Sippewissett salt marsh, Falmouth, MA, United States - SSM-Acet-12 | ecosystem: Environmental > Aquatic > Marine > Wetlands > Sediment ... | reverse complement strand
TGCTCGATGTTCGAGACGTACTGGTCCGCGAGGCGCTCGAATTCGAGGCGGATGATCGGGGCGAGCAGGAACTCGAGAAATCCGGGCAGATTCACTTCCAGCGATCCTTTAGAGTACAGTTCCGCCCTGCATCCCTTTTCTCCGGTTTCCACGGTCCAGCTTCCTTCGACGACGGCGTTGCCTGTCCCCTCGACCGGCGTCCATACAACCGTGCCCCTGTTGCGGTCAGGCACGTAACGGCAGGCATAGACAGACTGCTGGAGCGTGTAGTCCCCGATGCCTATCCGTTCGAGCTCCCATTTCCACCTGCCTTCGCCGAGAGGGGTCAGCATCTCGACCCCCGGAAAGAAAGAGCCTGATCTCGCCACGTCGGCAAGCAGGTCGAAGACCCTGTCGAACGGCGCGGACGTGCTGAAGGAGCGGTTGACGGTTATGTCGGTCGTGAATGGCATGGTGTTTCCGGTTTACAGAGGAAATATACGAACCTCCGGGACAACGGCATGAAGGGTTGGCTCAAGTGACAGTCATTTTTCGTATCTTTCAGGCATTGATCGAAAGCCCGCAAACGCATGACCGTTTTTCAGAGATGAACCGTTTTTCCCGCACCCTGTTTCTTCCGCTTGCCGTTTTCCTGTTTTCCCTGCTCCTGAACTGTTCGGGGCAGCAACCCGCCGGTCCCGTCGATGCGGGAACCGTCACCGACGTCGACGGCAACGTCTACAAGGCGGTACAGATCGGCGACCAGATATGGATGGCCGAGAATCTGGTTGTCGAACACTACCGTAACGGGGACCCGATACCCGGAGTCGAAAAGCTTGACGACTGGGTGGTTCTCGAATCGGGCGCCTGGTCGGAACAGGAAAACGATCCCGCGAACGGCAAAGCCTACGGCAAGCTCTACAACTTTTATGCGGTCAGCGATCCCCGCGGTCTCGCGCCCGAAGGGTGGCGCGTGCCGACCGAGGATGACTGGAGGAAGCTCGAAGAGCATCTCGGCATGAAGCCCGAAGAGCTCGACGCGGTAGAGTTCCGAGGCCGGGAAGAGAATGTCGGGGGCAAGCTCAAGGAGACCGGTACCGAATACTGGAACGAGCCCAACACGGGAGCGACCGATGAGACCGGATTCGCCGCGCGCGCCGGTGGATACCGCGACAACGACGGTCCGTTCAACTTTTTCGGAAAGTACGCCGCCTTCTGGACGGCCACGGAGGCCGAGAACGGCCGGGTCTGGTTCCGAGGCATGACCACCACCGATCAGGGAGTCTATCGCTTCAGCTTCAACCGCAAATGCGGTTTCTCGGTGCGCTGCGTCCGGGATGTCGAGTAGGCTGTTACGTCGAAAACATTGTCGAACGTTCCATAACACGGGTCCGAAAGGAAGCAGGGGCGGCCGCAGGGTCGCTCCGGTTTTTTTATGATCCCGATTGCGCACGACCATGACACAGGAAAAACGTTTCGAGGAGCGTTACAGCAGGGGAGAGATCCCCTGGGATATCGGCAGGGTGGATGTGAACCTGGCGGAAACGCTTGAGCGGCGCCCGCTCTGCGTCGGCGCCGCGCTCGATATCGGCTGCGGTACGGGCGACAACGCCGTCTGGCTCGCCCGCAGGGGCTTCAGGGTGACCGGTGTCGACATTGCTCCTCTGGCGATTGAAAAGGCGCGGGAAAAAGCGGAGCGTGAAGGGGTGGCGTGCAGGTTTCTCGTCGCCGATTTTCTCCATGCGGATGTTCCGGAAGGACCGTTCGGGTTTATCTTCGACAGGGGCTGTTTCCACTCCCTCGGCGAGCGGGAAAAGCACGAGCGTTTCGCCCGGAACGTCGCACGCCATCTCGGCCCCGGAGGCCTGTGGCTGAGCCTGATCGCGAGCAGGGACGCTCCGCAGCGACATCCCGGCCCGCCCCGCCTGTCGGCCGCCGAGGTGACCGCCGCCGTGGAGCCCGTCTTCGAACTTCTTTCTCTCGAGTCGGGCTACCTCGACTCCGACCGTCCCGACCCCATCAGGTGCTGGGTGGTGCTGATGAAGAAGCGGCAGGCCTGAGCGCGCTCTCGTGCAGCGGATTTTTTCGTTTTCGGCGTAACTTTTTTCATTTTAGAGAAAAGACGGCCATTCAACCGGAGGTTGCCGATGTTCCCGGGCGGTGACGGTTGGAGTTTCATTTCGGATGCACGTGAGGCATTCGCGCAACGGGAGGCGAATCGTTTTCTCTTCCCTGATAAGGAGACCGGATCGTGAACACCTTGTTCGACAGTCTGCTTACGCGTCTCAGGGCGTATTTCGATCCGGAACGTATCGGGTCGGTGCTGGGCGAATTGCTTGTCAGCTCGCTCGTCGCGTTTGCGGTAATGGCGGTCTTCTACCTGGTCTGGAAGATGCTGCACTGGTCGTTGAGCAGGCGCCTCGAGAAGCGTTTCGACAGGACGAGCCAGGCGTTCGCGGAAACCGTCGTGAAATTCGCCGTTTTCGCTGTCGGGCTGGTAGCCGCGCTCGGCGCCGCCGGTGTGAAAACCGGAGCATTGCTCGGTTCTCTCGGCGTTGCAGGCCTGACGATAGGGTTCGCGTTGCGGGAAACCCTTTCCAACATCATTTCCGGCATCCTTATTTTCATCGACCGTCCCTTCACGATCAACGATCTCGTCGAGATCGACGGCCTCTACGGCCGGGTGGACAGGATCACGCTCCGCACGACCCGTATCGTCACCAACGACGGCAAGATGCTCGCCGTGCCGAACGCCGAGATCATGAACAAGACCGTCACTTCCTATACGAATTTTCCCCATCTGCGCATAGATGTCGGCGTCACGGTCGCCGTTACCGAGGATCTCGAGCGGATTCGCGGGATTCTGCTCTCGCTCGTGGCCGACGATGCCGACTATCTCCCTCAGCCGCCGCCGTCCGTGGTTGTCACGCAGCTCAACGACTATAACGTCGCCCTGGAACTCCAGGCGTGGCTCGACAACGAGCGCCTGCATGTGGAGAAACGGAGCGAACTCCGGGAAATGCTGTTCAGGAAAATGACCGCGGAAGGCGTCGATATGCCGTACGAAACGATCAGGCTCGCGCCACACGAGGTATCGGTCAGGATGCGCGCCGGAGAAGGCGGCGCCTTGAATTGAAACAAGCCGTTTGCCATGCCAACAGCGACTACATCAGCATCCACGGAGCAGAAATCCGTCCCGTCCCTCTGGCAGTACGTGGCGGCAGACGATTTCAGTCTTCCCGGGGAACCCGTACTGCAGAGCGCGAAAAGTTTTTTCGACCATCTCTATGATCTGCTCCGCCTGCGTCGCGGAAAGGACCGGGAACCGGTGAAAGCCGCTGACGAACTCGGGCTGATCGCCGCGCAGCGTCTCCAGGAGCTGGTGCCGGAGCCCGACTGGAGGGTCCCGGCCGCGCTCCTGGAAGAAGCCGTGGAGCAACTCCCGGAAAGCGGCTTCAACGCGGTTCTCCTGGTGGGACCGCCCTTCAGCGGCCGTCGTTCCATTCTCGATGCGCTGATATCGAAGGACGGCCGCAGGGCGATCGAGTCTCCGACCGATGCGCAGATTTTCGGCGACGACGATGCATGGCTCGAACAGGTCCAAAAGAGCGATGCAACGCTGCTGCTGCCTGCGCTTGAGCGGATGTATTTTCGGCATGTGTCTTCCCTGGGACTCGTTCGAAGGCTGATGGAACGCATCGCTTCGGGCTGTGCCGGAAGGGTGGTGATCGGTTGCGACAGCTGGGCCTGGGCGTTTCTCGAACCGCTCTGGCGGGGAAGAAAGCCCGCAGTGATCACCCTGCAGGCTTTTGACGACGACCGGCTGAACCGTTCTTTCCTGGAGCGTGCACGCGCATCGGGCGGCGGGGTGTCGTTTCGCGAAACCGACAGCGGGCGCAACGTGCTCTCAGACAGTGAACGGGACGGCCCAGAAGCCGATAACGGTCATTTCCTGCAGATTCTCGCGTCCAGAAGCCGGGGCAATATCGGCGTTGCGACGGAACTCTGGAAAAATGCGCTGCAGGTGGAGCCGGAAAAAGACGAGCACGAAAAAAACGGAAAGCAGGACGCCGCCGCCGAGGGGACCATATGGGTCAAACCGCTGGACAAGCTTTCGATACCCCGTGTTTCCTCTGCTGTCGGAGTGAACGAGTCACTCGTGCTGCATGCGCTGCTGCTGCACGACGGCCTGCGGGCGGCACGGCTCGCCCAAATGCTTCCCCGGACGGAACGCCCGGTCGACACGACGCTTTCCCTGCTCGAAGAGAGCCGTCTCGTGGAGGAGCACGACGGCATCTGGAGGGTGTCGCCCGCGGGCTACCCCGCCGTAAGGCAGTTTCTGAAGTCGGGCGGATATCTGGTTGACGCATTCTGAGGGAGGGATCATGAACGGCACAGAAAATCTCGAGCAGATCTTCCGGACTTTCAGCCGGGGAACCCTGGTGCAGGTCCTCATGATAGCCGGCGCCGCCTGGCTTCTTATCGTGGCCTTCACCCGGTCGATACCCATGCTGGCCGACAGGGTGCCCGGCCGCTTCCGCTTTCAGCTTCTCGCTCTGGTGCCCATCTTCCGCCTGGTGGTCATCGTCGCGGCGATCGTGCTGGTCCTCAATCGGCTCATAGAGCCGGCGATCGAAAACATCATCGCCCTGCTCGGTCTTCTCGGTCTCGGTCTCGGTTTCGCTTTCAAGGATTACGTCAGCAGCCTTATCGCGGGGGTGGTGACGCTGTACGAAGCCCCTTACCGTCCGGGGGACTGGATCGAAGTCGACGGCGCTTATGGCGAGGTGAGGGCGATCAACATGCGTAGCGTCGAAATCGTTACACCGGACGATACGGTGGTTGTCATTCCCCACATGAAACTCTGGAACCGGTTGCTTTTCAACTCCAATGACGGGGGCCGTGACCTGCAGTGCATCGCCGATTTCTATCTGCATCCCCGTCACGACGGCGCCGCTGTTCGCGATGCGCTCTACGACGTCGCGCTCACGAGCGCCTACCTGCAGTTCGACGAGCCGGTGAAAGTCATCGTGCAGGAAAAACCGTGGGGGACGCATTACCGGCTGAAAGCCTATCCGGTCGATCCGCGCCTGCAGTTCGATTTCATCACCGATCTCACGATCCGCGGCAAGGCGGCGCTCGGCGAACTGGGCGCGGCCTTCGCCGCGGTCCCCGCGCTTCCGGAAGCGCAGGAGTCTCCGGGCAGGGATGCCGGGTCTTCCGGCCGTCTGATCTGAAGGCTGTTACGGTCCGGCTTCGTTACGCTCCAATCGTTTCGCGAGGAGCCGAAGAAACGCCGCCCTTCATCCGGTCCGGTCATCCAGATATGTCATCATGCCGCTTCGAAAAAGCCTGTAATGCGTCGGCAATCGTTTCCACGAGTTTTTCAGCTCCATCCGCTCGGCCGGCACGGCAGGCCGATTCCAGTTCCTCGGCTGCTTTTCTGACTTCCTCCGCGCCGAGCAGGGCTGAGCCGCCCTTGAGTTTGTGGGCCGCGGCCCGCAGTTCTTCCGTATCGCCGGTACGGAACGCCTCCTGCATCGATGCCGGGGTTTCGTGAAACTCCTCGATGAAAACCCTGACGAGATCGTCGCTTCCTTCCGCCGAAAGACCGCAGGCGATGACCGCTTCTGCCGCAGGCAGCGGGGGGACGAATGTCACCGGAGAGGACTCGGAGGAAGGCGAGGCGAGCAGCCTGGCGATGGTGGAGAGCAGCAGGGCGGGACCGTCGGTCTTGATGCGGAATTCATCCATGCCCGCCTTTCGCGCACCATCCTCTTCCTCGACCGCCCCGCTGAGCCCTATGATCGGCAGCCTGCGCAGCCGCGGGTCGTCGCTCGACCGGATCCGGCGGGTCAGTTCGAGCCCGTCCATGCCGGGCATGCGGATGTCCGTGACGAGAATATCGAAGCGCCTGTCATGCAGCAGGGCAAGGACCTCTTCCCCGTCGTCGGATACGGTTACACTCATTCCCGCATCCCTGAAGTTCATCGCGAGCAGGTCGCGGTTCAGGGCGGAATCGTCTACCAGCAGTACCGTCCTTCCGGCAAGCCGCCCGCTCGACAGATTATCGTCCGGCAGGGTGTGGAGCGCCGCCCGCAAGGTGGTGATGAGCTCCGCCTGGCTGCACGGTTTCGCCAGGAAGGCCTGCATGCCGGCGTTCTCGCTCATGTTCCGGGCGGTTGCGGCGGGTTCCGAACTGTGTGCGACAACGGGCGTCGTTGCAGCCCCGGAGCCGGCTTCGCCCCGTCGTATTCTTTCGACGGTTTCGTAACCGTTCATTTTTGGCATGTTCAGGTCCATGACGACCAGGTCGTAGCGCTTTGCCGAAAGCAGTTCGAGCGCTTCCCGGCCGTTTGCGGCTTCGTCGATTTCAGCCTCCAGCGGAGAGAGGAACGCTTTCAGGGTCGCGCGGTACAGGGGTGCGTCGTCCACCACGAGCAGGCGTTTTCCCCCGAAGTCCTTCCGCCCCAGGGAGACGATCCTTTGCGTGTACTCCTTGAGGGCTTTAGCGGAAACAACCGGGAAGGAGAGCTCGAACTCGGTGAATTCTCCTTCCACCGAATCGCAGCGGATAGAGCCGCCGAACGCCTCCATCACCCGTTTGCAGTATGCCAGTCCGAGGCCGGTGCCGCCTTGCTTGCCGGTGGTATAGAAGCTGTCGAAAATATGCGGAAGCGCCTCGGCCTCGATGCCCGGTCCCGTATCGCGGAAAAAGAGACGGTTCCACTGCAGGCCTTTTTCGAGCCGGACGGTGATCTCGCATTCGGGATGGGTCCGGAAGTAGAAGAGGGCGTTTTTGAGCAGGTTGAAGAGCACGAACACGAAAAGGGTTTCGTTGCCGTGGAAGGTGAATGTTTTGCCTGCATCCAAATGGATACGCCCGCGGTCCTGTTCCGATTCGTAGCCGTACTCGTCGAGCGCGTTTGCCGTGACGCGTTCGGCGGAGAGATAGGTAAAGCTCTCCGGGGAGATCGGTTTTTCGCGGATCTCGCCAAGCACCATGTCGATCACCTGGACGCCCCGCTTGACGGCCATCTGGCCGTGGGCCACCCGCTCGTAGATGCGCTCGAGCCGTTCGCCGGTGCAGGGTTCCGGAGGCTCCTCCCGGTGGCGTTTCGGCAGCAGGTTCTGGATGCCGTTCAGGCAGTTGCGTATCTGGCCGAGGGGATTGCGCATTTCGTGCGCGATGCTTCCCGCGAGGGACTGGAGCACGCGGTTGCGTTCCTGTGCGAGCTCCCCCTTTTTTATGGTGAATCCCGAAAGCAGGCCGAGCAGCAGGGCCATGGGGAGGGGGATCAGGTAGGTGACGATTTCGGTCGTCAGGACGATATGGCTGCCGGTCGTCGCGACATAGCCCCAGTAGGCGATGCCTGTGCCGCCGATCATGAGGATCGTCAGCATGACGTAGTTGGGTATGAATATGATGAATACCAGGATCATCATGGTTTCGCAGATCAGCCACATGCCCGAGAAATCGTTCATCAGCGTCAGGTAGGTGAAGATCACCGGCAGCGTGAGGGTCAGCCAGAAATACCAGTAGAGATTCACCCAGGGCTTGAAGCGTGCGGGATAGTATTTGTAGAAGAACAGCGGGACGAAGGTGACGAGCGACGAGAAGCGCAGCTCGAACGATTCGTATGGCTGCGGCAGGATGGCCGTCCAGATGATGTAATAGAATGGATGAGCCCAGAAGCCGATATAGCGGGCGATGCCGATCGTGTACTCGTTGCGCTCGTAATCCTTCCTGAGGAATTCGACGAACCGTTTCAGGATGGGCGGTTTTCGGGGTCGTCCGGGGGACATGGCGGTCATGCTTCTTTCAGGATACAGAAACTGTAGTGGTTGTAGATATCCTCTTCCACATCCAGCACCGACCCGGAAGAGGCGTTCTCCTCGACGGCGAACCCGTGCCTCTTCGCGAAAGCGGTAATCTCGTTCCAGCCGTTGACGAACGGCTCTCCCATCTTGCGCATGTTCCGCATGAAGTCATCCGCCTCCGCCACGTCCGTGGCGTCCCGGACGAGATCCTCGGAAACATAGTCGAACCAGAAACGCGAGGCGGGTGTCATCAGTTTCGAGATGGAAGCGAGGATGAAGCCGAGTTCTTCGTCCCGGAAGTACATCGAACCGCCTTCCCAGATGAAAAAGCAGGGCAGCGCCCGGTCGAAGCCTGCCTTCAGAAGTATTTCGTCGATCGGCTGCTCGGTGATGTCGATGTCGACATTGTGGATCGATTCCTTCTTGCTGTAATCGAAAGTTCTTCTCCGTTCGTTCAGCATGATCGGCAGGTCGAGATCGTAGATGGTCGCGTCGGGGAAATGCAGCCGCCAGAATCTGCTGTCGTATCCCGCGCCGATGTTGACCACGTTGAAGCTCTCCTCTTCCCGCGCGAACCGGGCGACCGCTTCGTCCAGATGGAGCGTCCGCGCGGCCACCATGTTCTGGAGATAGGGCGTATCGTTGCTGAAGCGTCTTGCCAGCGTGAGACCCTGTTTGCCGGCCAGCATGAATGCATACGGGTCGTCGAAACGCCGTTCGCCGATGGGTTTTTCCTGTTCCATGGCCCGCAGGCCGACGATGAGCTTCGCGGTGGTCTTGGTCTTGTGCTCGTAGAGCACGTTGATCTTTTCGACGTCGAAAGCATTGCGCCGCAGGCCCTTGAGGTCCTGCGCCCAGTAGGTGAAGTCGGCTTGCGCGACGAGTTTGTCCCCGTTGTACATCATGATGGGGATGGTGGTGATGACCCGTTTGCTTTCCGCGTAGCGTCTTGCCAGCATCACCCACTTGCTCCTATCGACGGAGGCCCTGCAGGTCAGGTTGTGGCAGCTCGGGGCGAACCACTGTATGGTGGCCTTCGCGCCCCACATGTAGGCGGCGTTGTCGTCGGTCGAGGGGACGAAGCCGATGATCGGGATCATGTGGAAGAGGGAGGCCAGTGCGATGCCTCCGGTGTAGTCCGCCGCGAGCAGCATGAGCGCAGCCTGATGGGTGATGTACTGGTTGGAGGCGCTGGGGTTGAGCGGCAGCACGGTTTCGGTATAGCCGCGTTCGACGGCCGTGATCCTCCAGTCTATGAAGTCGAGCACGGGAACCGATTCGTGAAAGGAGCGCGTGAGCGCCTCGAGGTTGAACCGCTCCTTGCGGTCCTGCTCCCAGGCATCGATGGAGTGCAGAAGGAAAGAGGTACTGAAGTAGAGACTCATTGTCGTTACTGCTTGCTGGATCGGTTGCGTTTCATGACATCCGGTACCTGTCGTTCCGGGAATCTACAGGGTTTGCTTTTCCCGTGCAGGCTCGAATGCAGGCGTCTGCAACAGGGGGCTTGGAATACGCTGTTCGCAAGGCTGTGCAAAATCCGAACTGTCTGCGCAGGCCAGGTAAGGGTAAAGAAAAAACGGGAACTGCGGGAGAAAAATGGCCGCGACCGGTTAAGCACAAGGAAAGGTAACGATCTTTTCGCTGAAAAGTGAGGCAAGTGCTGTTTTTTTAGCCTCTTATTGCATTCTTTCGGAAGTTTTCCGGACTTTTCCGCGCGTGGGCTTCAGCGGCTTGCTCCGATGGCTGTGAAAATGAAAAAATAACCCGCACCGGCCGATACTGCTTGTGGCGGGTGCGGGGTGGTACGGGCCTTGCGGCCCGGTGCTGTCGTACTACCAGCTAATCGAGATAGACGAGCATGTTCAGTCCGCCGTTTTCCGGATGCGGGGAGAACTCGATACCGCTGTTCTCGCCGATCAGCGCTCCGACGATTCCCCCGGCTACCCAGGAGAGCAGGTCGGAGGTGCTGAAATTCCTGTCGGTGCTTTCCTTGACCAGACCGATTGTCGCGGGAACCGCCAGGGATACGGCCGTGCTTGCGCCGTTCTGTTTGAGAATGTGCGAGATGCCGATGCCTACTCCGATATGGAAATTCTTGTCGAGCGGCGAATTTTTTTCGAACCAGGTGTTGGCGTCCCTGTACATGCCGGCCTGCGCCGGGATTGCCGGCATGAGAAGCGCGGCGACGAGAGCGAGAGTTGCGAACTGTTTCATCCTTTCCTCCTTCAGCTTTTGGCGGCGTTCCGTCCTGTTACAAGCCCGGTGGTCGATGATCCGCTGTTTTGGGGGTTGTTGTTTCGAATTCCACCCAAAGAGTTTCAACCGGCGTGCCAGAATTGAGCGAAGGAGGATTTCTCTTTGTTTAACTCGTTTTCATGCAATGTTTTAGCGACGAGTTTTTTTTGTGGCAGGGAGTCGCGGGAAAGGTCGTGCGGGGGATGTTCGTGGATCGCTTGGGGACGGTATGTTGCAGAAGCGGACACGTGCGCGCGCAGGTGCGCGCCAACGCCCTCAACCCCTCCCGCGTGTGGAGGGGGCAGGAGCTGTTCCGTCAGGGAGCGGGAATGTTCAGGAGGAGGAGCTGAAGAGCGCGCGGATTTCGGGGCTGACGTCCGTCGGCCGGCCGGTCTTTCTGTCGAGCGGGCACCAGACGGTTCTCGCCACGGCGAGCACCGTGCGTTCAGGGGAGCGGAGGATTTCGGTGTGGCGGTCGAAGGCGAAACGCGAAGCCTCGCCGACCCAGGTGCGCGCGATCACCGTGTCGCCCGGCATCGCCGGCCGCTTGTAGTCGATCTCGTGCCGTCGGATCACCCA
>Ga0272443_10007292_pt1 | contig 10615 bp, 5 predicted proteins | sample SSMAcet12_FD_193581 | JGI IMG/M metagenome (GOLD analysis project Ga0272443, IMG submission 193581) | Marine sediment archaeal communities from Little Sippewissett salt marsh, Falmouth, MA, United States - SSM-Acet-12 | ecosystem: Environmental > Aquatic > Marine > Wetlands > Sediment ... | reverse complement strand
CCGCTGATTCAATCATTAATGCGGTCATCAGCACTGTCTACGGTGAAGCCTCGCGATATGGTAACTTGTTCCAGAAGCTGTATAAGAGGGAAGGAATCGAAGGATTACTCCGGCCGGTCAGCCAAATGTCACAGAGCCGCTTTGAGAGGGTATATGACCGCTTATATGGTCAAAGGAATTCAAACTCGAAATTGACGACCGGAGAACTGATAACGACACTGAAAATCCTACTTGATATTGATCAAATTGTTGAAGTCTTGCTTCTAGGAAGCCATGGCGATGGCAAATACGCAAAGGACAGATTATCCAAAGAAGTCGTGACCAAGATTGCCGAAGACATCAAAAGGTCATCGGCGGCAAGTATGTCAAGAATGGCCGGCTACAATGTTAACCTGTTTGACATGTTCATGGAAGCCCTCAGAATGCACCTTAGTATTAAACGAGTTATCCTACAACGATTTACCACCCAGCGCAAACTGGACAAGTTCAAAGAAAGACTCAATACCCACCGCAACTGTTGTTCGCCAATACCGCTCTATCCTTCAAAAAGAGACCTTGTACTGTTAGCCAATGGCTTTTATCCAGGATTTTTCCACAACAAAATAACCACACCAAACGAAAAAAACCGCGGCTTGGTCATTTTTTTAGATGCTAGCGGATCGGTCAATGAATACTTGCCGAAGATTCTTGGAATCCTCCGGAATCTTAAGAACGTCCTTACTTCAATATTCCTTTTTAGTAATAAGACTTATGAAATACCTTTCAAGAACCTGTTAAAAGGTGAGATCAAGACTACCGGGGGAACCGATTTTGACTGCATTGCCGAATGTATCATCGAGAGACAATTCAACCGAGTCGTTGTCCTGACCGATGGCTATGCGTCGATGTGTAAAGATAATTCTGAAAAGCTCAAAAAACTCGGCCTGACAACTCTGACGATCTTGTTTGATCGGGCCCAAACCTGCCGCGACTTCGAGACTTTTGGCGACGTTGTTAGGCTCGAAGACGTCTGCAACTAAGACGCACGATTTATTCTTAAAAATAATTAACCACAATCTAATCAAGGGAATTCGCCAATAGCGGTTCCCCTATTTTTTTGTCCTTAAATCCATAAAAACAAAAAAAGTATGGAGGTAAAAACCATGTTACTCGAAAAACTAGGAATCTTCGGATGGAAAGAACAAGATGAAAACCTCGTCTTATCATCACTCCTAACAGGCGACCCATTATTGCTAATCGGCAATCATGGATCAGCCAAGACCCATGTGGCCAACAAAATCGGCCAGGCCATCAACAAATCATATTTGTGCTACGATGCCAGCAAGGCCATGTTCGAGGATGTGCTTGGGTATCCCAACATTGAAAAACTGAAATCAGGAATCGTTGAGTATGTCCCGTCAAAGGTCACTATCTGGGACAAAGAACTGGTGCTTATCGATGAGCTGAACCGGGCCGTACCAGAACTTCAAAGCAAATGGCTCGAAATAATCAGATCCAGAAAAATCATGGGATTCGAAACCAATGTTAAATGGGTATGGGCAGCCATGAACCCATTGTCATACTCAGCAACACAGGCGTTGGACGATGCCCTGATCGGAAGATTTTCAACATTTGTATATCCACCAGATGTTCTTCAAATGAATGAAAAAAACCGGCAGCGAGTAGTGGTTCATATTAATGGCGATGATGCACCCTCGCTATCCGAATGGACAAAAGGAAATCGCCTGCAAACAATCACAAAGCATGAAACTGAAGAAGTCGGAAGGCAGATTATTGGAATCCTACGAAACGCGGCCGGACACTTTGGTCATTTGCGCAGCCAATTAAATACGTTATCAGAGTTTTTAGCAAAATATGCCGACTTGCTCATGCGCGAATCAAACGGCGAAATCTGCCTTGACGGCCGAAGGCTTGGATTTATTTACCGAAATATCCTCGCCAACCGGTCAATTGAGTTGGCCAAGACAGAAATTTTGAAAACCGGACTGATGGATTTTACTGAGTCAGCAAGGTATGTGGTGCAATCATCAATCCCCGTCGGATTGAACGACGAATCCTTAAAGCGGGAAGAGGCGGTTCACAAAATGGAAATCTGCTTCGATTTGTTATCCAGCTATTTTGACGAAAAATCGGAAATCGCCAAAGTTGACCTTATTTACGAGTTGTTTACGACTGATAATCTAATGCGGAAAGCGGAAATACTACTTAAAGAAAATCTCAGTGAATTTGTTAACTGTAAAGCATGGAACGACCTGCTAAACTCAAACAACGATGTCACGCTCGTAGCGTATACAGCCTTACAGATTGAATCCCGCAGGCCCGGAACCGTTCCCCAAGAATTACTGGAAGGCCTCAGTGACAAGATTAACCCGGGAAGCCTATCTACCGATTGTATCCCACCGCTTCAAGGCGAATCGATCGAGTATGTCGACGAGATCGAGCAATTATTAGACTATGATAATGATTTGGACAGACTGGTGGCTTATAGCCATGTCCGGAACTTGGCTAAAAATACAGCCATCAATGATGAAAAAATCGATCAAATCAGAATCAAAATCAGGGCAGATATTCAGACATTTCAAAATCTTATCAACAATCACAATCAAGAAATTAAGGAGGTGGCATAAAAATGCAAACATTTAAACTATGGCTGGAAAATGATCCGGACATCCCGGAATTCAGAACCCTATGTTACAAAACGGTCGAGGTTGAAATTAAGGACATTCTTGAAAACGGGATACATCCCTGGGGCGACCACCAGTATGCCAACCGCACACTGGTTGATAAATTCATAAAGGAAACAGACTCAGAAGATGTAAAAATCAAGGAAATAGCGGAGTTCAAGTATTGTGAAGATATAAAAGGCTATATCAGCAGCTGCTATTATCCCGAAAGAAGCAGATTCGAATCACTACTCAACCGGATAGGCCAAAGCATCCGTTTTGTGGACAATATTACATATCTTGAACTACTCAAACTCGCCAAAACCAACCTGGCCAGAAATTGGGATCACAAGACGGCCAAAAGACTTGTCCATCAAGTTTATTATGGTTTCAATCAGATTCGGTCGTTTATAAAATCGATAAATCCAAAGGTGAAATTGTCCAGCTATGATGACCTCGACAAATACCATTTAGGAGAGGTCTTAAAGCTTGAAGACTTTGACCAGTATGACCAGATACTCATCAGCCAGGGAATGCCCGTTACCAACTTCAGGTCAACCAGGTTCATCAAAAATGTTACCGATGAGCACGGATTATTACGACTAAAGGACAGTATTGATCATTTTGAACTCCAACCAGAAAACAGAAGCTCTATCCATTATGAAAACAGACTGCACTACACCGGACAAAGAAAAAAAAACCAAATCAGACTCATCCCACACCTCACTTCCAATCAGGAAATAAGAACCAGAGCCAAAAAAATAGCCCAAAGACACCAAAACACTGGCGGCAAGTACTGCTTCACGACCAACATCGAAAAACTACAACAAATAATAACCGACGAATCATTCCGAATAAGCTTCCCCGGACTCGACTACACCAACCCCAAAAAACAACCAAACATACCAAATTCCAAAATATCCAAAAACGAAATCAAACGCTACACCATCGGAAAATACATCACACTAATAGCCACCGGCGACACAATCAAAAGCATCCTAAAAAGCCACGACGTCAGCATGACCGGAACCAAAGAAAAACTCCTCGAAAAACTGGCCAAACTCGCCGCCAAACTCTACCAAGAATACAAACCAGAAATGGACAACTACTTTAGGAATAATCGCTTCGTAAAAATCCAAAACGGCCAACAACATGAAAACCACCAATTCCCAATACTCCAAAACATCAATATCCGAAACCTCATACTAACCATGTACACCACCCGACACTCACGAGGAAACACCATACTCACATCCACATACGAAAACGACACCTACAACCCAACACAACTCGCCAAAACACTCATCAAACAAGAAATCAACCCCGACAGAGCATACGTAAAAATCGAAATGTAAGAATATTTCTAATGAAAAAGGGGCGATTACCGTCGCCCCTAAATAATATTCCATGTTAATTCATAAATGGACAATTCGGTTCAGGACCATCCAAATATAAATATGAAATCAAATATGTAATATCAAAGATGTTTACTGATTCATCATTATTTACATCCGCAGATTCAAGTAGCTGAGGGGCAGGTCCGGATAAGTAGAGATAACTGATTAAATATGTTATATCAAATATGTTGACATTTCCATCGTCATTCACATCACCGCAAATAATATTGTGTATCAGGGCGAGCGCAAATGATGATAAATCAGATGATTGACCGCAAATTTCAGCTGAACCAGTATCAATCGAAATTGAAATATTATTCCAGGAGTCTCCATCAAATTGCAATAATTTCAAAATCTCTGCTTGCATTGAATAGTTTAGCATTTCGTCATAATTGATGCATATTTCTATATCACCTTCATAGTGCGCCTCAGTAGTTACACTATAGAATATGGGAGAATTTAGTGGTACAAAATCGTATCCCCCAGACTTTGATTCCGAACCGGTTATTACCAGTTCCGTTAGGCCTCCCTGGGTCACATTCTGAAAGGTTATTGTTAAGTAATTTAAATCAGTTTCAGAGTTTTCGCCGAATGTGGTAAAATAGTCTATTGTACAGGAATCACCTATTCCATCACCATTCGAATCTTCTTGATTGGGATTATATATGCTAGGACAATTATCCGTGGGGCAGGCGTTTTCTGGATAGCCCGGGTCGCCATATGAATCACCATCAGTATCAAAACAATCTTTATTAAGAAAAAGATTCAGTGTATGAGTAGTATTGGATCCGCCTATACTTACAATTATATCCAAGTCATTATCGTTTTCAATGTCTGCCAAAACCATGTGACCAGGCATATAAACTCCTCGTCTACCTCCGAGATCTCTAAAATCAAAATCTCCGAAATTTCTTAAGAATTCAATATCTCCGGTGCTCCACCAGGGTGCTCCGTTACTATAAATTATATCAACATCACCGTCACCATCGATATCTCCGGCTTTCACATTGTTAGTCCAATAATCCAATGTGACAGTGTCGTTTAATTCAAATTGCCCACTCCCTAAGTTGTTATAAAGCGAAAGCTCTGCATAGTAGGAGTTCCACCAAGGATTTCCGCGGCTAAATACTGCAATATCTATATAGCCATTAGTATTAAAGTCCGAAAATTCCAACCCCCCCAGATGCTGTGTGGCAAAATCGGCTCCCCATTGAAAAATCCCTTGAGAATTATAATAAACCGTAAAAGTATCTTCCGCAACATTTCCCGCAACAATATCTGTATAGCCGTCGCCATTGAGATCACCGATCCAAGTATTCGCTATATCGGTCCATTCATGGACCCAATAAGAAGAACTAGAAAAAGAGGCATCTCCATTGCCAAACAACACCATAAACATACCACGATATTGAGCAACGGGTGGATCACCCACGAAGTTACTATCCTGTATTCCAAAAGCCAAATCTGTTTTACCATCGTTATTGAAATCCGCAATAGATAAATTTCTTCTCGCTATTCCATCATAAGCATATGAAGATTGAATACTAAATGATCCATAACCATCATTTTGTAAAATTGTAATATGGTGTGTAAATTGAGATGAATTTTGCAAAACTGCAATATCAATATCATCATCATTGTCAAAATCGCCTGTCGCAATATTAACATCTGATTCTCCAGTAGCTACATCATAAATAGTATAAGGTTCAAATCCTCCAAGTGTATTATTAAGTATAACCGAAACCTGGTTAGTTCCACCTAATTGAACAATATCAACATAACTATCATTGTTAAAGTCAGCCACCGCGACGTTTTTATGTGTTAAACCCGTTGATATACCAATGGCGGAGCCAAAATAACCGGAAGTGCTGCCAACCGCCGTAATAAAAGACCAGGCATAACTTTGACCTAATGGCAAACCAGCTGCTGATTCAATACTTGTTGTTAAAAGCGCGGTAACATTTTCACCCGCGGGAAATGCATTATTGGGTATGAATGTAGCAATACGATTTCCACTATCGTAAGTGATTACTCCCTGGACAAATCCAACAGTATTGCCTATTACTACAAATGTATTTGAATTTATCGTTTCTGAATTCATGTTGGTATTAAATGTGGCGGTTATCACAGTGGTGCGTGGAACATTGAGTTCGTTTGGTGGAGGAGTTTGGTCGATTAAGATTGGTGGGATTGAATCGTACACTGCTGTTATCGTAGAATTTGTATCAACTGTTAAAACCGGGCTTGTTGTATTATAATCCCAATCAATACCGTCCTTTTGCCATTTCTGAAAAGTGTAAACTCCTGACACTATAGGAGCCGTAAATATCACTTCGCTTCCATGTGTATACTCACACGAGAAAGGAGTAGTTGTCCCACCGGAGCAACTATCAGGTGATACTGAAATAGTGACACCAAGTATTGGATTTGAGGTTATGTTTATTTCATATATATCGCAAGAGTCGCCAATTCCATCACCGTCGCTATCTTCCTGTCCTGGATTGTAAGTATTAGGACAATTATCAATATGATCATAGATACCATCTTCATCGGTGTCATATGGACCAGTCAGATTAAGCAAAACTGAGATGCTGTCGTTCCCATAATTTGTTGTCGCCAAATCATTATCGCCATCACCATCAAGGTCAATCGAAAAGACAGCATTTGGAAAATCACCTACATTATAATTAATAGTGTCTTGAAACGTCCCGTCGCCAATATTTAGAAATTTTGATATGGTGTTGGCATTATAGTTAGCCGTCACTAAATCATTATCACTATCGCCGTCAAGGTCAATTGAGAAAATAGAGCTGGGAAGATCTCCTACATTGTAATACACCGCGTCTTGAAAGGTTCCATCGCCACTATTAAACAGAACAGATATGTTATCCGAGAGGTAGTTTGCTGTTACTAAATCATTGTCATTATCACCATCGAGATCAATACAGAAGATTGAACGCGGCCTTGTGGTGACATAATAGCTGGAATCTACATAAAAAGTCCCGTCGCCATTATTCATCAGAATTGAAACACTGTCAATTTCATAGTTAGCAGTTGCCAAGTCATTATCAGTATCACCGTCAAGATCAATCGAGAAAACCGAGTATGGACCAGCTCCTGATCCAAGGCCATAGTTGACCGCGGCCTGAAAGGTGCCGTTACCATTATTGATTAAGATAGAGACATTGTCGGATTCATGATTTGCGGTTACTAAATCATTATCCTCATCGCAATCAAGGTCAACTGAGTAAATAGAATAAGGCTCCATTCCGACGTCAATGCTATCTGAAATTTGAAATGTCCCGTTTCCATTATTTAACAATATGAAAACATAGTCATTATTCCCACTGGTTACAGCCAAATCATTATCATCATCACCATCAAGGTCAATTGAGAAGATTGACTCGCAATCAAATCCGTCGCCATAATTGCTTGGAACTCCAAACGTTCCATCCCCATTATTTAGAATGATTGAGACATTGTCAGAGCTCTTGTTTGCTACGGCCAAATCATTATCCGTATCCCCATCAAGATCAATAAAGAAAAATGATTCGGGTTGGTGCCCAACGTAATAGTTTATTGCTGGTGCAAAGCAGGAATCTTGCGACCACAAATTAGAAGGAAACAAGATTGATAGAATAAATGCGATAAATAATAGGGTTTTCATATGATCCTCATAAGTAAATTTGTAAGTTTCTTATGTTTATTTGGTAGGTACTACGCTTATACCTTTTATGTCGTTTATGACTCTTTATAACCAACAGATTAGTATCCCAATATCTAGCCATAAATACATGTATTTGCATTTCAATTGCGATCGACAGAATTATAATAGTTTCATGCATATTAGTCAAGTACATATATTTTCGAAACATTTATATAGCCAATCGTTTTACTACCTTGCAGGAGATGCAATTATAGTAAAAAATGAAATCCCAATATGAATGGCCGGACAAGTATAGGTATAATTCTTATGGTAAATCTTATGTTCAATCTAAAGTGCCGGAGAAAAAGTATTTGTATTTGCCAAGTATTCCTGTTGATTCGTATCCTTCAAATTCGAATGACCCTTTGGATAATTTCTTTCAGGCCAAGCGTGTCAATTTGGCGCGGTCGGTTAAGGATATTGCTGGTTTGATTGAGCAAAGGGAGAGGATTAGGGAGCGGAATCTTTACATGATTGTGCTTGGTGAGTGTGAGATCAATTCTAAGCTGCATAATATGGAGAATTGGTATTTGGGAATTAATCCGGTAATTGATAAACGAAGGGCGATTTTCGAAAAGGAGCTGTTGGATTTCGAGAAGCAAAAACGATTGGAAGAAACCGCGGCGTGGAAAGATATTTTATCTTTGAAGAATGATCTCCGGGGTGTGGTTCAGGAATTATATAAAGAGCAAACCAAGCAAAAGCTTCTTTATGGGGGAGTATGATGGATGTCCAGCAAACACTCCGGAAGCTCAAGCCAATGATTGGCCAAAAGGCTGAACAGTTTTGGCTTGCATACTTATCCGAAGACCGAATTGGCAAAGCAGAAATGGAAACAATGCTGGGACTATGGGCAAACAAGCTTCTTGGAAATAATATTGATACTGTAAAAACGGAACTCTCCAGCCCACCAAGTCAAACCGCAGCGGGGGATTATAATATCGGTGAGGTTGTCTATGCGGGTAAGACCCAATTTCCATTCGGAATAAGAGAAAACGAATGGGTACAGCATACAGCCATATTTGGCCGGTCCGGGGCCGGCAAAACCAATGTCGTTTTTAAAATATTAGACAGTTTTCTTAAGAAACAGAAGCCGTTCCTTATTTTTGATTGGAAAAGAAACTACCGAGACATACTGGCCATGACCGATCAGGACATAAATGTATTTACAGTCGGAAGAGAAACAGTACCATTTCAATTCAATCCCCTGATTCCTCCGGAAGGGACGAATCCGCATGTCTGGCTTAAAAAACTTATCGAGATTGTGGCCAAAGCTTATTATGTCGGTGAGGGGGTCATGTACTTGTTCCAGGAAGCGATAAACGCTGTATACGACGAATTCAAAGTGTATAAGGGCTCTCCAGAAAAATACCCGACATTTAGTGACGTTTATAAATGGCTGGAAAACAACCCGGTCAAGGGCCGTAAAGCTCTTTGGATGGACTCCGCCATAAGAACAATCAAAAGCATCTGCTTTGGGTTCATGGGAAAAGTAGTAAATACTAGCCGGCAACCAAACATCGGAGAATTGCTGAACAAGAATGTCATATTGGAGCTGGATTCATTGACCAACGCCGACAAAACATTGATAATCGAATCATTACTACTCTGGATCCACCACTACCGACTGGCCCAACCACAACGAGAAACATTCAAACATGCCATAATAATCGAAGAAGCCCACCACATCCTACTCAAACAAACCGGAGGACGAAAAGAAACAATCACCGAAACCGTCCTAAGAGAAATCCGAGAACTAGGAGAAGCAATAATCCTAATAGACCAACACCCCTCACTAATCAGCATACCAGCCCTCGGCAACAGCTACACAACCATCACACTCAACCTCAAACACCGCTCAGACGTAACAGCCATCTCATCCTCAATGCTACTAAAAGACGAAGAAAAAGAAATAATCGGAAGACTACCAATCGGCAGCGCCGTAATCAAACTACAAGGAAGATGGGTAGAACCATTCCAAACAAAAATACCCCACATAAAAATCCCAAAAGGCAAAATAAACGATTCAAAACTACGGGAGATAATGGCAGGAAAAGGCCTGATATTGGAAATTGTGAAAAAGGACGAGGCACCTGAAAAGATCGAAGAGGTTCCAAAACTTTCGCCAAAAGAAATCATATTCATGAAAGATGTAATAAATCACCCATTCTCCGGAGTCGTCGAACGATACAAAAGACTCGAAACCAGCCGAAGAAAAGGAAACGTGGTCAAAGAAAAGCTTCTCGCATCCGGCATAATTGAACAAGTAGATATCCCAACACACTCCGGAAAAACAGTATTACTCGAAGTAACTGACATTGGAATAGAATCATTACGAAACACGGGAATCCAAGCCAAGATCACTCATCGCTGGGGAAGCCTCGAACACGAATACTGGAAACACAAAATCGCAGAACACTACAAAAAAGCCGGATACAATGTGAAGCTAGAAGTGCCAGTAAATGGATTCACAGACGTAATAATAGAGTTGGATGGCATTAGAACTGCGATAGAAATCGAAACCGGCAAATCAAACTGGCAAAAAAACATCAAAAAAAACATGAAAAAAAGCTTCGACCAAATCATGATCTTCGCCACAAACAACGAAGCCTTCCAAACGATAAAAAAATCAATGGATAGGACTCCTTACGCAAAATCAGTCAATATTTTGCCTGCTCAGGCGATCTTGACACCTAATTCCGGAGCTTTCAAACCAATAATGGTAGATAACAACTCTAATTGAATAATTAGACAAATTTCGTAGATTTATAAAACAAGATTTTAGACTTGATTTCAGCAACGTCACATTATATACTAATAAAGTATTTAGAGACTCTGATTTTCAGAAA
>Ga0272443_10007291_pt1 | contig 10617 bp, 10 predicted proteins | sample SSMAcet12_FD_193581 | JGI IMG/M metagenome (GOLD analysis project Ga0272443, IMG submission 193581) | Marine sediment archaeal communities from Little Sippewissett salt marsh, Falmouth, MA, United States - SSM-Acet-12 | ecosystem: Environmental > Aquatic > Marine > Wetlands > Sediment ... | reverse complement strand
GGCTTTGAAATGCGTATTAAAGGTAGTCAGCACATTTTTCGAAAAAAAGGAGTTGAAGAAAAGCCAAATTTACAGAAAGATGGCAATAAGGCAAAACCATATCAAGTCAGACAGGTACGAAACATGATTCTAAAATATAAATTAGGAGTAAAAAACGATGAATAAATACGAAATTATTATCTATTGGAGCGATGAAGATCAATCATATATAGCAGATGTTCCCGAACTTCCGGGGTGTATAGCACACGGCGACACATATGAATCAGCATTCACTAATATCAAGGAAGCAATGAATTTATGGATCGAAACGGCTAAGGAATTTAATGATCCAATTCCTGCTCCTAAAGGACGACGATTAGCCTTCGCATGATCGTTCAACGAACCCTGTGCATGTGAAAGCATGGAAAAGGTTTGATACGAGTGAATTTCACCACCGAACAATGGCATTAAGATGGACGGGCTGTATCTTGCGGCTTTTTCGAATATCGGCTGTTTTCAATCAAGGTGCCTTTTAATTCTGCCGGGGTTTTACTCGCCCGTCACTTATGCCAGTTTTATTTTACCCTATGAGATTGGAGAACAATTATGCCTCACATCATTGTGAAACTTTATCCGGGAAGATCTGAAGAGCAGAAGAAAAAATTGGCGGATGAAATCGTCAAAGACGTTGTCGCTATTGCAAAATGTAGCGAAAAATCTGTCTCTGTAGCTTTCGAGGAAATTGAAAAGGAAGATTGGGAGGAGCAGGTTTACAAACCGGATATTCTGGAAAAGAAAGCAACACTTTACAAACAGCCAGGATAAAGTCCCAATTGCTTCACTAAATGACGGAGACCCGGCTCTGTTTGAAATCCACCTGAAAATCAAGGGCGCGGTCAAGATGACGAAAATTAGCCTGAAAAAAGGGAAACAAACCACCAGCTTGGCGCCGATCAGGGTACCGGCCGGTATTTTCAGCTTGGCGCCGATCAACCCTCCGGTTAAACCAAGGGCCACATAGGACAGTAACCCCAGACTGGCGCTCTTGATAGATTTCAAAAATATTGACAGAAAGTTGGGATTGGTCTACCAAAACAGATTGAACCCTGTTTGGTCATCGAAATTTATTGGTGCCCGCCCCGGTGCGACTTGCTTGGTTTATCCTTTTATGCTTTTCTGTCTTGGGCGTGTATGCAATGAATATTGCACGCGTTAAATCGGTCTGGGGCAGGGATCTGCGATTCTAGTTTTACCGGCCCTAAGAAAAAGGTTACCGAATCCCATCGCACTATTAACCGTTCCGGGAGGATACCATGAAAAAAGACGACTATATCCGCCGGCTGGAAATTGGCGGGAAGCACTACGATACCTTTAACATCCTGCAGCTCGAGGCTGCCGGTGTAGCCGACATTCAGCGGCTCCCATTTTCGATCCGCATCCTGGTGGAAAATCTGCTGCGCAAGATGGACGGCCGGGTCGTCAAAGCTGAAGACCTGGAAAACATCGCCCGCTGGCAGAAAACTTACGCTGATCCGGTGGAAATCCCCTATCACCCGGCCCGGGTGCTGATGCAGGATTTTACCGGTGTGCCGGCGGTTGTCGACCTGGCAGCCATGCGGGACGCGATGCAAAAAATGGGAGGCAACCCCGAGAAGGTCAATCCGCTGGTGCCGGTGGATCTCATCGTGGACCACTCCGTGCAGGTGGACTGCTACGGGACCGAAACGGCCGTCGTGCAGAACGTCAAAAAGGAATACGAAAGAAACGGCGAGCGGTATGCGCTGCTCAAGTGGGCCCAGCAGAGCTTCAATAATTTCAGCGTCGTGCCCCCCCGGTCGGGCATCTGCCACCAGGTGAACCTCGAGTATCTCGGCCGGGTCGTGATTACCGACAATCTGGCCGGCCGGCCGGTCGCCTACCCGGATACGCTGGTGGGGCTGGATTCCCATACGACCATGATCGACGCCATCGGCGTCATGGGCTGGGGGGTCGGCGGGATCGAGGCCGAAGCTGTCATGCTCGGGCAGCCCTATTATATGTCCATCCCGGAGGTGATCGGGGTGAAATTCACCGGCCGGCTCCAACCCGGCGTGACCGCCACCGACCTGGTGCTGACGGTGACCGAAATGCTAAGAAACTACGGCGTGGTGGAAAAATTCGTGGAATTCTTCGGGCCGGGTCTCAAATCCCTGACGGTTCCCGACCGAGCCACCATCGCCAACATGTCGCCCGAGTACGGGGCCACCATGGGGTTTTTCCCGGTGGATGAAAAAACCATCAAATACCTCAAAATGACCAACCGCGCCGAACATGCGGAACTGGTGGCGGCCTATACCAGAGAAAACGGCCTCTTTTTTACCGGATCCGAGCAGCCCGAGTACACCGATGTGCTGGAGCTCGACCTTACCGCGGTGCAGCCATGCGTGGCCGGTCCGGCCAGGCCCCAGGATCGCATCGTGCTGCCGGATCTAAAAAAGAAGTTTGCCGGCATCCTGGGCTGCGCGTACGACCGCGACGCAGAATTGCAACGCATCTCGCAGTTCCACGAAGAGTCCGGCACCCAAACCAAACGAAGCCGCAACTGCATGCCGCTGAGTGAATACCACTGCGAGATCGAACTCAACGGCATGCCGGTCCGGATCGGCAACGGCAGTGTCGTAATTGCCGCCATCACTTCCTGTACCAACACGTCCAACCCGTTTGTGCTGCTGGGGGCGGGCCTGCTGGCCCGCAATGCCGTGCGGCGGGGGCTCAAAGTACCCCCTTACATAAAGACGTCGCTGGCGCCGGGCTCCAAAGTCGTCATGCAATATCTGGAAGACGCCGGCTTGATGCCGTACCTGGAAGCGCTCGGATTCCACCTGGCCGGGTTCGGCTGCACCACGTGTATCGGCAACAGCGGCCCGCTGCACCCGGCGATCGAAAAAGCCGTCGTCGACAACGATCTGAACGTGGCGGCGGTGCTTTCGGGAAACCGCAACTTCGAGGCCCGGATTCACCAGCGCGTCAAGTCCAACTTCCTGGCCTCGCCCATGTTGGTGGTGGCCTTTGCCCTGGCCGGGCACATCGATGTGGACCTGACCCATGAACCGCTGGGGCTCGATCCCAACGGCGGGCCGGTTTACCTGGACGACATCTGGCCGAAAAATGAAGAGATCACGGAGTTGATGGCGGCCCATGTGAAGCGGGAGTTCTTCGAGCTGGAGTACGGGCGCATCTTCGACGGCGACGAGTTCTGGCGGGATTTGCCGGATGTGCGCAGCATCACCTATGCCTGGGACGAAACCTCGACTTATATTAAAAACCCGCCATATTTCGAAAATTTCAGTCTGGCGCCCGCAGCGCATCGCAATATTGAAAATGCCCGGGTGCTGGCAGTGGTCGGCGACACCGTTACCACGGATCATATCTCACCGGCCGGCGCCATTGCCAAAGATTATCCGGCCGGGCAATACCTGATATCCAAGGGCGTCGATCCGGCGGATTTCAACTCCTATGGGTCGCGGCGCGGAAATCATGAAGTCATGCTGCGCGGAACGTTCGGCAACATCCGGCTGAAAAACCGCCTGGTCGGCGGCAAAGAGGGCAGCTACACGCTGAAGTTTCCCGAAAACGAGGAGCGCTTCATCTACGATGCCGCCATGGCTTACAACGATACGAACACACCGCTGCTGGTGCTTGCAGGCAAGGAATACGGCACCGGCTCTTCAAGGGACTGGGCGGCCAAGGGCTCAAACCTGCTGGGCATCAAGGCGGTGATCGCCCGATCTTTCGAACGGATTCACCGCAGCAATCTGGTGGGGATGGGGGTGCTGCCGCTGGTTTTCCAAGGCGACGCCAGCGTGGAAAGCCTCGGACTCGACGGCACGGAAACCTACTCCATCGACGGCATCGCAGACATCACTCCGCGTAAGCCGCTGCAGGTAAAAGCCGTCAAGGCGGACGGCAGCGAAGTCGAATTTACGGTCGGCACCCGGCTGGATTCGGAGATCGAGGTCGACTATTTCAAGCACGGCGGCATCCTGCCCTACGTGCTGAGGAAAATGATATGAATTACCGGGAAGCTGGAAGGCCGGGAAGCCGGGAAGCTGGCAAGTCCATCCAATATCCATGCGGTAGCGGCATCATCCCTGGGACGCGGAGCAGCAATAAGAATCGTTTCACGAAATTCGCCGAACTATCGTTTCCCTCAATTTCCGGCAAGGAGAATTCATGCCCAAGGTGACCATATTTTCGCAAGCGTGCAAAGGCATGGACGACTGCGGCATCTGCGCCTTTGTCTGCCCGGAACACCTTTTCAAGGCCTGCCGGCAGATGAATGCCGCCGGCTATTATCCGCCCGAGATCACCGATCCGGAAGCGTGCACCGGCTGTCAAAACTGTATGATCCATTGTCCGGACTTTGCCATCGCAGTTGAAAAAAGCGACCGGCATGAACCGGCAGCCGACGATGAATGAGGAGGCGCATGCAGCCAAACAGGAAAGTCTTAAGCGGCACCCACTTTGAAATGGGAAACTGGGCCTGCACCGAAGGCGCCCTTGCGGCAGGCTGCAATTTTGCCGCCGGCTATCCCATCACCCCCGCCAGCGAAGTCGCCAATTTTCTCGCGGCCAGGCTGCCGGCGGTGGGCGGCACATTTTTGCAGACCGAAGATGAAATCAGTGCCGTTTGTGCGGCCATCGGTGCCGCCTGGGCCGGCTGCAAAGCCATGACCCTCACTTCCGGTCCGGGCATCAGCCTGATGCAGGAAAGCATCGGATTTGCAGCGGCCACGGAAACGCCGCTGGTGATTGTCGACGTTCAGCGCTTCGGGCCGTCAACCGGCGTGCCGTCGGTGGGGCTGGCCGGCGATATCGTCCAGGTGGCCCGGGGATCCCATGGCGACTACCAGATCATTGCCTTGTGCCCCGAAAGTCCCCAGGAAATGTTTGATATGACCATCCGGGCCTTTAACCTGGCCGAAGCCTACCGGGTCCCGGTGTTCGTCATGGCCGACGGCTTCATCGGCCATATGCGGGAGCAGATCCTGGTCCCCGAGGAAAATCGAATCGAAATCAGAAACCGCAAGATTGCCCAACCGGCCGCCACCGTCCTGGATCGCCAGGATTTTCAGGATGTCAATGTGGCCCCCATGCCGGTCTTCGGCCGCGGCCTCAAAGCGCATGTCACCAGCTCCTGCCATGATGAACACGGCATGCGCAATCTGTCCGATCCCGAGGTCATGCACCGCTACGCCATGCGTCCGATCGAAAAAATTCTGCGGCACCGGGACGACATCATCCGGGTGGAAGACGCCTGCGTAAACGTTGATATTGCCCTGGTAAGCTGCGGCACCGTTTCCCGCTGTGCCCGGGCTGCCGCGCAGCTGGCCCGCAGCGAAGGGGTGCAGGTGGGCACCCTGCGTTTGCTGACGGTCTGGCCGTTGGCGGACCGGGAGATCCGGGCGGTAGCCGAAAAGGTCGACGGCATGCTGGTGCTGGAAAACAACACCGGCCAGCTCTACCCGTACATCAAAGCCGAGGCCGCCCATGCCTGCCGGGTTTCTTTTCTGGGACCGCAGATCCTGGGCCAGATCCACGATCCCAGGTATATCCTTGGGCATATCAAAGAGATGCTGGCGGACAGATGACAGACGGCAGAGGGCAGAGGGCAGAGGTTAAGAAGGTGGGAGGGTGAGAAGAACAGAAGATCAGGAGAAATGAACGTCCAACATCGAACGTTCAACATCGAACATCGAATAAAGGAATACTATCGATTTTAATCGCGGTTGAAAACCGCTCCCACATGAACCTAATTCGATGTTGGACGCTTTATATTGGACGTTCATAAGTTTTCTTTTTCTGATCAGGCCGGCCGTTGTTTTGGCCGGCGTCGGGGCTGACACCTCTTATGAAACTTCATCTGAACGGAACAGCGAACCGCAGAACAGCAGAATATCGAACCGCAGAATTTCGAAGGATGGATTCGCTACGCTCAGACTTTTTTATAGAAATCCCCCCGCCCCCCTTTTGTAAAAGGGGGAGTTTGATGTGGTCTCGCTCTCCGAGGCGCAGGCGCTGCAACCCCTACGATCCGGAGGCTATGCTCAGTATGTTTTATAAAAAAGATAGAATACCTTCCTTCGACATTCGATATTCGATATTCATTATTCGAAATTCGCTTTTTAAAGTTTCTTTTATTGATCAAACCGGACGCTCGCGGCCGGCGGCCGCGCTGACACCTGAAACTTTTTTTTATGGTCTTCTGGCACCTGAAACCTACCAGAAGGAGTTGCCTCAATGACCCTGACGGCGCATCCGTTGAAAGAAAAATACGCCCGCAGCCACATACAGCGCACCACCACCTGCCCCGGCTGCGGCATCGGGACGGTGTCGCAGGCAATTTTGCGGGCCATCGACGAACTGGAATTGAACATCGACGATTTTGTTTTCGTTTCCGGCATTGGCTGCTCGGCCTGGATCCCCAGCCCTTTTTATAACGCGGACACCCTGCACACGACCCATGGACGGCCGATTGCCTTTGCCACCGGTGTCAAGCTGGGCCTGCCGGACAAGCACGTGATGGTCGTCAGCGGCGACGGCGATCTGACCGCCATCGGCGGCAATCACCTGATCCACGCTGCCCGCCGCAATATCGATTTAACCGTGGTGCTGGTCAACAACGGCATCTACGGTATGACCGGCGGTCAGACGGCGCCCACCACCCCGCGGGGCATCAAAACCATTACCAGCCCCTACGGCGCCATGGAGCATGATTTCGACATCTCGCCGATGGTGGCGGCGGCCGGCGCGTCCTATGTCGCCCGCTGGACAACCTATCATCCGCGGCAGATGACCCGCGCCATCAAAAAGGGAATCCGGAAAAAAGGGTTCGCCCTGATCGAGGCTGTCAGCCAGTGTCCGGTGCAATACGGCCGTGCCAGCAAGCTGGGCAGTGCCGTCGACATGTTAAAGCACTTCAAAGAAAACAGCATCCGGCTGACCGAGGCCGGAGGGATGGACGAAACGCAGCGGCAGGGTAAAATCATCGTGGGCGAGTTCTGCGACCGTGCCAAGGCCGAGCTGAGCGAACAGTGGGTGCGGTTGCGATGTGCGATGACGGAGGACGTCTAATGGCGCAAACCGATTTGACCATCGCCGGTGTGGGCGGCCAGGGATCGATTCTGGCCGGCGTTATTCTGGGGACTGCCGCGGTGACTTACGACCATAAGTATGCCACCCAGACCCAGGCCTATTCCTCGGAGCTCAGAGGCGGTTTCGCGGCCACGTGGGTAATTATTTCCGATCAGCCCGTCGAATTTCCCCGGGTGACCCACCCGGATATCCTCGTGGCCCAGGCCCCGGATTCCATCAGCCGCTTCGGCAAGGTCCTCAAGCCGGATGGAACCCTGATCTACGACAGCGACATGGTGCACGAGACGCCCGCCGATATCGAGCACCGGTTCAAGGTGCCGGCCACTTCCATCGCCCGCAACCAACTGAATGCTTCCATGACGGCCAACATGGTCATGCTGGGTGCGCTGTGTAAAGTAACCGAAGTTGTCAGCCGCAAGGCCTTGGAGCAGGCTATTGCCCGGTCGGTTCCCGCGGGCAAGGAGGCGGTTAACCTGGCAGCCTTTAATCTGGGGTTCGAACACGTGCTGGGGGCGTAGGGCAAAGGGCAGGGAGCAAAGGGCAGAGGGCAGAGAGCAGCGGCCTGTTGCGGGTTGCGGGGTGCACTGCTGAAGGAGCGCTTCGCTTTAGGAGCACTTCGTTCGAGGAGCCTTCCTCCGGAACTCGAGGCTTTTTCCCCCAAGCGCAGCGCTCTTCAAGTGCAACGCTCATCAAGCGCAGCGCTCTTTAGGCGCCGTCTCTTTAGGCTTCATATTCGTCAGAGTTCGAATTCCTCTAATATTTTGCCCTTTTCAATATAGGTTTCAATGGCCTCCAGCGCATTCCTGTAAGCCGAGATGGCTATCTCCAGTTTATCGACGATCGGGTCGCCCGCACCCAAATCTGTTTCCGCCTTGGCTAATATTTTTTCGCCGGCAGCGAAATGATTCGCGATCTCCGTCAACAAGGCTTTGCGCCTGTGATGTTTTTTGCGTTCATTGGCGATGATCGGCCACAGCCTTCGAACCGAATACTCCACCAATGCATCCCTGGGGGCATTGTGCCTGCGGGAAATCAGATCCAGGAAGGATAATGACCGGCGGCTGACCACAAAGGTCTTTTGAACGCGTTCATGGCGATCAAAATTCGTGTTCTCCAGATCGCGGGCCATGTCGTTTAGAACCTGGTCATCCTCCATCAAATGATCAAAAACAGATTTCTGTTTGATACCCAGTTGCGCCGAGAGGATACTGATCGCATCAATACAGGCTTCAGAGAGACGAAATGTGGCGCGAACCGATTGCCGTCCCCTGAGGTCCAGGGTTGCCGGCTCGGATGCGGACCCATCATTGTCGGACTGTTTTTTGCTAGTTTTTTTCATCAAAATACTCCTTTCCGGAAGCCTTACCGTTTCATTATCGGATTATAATAAATTTTTTTAGTAATGCAATCATTTTTTTTCTTGTTGAACTTGACATGGATTAATTTGTCTTTATCATTTATTCGAATTCAAAATTTAGTCATTCAACAAAATCAAATCCGCCGCAGGTGCGTGATTAGCGACAACAAGAAACGAGGAGGTGCTAAAATGATTTATCGCAGATTATTTGATTTGCCGACGTGGAGATTCCGAAGCCCGCTGGATGAATTGCACCGGATGAGACAACAACTGGACCAGATGTTTGAAGAAACAAGGTGGCCGTATCAGCGTGCCGGTGCCGGTGTGTTCCCGCTGGTCAATTTAACCGAGGACAAGGAAAACTATTATGTGCGGGCCGAACTGCCCGGCGTGAAAGCCGACGAACTTGATATTCAGGTTACCGCCAATAACGTTGCCATCTCCGGCGAGAGAAAAATTGCCGTTGAGGGAGAAGGAACCCGATATCATCGCAGGGAACGCGAGGCTGGAACTTTTTCCAGAATGATCGGACTTCCGGGCGACGTGAACAGTGAGAAAGTCGAGGCCAAATTGGAAAACGGCATCTTAACCGTAACCGTTCCAAAGGCAGAGGCGGCAAAACCCAAACAAATTACCGTGAAGTCCTGAGACCGTGCCCGGCATCAAAATTGATTATGCATTTTCTTACGCGGTGCCTGACCAACATGCACCACCCGCGCAGAGAGGCGCAACGCCGGGCATGCATGCAAACTGGTATACAGCGCACGCGACATCATTTTCGATAGGAGGAAGCTAGCAATGGCCGAGACAGACAGCAAAGAACTCAAGGTTCGAGAAAAACAAGAAGTTGCCAGCCCTGCCGAGCAAACGGCGCCGGGACTGGTTTTCACCCCTGCGGTGGATATTTTTGAAACCGAAAAGGAGATTACCCTGCTGGCCGATATGCCGGGGGTTAAAGCAGATGATCTGAACATTGACTTGCGTGAAAACACCCTGACCCTGTCGGGCAATGTGGAGCCGGACAGGGCTGCGGGCGAGGAGCTGCTTTTGGGTGAGTATGAGTTCGGTAGATACTACCGTCAATTTACCCTGGGCGAAGTCGTTGATCAGGAGAAAATCGATGCCAGTCTTACAGACGGGGTCTTGCGCTTGTCGCTGCCGAAAGTCGAAAAGGCAACGCCTAAAAAGATTGCCGTAAAAGCGGGTTGAGAAAATTAGGGAGCCGAAAAACCGCGACGCCAGGTTTTGCGCCCATTCGGCTCCCTTCAAGCCGACCCGGACGGTTTCAACTCAGGGGAGACACCGCTAAGATAAAAATTTTTAAGCACCCAAAAACAAATACCCTGCATGATCCAAATTTTAAACTGCAATTTTCCAAACAGGTTCCGACTTGCATCAACCTGACTTCTTCGGTTTAAACTCCGCCAGAACGAAACTTATCGGAGATAAGTGATTCGATTCGACCATTGAAAATCAAGAGTTGTTTTGAAGTTAAGATTTGGAATTTATCAATCTTGGCAGAGAAATCCATTTCACCTTGAAAAGGAATAAATTTCACCTTTTGTTTATTCGGAGCTGAATTCCACCAAGACAACGGGAGGTGACGCAGCATGGCAAAAAGCTATTTTGCAATTCTTGGTATCGCATCGAATGCAACCGCGGACGAAATTCGAAGCGCCTACCGCCGGCTTGCCAAGGAATTTCACCCCGACCACTACACCGGGGACAGTGAGGCGTTTCGCGAAATTCAAGAGGCCTACTCCGTGCTTGGAGATGCCCGCAGACGCCATGAATATGAACGCAAAATCTCAAAAGCAGCTCCCCGCTCACCTGGGGGCTACACGCGATACCCTGAGCCGGAACCCCTTATTCCTCAGGAGAGGCCTTACGAACTGGGGAATATATCACCGGTCAGGTCCTTCCAATCGTTTACGCCCTCGCTGGACGAAATTTTTGATTGGCTGTGGCAGAATTTTTCCAGCATGCAGCCTAAATCCCAGCACGTTGAAAATCTGACCCTGGAAGTGACGCTGAGGCCCGAGCAGGCGCGCCGGGGCGGCAGCGCCAGGATCATGGTGCCGGCCCGCTCCGTCTGTCCGGTATGCCGCGGCTATGGCGGCGTCGGTTTCTATGAGTGCGCCCGGTGT
>Ga0272443_10007289_pt1 | contig 10618 bp, 8 predicted proteins | sample SSMAcet12_FD_193581 | JGI IMG/M metagenome (GOLD analysis project Ga0272443, IMG submission 193581) | Marine sediment archaeal communities from Little Sippewissett salt marsh, Falmouth, MA, United States - SSM-Acet-12 | ecosystem: Environmental > Aquatic > Marine > Wetlands > Sediment ... | reverse complement strand
ACACGGTATGTACCGCTTTGAAGCGGTTTGAACGGGCCTCCCCTGCCTACAACAGCGTCGAGGTCTGTAATCTGTACATTTTTCTTGTCCAGAAGTTCATCAATGTCCTTTTTACGCATATCGAGCTGATCGATAATATGCTCAAAGGAATTGATTTCATCCTTGGAATATGATATTTTTTCTGTCCAAATTTCCTGCTCACCCTGATAGAATGAAATTTTTGTAGATGTCGAACCAGGGTTTATTGCAATTATCTTCTCCATAGAGGTATCCCAGTATCCTTATCCCAGTGAGCGTCCCTGTTCAAAAGCAGTAATATTCATCTCCTCTGTACCTTTCGGTACTCTCGCCTGTATCACCTCTTTCCAGACACCGGTATCAATATCGAGAGCGGTTGAAAGCACTCCAAGTAAAATTGTATTGACAAGACGGGGATTTCCGATATCCCTTGCCACGCCGTCTGCATCAATACTTTTTACCGATGACACATTTTTTTGGATGTCTGCGACGGGATTCTCAGGATAGTGGAGCTTTTGTGTTACTACTATTGGCGGTACAAGCTGGTATTTATTAACAATAACAACGCCGTCATCCTTCAGGAAATGGGTCCAGCGAAGGGCTTCAGCCTCTTCAAATGCCAGAAGCACGTCGACGGCTCCCTGTCTGATAAGCGGTGAATGTACTTTACCTCCAAACCGTATATGGCTTGAAACAACTCCTCCGCGCTGAGACATACCGTGGACTTCACTCTTTTTTGCGTCAAGTCCCGCTTGTATGGCAACTGAACTAAGAATTTCGCTTGCCAGGAGCACCCCCTGTCCCCCGACTCCGACAATCAGTACGTTCTTTACTGAATTCATTAAATACCTCGTCTATTTCAATGGTACAATTGCATTTACAGGGCACACTTGGGCGCATACCGAACAGCCGGTACATAAGGCCGGATCGATCTTTGACTTATTCAGGCCTTTTTCTGTTTTCTCTTCGGTTACGCCTATTGCAGGGCAGCTTACCTTGAAACAGGTCTTGCAGCCAATACATTTATCCAGATCAACTGTAAACGGAGTCTGTTTGACAACTTTTCTAATTGACGGCGGGAACAGTGCACAAGGCCTTGTTGTGATAATCACAGAAAGTTCTTCCCGTTCCATCTCTTCTTTAAGTGCTTCCTTTGTTTCTTCAAGATCGTATGTATCGACCTCTCTGATATGTTTTACACCCAACGCCTGGCAAATCGTCTTAAGGTCGACTTCTGTACCTTCTGCACCGGAAAGGGTTTCTCCTGTTCCCGGATGAAACTGGCCTCCGGTCATAGCAGTAATGCGGTTGTCGGCAATAACAACTGTTATACCCGACTTGTCATTTACTGCATTGAGCAGACCGGTCATTCCCGAGTGCAGAAATGTTGAATCGCCTATTGTGGCCACAATGCCTTTACCCGTTCCCCGTGCTTTTGCCATTCCTACGCCGACTCCGATGGAAGCTCCCATCTCCACACATGTATCTCCGGCGGCCAGCGGCGGCAGAGCGCCCAGGGTATAACATCCGATATCAGTGGTTACAACAGCATTCAGTTTTTTCAGATTATAGAACAGGCCCCGGTGAGGACAGCCTGGACAGAATATGGGGGGCCGGGGAATGACATTCTTCTGTTCCTTATATGCAACCTTCTCTTTAAGAACGCCGGCATTATAAAAACCTTCGGCAACGATATCCGGTGTAAGCTCACCCAAATTTGACCAGTACTTCATGCCTTCACATGCAATACCCTGGGCCTTTATCATTTCTTCGATAAAAGGTTCGAGCTCTTCCACAATAAAAAGCTTATCGACCCGGGAAGCGAGTTCCCGGATTTTATTCATCGGAAGGGGGTAGCTCATACCCAGTTTAAGAATATTGGCATCGGGCAGCACTTCTTTTACATATTGGTATGCAATACCATTGGTTATCACGCCAACGTTCATGCTGCCCTTTTCCAATCGGTTAATTGAAATATCTTCCGAAGCCTGTTTCAGCCTTTCAAGCCTCTGGGATGCTTTTACATGCAGCGCACGTGCATGAGCCGGCAGTACGACAAACCGCTTGGGATCACGTTCGAATCCCTTTATATCATATTCTTTCCGGTCTGAAAGAGAAACGACACCCTTTCCGTGACATACCCGTGTTGTCATACGCATAAGTACGGGCACATCATAGGCAGTGCTTATTTCCAGAGCTTTTCCGACAAAGTCTTTTGCTTCCTGGCTGTCAGCAGGTTCGAAACACGGATATCCTGCAAATTTTGCGTAGTAACGGTTATCCTGTTCATTCTGTGATGAGTGCATGCCCGGGTCATCAGCACTGACAATGATAAATCCGCCAGGCGCGCCTATAAGGCTCACCGACATGAACGGATCCGCAGCCACATTCACACCTACATGTTTCATGGCTACCAGAGACCTGGCTCCTTCAAATGTCGCGCCTATTGCCACTTCCATGGCAACTTTTTCATTAGGGCACCACTCCTTGTATATTTCCGGGTACCTGGCAACATTCTCCAGTATTTCTGTGCTTGGCGTACCTGGGTACGCTGTAGCAACGTGAACGCCATACTCATAACAGCCTCTTGCAATTGCTTCATTTCCGGAAAGTATCTCTTTCATATTTACCTCACGTTTACCATACCAGTGCTTATATTATTCAGCATGTTCTCCAAAAGCTTTCTCAAGCTTCACAAGACGTTCCCAGTTACCATCCACTTCTTTCTGTATGAAGTCCACTTCATCTTCTGTCAGGTGACGGAACCGTCCCTGAGTTTTCAGGTATTCACCAACAGGTTTGACTTTCTTTATAACCTTGTTGATTTTATAGACACCATCAGTCACCTCATACAGAGGGAACACATTTGATTCTGTGGCAAACCGTGCTATTTTTATTGTTACAGAAGGTGGATGTTTCCACCCTGTTGGACACGGGGCATATAAGTGCAGGAATTTCGCGCCTTTTATCTCTTTGGCCTTTTTGATCTTTCTGATAAGATCTTCAGGATAGGCAATATTTGCGGTGGCAGCATAAGGAACACGGTGTGCTGCTATAATTTCCATTATGTTCTTTTTCGGGCCCCGTTTGTAGTGTTTGACCGGTGTAGTTGTTGTCCATGCACCGTGAGGTGTAGAACTTGACCGCTGAATTCCGGTGTTCATGTAGGCTTCATTATCATAAACGATATAGATGAGGTTTTCATTTCGTTCTGCAGCTCCCGAAAGAGCCTGAAGGCCTATATCGAAGGTTCCGCCGTCTCCGGCCCACGCCAATGTGGTAACATCATCCTGTCCGAGCTGACTCAGCGCGTGGGTTACACCCGATGCTGTAGATGCAGCAGTTTCAAATGCGCAGTGGAATACTGGAATACCTGCAGCCGAATACGGAAAAGGACCGTCTATCACTGCCCAACAGCATGCCGGAATAGAAACAATTGTCTTTTTTCCCAGAGCTTTGAGCGCGTAGCGCATTGCCAGTGCAGCACCGCAACCCTGGCATGCAACGTGACCGGGCGACAATACTTCCTGCTCGGGTATTGTAAGTTTTATTTTTTTCTCTGCACTCATTTCTTCACTCCTATCCATATGAGGTTCTCAGGCTTGTTTTCTTTCATATGGTTATATATCTTTTCAATATCAGCAATGGAAACATCCCGTCCGCCCAATCCTACGATAAAACCATACATATCTACATTGGACCCAGTACCGTACAATGATGCCTTTACTTCTGAAAAGAAGGGCCCTTCATGACCAAATGACAGTGCCCTGTCAATAACTGCGACTTTTTTAGCCTTTGATAAAACCTCCCGGACTTCCTCCTCGGGGAACGGCCGGAAATAACGGATTTTCAAGGCACCGACCTTGTTGCCCCTGTCACGAAGACGGTCTATGGCATCCTTGGTTGTACCTGCAATGGTTCCGTAGGTAACCAGAATTTCTTCTGCATCATCACAACGATACTCTTCAACAAGGCCGTATTCCTTTCCGAACGTCTTGGCAAATTTTTCCCCTACTTCACGGATAACGTCTTTGGCCCGCTCGTGGGCATTCTGAATCTTGTACGAAAATTCAAAATAATGCTCAGGAGACGTCAATGCCCCAAAAGATGTCGGTTTATTAACATCAAGTTTGATGCTTGGATTGTATTTAGGAAGAAATCCGTCTATGGTCTTTTCATCATACACATCTACGATCTGAGATGTATGAGACAGGAAGAATGCATCCAGGTTAATGAGTGTGGGAAGAAGGACATCCTCATTCTCACCGATCATATATGACATAATAACAGTATCAAACACTTCCTGGTTGTTTTCGCAATATACCTGCATCCAGCCGGTATCCCGCTGTGCTATTGAGTCAGTGGCATCGGCCCAGATGGACCATCCCGGTGCCATGGCTCTGTTTACATTGGTCAGGACAATTGGAAGTCTTGCCCGTGCTGTCCAGTGGATGAGCTCGTGCATCAGGGCCAGGCCCTGTGCCGATGTTGCGGTAAATGTCCGTGCGCCTGCGGCCTGGGCTCCAATACATGCTGCCAGTGCCGAATGTTCAGATTCGACTTTCACAAAATCTGCTTTCAGTTTTCCGTCTGCCACTATTTCAGAAAGAATCTCTACAATAGTAGTTTGAGGAGTAATGGGATAGGCTGCTACAACATTTACCCGCGCCGCGGTTGCTCCATATGCCGCTGCGAAATTACCGGTCAATATTTTTTTCATGTTCTCCTCCTCTTACTTTCCCTCTTTGACAGATGAGATCGCATCAAAGGGACATTCCTCGATACAGATACCGCATCCTTTACAATAATCATAGTCAATGGTTGGTGGTGATGTGGGGAAAATTGCCGGTTCCGGGCAGAACTTCCAGCATATCATACAGCTTCGGCACTTCTCTTCATCGATAATTGGACGTATGGAGCGCCATGATGCAGTTTTGTTCTGCCGCATGCTTCCAAGAGACACAGCCATAGGAGGCATATCTTTGGCGCCTTTCAGCTCAATTTTTTTATCATTATCAGACATGGTGGACCCTCCTAACTCAAAACATGCTCAAATGTCTCACGAGCAGCCTGAGCATTCGCTTCTTTTTTAATGGGTATCTTTTCCATAATTGCATTACAGGTTGAATCAATGGAAACTAAACCTGTAGCCTTTGATATTGCGCCCAAAATAGCAGTATTTACAATAGGCGCCGCAACTGAACCGAGTTTATATTTCTGGGCAATAGCTGAACAATCCGCTGTAAACACTTTGGGATTATCTGTCCCCTCAAAAACAAGTTCATCGGGCTTTCTGGACGTATTAACAATAATGCTTCCTGAGGGCTTGAGCCCGTCAGTCAGGGGTACTGCGCCTATCAAGCTCGGATCCAGTATAACGAGGACATCTGGTTCATAGATATACGAATGAATCCTGATTTCTTCGTCACTGATCCTTGTAAACGCCGTAACAGGGGCGCCTCTTCTCTCCACACCGAAAAACGGGAAAGCCTGCACCTCTTTGCCTTCGGCAAAAGCTGCCATAGCGAGAATATCAGACGCTTTTACCGCACCCTGTCCGCCACGTCCGTGAAATCGTATTTCTAACATCCTGCTCCTCCGAAATTAATGAATTCCACGATAATAAGTGTACCAATGAAAATACACATATGTTTCAATAATTCAAGAAGTTTATTGCCATATCTAACATTAATTGGCAATAGAATAAATATTTTCATTTTCAGTTAATTTTTCGCCTTATCTCATCAGCAATTATTGAATATAATTAGCCGGAAATCAATAAAGTGGTGTTTTTCAGGCAATTTTTATATGTTTTTTATTCAAAAATGAGAAGTGATACATCAAAACTTGGAGCCGAATGAGTGATGGAGCCTACTGAAATAAAATCGACACCCGTTTCTGCAATCTCCCTTATTGTTGACAATGTAACATTTCCCGATGCCTCTGTCTCTTTTTTTCCGCCAACAATATCCACAGCTTCTTTCATGCTGGATACGTTGAAGTTATCAAACATAATTCGGTCAACCTCCAGTTTTGCTGCAGTGCGCACTTCATCAATAGTTGTAACTTCCACCTCTATCTTTCGCCGCCCTTTCAGCTGTTTTTTATCAAAATACTCAAGAACCGCCTCGACTGCTTTTTCAATAGATCCTGCGCTGCGTATGTGGTTTTCTTTTATTAAAGCCATATCATAAAGCCCGAATCTGTGGTTTGTACCGCCGCCCATTCTCACTGCGTATTTTTCAAGGGTACGGTACCCTGGAATGGTTTTCCTTGTATCGAGTACTGTGACATCACATCCCGCAACCTGTGAGACAAATGCATGGGTGCGCGTGGCAATACCAGAAAGTCTTTGAATGAAATTCAGCGCGATACGTTCACCCTGAACAATATCAAGAATATTGCCCTCGATAACTCCCAGGATGTCACCGGAGACTACTCTGTTCCCGTCTGCATAAAACCATCGAATAGATATTTCAGGAGATAATCCGGAAAAGACTCTTTCTGCAACAGTCAGCCCGGCTATAATACCAGCCTGCTTGGCAACAAGCCTGGCTTTTCCACTCTTACCGGGCGGAATAATTGCCTTGCTGGTTATATCGCCGGCCTGGTCAAGATCTTCCAGAAAAGCCTGTTCAATTATACAGTCAAGGCTTTTTTCAAACATCGGGCTCTGAATCACTGTTTTGCCTCTCATCTATTTCTTCAATACGTTTTTTGGCTATACGCCCCAGATCACTTGAAGCACCTTCCTGGATCACAATCTTATTGAAAATATTCCGGGCCTTTTCGGGTTCGTCAAGTTTGACATAGCATTGTCCTGCTTCATAAAGAGCAGTCGCTGCCCACGGCAGTTTTGTCGAGGGAAGAAGGTATTTAACCTGGAGAAACTCAAAAATAGCCTGCCTGAAATCCCCCATACTGTTAAAACATGTCCCTATCCAGTACTGAATTTCAGCTTTTGTCTCCGAATCAGCGATCTCTTTCACGTTCTTCAATTGTTCGACAGCCCTTGTATATTCATGCAGTTTCATAAGAAATGTGCCTATTTGTATCTTTTTCTGTATTATGTCTTCTGCAAGAGGAAAACGCTCTACATATTCACGGGTCAGGACAAGGCCGCTGTCATACATCCGCAGCATATCATGGACACGTATGAGATACCGTGTCGCTACCATGGCTACGGAACTTTCTGAAGTATCCTTCCTGGCTTTTGAAAACGCTTCGAGGGCGATATTATACTGCTGTGAACGGAAATAGTAGTCACCCAGATTCAGGTATACTTTATAGATCACGGGATTCTTCTGGTATTCCTGGGTCATACGGGTGAGAAGCTGAAGGGCCTCCTCGATCTTGTTTGTAATGAGAAGCACTCTCCCTCTCTGCAGCTCGGCTTCAGCGTAGTAATCTGTCTTTCTGTATTTCTTCTGCACAACGTCAAGCTGTTCTAAAGCATCGTCAAAATCTTTCTTCTCGATAAAAGCTTTGCCCTTTTCCAGAAAAAATTGCGCCATGCACGTTTCATACATTTCGTGCCGTTCCCATTTGGATGTGAACATGGTAATACGGACATTTGCCTGGGGTATTTTCCCCTGCTTTATCATTGAAATAATGAGGTCCCGTTCCAGATTTATTGTCTCCCCGGATTCAGGCCATAGCTCCATAGCTTTAAGAATCCAGGTTTCCGCTTCTTTGTATTGACTGGACTCGAAAAAAAGATGTGCCAGCTGAGCTGCAGTTGTAGGTGAATTCTGTTCCAGGAACAGTTCTTTCAGCAGATATTCTGATTCACTGGTCCGGTGCTCTTTTTGTGCAAGCCGTGCCATTGCTTCATAATATTTGATCCGGTCCTCTGTTCCCGTCTTAACATCTATCTTCCGGTAACTTGTCCGTGCCTTCTCTATGTTTTCAAGAACTTCGTAGGCTCGGCCCTGTATCAGGAGGACATCATTTATTGCTGATGCCGGCATTCGCTCATATTTAAAACCTGCATGCTGCAGGACACCTGAAATACTGTCAGCTTCAAGAATTGAAGAGCACAAATCGATAGCGCCTGTGTAGTTCCCCGTTTCCATCAGCAGGTGCAGTCCCTGCATCCCCGCACTATCGGCCCAGCATGACCACGGCCACCTCTTCAGGATTCGTTGAAGTTCGCCTAAAGCGCCGGTAAAATCCGCTGACTGTATATGAAGCATTGCTTTCATATAGGACAGGTGAGGCCCGGGCCCGGCTGCCTGCTCATACATATCCGTCAAAGAATCTGCTGCTGTGAAATTATTCATCCGTAAACATAATTGTGCCATTGTAAATAAAGATTGCCTGTAAAACACGTTATTTTCCGGCTTTTCAATGGCTTTTGTAAAATAGAACAAGGCGGTATCTGCATCACTCTTTTGATAATGAGTACCCAGGAAATAAAATGCACGTGTCATATTCTGATGTTCGCTGCACGTCCGGGCATACTCCCTGTAAGTCCTGGCAGCAGTTTCTGGTTCAGCTGTTTCCTGCAGTTCAGCCAAAACAGCCATGGCTTTACAAGCCATTCTGTTTTTACTTGGTGCTGCCGTAACCTTCTGCAGTACAGAAACAGCACTGTCAGCATACACCCTGTTGTTATGAAGCCGGTACAGATCAGCATAGCTTGTACCGATTCTTACCAGCATGGAATCTCTTTCCTGCGCATTTTCAGCATAAGGCAGACAGGTTCTCAGATACGACACCGCACTCGTAAAATCCTTCAGTTTCTCAGAAGAAATATCAGCCAGCAGCAGCAGAAGTCCTTTCCGGCTGCTCCTGTCATCGGTCAGATGTGCTATTCCAGCGCTCACCTGTATCATAATTTTTCTGTATTCTGCGGGTGACATGGTATTCATAACAAGAAGCCGGGACCCTGCAGAATCTGACCATGAAGACGTCTTGAATTCCCGGCAAAGCCGGTTAAACACTGCTGCGGCTTCATCGTACCTGCCTGAATGTTCCATGGTTCTTCCCAGCAGGTAAAGCGTTTCCGGATAGAGTTTTTCTGCTTCCCGGTGCTTGAGCACCTCCCGGAAATTCAGTATAGCCGTATCATAATCATTAAATTGTCGGGCATGAATCAGACCGTCAGCTATAAGCACATGAGGAACGAGTTTATCAGACTTGTATAAATCAATATAGGTCTCGTACAAAGATGTAGCTACCTGAAACATCCCGGCTTTGCTATAAGCAGACGCGGCACACAGCATAAGCTTTTTATGCCATTGACTGCCCTTTTCATGTTCTTTTAACACAGATTCACATAGTTCAGCAGCCTGCATATATTTCTCATCGGCAGCCAGAGCTTCTGATAAACTGACAGCTGCATCAGCTTTCATTTCTCTGCTGTCAGAAGCTGCTGAGAATGCCTGTTCAAGCAATGCAACAGCCTGGGTTAAAGAACCGTTTTTGAATGCAGACTGTCCCGCTTCAAGGGCTGCTCTGTAACGTATAAGAGTATCATCAGCCAGGCTCAGGCTTTTCATGTAACATTCTGTGGATTTTTGACTGTTTTGCACACTTGCGTATGCCCTGCCCAAACAATACCACAGTTCTCCGCTTCTGTAAGGATCTTCGTTTTCCTGAAGATACTGAGTTATCTGTTCAATTATTCGGCTGAACTGTCCTGTCTTTCTGTATAGTTCTGCCCCGGTTATCAATGCATCTGATCTCTGCTTGGCATCGGCTGCAAGGCCGCTCATTTGTTTAACTGCGGTTTCCGCAGCCCGGTACTTTTTCTGGGACATATACAGCATGGCCAGTTCATGCAGCGCCTTAACTTTAATGCTCCCGCCTGCCTGGTCTCGCAATGTACGGAGAGTCATTTCAGCCTGGCGGTATTTTCCGGCTTGTATCAGCAATCTTGCCTTGTTCTCCAAAGCCTTGTAGGTTTCAATGCTCCCGGGATATACAAGCACAAGCCGTGACCAGGCTTCTACAGCACCGTCGAAATTATTCTCCGCTTCCATGCATTGCCCCAAAGCAAACTGCGCTTCAGGAGCGCGCTTCCCTTTCTGAAAGCGCAATAAATACTCAAGAAATGCTTGGCCGGCCTTTTTGAATTCCTTTTGCCTGAAGTGGCTGTCCCCGATCAGATAAAAGGCTTCTTCCCTGTCCGGGCTTGCAGGGAAGTCATTGACAAACACTTTGAACTGCATGGAAGCCATGTCATAATGCCCTTCATTGTACAGCCTCATACCATACGCGAAAGCTGTAACTTCGTCGGTTTGACTGCATGCAGCCGATTGAACGTATATTCCGGAAAAAAGACATAATAAAATTATTGCAGCTGTCCATTTAATGCTACGCATCACACCCGGACTCCTTTTCCATCGTTTTATGAATCATAAAACCCCATCTGCATACAGATAGGGTTTCATGCTATTGGTATTTATAATCACTACTTTTTTTTCGGGTCCTGCTTTTTCTTTTTATTCTCTTCCAGAAGCTTTCTCAACCGCTCCAGTTCCTTCTCTACCTTTTCACGTTCTGCTTTGATCTTAAGAAGCTGGTCATCGGCATTCTTGGTATTGATCTGATCATCCATCATACGCTGAAGCAGCTGTTTCTGTTCTTCGGTCTT
>Ga0272443_10007288_pt1 | contig 10618 bp, 9 predicted proteins | sample SSMAcet12_FD_193581 | JGI IMG/M metagenome (GOLD analysis project Ga0272443, IMG submission 193581) | Marine sediment archaeal communities from Little Sippewissett salt marsh, Falmouth, MA, United States - SSM-Acet-12 | ecosystem: Environmental > Aquatic > Marine > Wetlands > Sediment ... | reverse complement strand
TCACCTTGCTTACAAAGTTTTACCAGTTTCGACTCAGATTCAGTTAAAGATATCTTCAAAGTTTTGTTTGTTTGTTTGTATGACGAAGATATTTTGAAAAGGTTGGAATTGATATTAATTTTTTCATCAATTTTGTAAGAGAAGTAAAAAAATAGTCAAATCAAAAATTAAAAAGATGTTCATTGCACACGTATTTGTTCACGTAAAAGAAGAAATGATAGAAGCGTTTAAAGAAGCAACTATCGAAAATGCAACTAACAGTATAAATGAACCTGGTGTAGCCCGGTTCGATTTTATACAACAGCAGGGTGACCCAACCCGTTTTGTGTTGGTGGAAGTGTATCGAACCGCTGATGATCCGGCAAAACATAAAGAAACAGCGCACTACAAAAAGTGGCGTGATACTGTTGCAGATATGATGGAAGAACCGCGTTCGGCCATAAAGTATTTTAATGTTTATCCTGATGAAGAAGGGTGGGGATAAAAAACGCTTTGTAATTTTCATGTCAGGAGGTCATTCCGAATTTATTTCATAATCTTTTTTTTGGGATTATGATGCTGATCCGTAAGCTGACGAATAGCATGACGGTTTGTAATAATTCACCATTTTAATAATTTTTATGGCACTTAATTTTTCATTTGCAACCGCGTCACAAATTGTTTTTGGGAATAACGTTCTCAATAAAGTACCTGGAATGATTTCCGGGATGGGGAAAAAGATATTACTTATAACCGGGAAAAATTCAGGTCGGACTAGTTCGTTAACTAATCAGTTTTCAGAAGATGTGGAGATTTCTGTTCTTAAAATTGAAGCTGAACCAACCACCGAAGTTATTAACGATGGTGTTGAACTGGCACGAAAAAACGCGTGTGACATCGTTATTGGTTTTGGTGGAGGAAGTGTTATTGATGGCTCAAAAGCAATCGCAGCTTTGGTTCCCAATACGGGTGAACTAATGGATTATCTGGAAGTAATTGGTTTGGGAAAACCTTTAATAAAATCTCCTTTACCATGTATTGCTATCCCAACAACCGCAGGAACAGGTGCGGAGGTGACTAAGAATTCTGTAATAAAATCGTTGGAACATCATGTAAAAGTAAGCCTGCGGAGTGATTTAATGTATCCCGATGCAGCAATTGTCGATCCTGTTTTAACCTACTCGATGCCGCCAGCATTAACTGCCAGTACCGGTGTTGATGCGTTAACACATTTATTGGAAACCTTTGTTTCAAATCAGGCAAACCCGTTTGTCGATATGTTGTGCAGGGATGGATTACAACGAATTTCGCGCTCGTTGTTAAAAGCTTTCAGGAATGGAAACAACAAACAGGCTCGGGAAGATATGGCGATGGCGAGTATGTTGGGAGGAATGGCACTGGCCAATGTAAAACTGGGAGCTGTTCATGGTTTTGCAGGACCAATGGGTGGAATGTATCCCATACCACATGGTGCTGTTTGTGCTTGCCTCATGTCTGCTGTAATTGAAATAAACATTGAAACGTTAAAACAACAAAATCAGAATATTTCTAAATTCAACGAGCTGGCCCAAATTCTTACTTTGAGTAAAAATGCTGTTGCAGAAGATGGTGTCGTTTGGATTCAAAATCTGATCTCGGAATTGCAGATACCTACACTTTCAGCCTTTGAATTAACCGAAAAAGATTTTCCTGAATTGGTTGGAAAAGCTAAAAACGCAAGCAGCATGAAAGGTAATCCGGTTAAATTGACCGATGAACAACTGTCATGGATATTGGAGAAATCATTGTAAAATGGAATTTTTGTGCTCTTCGCGTTAAGTAACTGTTCACGAGATTATTTTGGGTGGAACAATTTTTGCAGAATAAAGGTTATCTTTGTAGAACGAAATCAATATTGCTATGATTGGGAGATTTTTTCATACACCGGGAACCAAACAGTTTAATTTTAAACCTCGTTTCTACGACCCGGATAAAGAAGAACGCGACGAGCGGGAAAGGCGAATAAAAGAAGAATTGGGCATAAAAGATGAAAAAAAGATAGATAACAGTAAGCCTTACAGAGCAAATATAAAAGGACAATTCAGAAATGCTGATGGCTGGCAGTCAAGATCTTCGGAAGCAGCCAGAAGAGCTCAGAACAGAAGGTTAATCTGGATTATTCTGATCCTGGCTTTGGTGATGTATCTTTTTTTCTATTCCGATTTTACATTTTAATTAAAAATCTCACTACTCAAACTCTAACTGTTTAATTGTCAAAATAAGTGAGTGATATAATACAGCTTTTACCCGATTCTGTTGCCAACCAAATTGCTGCCGGTGAAGTTATTCAGCGACCTGCTTCTGTGGTGAAGGAATTGGTGGAAAATGCCTTGGATGCAGGTGCCACAGAAATTACAATACATGTTAAAGATGCAGGGAAAACTCTGGTACAGATAAGTGATAATGGTTGCGGTATGTCTCCCACAGACGTTCGCATGGCATTTGAAAGACATGCAACTTCAAAGATTAGTTCTGCGAATGATTTGTTTTGTATTCGAACTATGGGATTTCGGGGTGAAGCTCTGGCATCGATTGCAGCCATCGCAGATGTTGAGGTAAGAACAAAAAGAACTGAAGATGAGTTAGGGACTTTTATTCATATTATTGGTTCAGAAGTGAAGACTCAGGAACCGACCGGATGTACTAATGGCACAAGTTTTAGTATAAAGAATCTGTTTTTTAATGTACCTGCTCGTCGTAAATTTTTAAAAGCCAATACTACCGAACTAAAACACATTATTTGGGAAATTCAGCGGATAGCAATTCCCAATCCAGGAATCAGAATTTCTTTTTTTCATAACAATACACCGGTATATGAATTACCAAAAACAAATTATCGTAAAAGGATAATAAACCTTTTTGGTAAGAACCTGAATCAAAATCTGGTATCGGTTCAAGAACAAACCAGTATTGTGAAAGTATCCGGTTTTATTGGTTTGCCTAAATATGCACGTAAAACATTTGGCGAACAATTCTTTTTTGTAAATGGACGTTTTATGCGTCACCCTTATTTTCATAAAGCAATAATGCAGGCCTACGAACAATTACTGCCACCAGAATCGTATCCATCGTATTTTTTATTTATGGAAACCGATCCTGCTAATATAGATATAAACGTACATCCTACGAAAACAGAAATAAAATTTGAAAACGAGCGTGAAATCTGGCAAATTATTCATGCTGCAATACGTGAATCATTAGGAAAGCATAATGTCGTTCCATCTATTGATTTTGATCAAACCGGAAATATTGATATTCCTGTTCCCCAGAAAGCAGGCGATGAAGTGAAATTTCCGGATATTCAGATTAATCCGGAATACAATCCATTTGAGAGTGAAAAGCACAATACTCCAAGGAGTTATGCACCTCCTAAATCATCTTTTTTGGATAAAAAGAATCTGGGACACTGGGAAGATTTGTATGAAGGAGCACAATTAAAAATAAAACCGGAATCAAAAGAGCAGCGGGATTTTAAAACTGAAGGTGATTTGTATGCGCAACATCACGAACAATTTTCCGGAAAAAAAATTCTACAGCTGAAACAAAAATATATTTTAACTCCTGTAAAGTCTGGTTTAATGGTTATTGACCAAAAGAGAGCGCACGAACGTATTTTGTTTGAGAAGTTTATGGAAGTGTTGAAGTCAGAAGCAGTTGCAAGTCAGCAACAATTATTTCCACAAACAATTGAATTAAATCCTGCAGATGCAGCAGTGCTTAAAAGTATCCTGGATGATTTATTATCACTTGGTTTTGATATCCGTGAATTTGGAAAAGACACATTTATCATTAATGGAACACCTGGTGTTTTGGATGTTTCTTCACCGGAAATTATTGTTGAGAAATTAATTGAAGAATATAAAAACTCTCCTGTTGATGCGCAGTCAAAAGTGAAGGAGCAGATTGCAACTTCCTTGTCAAAAGCTTCAGCACTGGAATATGGGATTGAATTAAAGCGGGAAGAAATAAATCAGTTAATTGATGATCTTTTTGCCTGTGACACACCTAATTTTACACCTGATGGGAAAAAGGTTTTGTCCATTATTCAGACAGAAGACATCGAAAAAATTTTTTCTAAATGACATATTGTCGTTAATTTGAAGGAAATCAAAAATGGTCTGGCTATTGTACGACCATCGATTAAAATAAAAATAATATGAATTACAGACCTGTATTAGGTAATATTCCGCCAGTTGTTAAAAACCTGATAATTATAAATGTACTTTTAATGCTTGCTACCTGGGCATTAGAAGGAGTAGGAATTGATTTGGTCGAATTACTGGGATGGCACTATCCTGCATCTGATAAATTTAAGCTTCACCAGGTTTTCACCTATATGTTTATGCATGGCGGACTCACACATATTTTCTTTAATATGTTTGCACTTTTTATGTTTGGGCGTGTTCTGGAAAGCGTATGGGGACCCAAACGGTTTCTTCTCTATTACGTAGTTACCGGTTTGGGAGCTTTAGCACTTCATACTTTTGTGAATTTTTTAGAGTTTGGTGCAATACAAAATTCAATTGAAGCATTTAAAAATACTCCTTCTCCACAGATTCTTGATCAGTTTGTAAATAAACATCTCCCAAATTCATCTCCACAGCTCAGAGACTTTATAAATACATGGTATGATAATCCTGCAAATGCTTCTTACGCTAGTGAAGGATTAGGTATTATGGAACGTATTTACGCGATGAAGCTGGATATACCTACTGTTGGTGCTTCAGGAGCAGTGTTTGGAATATTGCTGGCTTTTGGAATGTTGTTCCCGAATACCCAGTTAATGTTACTTTTCCCACCTATACCCATAAAGGCTAAATACTTTGTAATTGGTTATGGTTTATTGGAACTGTATCTCGGATTCTCTCAGCCAGGAAGTAACGTAGCACATTTTGCCCACCTGGGAGGTATGCTGTTTGGTTATTTTATGATACGATATTGGAATAAAAACTCAAAACGATTTTATTGATAAGCTTTGAACATTTAGAGTTACGAATTGTAATTTGGTTATTGTAATTTATAAGCATTGGATATAGTAGGAGACATAAAACGTACATTTAAAGAGGGTTCGGTTTTAACCCGTTTGATTTATATAAACCTGGGAGTTTTTTTGGTTGTAAAAATTCTTGGCGTTTTTTTCTATCTGGCAGGTCAGCCATATTTATTGGTTGACTGGCTATCGATTCCTTCTGATATAAATCAGCTGATTACAAAGCCATGGACACCAATTACCTATATGTTTATGCATGTTGGTTTTTTGCACCTGCTATTCAATATTCTTGGCCTCTATTGGTTTGGAAAGCTGTTTTTATACCACCTTGAAGGCGATAAGCTGTTAAGTGTGTATTTGTTGGGGGGATTGGCCGGAGCTGCTCTCTATGTAGCAGCCTATAATATTTTCCCAATATTTGAAAATTCAAACAGTATTTTGTTGGGAGCTTCCGGTTCCGTATTTGCCATATTGGTAGCGATTGCATTTTATGATCCTAACCGGGAATTGTTATTGCCTTTATTTGGCAGCTTTAAGTTAAAATATGTTGCTGCATTTTACGTGTTGTTATCAATTATTAATATCTCATCAACCAATGCAGGGGGGAATATTGCCCATTTAGGTGGAGCTGTCTGGGGATGGTTTTATATTTCACAGTTAAGAAATGGAAAAGACCTGGGTGCTGGATTGGTAAAACTTCTGGATAATCTTGCAAAATGGTTTAAGCCCAAAAGTCATTTAACCATAACACATAAGGCTCCCAGGGATGATTATGAATACAATCGTCAAAAAAATGCAAAACAGGACGAAATAAATCGTATTCTGGATAAAATAGCCAAATCTGGTTATGACAGTCTAACAAAAGCAGAAAAGGAATTGTTGTTTAAACAAGGTAGGAAATAGAGGTCAGTAGCAGTTGTTGTTTTCAGTTCTACAATAATCAATAAATATGAAGCAATAATTATTTGAATTATTCATCCCGCATATGTGCCTGGTAAATACTGGCATTCAATTCAAAGCCAATAAGCAGAATTAACGACATTAAATACATCAAAAAGAGTATAATCAGCAATGTTCCGATAGAACCATACAATATATTATACTGGCTGAAATTATTAATGTAAAATGTGAAGCCAATAAAGGCTACAATACTTAATAAAGTTGCAAGTGTTCCTCCGGCTGATATAAATCTCCATTTTGTTTTTTTTGCCGGTGCCATGTAATATAAAAATGAGTAAGCAAAAAAGAACATGGCAACTGTAATAATCCACTTTGTGACTATTAGCAGGTAGACCAGAAAATCATCCCGGATAATATCTTTTTTATCCAGATAGCTAATAACGTATTGTCCACCTATCATTAAAGTAACTGCTGAGGTAAGTAATACCGAAAGAATTATTAACATATAAACAGCGGTCAATCGCTGGCTTAACCATGTTCTTCTGTATATACTGTGAACAGTAGCATCAAATGCACTCATCATAGAAGCAAAGCCATTTGTTGCAAAAATAAGAGCTGCAAAAAAACCAAATGAGAGAAGATTTCCTCTTGGGCGGTTCAAAATGTCTTCCAGTGTTGTTTCAATGGCTTGAAAAGTGCTATCCGGAACCAATTGCTGAATAAAAATAAATACTTCCTCCTGAAAATTTTCTATTCGAATATGTGCAATCAGTGTAAACAGGAAAATGACTCCGGGGAAAAGGGCTATAAAAAAAGAAAATGCAATGGCTGAAGCACGTGTTGTAATTGAACCATCCACAATACTTCTCCAGAAAAACAAAGCTACATCGTATAGTGGAACACCATCGAAAAAGGGAAGGGAGACTTTCTGGGCTCGTTCAATTAATTTTTCTCCCAGTTTTTTTATTCTGTTTAAACTGATCGATCCCATCATTAAGCGCTATTTTTTTTCAATCCTCAGCTGGTGGATATAATCTTTACCCGAATTCTTTTTCAACAAAAAATAAACCCGAAAACTACCGTTATTGGTTTTTAAATTTCCGATAACAGCCTTTGCACCTTCTTTCCCGCTCTGGTGTAATATGTTAAAATCTTCAGGTATATAAGTATTAAAAAAGTTACTTACTATTTGTTTGGCCTGAGCCTTGCTGTATACATTATCTTTGTCAAGTACCACCAATTCTATATTCTGGTTAAAGTAATCTGAGAGCACTTTAGAATTTCCGTTTTTAAGACTTAAAAGAATCTCTTCAGGAACTTGCGCATAGGTTTGATTTGCCGCAATAATAAATCCTGAGATAAGTAAAATAGGGATAATGATTTTTCTAATTGTTGGCATATTATTTTCTATTTCAGGTTATGTGTTTTTAACAGTTCAAAAACTATGCAAAAACACTTTTATACCTTTAATTTTAGTGTAAATTTATAAATTATAATTCAATAGTAGAATGAAGATTACTTTATTGGTAATAGGTAAAACAGATGTAACATATATTCAGGAAGGTATATCGGAATACGAGAAACGTTTAAAACATTATATTAATTTTAATATTGAGGTAATACCTGATCTCAGGAAGAACAGGAGTTTGAGCATCGGATTACAAAAAAAGCGTGAGGGAGAATTGATTCTGTCAAAACCGCTGGCTGGAAAAGAACTTCATTTGTTTGATGAAAAAGGAAAATCATTCACATCAAGAGAATTTGCTTCTTTTTTACAAAATAAGATGAATAGCGGACTAAAGGAGCTGGTGTTTGTTATTGGGGGGGCCTATGGGTTTTCCGATGATGTCTGTAAACAGTCTGTTTCAAAAATATCCTTGTCGAGGTTGACATTTTCGCATCAAATGGTGCGACTTTTGTGTGTAGAGCAAATGTACAGGGCATTCACAATTTTGAAGGGGGAACCTTATCATCATGATTAAACTATGTTACTTAAAATAAATAAATACATCTATTTGGGTATGGCAATTTGTCTTTTTATTGCTGGTGCCATAATTGAACACGATTTACTTAAGAAGCAACCGGAAATAAAATTAATAAAAGATTTTCAGACTAAATTGCTGGAAAATGAGGAAAAGTTAATAGCTCAATTAGAGAAAATTAAGTCAGTAATTTCAATAGGTGATGAATTAGATATTAATGAATTAGTTCCGCAAACAGAGTCGATTCTGGAACAACCGGGGATTGGTTTTTTAGTTTATCGATCGGGCGAATTAATATATTGGTCAAATCGTTCCGTTGCATTTTACAATTTTCTTGATAATTTTAAGAAACGGGAAGGATTAGTGCAGCTGCCAAATGGTTATTATCTGGCCAGTTGTGCCTCAAAAGGCGATTATAAGGTTGTTGGATTACATTTAATAAAAAGTCAGTATTCCTATGAAAACAAATATCTTCATAATGTCTTCTTTGAAGATTATAATGTACCTTCAAGCTTCGTAATAAAAGATCTGGACAGTTATCCTGATAAGAATTTTTGGATTAAGAACAATAACGGAGAGGATTTATTTGCTTTGGTGCCGACTGGAGAATTCCGTTGTACAAAAGGCCAATTGTATATACCGGGAGGAATATATTTGTTTGCACTTTTAGTACTTCTTTATTATTTCCGACGTGAATTTGTTGATTCAAAAACTACTTTTTTCCTTAGATTATTAGGACTGGCAACATCTTTATTTATCGTTTACTGGTTACATCTGATTTTTAAGGTTCCCAAAGTATTTTTGCATCTTCAGTTTTTTAGTCCTGATTATTATGCTGTTAGCAGTTGGTTGCCATCATTGGGTGACTTTTTTATACTTACCGTATTTTTTCTCTTTTGGCTGTACAATTTTGGAGTTTCAATGGATCTGAAAAGAATGCAGGAAACCTATAAAACACCAAGAAAACAAATCGCCGGATTACTTTTACTTTTTAGTGCGAGTTTGTTTTTATTGGTTGATTTCCTAATAGAACAACTTATACTGAATTCAACAGTGTCTTTTTCTCTAAACAGAATTATTGAGATATCAAGTGAAAGTGTTTTTGCATTATTTTCAATAGGATTATTATTGTTTGCTGTTTTATACTTTTTAATTCGGGTAAACGAAGAAGCACGTGATGATTTCAAATTTATACAACTTTTGTTATTGGTTTTGGCAATAGTACTATTTCTGGGAGCAGTTCAATATGTTGCTGTTGGTAATATATCGATTGCAGTTCTGGTTTTATTCGTTGTTTCTTCCATGCTGTCGTGCTTGCTGAGTAAAAAATATATGCAGAAATCTACACTTAGTTATTTAATATTATTTGTTTCAGTCGTTTCAATCTATTCTTTAGTGGAATTTTATTCTGTAATAAATAAAAAGGAAAGAGAAGTTCAGAAGTTATTTGCTGTAACACTTGTTGCAGAGCGTGATTTGGCAGCTGAAGAATTTTTAATTGGTATTCAGGATCAACTTATCAATGATCCTGCAATAATTAGTTTGTTAGTTCAGAATGAAGATATTCAAAACGAGCTTCTAGAAGAACCTTCTGATTTTATGATGGATTTAAATGAAGACGTTCTGGAGTATATTGAAAAAACATATTTTAACAGTTACTTTCGGAAATATGTTATTAACATTAATGTTTGTGGAAGTCAGGATTCTTTGATTTACGAACCGGACAACAGGTTAGTTTCTTGTAACGATCTTATGAATGGATTAATAGACGAAGAAGGAGATTCAATTCCGGGGACCAGTTTTTATTTCATGAATAATATGAACGGACGCATTTCGTATACCGGAAAACTTGAATTCATTTTACCTCAGGACAGTAGCAAGGTTAATATTTATATTGATTTAGATTCTGACTGGCTATACCAGGGTATTGGCTTTCCTGAACTGTTGATAGAGAAATCAAAAACACGTTCAGAAGAATATAAGAAGTTTGATTATGCCAAATATTATGGTGGCAGTTTAACCGATAAATTTGGTGAATACGATTATAATTTTCATGTTGATGGTTACCTGGCGGGAAATAATGTTAGTGATGTCGATGAATTTATTATTAAAAAATGGCACGGGCGTGAACATGTGATTTATCATACACGCGAACTGAATTATGTAATTGTTTCAAGACCAGTATTTACAATAATCGATTATTTAATTTCATTTCCATACCTGTTTGTATTTTACTTTTTGTGTATAATTATTTTGTTGTTTCTGGGTAATCAGACCATCAGAACCCGCAGATTTGTAATTGATTTGAAGTTTAAAATTCAGGCAGCAATTATTTCGATCGTTTTTGTTTCTTTACTCGGCGTTGCTCTTGCTACTATCTTTTATAATGTTGGGCGATACCAGTCAAAACACAGAGAAGATTTGAATGAAAAAATGAAGTCGATTGCGGAAGAGATTGATATGCGCCTGGAAGATAAAGTTGAAATTACCGATTCCCTTGTCATTTGGCTGCACAGGGAATTGTTAAAACTTTCGAATATTTTTAGAACAGATATTAACATCTATGGAGCCAATGGAGATATAATCGCATCGTCCAGAGGGGAAATCTTCTCAAACGGGTTGATATCCACACGCATGAATGCAAGGGCATATAACGAAATTTATCAAAATTTCCAGCCAGATTATTATGAGAGTGAAGATATAGGTGAACTTTCATATTTATCTGCAT
>Ga0272443_10007287_pt1 | contig 10620 bp, 13 predicted proteins | sample SSMAcet12_FD_193581 | JGI IMG/M metagenome (GOLD analysis project Ga0272443, IMG submission 193581) | Marine sediment archaeal communities from Little Sippewissett salt marsh, Falmouth, MA, United States - SSM-Acet-12 | ecosystem: Environmental > Aquatic > Marine > Wetlands > Sediment ... | reverse complement strand
ATATTTATCTTTATATTCCATGGGAGTCATCCTGCCCAGCGAAAAAATAAGCATGATATATTTCAAAAACATTACAAAAATGTAATGTTTTTGAAATATTGTTAACATCAATTACTGGTATATTTCAAGGGAAAGGAACAATATCGATAGAAGCCATGAAACCGAATCAGAGAAAACTGCAGTTTATTATTATTTCCCTCTTCTTATGTGCTCTTGCAGGTGTTTCCGCCGAAAAGATCTCCACGAACCCCTGGATAGGTCTGGAGATAGGACCTGTTCCCGTGACAGTTATGGAACACTTTCAAGTACCAGAACACCGGGGAGTGTTCATATACAATGTGGGAATCGGCTCACCGGCCCAGCATTCCGGTATCCTGCCCGGGGATATTCTCATTATGAAAGATAGAGAATTGATCACCGAACCGAAACAGTTGAAAGGAATGATTGCGGAGACCGACCCGGACACGCGGATCACTCTTTCCCTGCTCCGGCTGGACCACGAACGAGTATCCCATATGAGTATGAGTATACAAGTCAGCGCCGGCAGCAGAGAAGCTGAGAAAATCGATAACTGGCCGGGATTCATTCCCGTCGTCCTGCCGAGGACCATACTCGAGCAGTTGAGGATAGATGAATCCTTCGGGAATGTTATTGTGGGGTCGGTAAACACTGCCGGTTCGGCCGTCGAAGCCGGTCTGCACACCGGGGATATAATTCACAGTGTGGAGGGAAGGAAAGTATCGAACCTTGTGGAGCTCTACACGTTCTTGAACCGCGGACAGCCGTATGTGGAGATGCAGGTATATCGGCAGGGAGGAAATTTTATTTTAAGATTAGAGAGACGACAAGCGGAGTAGATAATGCGAATATTGATTATCGAAGATGATAATATGATCGGCTCTTTTGTTGAAAAAGGATTTATACAGGCGGGATACGCCGTCGACAGGGTAGAGGACGCCGAAGAAGGTTTCTATATGCTGAAACTGAACACGTATGATCTGGCGGTAATAGATCTCATGCTCCCGGGAATGGACGGTTTAACACTCATTGAGAACATAAGAAAAAATGGTGATACGACTCCGGTCCTCATCCTGAGCGCGCGAAAGAGCATAGACGACAGGATAAGCGGTCTGCAAAAGGGCGGGGATGATTACCTGATAAAGCCCTTCTCCTTTTCAGAACTCCTTGCCAGGGTCCAGGCCCTCATCAGACGGACCAGCATGAAAAACAGCATGTTAACCGAACTCAGGGTGCATAATCTGACCCTCAATATTCTTACCAGAGAGGTGTTCCGGGGAGAAAAAAGCATGGAATTGAATCCCCGTGAATTTTCGCTTCTGGAATACATGATGCGGAATGAAGGAATGGTACTGTCAAAAACCATGATTCTAGAGCGCGTATGGGATTACCATTTCGATCCTCAAACCAACGTGGTAGATGTTCTTATCCATCGATTGAGAAACAAGATCGACCGTGATTTCGATGAAAAACTGATCCACACGGTTCGGGGAGTCGGGTATGTGCTCCGGCAATAGATGGATATCTTCCAGGCCCCTTCATGTCAAGCTTGTTCTTCTCTCCTCATCCGTCATTATTACAGGTTTTCTCTTCTTATACGGCTTCAGCTCTTTTCTGCTGCATACATCACTTCAAAATGATATCAGCGAAGAACTCCAGTTCAGGCTCCTGGAAAACTGGGCGGTCTACGAAACGGGGGGAATAGAGTTCCTTGAAAAAGAACTCGCCCTGAAACGGGGTATACTCGGTGCAGAACCATTCTTTCTCAGGATCATCGATAATGAAAACACTATTCTTTATAAAGCGGTCCCCCAGGATTGGAAGGTTTTTGATCTTGATGGTGTCGAACAGGAAGCTCAAACATCCGGGAATATCTCTTTTCTATCCAGTGAAGAAAGATCGTACAGGATAGCGACCATGACGGTGGTGCTCGAAGACGGCAGCCGCCTTCAGGCCGGGGTAAGTACGGAGGAATACCATGCCTTCATCAGGCGCTTTTCCAGGGTGTTCGCGCTTACCTTCATCCCTCTCACCATCATCGCTATAGGCGCCAGCCTGTTCATTACAAGCCGCCTGTTAAAGCCTCTCAAACAGCTGCTCGATACAGTCCAGTCGATTATACATACAGGTGAGATGAAGATACGGGTTCCTGTCACTGACTCCGGAGATGAGCTGGATACTCTGGGAAAACTGTTCAACAGTATGCTCGAGAGAATCGATATGCTGATTACCAATATGCGCGATACCCTTGACAACGTAGCCCATGATCTTCGAACTCCGGTTACCAGGCTGCGCTTATCCGCGGAGACTGTTCTCCAGGCACCGCGGGAAACGGCTGATTTCAGGAAGGCGTTGACCGAATTCGCGGCTCAGGCCGCGGACCTGCAGGAAATGCTCAACGCGATACTGGATATACAGGAAGCCCAGTCGGGCGTAATCAAGCTCAAAAAAGAACCTCTTTTCCTCGACAGGCTGATAGAAGACCTCATCGAGCTGCACACCTATGTGGCGGAGGAGAAGAGTATTACTATAGAAAGTACACTCCCCGGGAATGTTGAGATTGCCGTCGACAAGAACCGGTTTCGGCAGGTTGTTTCCAATCTGCTCGACAACGCGATCAAGTATTCTCCCGAAGGGGGCCGCATAGAAATCCGTATGGATGAATACGACGACCGCGTCGAGGTTAAGGTCGGGGACAACGGAATCGGCATCGATGAGCCGGAGCTGGGGTATATCTGGAACAGATTTTACAGAAGTAAAAAAAACAATACACAGCACGGTTTCGGCCTCGGCCTTACACTGGTAAAGGCGATCGTCGAGGCCCACGGAGGCAGGATATCGGTTCGAAGTTCGCTGAACAGCGGCTCGGAATTCACCGTCACCCTGTACAGAAAAGCCTGATAACATAGTACCGCTTTTCATGAAGACTTCACTCCGCTTTTTTCTGCCGAGCTTCCACGCGCCCGTGATGAATAATTTCAGTAGAAAGATAAAAACGGTCCCGGGAAGATGGAAGTATGACGAACTGGAGGGGGCTGCGAAATACACGCTCACACAAACTCTTCTTTTGTGATTTATCCCGGGACCGTGACTTATCATTCTTACTTGCTCATGCCTATATAATACTCGTTCCCTTCTCTGCTGAAGCCGATCTCATACCTGTCCTGTGATTGATCGTTTATGGCCTGGTAGTAATCCATGAGTCCGTTGATTTTTTTCTTGTTGATCTCCGTAATAACATCGTATGAACGAAGGCCGCCGATAAAAGGTTTTGACTTTTCTTCCACATTTGCGATGATTACACCCCGCAGCGCGGAATCAAGTTTAAGCTCTTTCTTTATTTCCTCACTCAGCGCGGTCACTATCATTCCGGGCCACAACTTGCTCTGCTGCGACAGGATTGTCTCCTGGTCCTCCCGCATCCCAATCTTTACCGTGACCCTTTGGTTCACCCCGTACCGTATAAGAGAAAATTCAGCCCTCTCATTTGCCCTCAGATCACCGACGATCCGTACCAGCTCATCACGGCCGGTAATACGATGTCCGTTTACCTCGGTAACAAAATCTCCGGGGAGGATACCGCCCTTCTCTGCCGGGGAGCCGAGATACACATCAGGTATAAACGCTCCATGAGCGGATCCGAGCTTCATCTCCGCCGCTACATCCTCCGACGCATCAGAGACCGTCGCCCCGAGCCAGCCGTACTCGACTTTTCCCTTCTGAATGAAGTCGTCGATGGCTTTTTTCGCCTCATTTATGGGAATTGAGAAGCCTAATCCAACGTTCCCGCCGGACGGAGCGGCTATCCAGGTGTTTATTCCCACGACCTCACCATCAATGTTTACAAGAGCGCCGCCGGAATTCCCCCTGTTTATGGCCGCATCAGTCTGAATGAATTCACTTATGTTATTGGCAGGGCCTGAACGTCCTTTCGCGCTGACGATGCCGGCGGTCACGCTTGAAACAAAGCCGAAGGGACTCCCTACAGCGAGTACCCAGTCTCCGACAAACAGCTGGTCGCTGTCGCCCAGGTCTGCTACAGGAATATTCTCCCTGCTGGTGAACTTTACCAGGGCAAGGTCCCGCCTCGGGTCCTTCCCAACCAGAGTCGCGGTATATTCACTTTCGTCGTTCAGGACCACCTTTATCTCGTCCGCCTGTCCGGCCACATGGGAGTTTGTGAGGATGTAGTAGGTATCCCCCGCTCTGCGGACGATCACGCCGGATCCCAAACCATTGCTTTTGAACTCACGCTCTTCACCTTCATTTCCCTTTTCCTTCGGATACGGGAAACCCCAGGGCCATCCCTGCTGCGTTACCGGCTGTTTCACTATTTCCACTACTTTAAGCTCCACAACCGCGGGCAGCACTTTCTGTGCAACGCTCCTGAAGGAGTTCTGCATCTGCCGAAGGTTTTCTACCGATCCGTAATTCTCCTGCGGAGTATCCTGGGCCTGGGCCTGTTCCGGAGCCTGGGCCTGCCCCCTGACAAGGGTGTAATCGACGGGTGAGTACCCGAACAAGGTGAGTGGTAAACAGACTCCCATCACCATGATCCCGAGGACCAGGCCGAATGGAAGGATTTTTTTTAGATGAAATGCAGTTGATAATTTCATTATTTCCGCTCCTTTCTTTTTCAGTATTTCTCTCGATACATAATCTACCACCCTCATGTTTCATCTATATTTCAGGCTCATTACATACGCGTAATGTTAAAAACAAATCTGCAATACCCGCGGAATTTTTCCGCACTGCTTTGCCCCAAATAATAAGTGGAGGTGATAGAGGCTGAAAATCCAACGAGAAGAGGTTTCAATGGTAGAATTTGAGGATGCAGGAAAAAAGTGGAGGCCTTCGGACCAGTATTTATATCCGGGCTCCTGAAGATGACGGGAATTTTACCGTCCGGATGAGTACAAACCGATACGCCTTTCTCTTAGCGAAATGGAAAGTACAACGACTTCTCCCGGGTCTTGATAGATATATCAGTTCATATGCAGAGAACGAGGTTTCATACATACCAGGGATTTGCCGGCAGTACCTCTATCCTGATTATCCGGACTTTTAGGTATTACCTCCATCTTCCTGTAGACCGTGTTCACTGGAAAAGCTGATAAGGGCGGGAACCACAGTGAGACTGAGGATGTTCTGCTTGTCGATATCGACTCCCCCTTCCCTCAGATTTGACAGAAACTCCCGTACCTTCTCTCTGCTGGATACCTGGGCTTGTATCAACAATACGTTACCGGATTCGATCTTATCCGAACTGAAAAAACCGGTAAAAAAGGTTTGTTCATCCGAAAGAGCCGCGGCGATATTCCGGGCATCGATACTGAGGGCCCGGTGGATACCGATACTCTGAAGAGCCAGATAGATATCTTCGCGATACGCAGGCTCATAGACTTCCAATAACAGATACAACATACGCTCCTCCTTGACTATTTCTGTGCGTGCGGCTGAATTTCTCCGGCTTTCCTGAGCGCGAAACGGGTCAGCACGGGACCGATCAGCTCGGTGATCACCGTGGTGAACAACAGGATATTGATGATAAGGTGGGCCATCTCCGTCCCCCTGGGGCCGTATACCGGCTGGGTGAACTCTTTGTTAATCGACAGTGCCAGAGCAAGAGCGACTCCAACCTGCGGCAGGAGGGTGAGCCCGATGAACTTACGCACTTTTTTCGGGGCCCTTCCCACGAAGGCTCCCAGGGTAGCTCCGCAGATCTTTCCGGTGCTCCTGGCGGCAAAATAGAGCAGCCCCATGATTCCTATCTGTCCGAGTACCCGCACATCCAGATGGGCGCCGCCGAGCAGGAAAAAAGCTGTCAGAAAGAGGGGTGAAAAATTTTCCATAATGGAGATTCCGCGTTTTGCCAGGGACGGAGCGGTATTCACCAGGATGGAACCGAAGGTCATGACGGCCAGAAGTTCCGAAACCCCGAGCAGTTCGCTGATTCCGAGCAGCCCCATGATCGCCGCCGCGAGCAGTAGCTGTATAGCTTCCGTGTTGCGGCTCCGTCCGAGAAACCGGCGGAAGAGCCATGCGGTCAGCCATCCGAGAAACAGCGATTCGGCGATGGAGAGAAGTGTTCTGGCGATGATCATCCCCACCTGTGCATCACTCCCGGTAAGCCCCGCCTTTACCACCCCTGAGGCGAATACATAGATAATGAGAGCCATGGCGTCATCTATTCCGACCACCGCCATGATTGTAGAGGTCAGCTCACCCTTCGCCCTGTACTGTTTGATCACTGCGACGGTAGCAGCCGGAGCGGTAGCGGAAGCAACCGAGCCCAGCAGGAGCGCCATATAGGGATTGTCTGGAAAAAACCTGAGGAGCAGCAGGTATACTACCGTAAAAGCCGCGAAACATTCGAAAAAGACTATGGTGAGAATTGATTTACCCAGTTTCCTGAGGATATCCAGCCGCAGTTCCACTCCGATGATGAAGGCGATGATGCCGAGGGCCACCGTGCTGATCGCCGACAGGTGATCGAGAACCACCGGGCCCAGGATGTGGAGAAGAGAGACTCCCATCAGCACACCAATGAGTACATAACCGGTAACTTCGGGAATGCGGATCTTTCCTGTGATTCCTTTGGTTAAAAAAGCCGCCAGAAAGATGATTGACAGGTAGATGAAAGGACTCATTTCCATGATTTTCAGCTTTTTGGTTTAAAGTGGTTTATAATTTCTTCCGGCTCCACGGCCTGCATGAGCGCCTTCCGCCTGGATTCATTCTTGGTAAACAGTACCAGTTTTGAAAGGATGCGAAGGTAATCTTTCTGACGGTCGTCAGGCCCGCCGATCAGAAACACGATAGAGACCGGTTTGTCGTCAATCGCCTGCCAGTCTATCGCCTTTTTCAGGATTCCCACGGTGATAAAAAAATCATCGATACCCGCGAGCTTCGCGTGCGGGACCGCGACACCCAGCCCGATGCCGGTGCTCATAATCGCTTCCCGTTCAAAAATAGCAGTCTTGAATTCATCCAGGTCTTTCACCTTCCCCGCGGAAAAGCAGAGATCCACCATACCCTCCAGGATCTCCTCCTTGACCTTACAATTGGTGAAATACATATTTTCGGAATCCATATACTCGTGGAGTAACTTCATGCGATTCTCCTTACAAAGAAGAGCGTTACACAGGTACTATCTTTTACGCACCAGGAAAATTCCTTTCCGGGATACGCAATATTTTATAGTATGACTATCATTCATAGCTGTCAAGCAAGCTCTTTTCAGCAGAAATATGTATATTTTTTTCGAAATATCTCAGCTTGCGGCACAGAGCTGAATAATGACTGTAAGAAGAGAGTGAACGCGCGCCGCCAGGCGCGGAAGCGAGACAGAAGACAGATCGCTGGTGAGGGAGACGGCCCGGAGCGAATCAACGTTAAGTTGGCAGCCGGAGGGCGAGTCATGCTCCCGTATGATGAAACACTTCAGATACTTTAACGCGTCAATTACAGCTCAGTTCAATAGTGAAATTGCCTGTGTCGGAAGCCTGCAGAGCGTCCACGATAATAAAGTAGTACCTGTCCTCTTCAGCGGATAAGGTAATCGACTCGGCCGTTGTTCCCGGCTGATTCGAGTAGCTGATACAGCTATCAGGACTGAGATCATCCTCCAGGAGAAACAGGTCGAGATTTTCCGTTGTGTTTATCGTCAGTTCTATTGTCACCACCCCAGCCGACGGCGGGATAAAAAGAAAAATCGATTCTTTTCCCGGGAAACTCAGACGGTCGTTGCATCCATACACTGAAATACCAAGGTCGAAGTCATTCGTGTCCGTAACACTGTCGCCGCATAACAGCACCTCATAATCAACGCCGGCTAATATGCATTCAAGGGTTCCCAGGCATTCAGCATCCGCGCAGTCAACATAGCCGTCGCCGTCATTGTCATAACCGTCGCTGCATGCCTCCGATTCGGGCAGGCAGGCTCCGCCTCCCGGGCCGATGTCGCCCGTGCAATCACTGTCCTGACAGTCCGTGAAGCCGTCGCAGTCATTGTCCAGACCGTCATTGCATATTTCCGTCGCTCCCGGATAAACCGTTGCCTGAGCGTCATCACAGTCCGTACAAACCGTTGCCGTATACAGCCCCGATGGTACCTCCGCCATCACTGAGTCATCAGGATCCCCATACCCGTCCAGGTCGGCATCCCGGCAGTATTTTGTTAAAGAAGAGGTTTCTCCGGGGTCACAGTTGAGCAGACCAGACAGGACGATAAAACCAATCAGAATCCACATCGGCAGGAGGACCATTTTTTTCATATACAACTCCCTGAAATAGCTATTTTCTTTTCAGCATATTGAACCACAGAGAAAAATGCAAAAAAATCTGATACCCATGCCGCCAGCAGCGGGATATCCGCGGATTATCTACAAAACACGCAGCCCGAAATCCGTTATGATTCCGGATATTTTCCTGATCAATATCGGCTTTTTGTGTAAACTATTGAGCATCTCGAAAACCGGAGCTGATTTATGCTGATAAAAATTACCGTTGCCGACTATTATTTCACCGCGCGGATGGAGAGTGAGAAGGCCCCGGGCACCTGTAAAGCCTTTGCTGAACATCTGCCCTTCAGGAACAAGCTGATTCAATGCAGGTGGAGCGGAGAAGCTGACTGGATATCACTCGGGAATTTTAAACTGGGGGTAGGATATGAAAATCACACCAGCCATCCCTGGCCGGGCCAGATACTCTTCTACCCCGGCGGAATCAGTGAAACCGAAATACTCATGCCATACGGCTCATGTTCTTTTTCCAGCAGGGTAGGACAGCTGGCGGGAAACCACTTTATGACGATCATCGAAGGAGCCGAACAGCTGCCCGAATTGGGAAAAAAAGTGCTGTGGGAAGGGGCACAGGATATTTTGTTTGAAGAAATTGAAGGCTGAGGAGGGGGTTCCCGGGGACTGTATAGAAACACAATTTTCCAGGCGCGGTGTTCAGAGCAAGCTCATCTCCGGGTATCAGCTTAGCCATGTCCCTGTCCGGCTGATATACAACTAACTGATAGAGCTCCAGGTCCGGTATATATATCAAGTTTGAATGGGGGTCAGCTGTCATCGAATGAGCATGCGGGCCGCTCTTCTGACCTGTCCTATATTCAAGCGGCCTTTATCCGAGTGGTTTACCAGCGGAACTATTTGGAATACAATTCATCTCCAACAGTCTCTTTCATACAGGCCTCAGTGTAAAGAAAGAAATATACCCGCTGTACAATTATTTTACTTTATCCGGACACACTAACTAGAGGATATTACACGGCATGGAACGCATCATATTCATTTTATCACTCAGTCTCGGCAGCGTGGTTTTCGGTTATCTGATCAGACGTTTTATTCTGGACCGGTATATCAGTTCAGGTGAAAGGCTGAATAAATTCTCAAAGGAACTGAAGTTTTTCGCTATTTTTATTCTGAATCCTATCCCGGTAATAAGCTCCTTCTGGACAGTTTCTCTGGAGAACACATCTTTATTTATTTTACCCTTTCTGGGAGTTTTGTTAATCTTTATAGGGGGCAGCAGCGCCCTGATAATAAACAGGATTTTCCGGATTCCACCGAAGCAGGCCGCGTCAGTTTTTACTTCAGGAATGTTTTCAAATGTCCTTACTTTCGGCGGTTTAACGGCCTATATGTTTTTTGGAATAGAAGGCTATGTGCTTTTGCAGCTGTTCAATATGCTGATCACCACGATAAATTTTCTCATCGGCTATCCAATGTCCGAACAAATCAGCCTGGGACGTCCGCTCCATTTCTCGCTGTCATCCGGCATATTAAAAAACCGCCCCTATCTGCTGATACCGTTTATCTCACTGACAATCGGCTTTATACTCAACATGCTTGGCATTCCTCGGCCAGACTTTTTGCCGCGGATAACTGCCGTGCTTATTCCGCTTATAACAGGCTGCCTGGGATTTTCCATCGGCATCACTCTATATGTCAGCCGGATCGGAAAATACTACAGGGAGTTAATTCTGATATCTCTTATTAAATTTGTAATTTCACCCCTGGTCATGGCCTCTATTGGCATTCTGTTTGGTTTGCACAATTTCATGGACGGGATACCCTTTAAAATCATAATAATCGCATCCAGCATGCCTGTGGCTTTTAACGCTCTGATTCCACCGTCGATCTACGATTTCGACCTTGATCTCGCGAATTCCGCCTGGATAGTAACTACCTTCGCGTTTATCATAGTCCTGCCCACACTATATTTTCTTCTGCGTCTATAAGTACACATAACTTTGCGGTGCAGACCGGGTCGCAAAAAGCTGTCTGTCCGCACCCGGACCTGCACATTTACAGTTGAAAACCGTACCGCTGAAACTGCTCACTTCCGGTTCCGCCTTCTCCGGGTACCGCTCACTTCCGGTTGAGGACTGTGTCCCCGGACCAGTTTGCGTCCGGCGGAGTGGAAATGTATTTCTCACATTTGCCGATGAAGAGGGCCAGACACTGATCCTCGGGCAGCAGTTGCTGCGCATTTTTGAAGTGGTCCAGGGCCCGGGTAAAATCACGTTTGTAGTAGTTGTCTATGCCGGCTTCATGCAGGTCCCAGGCCTCCTTCATGGCCGGGGTGAGTTCT
>Ga0272443_10007286_pt1 | contig 10623 bp, 8 predicted proteins | sample SSMAcet12_FD_193581 | JGI IMG/M metagenome (GOLD analysis project Ga0272443, IMG submission 193581) | Marine sediment archaeal communities from Little Sippewissett salt marsh, Falmouth, MA, United States - SSM-Acet-12 | ecosystem: Environmental > Aquatic > Marine > Wetlands > Sediment ... | reverse complement strand
GAGACGGCAAGGCTGTTGCGACCGTCGGTTGTGTCGTTGTGGACGAGGACCCAGTGTCCGTTGGCAAGGCGGACCCCATCCAGCCCCGATCCAGGGTTCGTCAAGGTGCTGGAGAAGACGGGTCCCCAAGTGAGTCCGTCGTCGTTGGATTCGCTGATGCGAACTCGCCCGCTCAGTCCGTTCTCTCGCATGTAGGCCACGAGCGTGCCGTCGTTGCGGCGGAGAACACTGGGTTGGATATTGCCGAATCCGATCAGCGGCTTGCTGGCATACCAAGTTTGGCCGTCGTCGTCACTGACGGCCATGATGGAGATCGAGAAGGTGTCGGTGTAGAGGGGCAGGAGGATGCGTCCACCGGGGAGTACGGTCGGTTTGCAGCGGGGCTGCCATCCCAGGCGCTGGTAGAGTTTGTTGCCCAGTTTTTCGCGTCCTTCGGCGATGACTTTCTGAGTACTCTTGGGCAACACGAATTCCAGGCCGCCGATCATCTTGTCCAGCGCTTCGTTCGCCTCGTCTTCGAAGTCGTCGGGTTTGAGGAGAACGAGCCCTTCCCGTTCCCATTTCGGGACACCGGGACCGGCGTAGTCGGAAGCGACTCGGTAGTTCGTCAAGCACGATTCCCAGGTGTTGGCCAGGATCGTGGGCCAGAAGAGCCAGAGTCTCTGGTGCCGATCGATCATCATGCAGGTGTTGCAGTCGGGGAATCCCGGACGATCGGCCATCAGGAACGCCTTGCTCCACTCGGTCGCTCCTGGAGCGAGCCTGGCTCCGTAGACGGCGACGTCGTCGGCCTTGCGTTCGCCTCCGCCCCGATACCATGAGACGAGGAGATCTCCGTTGGGGCACTCGACAATTCCTGGAGCGTGATTGTGTTGGTCGTGAAGGGGAAAGATCAGTTCAGCCCGATACTCGGCCCCTTCAGAGGCCAGGCAGGTCGCTGTCAGCACGAGCAGCGTGAAGACCAGGCGTAACATGATGGCAACTCCCGTAGCAACTCATTGAGGACGATCGAAATAGACTTGTGTGGTTCTTGGCGAAAAAGGTTCCTGACACCTTTTCCCGGAGTCACTGCCGGTTGACGAGTGTGCAGAGCGAATAGGTGAGTCCCTGGAACTCGAACTGCAACTCGCCGTAAAGGGCAACATAGCCCTGAGTCGGTTTGGGAACGGTTCCTATCCAGGAGCCGTCCTTTTCGATCATTGGCTGGGCGGTCCACTTGGCCTCTCGGAAGTCTTTGATTGATGATCGGGCACTCCAAACGCGAGCGGCTTTGGGGGGAGTGGAGGATTCGACTCGCACTTGGAGTTCGTTGTTCGTCGAATCGTGTTTCCATTCGATTTCCGGCAAGGGAGTCGCACTGGCGATGTGTCGGAAGTAAGCGGAGATGGTGGAGTAGGCCAGGTCGCGTCCACCTTCGAGGCCATGGCCGGCGTTGGGAACCTGGAGAATGTACCTGGGCCCAATCAGATCGAACCAGTAGAAGCGCATGGCGTCGACGACCCAGTAGGGATCGTTCGTGCCGTTGACAATCATCTTGGGCAATGCGAGCCGACTGCGATAGGTGTAGGGATCGACCATCTCACGAAGCTTGATCTCTCGCTCCGATTCGTTTTCGAGTTTGATTAAGCCCTTGCTCGAGTAGTCGTAGATCTGTTCGCTGAACTCGCCCCAGGTCGCAAGTTGGTGACGCATCTGGGGCTGGAAGTTGAGAACATCGATGACGATGGGGGCCGTGGCCACAACGCGTTTGTCGGCAACGGGCGTCAGCCAACTCGTCCACCCGCGTTTGGATCCGCCCGTGATGACGAAACCGTCGACCGATCCCTTCCACTGGTCGGCGGCCAGGGACTGGACGGCGTCCATGGCTTTCACGGCACTCTTGACCATGGGGAACAGGAGCGGCCAGGTGGCGTCGCCCGTTTCCAGATAACGGAGCCAGGTTTCGGTAATCAGGTCGTCCTCGACGCGTCCGCCGAAGAGCGGCTGGTTGGGCACCTGGCTGAGAATGGCCACGCGACCGCCGGTCATCTTTGCCAGCGTCAGTCCTCGTTCCATGTCGCCATTGCCAGGGCGTTTGCCATTGCTGCCACCACCCACGAGAAGCAGCACGTGGTTGGGGTACTGCACATTCACAGGTTCGAAGACCTGGAGCACATGTTTCCAGACGATCCCCTGCCACTGTTGCGACGTAAGATCGATGTCGTAAACGGTGCCGTGTTTCGTCGGGATTTTGCCACGCAATTCCCAGCCGTAAACACTCTCGGGCCGATTCACGTAGTCCATTAGGGCTGTTGGAACTTCCTGTGCAGCACAGCGAGTTCCCATACCAGAAGTCGTCATGACAAGGCCGAGCGTTCCAAGTAGCAGAACCACACTTCGCTGAAACCGACAGGCACGTTTCATTCGATAGCCCTCGTTCTGATCAGAGCAGGATGAGTCTCTTCTGCAACAAAACCCCGGGGGCGTGGCTAACACGCCCCCGGGGCAGGTCACACTGTCGTATTATTGGCAGCCTCGTAGGCTGCGTAAAGGGACGACTCAAGCTTCGCGGGCACGCAGTCGCCTCGCATCAGCAATTGGTCCCTAAATCGTGTCTAGAACTCGGTCCATTGGCCGGGGATGGGCACGGGGAATTGGCCGTTTTCGTCGGCTTTGACCGGGGCAGGACTCTCGGGCGAGAGGTCGTCCAGGTAGTCGCAGAACTGGAAATCGGACGCCATGATCTGGTCCCAGGTGATCTCCTGGCCGATATGGCATGCGGCCCGCCCCATGAGCGTGGTGAGATCGGAGTAGACCGCACGTTTGCATTCGTTGTGCGGCTTGTCGTTGCGGATGCTATCGATGAAGTCGTTCCACTCGTACTGCCAGGGACTGACGGCGTCGGCCGTGGGCGTCCAAGCGATGTGATCTTCGCCGATACGCTGATCTTTGAACATGTGCACGGTGGCTGCGTGAACGTTGCCCGAGAACTGGGCGGCGCACTTCGTACCGTGAATGTAGGTGGCAAAGTCGGACCGGCAGTGTTTCTCGCGGCGGAATCCACAGAAGGCCTTCGTGCCGTCGGCAAAGGTGTACTCGATGGAATAGACGTCGTTGTTCTGCCCGCAGTCGGTGCTGTCGGGCGCGCGTCCGCCCATGCCGATGGCCGAGACGGGCCAGGCATCCTTGATCCAACAGCATTCGTCGATCTGGTGGATGAGGTAGTCGACATAGTGTCCCGAACCGACCCAGTAGAGATGGATTCGACCAAACTTGAGCTGGTCCATTATGTTGTTGGACTTGTCGCCTTGTGGGCCAAGCCAGCCGACGCCGCCGAGGCGATTGGCTCGGATCAACGGGATATCGCCCATGGCACCGTTGCGGATCTTGTCGATCAGCGCTTGTCGTGCGGGTGAGTGGCGGCATTGGAGTCCGGCGGCGATTTTGGAGCCGGTCTTTTTGGCTTCCTCACCCGCTCGGAGCAGACGCTTGAGTCCGCCGGGATCGGGAGAGAAGGGTTTCTCCATGAAGACGTTGATTCCCTTCTTGACCGCGTATTCGACGTGGACGGGACGAATGTAGGCTCGTGTGGTGCAAAGGGCAATGTCGCCCGGCTTGAGCAGATCGATCGCCTTGCGGTAGGCGTCGAAGCCGAAGAACTTGCGATCGTCAGGAACGTCGACCTTGTCGGGGAACCGTTCCGTGATTCCCTTGAGAGAGGCCCTCATTCGGGGTTCCTCCAGGTCGGCCATGGCGTAGAGTTTGATCGGACCGGCATCGGGAACGGAGAGGGCGTCGCGCACGGCGCCGGAGCCGCGGCCGCCGCAGCCGATCAGTGCCAGGCGGATGGTGTTGTCTTCTGCGGCGTGAGCAGTTCGTGCAATGTTGCCGAGGGCGGCGGTACCGACGGCAACGGCGCCGCTCTTCTTGAGGAACTGTCGGCGGGTGGGATTCTGCGTGTCGTTCGATTGCGTCATGAGGTAGGCTCCGCGTGAGGTGAACGGTCTCTCTGACCGGAATGGCCGATATGCGGGAATTCTACCAAGCCCGGAATAGGACATGCAAGCGAGTCACAAGTGGATTGGGCCGTCGCCGTCGCCGCGGTTGAGGTGGAATGTGGCGACTGCGTCGGGGAATGCCGGCAGGAGGCGGGCCAGTTTGGGGGAGACGGCGAAGAGGAAGTTGGTGGGGCCTTGGCGGAAGCCGCATTGGGAAAGAGCGGACGACCACGAGTCGTGGCTCTGATTGGAAACGATCACGTCCACGGCTCTTCTTTCGAGGGCTTTCCGGGCACAGCAGACGACGGCCGGTGCGTCTCCCGGTAGCGAGAAGCCATCGACGATGGTGCCGACCGTCATGTTGCCGAACTGCTTGTGGCTCGACATGGGTGTCGCCAGGCAGACGGCCCAGCCGATTGGTCTTTCATCGCGAAGAATTCTCAGGCGGATGAACTTCTTTTCGTCGCCAGGATAGAGGGCATTGAGAACGGAATGACTTCGTACGGCGGTGAGCATGTGCTCGTCTCTGCCCGCCTCCCATATGTCGTCTACCCAATTGCCGAACGAGTCGACTTCGTGGCAGGTGACTGTCTCGGGAAGGCGATAGCCGGGTTGAACGGCATTTGCGAACTTCAATGCGAGCCAGCCGAGACCGGCGTTTGCGGCCACGTCACATGCCATGCAACGCCACTTAGAGGTACGCAAGGCAGCGATGTTTTTCAGGAACGGGCCGGCATGTACAACGCGAAAGAGGAACGAGACGGGGCCCAGTTTCCAACGCATGGCCTTGAGGAGTTGCGGCAAAGCTTGTGAGTACCCACCCATTCCCAAAGCGAACAGCAGAGGTTGGCGAGCCAGGGCGTTGGTGACTAGTTGGAGGCCGAGGAAGTTGTAGTCCGGATTGATAATCCCTTCGGAGAGTGGGAGTCGCAGATCGGCGATCGTTCGCGTCTGGCCATCGATGAAGAAGTCTTGTGTCTTGAGGATGTAGCCGCCGCGAACCACGTCGTCTTCATCCACCGCAAGGAAGTACTCTTGATGGACCGTGCTATTGTCTGTTCTCGGCAGCCAGTCGGGGATGTGCGAGTCGGGGAACTGGATTTCCACACCGCCATCGCGAAGTCGGCGGTTGAAGCTGCGGACTTCTTCCTGGCGGTCTTCGGTGAAGGGAAGGATGGTGATGGCCAAAGTGGGAGCCGTTTGGTCGGTAGGCCTTGGATCGTGGGTCCGTGAGAAAAGGTTCCTGACACCTTTTTCTAGGTGGTTCCGACGAGGACTTTGTGGCGCAGCCATTTCCATTCGAGGCTGGCTCGCTGACGAGGTGTGAGTTCGTGGCGGCCTTGCTTGTCCTGGATGTAGTCGAGGAGTTCGGTAACGGGGACGAACCAGCCTTGTTTTTTGGAGAGCCGCTGCATGAGCTGGCGAAAGCGGGGTTCGATTTCTCCGTTGCGGTAGAAGCCTTTGGCAAAGTGGGTGTACATGACGCAGGCACCGCCTTCCGCTTCGAGGCGGTCCTGGTTCTCTTCGCTGATCGTGCGGTTGAACGATTCGAGGGTGCCGCCTTCGGCCGAGGCGAACCAGTAGTTTACGTAGGGCCGGGTCGGATCGTGGTAGGGCATCAAGGGGCAGGCGGCGAGGGTATTGATGTCGGCGAAGACGAAGTTGCGAACGTATTTGAGGCGTTCCTTGCAAATATCACCCCAGAAGAGCGGGTCGCCCTCGCGATGGCCGCGGAAGCGTCGGCGTTTGAACCGGGTAAGGACTTTGTAGAAGGGGGCGCGGATGCCAGAAACGCGATCGGCTCCCCAATAGATACCTTCAGCGTTGCTTGTGTGGTTGGCCAATGACCGCGGGTCGGAACCGAAGATTTCTTTGTATTGTTGGAAAGCTTGGATTGTCTCCTCACGGGAGGAGTCGTGGTAGGTTGCGTTGTGGAGGGCGATCTCGAAACCCTCGTCTCTGAGTTGCAGCAGCCATTGGCGATAGTCGTCGTCTTCGCAAGTGCTGCCGCCGAGTACGGGTTGCTTGTCACCGGCGATGGGCCAGACAGATTTCGTGGTCTTGAAGCCCAGGTCGCGCAGGAAGGCGTAGACGGGTCCGACGTTCTCGACGGTTGCCGAGTCGGTGTCGTCGAAGATAGTGAAGGCGAATCGTTTGCCTTCAGGCCATTGGATGGTGGGGGGCACGGTGGTTCTCTGTCTGCCTACGGGAATGCTGGTGATTCCTCGAGTGACACCCGGCAGGTGTCACCCACTTCAGCAACATCTAGTCGACCTGCCGCATGCGTTTGAAGCGGCTGCTGTGCTGAGCGTCTTCAACGATCGTGGTCTTGACGGGCACTTTGTAGGGAGCGAGGAGTTCACGGCAGAACGCTTTGAGGCGGCGGGTAAAGTCCTTCTTTTCCTCGTGTTCCTGTAGCGTGACCCGGGCGCAGACGATCTGTCCGGTGATGGGATTCTTCTGGCCGTGCACCGTAACGTCGGCGACGTTGTCCAACTGCTGGATGACGCTTTCGACTTCGGCGGGGAAGACCTTCTCGCCCCCGACGTTGATCATTTCGGACTTTCGTCCGAGGATCAGCAGGTATTCGCCGTCCTGTTTGACAGCGTCACCTGTCTTGAACCAGCCGTCTTCGGTGAAGGGGCTGGGAGCGTTGAGGTATCCGAGCATGGCCGAGCGGGCCTTGATTTCCAGAAGGCCGTCGACGATTCGTGTTTCGAATCCTTCTCCGCCGATCTTGACCCAGAGCGAGTCGGAGCTCTTGGACTTGGATCGGAGGATGCCTACCTCTGAAAGCCCGTAGGTTTGCAGGAGGCGCACGTGCGGCACGACTTCGCAGAATCGTTTAAGCGTGCTCTCCGGCATGGGCTCGGTGCCGTAGGTGACGGTGGTCAGCGTGGAGAGGTCCCAACGCTTGTAGGCCTCACTGAGCAGGATCAGGTTGACGAACGTGGGTGAGGTGGGGAGAAGTTCGACGCGGTGCTGCTGGATTGCCTTGAGGACGGCGTCGGGGCTTCGTTTCTCGACGGTGACCAGGCAGCCGGCGTTGGCCAACGTGTAGAGCATTGTGTTGATGCCGCCGATGTGATCGTAGAGCAGGAACGAGATGGATCGCATCTTCTTCCGCGGTACGCGGAACTTGTCGAGGAGCGGCTCCAGGTCGTGGACAGCCGCTTTGCTTTTTCCGGTCGATCCCGATGAAAAGAGCACCAGCCCGGGATGTCCTGCCAACCTCAGTTCCGCGTAGATCGGATGCTCGGCCTTTCGGTCGAAGCGCCGGATCATTGCATGGTCGTCGGCGTCGATCTGGACTGTGACTTCACCCTCGGCGATCTCGATGAATTCACCTCGCTTGCCTTGGACGGCCTCGGTCAACGGAACGAGAATGCAGCCTCGCTCGGCCAGGGCCAGGAACAGGGCCACAGCACTGGGCGAGAAGTCCGCTTCCAGCATGGTCACCGTGCCCGGTTCAATCTGCTCTTCGTCGAGACGGTTTCGCCACACGTCGAGTTGCTCGAGTAGCCAGCCGTAGGTGTAAGATTCGTCCTTCCAGACGACCGCTTCGTCGGACGCGTGTTGCTGAAAAACGTCACAGAGGAATTCGATCCCCATGGCAATCAGACTCCACCCAGGTAGATGACTTGTCCCGTAATGAAATCGCTTTCCGGTTGAATCAGGAAATCGATCACGTTGACCACGTCGCGGAACTCACCGAGACGACGAATGGCCTGACGCTTCACGAGCTTCTCGATTTTCTCTTCCGGCACGTTGCGAATCAGGTCGGTGGCGATCGGCGTGGGTCCGACAGCGTTGACGGTGATCCCCATATCGGCCAACTCGCGTGCAAGGACGCGTGTGAGCGATTCGACAGCCGCTTTGGAGGCGGCGTAGGCGGCTTCCCCTTCAATCTTCAGGGGGACGGCCACGCTGCTGAAATTGACGATTCGTCCTGTGCCTGCTTTCTGCATGAGCCGGGCGGCCTCGCGGCAGAAGAGGAACGTGCCGACCACGTTCGTCTGCATGAGCTTCTGGACCACTTTCGCGGGCGTCAGCAGGCAGTGGTTCATGGAGGCGATGCCGGCGTTGTTCACGAGGACATCGAGCCGACCATGAGTCTTCCGGATTTCGCTGAAGCAGGCCTTCACGGCCGATTCGTCGGTCACGTCGAGGCAAATGTGGTGGTAGCCGTCGAGTTCGTATTCGGGTGTTTTCCGGCTGCAACCGACGATATGGTAGCCCTGCTCGACGTAATGCCGGGCAAGGTGCTCGCCGATCCCCTTGCGGGTGCCGGTGATCAGCATGACCCGGCCGTCAGGCATCGTCGCTCTCCTGGAGACGAGTCACGATGTAGTCGACGAGGGTGTCGACCGTACGGAAGGGGCTGGAGGCTTGCGACATGGCCTTCTCGTCGGCCAGGGTGATCTCGACATCCAGCTCGTCGGCCAGGGCACCTTCCACAGCCACGATCAGGTTGACCAATCCGAGCGAATCAAGTCGGGACCCTTTGCCGAAGAGCACAGTTTCGGGAGCCGGTTCAAGAGTAGCTCCAGAAGGGAGGTCCTGGTTGAGTTCTTCAATGGCCGCGAGCACGGCCGATGCGACTTGGGCTCTCTCTACCATCGCAGTGTTCCTAATATGCGAAACCAGTAATCGTCACGCAGCGCGCCGAAGGGGTCGTGGTGGCAGGTATTTCCGGTAGGCTGCGACGGAAAGGGTCGCGCTCCGTTGCCAACTGTATTGTTCGGCGGCCAGCTTTCGACCATTCTTGCCGAGTCGCTGCAAATCGGCAACGGGAATTCGCAGCACGTCGAGGATGCCTTGGGCGATTCCGTCGACAGTCGTTTCAACGGCCCATCCGGCGCCGGCGGTGGCCACTTCGTCGGCCATGTGTCCGGATCGTGTCAACAGGCAAGGGAGCCCGGCGCCCAGGGCTTCGAGGGCGGCCAGGGAGTGGGCTTCTGTTCGCGACGTTTGCAGGAAGGCATCGTGTTCGGCATAGACCGTGGTTTTGGCGTCGCCGCGGACGGGATCGTGGATTCGGACGATGCCCGATAGGCCCAGTCGTTGGATTTCCTGGTTGAGAGCGCTCACGCTGTTGGTCCAGTCGGGGCCATAGAGATCGACGAGGGCTCCCGATGCCAGCATTTCGGCGCGGATCTTGCCGCAGGCGGCCACGAGGAGGTCGAGGCCTTTGATTTCGGTGTCGATGCGTCCCAGGTAGAGGAGGCGTCGCTTGCCAGTTGAGCCTGGTCGGGCTATGCGCGAAGGCGGCGGGAGGTGAACGCCGTTGCCTGCCACAAAGATCGGGCGGTTCCATTGGGTGGTGATGGCCGCTTCACCTTCGGAGACACATTGGATGGCGACGGCGCCTTCGGCCATGCGTCGGAAGAAGAGGAAGTTGCCCAGGCGTTTCTTCAGCGGTTTGACGGCCTGGGCGTATTGGGACATGCCACCTCGAGGGCAGATGACGTAGGGGATTCCGAGGCTGCGGAGCTTGGTGGCGATCTTGCCGTGAACGGGGATATAGGTGCTGTGGAAGACGCAGATGTCGGGGCGATTGAAGGGGGCGGGGAGTCCCAGGGATGGGCCGCTGGACAGCAGATCTCGGTAGTCGAGTACCTGGAAGTCGAGATTGTCGGGTTGTCGTCCCGGGTTGGGGCGTGTGATAACCAAGGCTGCGCGGACGCCTTCGAGATTGTTCTGGGCGGCTACGAGTCGGGGGACACTGAAGTTGGGGCCGGAGATGGTCTCCCAACTCACGGCGCCCATGTGCAGGACGATCACACTTCGCTCCTGGAACGTTGTTGTTGTTTTGTCACACCAATCCGAAGCGCGAGCGAGGACGAGATGGAAGCCATTTCTGTCCTCGCTCGCGCTTCGGGTTGGTGTGGGTTGCTACCTTACTGGATGTTCACGCCACCTTGCAGCCGGTTCTGGCCTCCAACAGCGACCTGGGGATCGGTCGCGTGCAGATGACACCCTTGCTGACATCGCCGGCATCGTAGAGGTCATCGAAATAGGGTGACAGGGGCCAATCGCGGAAGGCACGGCGCTGGCCGTGGTCGTCGCTCTCATCGAAACAGGCCCAGTTGTCGAAGATCAGCACGGTACCCTCATCAACCATATCAGCAATAAACTCCAAGGCCTCAGTTGTGGCAGATCTCAAGTCGCAATCGAGATGGACGACGGCCGCACGACGGATACCGCACTCCTGCTTGGCTTCGTCGGTCAGCGAGTCGCTGAAGTAGCCTTCCACCGTTTTCACGCGTTTCATGTCCACGCCCGCTTTACGGATGTTGGCGAGGAAGCGGCGTTTGGAGCACGCGTACATTCCTTTGCTCCAGTTGTACAGTTCCCCCTCAGGTAGGCCCTGGAATGAGTCGAAGGCGAAGAAACGAATATCCTTCAGCCCAATCTTGCGTGAGGCGTAGTAGGAGGAGATGAAGGACGAACCGCGAAAGACACCAAATTCGAGATAGTCGCCCGTGCGACCACCCCGAGTTGCTTCCCGGAACGCCTCGACAAACAGGGCTTCTCGTTTGTCGGGCTTGATTGTCGATCGGACCAGACGGTAGGCCCATCTGGATAGCGGAAGCGGTAGTGAGAGAAACAGTTTCTCTCCAGCGGTCGGCAAATCGCTCATCGA
>Ga0272443_10007285_pt1 | contig 10623 bp, 8 predicted proteins | sample SSMAcet12_FD_193581 | JGI IMG/M metagenome (GOLD analysis project Ga0272443, IMG submission 193581) | Marine sediment archaeal communities from Little Sippewissett salt marsh, Falmouth, MA, United States - SSM-Acet-12 | ecosystem: Environmental > Aquatic > Marine > Wetlands > Sediment ... | reverse complement strand
ACGCAGTCAAGCAGCACAGCTTCGACGCAATCCTACTCGATATCATGATGCCGGATTTTTCTGGATTCGATGTAATGCGCATCCTGAAGCATGAACTTGAAGAGGTCCCGCCGTTTGTTTTCCTCACTGCGAAAAATCTTCCTGAAGATCGACAAATGGGAGAAGGGCTTGGAGCGGCAGCTTATTTAACCAAGCCCACCACACGGGGGCATTTACTCGACGCTGTCCACGCGGCATTAAACAGCAGGAGCGGCGCCTAGGGATTGTAAAAACCGACAGATGAAAAAAACCGCCCCTCTAGAGAGGGGCGGTTTCCATTTTCTGCCGTTGTCCTTACTTGGCGTAATCGACGGCACGCGTCTCCCGGATAACGGTAACTTTAATCTGGCCGGGATACTGCATACCTTCTTCGATTTTCTTCGAAATCGAACGCGCCAACCGGGTTGATTCGAGATCGTCGATATCTTCGGGTTGAACAATGACGCGGATCTCACGGCCCGCCTGAAGCGCATAGCTCTGCTGCACACCGTCAAAAGAGTTCGCCAATTCTTCCAGCGCTTTAACGCGCTTGATGTACTGCTCCAGGCTTTCACGGCGCGCCCCCGGCCTTGCGCCGCTGATAGCGTCTGCAGCCTCGACGATCACAGCCTCTACTGAAATCTGCTCAACCTCATGGTGATGAGAAGCAATTGCGTTTACCACTTTTTCATTGACACCGTAGCGCTTGGCAAAATCCGCGCCGATCGCTGCGTGCGTCCCTTCGACCTCGTGATCCATTGCCTTGCCAAGATCGTGGAGGAAACCAGCCGCTTTTGCCGTCTCAACATCTGCTCCAAGTTCGGATGCAATCACGGAGGCAAGCTGAGCGCTCTCGACCGCATGTGCGAGCTGGTTTTGTCCATAGGAGGTGCGGAACTTTAGCCGGCCCATTTTCTTGGTAATTTCCGTATGCAATCCAGGGACGCCGGCGTCGAAGGCTGCGCGTTCACCCTCTTCTGCAATCAGTCGATCTACCTCTTTGCTGGTCTGGTTGATGATTTTCTCAATCTGAGCTGGGTGGATGCGTCCATCCAGGACCATTTTTTCCATCGCCCGCCGGGCAACCTCACGGCGGACCGAATCGAAGCAGGAGATTGTCACCGCCTCGGGTGTGTCATCCACAACCACATCCACCCCGGCGGCTTGCTCGAATGCACGGATGTTGCGACCGTTCCGGCCTATGATGCGCCCCTTCATATCATCCGAAGGCAGCGGGACAACAGAAACAGTCACTTCGGAGACATGTTCGGAAGCCACTCGCTGAATTGCATCTGCGATAAGCTCACGCGCTCTCTCCTCGCCTTTTGCCTGCGCCTCTTCTTCTATCTGGCGGATGATGCGGACCATATCTGCCCGAGACTCGCGCTCAACTTCCGCAAGCAGCTGTTCTTTCGCTTCATCCTGGGTCATGATCGCCACCCGCTCCAGCTCAGCGACCACTGCAGCGTGTTGCTCTTCGAGTTCATTCGCCTGGCGATCAAGCGCGCTCTGGCGTTTATTTAGAGTCTGCTCACGCTTCTCGATCTGGTCAAAACGCTTATCTGTATCAGCCCGGCGGCGTTGAAGCCGTTCTTCCTCTTTTGAGATTTCGGCCCGGCGCCGGTTTGCTTCCGCCTCGGATTGATCCCGGGCGCTGATCGCTTTGTCGCGCGCCTCCAGCACAATTTCGCGTGCTTTTGTCTCAGCTTCGCTGATAATTCGTTCGGCTTTTTCCTGCCGTTCCTTCAAGAGACGCTCAAACTGCACATGCCGAACGATATAACCAATTGTTGCACCTACTGCAAACGCTATTACTATTCCTACAATCCACCCTGTTGGGTTCACTGAAATTCCTCGCTTTCATCGTCAGCGCCTTTTATCTCCCGCCAGAGACGGTCGAGAATTGGCGATCGTGTTGCATAGGAAAAGCCTCTGCGAGCGAGGTAGCCTTCGACCCGTTGGTAAAAAACATCTCTATCGACATTCCGCCATCGTCGTGCGGCTTTTACGCCGGCGTCATACGCGGCTGCGGATTCGTCAAATCCTTCCAGAGATGCTTCAACGGCTTCCCGGCTAACACCTTTCCCATGCAACTCACTGCGAAGCGCTCGAGCACTGCGGGGGCGAAAGACCCTTCGGTTTTCCACCCATGCTGCTGCAAAGGCATGATCATCAAGCCAACCATGCTCTTTCAACCGCTGGATCACAGAATCGAGAGCCTGTTCATCGATCTGTCGTCTATCCAGCTTCCTACGCAGCTCACGCTCCGCATGAGGCCGTCGTGCGATCATCCGGAGCGCTCGCTGATAAGCCTCTTCCTCAGCGTCTTGCACTTTGAGCTCCGAAATGTATTCGTCTGTTAGAAACTGCCCGATCTTCAATCCGGCAGCAAGTATCTTGGCCAGGCTGAAGCTGTATTCTTGATCCAGAAATATATTCACTCGGTTCGTATTTCTGGCCTGCAGCTTCAGCGATGTAATCACACCGCTCACGCGGCACTCCTTTAATCAAAACAGCCGCGGTTCGTCGTACGAGCCACGGCTGCGCGCCCTGCATATCTACTTGCTTCTATGGAAGTATTGACACCGCACCGTATCCGGAGAGAGTCCTCGGGATACGAATTATGTTCTAAGATGACATTGCGAGGCTCCGGTATTCAAGTCCTCTGTCACCGTCCAATCCGTCCATCATTAACCAGCGGAGTCAAATCCCATCGCTGAGATCACATAAAAAGCATTAGCCGTGGTGGTGCTTCCATCTCCCGGTCGGTTTTACCGCCCGGGCATTTTGTCTTGGGTAATTATAATTCCTGTTCTTGCTTAGAGCCTAGTTCCAGCCCGGCTGCAGTTCGGATCTCCTTCTCGATCTGATCCGCAAGTTCGGGGTTCTCTCGTAGAGCTTGTTTTACATTCTCACGGCCCTGTCCGAGGCGTTCACCCTGGAAGGAATAAAACGAGCCGCGCTTCTCAAGGATTTCCTGCGCCACACCCAGATCGAGGATGCCGCCCACCCTGGAGATACCTTCATTGTACATGATATCAAATTCTGCGACCTTAAACGGCGGGGCGACTTTGTTCTTCACCACCCGCACACGCACCCGGTTGCCGACGATTTCCTGCCCGTCTTTGATGCTCTCCACCCGGCGCACGTCCAGCCGCACCGACGCATAGAACTTCAGCGCCATCCCGCCCGTCGTCGTCTCCGGGTTGCCAAACATCACCCCGATCTTCTGCCGCAGCTGGTTGGTGAACACCACCGCTGTATTGGTCTGCTTGATCGCGCCGCTCAGTTTGCGCAGCGCCTGGCTCATCAGCCGCGCCTGCATCCCCATCGTGGCGTCGCCCATGTCGCCTTCGATCTCCGCCCGCGGCACCAGCGCCGCCACGCTGTCGATCACCACCAGGTCCACCGCACCGCTGCGCACCAGCGTCTCGGCGATTTCCAGCGCCTGCTCGCCCATGTCCGGCTGCGAGATGTAGAGATCTTCCACATTCACTCCGCACTGCGCGGCATAGGCCGGGTCGAGCGCATGTTCCATGTCGATGAACGCACACACGCCCCCCGCCCGCTGCGCCTCCGCCACGATGTGCTGGCACAGCGTCGTCTTCCCGGAGGATTCCGGTCCATAAATTTCGGTCACCCGGCCGCGGGGGATGCCCCCCACGCCCAGCGCGACATCCAGCGCCAGCGAACCGGTCGGGATCACTTCCACCATCATATGCGTGGCCTCTCCAAGACGCATGACGGCGCCTTCGCCGTAGCGCTTGGTGATTTCGCCAACTGCTGCTTCTAAAGCTTTAACGCGATCTCCAGCCATGATGGTTTTCAAACCTTCCCTTAAGATTTAAAGAGTCTACTCGAGATTAAATCAACACGCAAGCAAGGAAAATCTTGCTTGCGTATGAGCCGAATCACCTGTGCTTGTTAATAAAAGCATGTCTTCGATAATGAGCCCCGCTATGCCGTGTGCAACTTGATTTTGAACCCGCTTTCGCAGGTGGGATCCTCCCCGCAGATATCGCCTTGGCTCAAGCCTATCGCGTTCCCCGCTAGAGTCAGAATCCCATTAATCATGTGTTGGCTCAAAACCTCTTGCCGCATCACGTACACAGCAGGGTCGCAACAATTAATACCACGATCACTGATGTGTGTAAATCCCACTCATTCAATCAGTCCCGGATCCAAACGAATATGCAATTCCATAAGTTGATGTGCTTCCGCCGGAGACGGCGCATCGGCCATCACATCGCGTGCCGCCTGATTCTTGGGGAATGCAATCACATCCCGAATGTTGTTTTCTTTTGCCAGGATTCTGCAGACGCGATCAATGCCTGAAGCGATCCCGCCGTGCGGCGGCGTGCCGTATGTAAAAGCCTCCAACATATGCCCAAACCGCTCCGTCGATACCTCCGGTTCGAGGCCGATCAGCTTGAAGACTTTCTCTTGAAGCTCTCGCTCGTGGATGCGGATGCTGCCTCCGGCTATCTCTAGTCCGTTCAAGACCATGTCGTACTGCATGCCGCGGGCCTCGCCCGGCGATGTATCAAGCAGGGGGATATCCTCCCGCACCGGCGAAGTGAAGAGATGGTGGCTGGGGTCCCAACGCGACTCGTCCGCGTTCCACATCACATACGGGAAATCGACCACCCAGCAGAATGCCAGCACGTCGTCATCGATCAACCCCAGCGTCTCGCCAAGATGCAGGCGCAGCCGGCTGAGGGATTCCATCACCACTGCGGCCTCACCGGCCACGAAGAGAAGCAAATCACCTGGCTTGCCCTGCATACGGTCAATCAGAGCCGTTAGAGCTTCATCTGTGAAGAATTTCGAGAAGGAGGATCGATGGGAACCATCTGCATTAATCGCCAAATAGGCCAGTCCGCGAGCGCCAAACTGACTCACCAGGGCGGTTAATTCGTCGACCTGTTTCCGGCTGTAACCGGCACAACCAGATGCGTTTATCCCCCGCACCATGCCCCCGTCAGCGACCACGCGTTCGAAAACCTGAAATCCACATTCGGCTACAAGATCCGAGACATCGCTGAGCTCCAGCGCAAATCGCAAATCAGGTGAATCGCTGCCAAATCGCTCCATAGCTTCTGCATAGGTGAGCCGCGGCCAGGGCTTGGATAGCACCGGACGGTCGGGCATTATTGTCTCCAGCATAGAGGTGAACAGACCCTCTGCCAGCGCCATCACATCATCCCGCTCGACAAAAGACATTTCGAGATCGAGTTGGGTAAACTCCGGCTGTCGATCTCCACGCAGGTCTTCATCACGGAAGCAGCGCGCCATCTGGAAGTAGCGCTCCACACCGGCGACCATCAGCATCTGCTTCAACTGTTGAGGGGATTGTGGGAGTGCATAAAATTCGCCGGGATGCACACGGGAAGGAACCAGGTAGTCGCGCGCGCCTTCCGGTGTGGTTTTAAACAGGATCGGGGTTTCGATCTCCCAGAACCCGCGCTCGTCAAGATAATCCCGGATGAACTTGATGACCCTGTGCCTTAACGCAAGATTGTACTGCATGCGCGGCCTGCGTAAATCCAAATAGCGGTACTTCAAGCGTACCTGTTCATCAACCTGGGATTCCTCGTTAATCGGGAAAGGCGGCGTCTGCGCTTCATTCAGGACGTACAGAGCGCTGATTTCAACCTCGATCTCGCCTGTGGGGAGCTCGGGGTTGATCATTCCTTCCGGACGCAGCCGTACGGTGCCCTCAACCTGAATAACCCATTCACTGCGCACACGCTCTGCAAGAGCATGAGCCTCTGGTGCGTTTTCGGGATTTGCCACAACCTGGACAATGCCGGATCGATCACGCAGATCCAGAAAGGTCAGACCGCCGTGATCCCGGCGACGGTTGACCCAGCCGGCCAGTTTCACGACATCGCCATCATGTTTGCTTCGCAGATCACCGCAGGCAATTGACTTGTACATCGTTCCTCCACTTATCCCTTAAAAATCAGCCGCCCGATCATCCTGACCCGGGCGGTGAGAGGTCGAACCATATCCGCAAACTTACCGGCGCACGGTTCTCTCCGCCCGAAGGGCGTTTCGACGATTCATATTTGCGAGATTTTCGCGGCGCTGAATCATTGCTGGATTATAGCACCCCGTTTGATGCATGGTCAACGCGGCTCATGCGAATCAAGCGCCCCCGCGACGGTGTTCAGCAATTCGGTCCGCGAGACGGGCTTGGTCAGATAAGCCGACGCCCCGGCAAGCATGCCCTCATCGACATCGTCCGGACGGCTTTTTGCAGAGACGAAGATCACAGGCAAATCAACAAATGCGCTGTCCTTCCGCAGGTCTTTGATCAAATCCAAACCGGATGCGCCCGGCATCATGATGTCCAGGATGATCAAATCCACAGGCACGGCTTTCAGGACTGCCTTGGCGTCAACGACCTTGTGCGCGACCCGTGTTGTATAGCCGGCGGCATCCAGGATCATGCGGAACATTTCCGCAATCGGTATTTCATCATCTACGATCAGGATCGTCTTTCCGTTCATCATGCGATGCATGCTCCATTCAGTTCCAGCAGTATAGTATTGCACACTCCAGGTTAACTTCCAACGATCTCAGCAATCTAGCTCGTGTTTAGTTGAGCCTATCTTCCGGCGGCTTGAGGGTGTGATATTCCCCGGGCGTATCCATATCCTGCCGGATCCCGGCATCCTCCACAACAACGTAGTGGATTGTTCCCGAACGACAGATGAAGAAATCCCGTAAGGTTTTATCTCCCGTCAAGGAGAGGATTTCTGGCCAATAGTCTCGACCAATCAGGACCGGGTGTCCCCGTCGGTTGTTAAAGCTGGGCACGGTGAGGCTGCAGGCAGTAATCCCGGGGGCACAGACGGCAGCGATGGTCTCCGATTGCAGCATCGGCAAATCACCTGGAGCGATCAAACATGCCGGCCAATCTGCGCCCAGGAGAAAGCGCAATCCCACCTGGATCGAACTCAGCATCTCCCCGGCAGCGTAGTCCGCATTCTGGACAAAAAGAACATCCCGCCCCCCGGCAGCCCGGCGGATGGTCTCGCTTTCCGCTCCAGTCACAATCACGATCGGCGACACCTCGGCCAGCGCATAGGTATCGATGACATGCCCTAAAACGGTTGTATCTGCCCACGGAAGCGCCAGCTTGGGCGTTCCCATGCGTGTGGACATACCCGCAGCGAGGATGACAGCAGGGAGGCTCACTGTTTGCGGAGCCATTCCAGGTCTTCTGCGGTGTCCACATCAAATCGGATGCGCTCATCCCAGTTCACATAGACTGGATCATAGGAATCGAACAGGGGCCGCCCGCCTTGATCGCCTTCGATTTTCGCGAGGTCGCCGTAGGTTGCACGGTCAAATAGAACCGGATTCGCCCGTTTACCGCCAGCCTGGGGAGCGACCAATGGCGCAAGGGTTTGCCGATAACGCTTCACAACTGCTTCAACGACCTCGCCATCGACAAAGGGCATGTCGGATAACAACGCAATCACCGCCTCGGCGGTATGTTTCACTGCTTCCAAGCCGGCCTTGAAGGATGTGCTCTGCCCCTCCTGCCAGTGCGGGTTGTTGACATATCCCACGGAAAGCCCTGCGAGCGCGCTGCGAACACGTTCCGCCTCACATCCTGTCACGACGACTATCGGGAGCAATCCGGCTTGAACCGCGGCGTTTACAGCGTACCAGACGAGTGAACGGCCGCGCCAAGTGATCAATTGCTTCGGCTGTTCAAGACGACTGGAGCCGCCTGCAGCAAGGATCATCCCTGCTACGCGACTGTAGGCTTCTATAACTGGATCCCTTTGATGCAGGCTGCAGATCAGGGTGGAATTCACCTCGGGGTCCGTCATCATGGCTTTGGCAATCACGCGCCCAGATGCGAGCCGGCCTGGTGTTTCAGATTTGTTTAACAGGACCCGAACTGCTGCACCAGGAGGCACTCCCCGCTTTGCGCCCTCGGGATGACGGAGAAATGCGACGATATGACGCGGTTCGATCCGCATTTCCGGTGGTAGACCTAACACGGCGGCGGCCTGCCGGACACGATGGACATATTCCTCATTCAGCGGTTTGCCAATCACATCCAATCCCACCAGGGGGACAACCAGATCAACCCAATCAGGGACGACCGGCTCATGTTCCGCCGGCGCCTTAAGAGGGCGCCCTCTCGCGCCATCCGCCTCGATGACAAGGACCGCCGGGCGCTGTCTGCAAAAATCTCGCAGATCCTTCAAGCAACCCTCATCCAATCCCAACCATTTGGGTTCTTCTTGCGAATGAGGTCCGGTAATCACAACCGATTCAGCTTCTTCAAGCCACCGCGGTAATTCCTGGAGATCCTGCCGAGCACGGATGATGCAGTGTTTCTCCGCAAGGGTATGCTGTGTATCCAGCAGCTTGGTCGAAGTTGTGAGCATGACCGGGGAGATGCCTCTCAATTCCTGTGCGATTCGCTCCATCGATGAGGATTTTCCACCTGCGCCTGTCAACGCGATGCTCATACCTGGTTGAATGCGGAGAGCATGAATCAACTGCATGGTTCACACAACTGGGCGCGTAAGACCGGGTCATTCAGGATGGCTTCTAATACCCCGCCGCCAATGCTGAGCGCTTTATCAGAAATCAATTCGCAATATTCACGCACGCCGCGCGGATCGAGATCGCCGATCTTCATGTTTTCGACGACATGCACGCCATCATGAACCAGGCCTCGCAGCGCTCCGTCAAAAGGCGCGCGCACTTCCTGCCCGGACACCCTCGCAATAAGCTCGCCTTTTTGCAGGATGGATCCCAATTCAGTTGCAGCCTGGAGAACTCCATCACACGGGGAACGAAGGACACGCGCCCGATCTACACCAACCACCGCTTCAGGGATAGCCGTGTCGGCCTGCGCCGCGCCCGCGCGGATTACCCGGCCCAGTCGATGACCGCGATTGGTCTCTATCACCACATGGCAATTCTCGCCGGCGATGAAGCCCGGTCCCAGGCCGATCACCAGTTGAGCGTCGGATTGATCCAGATCCGGCGCGGTTTTCAACATTCTCGCATCGACAATGATGGGGGGTTTGAGGACATGGCGAGAAAATGCATCCGGGTCAACTAAGACAGGAATGCCGCCTTCCTTGAGCACCTTCAGCGCAGCAGAGGGGTCCTCAACACGAACGCCACGAAGGTCCTCCTCGATCTGGACCTCTCCTGAAAACACCGCCTCCGCCAGCGCGACCAATCGACGAACGGCAAGCGGCTGCGCAATCTCTGTGACAACCACGCGGAAACCGCTGCGGTACAGCCGCGCCGCAACCCCGGTCGCGAGATCCCCTCCGCCGCGAAGGAGAATCAGCCCCTGATATTGGCGCGGGGGCATCACCGCAGGGGTCATCGAATCTCAGCCTCACGAAGACGCTGGATGACACGATCAGGAGTCAGCGGGAAGGCATCAAACCACACTCCGGTAGCGTCTCTTACCGCAGCCATCACGGCAGGTGCAAAGGGGATGTAGGGCATCTCACCCATCCCGCGAGCACCGAAGGGACCCTCCGGATCAGCATATTCCAGGATGAGCGAATCTACTTTTTCAGGGATGTCGAGAACGGTGGGGATCAGATACGTCGAAAGATGGGCGGAATGCACCACACCGTCGTGCTGCTGGAAATTTTCAAGCAGCGTGTAACCGGCAGCCTGCACCACACATCCCTCAATCTGGCCCTGCACCTGCTGCGGGTTGACTGCCTTGCCAACATCATCAGCGCATATAACATCCAGCAAGCGGACATGGCCTGTCTGGACGTCAACTTCAACAGTCACTGCCTGAGCGACATAGCCGTATGAGAAGTTGGGGTCGCACTGCCCGGTTTCTTCATCCATGCCGGTTGTCTTTGGAGACCAGTACGTATAGGTGGCAGCCGCAGGCCGTTCTTCCTGCTCCCATTTTTCCAGAGCTTTTGCGGCTGCGCCGCGGATGGCATTGCCGGCCATAAACGTGAGGCGTGAAGCGGATGCCGAACCCGAGTTGCCGGAAGTGCTCGTATCGGAGGCGCGCACGTCGACCAGTTCGAAAGGTACCTGGACGGCTTCAGCAGTGATCTGTGCCATCACCGTATGGTGACCCTGGCCTACATCGGCGCCGGCCAGGTAGAGGATGACCTTTTCAATAGCTGCTTTGCCATGAATTTCGATGGTTGCAGTGCTGTTATCCTTGGCGCCATAGGAAAAGCCGACGTTCTTCAAACCGCAAGCAAAACCCACGCCCTGCACGAGATGCTTTCCCGAGCCCGCCGGCTTCTGCGGACGCACCCAGCCTTCCTCGCCGTCTTTCCACCCTGCCGCTTCGGCGCATTCCCGCACAACTCGATCAATGCTGACCCCCTTGGGTAGCGGTGAGCCCATAACGGTTTCCATACCTTCATCAAGGAGATTGCGCATGCGCAGCTCAACCGGGTCCATTTCCAGCGCCTCGGCCAGTTTGTTCATCTGCTGTTCGGCCGCGAACGCGCCCTGCGGCCCTCCAAAGCCCCGGAAGGCTCCCCCGGGGACGTTCGTGGTGTAGATGCAGTAGCCGTCGGTTTTCGCATTAGGGATGTAGTAGGGCCCGGTACACTGCAGCAT
>Ga0272443_10007284_pt1 | contig 10623 bp, 9 predicted proteins | sample SSMAcet12_FD_193581 | JGI IMG/M metagenome (GOLD analysis project Ga0272443, IMG submission 193581) | Marine sediment archaeal communities from Little Sippewissett salt marsh, Falmouth, MA, United States - SSM-Acet-12 | ecosystem: Environmental > Aquatic > Marine > Wetlands > Sediment ... | reverse complement strand
ATCGGCTGGGCGGACGCCAAACCGGTTGACCCGGCGTTGGGCAATTCCACACCTGCTGCCAGGGCGCAAAACCGACGTGTAGTCATAACGTTCCTTAACGAATTCGCTCAGAAGAGTGTAGACAGTTAATGGGTTCGGACGGAACAGAACAGGCGTGGCGGACGGTAATCCTACTGCAGCCCGGACATGCTTGTCCGGGATCTCGTATATTTGTCCTATGGTCAGATATCGGCGAGCATTTTCTGAGAATCCTGACGAACTATATTTTCTCACACTTGTTACGTGTGAGCGAAAATAGATTTTTTGTATAAAACACGAACGCGAGTTACTCCTACCCTGTTTCGACATCCCTCTTGAATTGGCAGAGGCAGAACTCTTCGCATGGGTGATTCTACCAGATCATCTCCACCTTCTCCTTCGACAGGGAAACCTATCTTTTTCTCGAACAATCCAGCGATTCAAAGCCAATGCAAACAGGATTTTCCTGCCAACAGGTGGTTCTCTATGGCAACCCCGATTATGGGAACACAGAATTCGTGATGATGAAGACAAACGAAAGCATATTGAATACATCCATTACAATCCAGTCAGACATGGGCATTGCCAACGACCGTACGATTGGCCCAACAGCAGTTTTCGCAGGTTTGTTAGTCAAGATTTGTACAGTATGGATTGGGCTGACAGCAATGAGTTGGAATACCTTCCTCCAGCGGGTGAACCTTAATACCCAGACAAGTACTTCCAATACCCGGACAGGCATGTCCGGGCTACAGAATCACTCTGGCGGGTAGATAGTGGTGGTCGCGGAACCAGGTAATCGTATTGCGGATGGCCGCATCTACACTCGTTTTCATCGGATCATAGTCCAGTTCACGCTCCGCAACTTCGCTCGACATGTATTCACCATAATGGGCAAAATCAATTCCGACAACAGGCAGGAGGGGTCTTTCAGCTCGAAGCAATTTACCTGCAACCTCTGTGGTCCACGCGATCGGATAAAGTGGCTTGGTCGGTAACGCAAACCTCGGCGCTGGAACCTCCGCGATCCGCGCAACCCGGGCAAAAAACCCTTCAAGGGTCATGTTTTCGCCACCCAAAACATACAGCTTTCCGGACTTACCCTTCTGCAACGCCTCCGCCACCCCCCATGCCACCTGCTGCACATCTACAGCGTTCATTTTCCCCTTGAGGATCACAGGCATTTTGCGCTTCGCAGTTTCGAGAATCACCCGGCCTGTTGTCGGTTTCCTGTCGCCGGAACCAAAAACAGCCGTGGGAGCCACGACAACTGTGTTGAATCGATTCGCCTGCCGGAGAACCTCCTCCTGCATCGCCCGTTTCAAAGAGGCGTAGGTGCTTTTCAGTCTTTCCACCGGGAAAGGGGCATTTTCATCCTCGGGACGACCATCCTCATACCGGCCAACTGCCGATAGAGTTGAGACGTAGAGGTATCTGCGGACATTCTTGCGTGCCAGGGCTTTATGGATACGACCTACCTGGTGCAGAGCTGATGCTTTCTGACTGTCTCGTCCGAGTGAGTAGATGGGGTAATAGGCGGCCGCATGAACGAGGGCATCGGCCCCATCAAGCGCCGTTTCGATATCACCACTCCGGTCGATATCCCCCTCGACCAGATCGACTTCCATTCCCTCCAGAAGCGATGTATCCGAGCCGGGGCGAACCATCACGGAGACCTTCTCTCCTCTTTCCAGCAGTTCGCGTACGATTTGGTGTCCGATAAACCCGCTTCCACCGAGTACGAGAATCCGGCTCATAATGCGTCCCTTTATTCTTGTACAACAGCAATTGCCTCTGTTACAGACAGAGTCGACTGATCGCTTGTAGTGAGGTTCTTCAAGCTGACTTTCAGGTTAGCCGGGTCAGCGACTTCATCCGGTCCGACGACAGCGACAAATGAAATCCCCTGCTTGTCCGCATAGGAAAATGGCTTTTTCAGTTTTCCCGTCTCGGGGAACAGCTCGCAGGGAATTCCGCCCTCACGGAACAATTTCACGATCCGGAGCGCAAGATTAATCTCCTCCGGGCTGTACGCGGCGACCAGGACCCGGGTTACTGTCGAGGAACTCGCATCCACCATCCCAAGCTGTTCCATTGCGGCAAAAATCCTGTCTAGGCCGATGGTCGTTCCCACGCCGGGCAGGTCACGGCCGCTGTACAGACCGATCAACTCGTCGTACCGTCCTCCACCAGTGAGGCTTCCGATATGGGACTGCTCCGGCAAAATTGTCTCAAATACCGCACCCGTGTAATAGTCCAGCCCGCGCGCTAGGTGGGGATTCAGGATTATTGATTCCTCTGGAACGTCCAGGGCATGCAGGGCATCCAAGATCATCTGCAGACCGTCAAGGCCCAACTTCGCAGCCTCGCTATCGCCCAATATTTGGCTTAACTGCTGATGTTTTTCGGCGTTGCTACCGCTCACCGCAAAGATTTCCTGAAGCTTGGAATAACCGGATTCAGACAGTCCAACCTGCGCCAGCTCGGCTTTTACTCCCTCTTCGCCAACCTTGTCCAACTTGTCGAGGGCGCGGGTGAACGGGACCAGTTGATCGAGATTCAGGCCGCAGTGGAGGCAGATTGCCTCAAGCAACTTCCGGTGGTTAAGCTGAACAACAGCCCGGCGGTCACCATCCAAAAATCCCAACCGTTGGATCATCTCAACGGTCAACGCGATGATTTCGGCATCCGAGACTCCCTCCGTGACACCAATCGTATCCACATCGCATTGATAGAACTCGCGGAAACGACCCTGACGAATCTGCGGTTGATCTGCACGCCAGACCGGCTGGATCTGGTAACGCTTGAACGGCATGGGCCATTCAGGATGGCTGGCGACGACACGGGCCAACGGAACAGTAAGGTCGTACCGGAGGGCGACTCGGTCCTGAGGCTTGTCATTCTTGTAATCCAGCTTATAAATCAGCTTTTCACCCTCGTCTCCGTACTTCCCGGAAAGTACTTCCAACATCTCCAGCGCCGGTGTCTCCATCGGGCTGAAACCGTACAAACGGAACACTCCCTTGATCGTTTCGATCACTTTCTCGCGCGGGATCATAGCGCTGGGAGTGAAATCCCGTGTCCCTTTGAAACTCCTGGGTGCTATCCTGGCCATCTATGTCGCCTCTTCATCCGTGTTGTTTATCAACTTGGCAAGGTAGTTCGCTCCGGAGTCCGGGTCAAGATGACTTGTTTACAACGGCTTGCCGAAGCAGTCTTTTCCTATGTATCCTTTCTGCGGGTTTGGCGATCCTAACTATTGACGTTTAACGATTGAATCGGAAGATGAGAGAGGAAGGATTGACCATGAACCGGACCCATAACTGGCTTAAACAGATTGACAACACTATTAAAAACATGCATCTGCTCGATCATCCCTTCTATCAAGCATGGACACGGGGTGAACTCAGCCTCAATGCTTTGCAAGACTACGCCGCGCAGTATTATCAGCACGTGGACGCCTTCCCCCGCTACCTGTCCGCTCTCCATTCCCACACCCCGGACATGGAAACCAGACGCCACATCCTCGAGAACCTGAATGATGAGGAGGCGGGCTCGCCAAACCATCCCGAACTCTGGCTCCAATTTGCGCAGGGGCTGGGAGTGAACAGGAGTGATGTTCGAGCGACTTCCCCACTCCCTGAAACCAGTGCCCTGATCAATTCCTTCCTCGACATCTGCCTGAACGGCACGGTCGCCGAGGGTCTCGCTGCGCTTTACGCTTACGAATCCCAGATTCCTGCTGTCTCGCGCAGCAAGATTGACGGATTGGTTAAGCATTACGGGATTTCTGATGAAGAGACCTATCGCTATTTCATAGTTCATGAGATCACGGACATAGAGCATTCCGCCATCGAACGAGTACTACTTACACAACACCTTTCCGACTCCAATGTGGAAGCGGTCAATCGGGCAGTGGCGCGTACGCTGGCGGGGCTCTATGACCTTCTGGATGCGATTTGTGAACGTCACGGCATCTCCTGCGCCGCCTGAGGCTCCATATTTTGTGCAACCTTGCATCTCATTAAGCATCAAAGATGAAAACTCCGGTGCTCTTGCCGGATGCGTAAACATACGATATCATACAGGGGATTCCCCTGGTAACAACTAGTAAGGAGTATTAGGATGAGTGACGGCAAGCCGTTTGCAGTTTCAGACGACAGTTTTGAGGCGGATGTCCTCCAGTCTGATGTGCCCGTTCTCGTGGACTTCTGGGCACCCTGGTGTGCCCCCTGCCGTATGATTGCACCGGCCGTTGAAGAGCTCGCTGTTGAATACGATGGACAGGTGAAGTTTGCTAAAATGAATACCGACGAGAACCCTATCAAAGCGGGACTCCTCGGAATCCGCGGCATTCCAACCCTGATCATGTTCAAGGGTGGACAAGAGGCAGACCGAGTAGTCGGCGCAGTTCCCAAAAATATTCTCAATGACCTGATTCAAAAGGTTATCGCCTGAACAGGACACCGCGATTGAAGACAAGTCATCACAATGCCCTTATGGTATTGCTGGCGCTTAGCGCCATCGTATCATGGGGGTTTTCTTTCATTGCCATTGAGATTGCCCTGCGTGAAGTGGACCCGCTAAGGCTCGTTGCGCTGCGTTTTCTCCCTGCGGCATTCCTCTTTTTTCTGATGAGTCTCCCCTCCATTCTGAGGGGCACGTTTCGCGTAGGAGGAAAGGATCTTTTCCGGCTGTTCATCGTCGGGTTCTTCGCGGTGATCGTTTACAATGTCTCCCTGAACACAGGCCAGACCCGTCTCCCCGCCTCACTCGCAGCGCTCGTCATTGCGTTGAACCCAGCCTCGATCGCACTCACCGCAAACCTCTGGTTGGGCGAGAAACCGAGCAGGAATACATGGGTCGGACTCGCAATCGGACTGGCAGGCGTAGCCTTGGTCATCTTTGCGCGGCACGGAACCCCGGAAGTGCGTATCGAACACCTCATTGGCGTGGCGATTACCCTGGGTGCTCCGCTGGCATGGGGAATCTTTACAACCGGACTCCGCGGAGCTGCGCCAAAACTTGGGGCGCGAAAGACGATCTCTGCCGCGATTATGATCGGTACTCTGCCGCTGCTCTTTTTTGTGGATGCAAAAACCATCGATATCGTAAGGCACGCCTCCCCGGATTTGATCCTGAGTGTACTCTTCCTCTCTTTGGGCTGCACGGTTTACGGATTCACTGCCTGGGCTATTGTCCTGAAACATTTTGAGGCTGCAAAGGCAGGGGCGTTTATTTATTTTGTGCCGATCATTGCTGCGGGCGGTAGTCACCTCATGCTACATGAACCTCTTGATATTCCTTTACTTGCGGGACTCGCCATCGTCCTTTCAGGGGTAAGCATCGCAACGGGGAGAATTCAGCTGAAACGAAACCCCACCCCCTGATCGCCCCCTGTCTACAACCTTTTCCCCTTTTCTCTTGTCTCCCCGCTCCCCTGATCCACGAGTTCGGAGATTGAACAGTTAGTAATTGCTAACACATTTTCATAGAACATTATGGAAATCCTTCTCAACGATTTCAGGAGTTGTACTACATGACAGTAACAGAAGCAATTGAACAGCGGCGATCCGTCCATTCCTATGATCCATCCAGAGAGGTGACGATGGATCAACTCCGGGATTTGATCGAGATTTCCTCCAAAGCCCCCTCCTCCTTCAACCTTAACCACTGGAGATTTATCATCGTCCGAAGCGACGAGGGCAAGAAAAAGCTCAACGAAGCCTCTCTGAACCAGAAGCATATCCTTACTGCCTCAGCGGTGCTGATTGTTCTGGGCAAAATCGACGCCCACAAAGACGTTGATATCTTTCTTGACGACTGGCTGGAGAAGGGGTATTACCAGGACGACAAACACCTCCGCGTGGTCTCCGATCGTTTCTACGGCACACAGCCGATAGTACAGCGGGACGAGGCGATTCGGTCCACCTCGATCATGATCGGGACGATGATGCTCGCAGCAGTGGAACGGGGATTGTCGACGGCCCCAATCATCGGGTTCCGTCCTCCCGAGGTGATCGAGGCATTCAACATCCCGGAGAATTACGTCCCGGTAATGCTGCTCACAGTGGGGTACGAAGACACGCCTCCACCACCCCGCGTTAAACGATTGGCTTTTGATGAGATCACCTTCGACGAGACGTTCGGTCAGTCCTTTTGATCTTCTTTTCCACGGCAGGACCCTGGAGCACACCCTATCCCCAGCGGATAGGGTGTCGTATTTTGACCGGCAACAAATAAGCTGGCATTGCAAGGGGGTTTTCACCGATGAAACGGATCCTCGTGTTAGGCGCAGGAAAAAGTTCTCCCAGCCTGATCTCCTATCTGCTGGACCATTCGGAAGAATTTGATTGGCAGGTTACCGTAGCGGATCTCGATCAGGACCTCGCCGCTAAGCAGATCAACGGTCATCCTCGTGGAAATGCGATCCAGCTGGATGTGAACGACCAGGCTGCCCTCGATTCGTTAATTGAAGGATCGAACATCGTCGTCAACCTCCTTCTGCCCCGCTTTCAAAACCTTGTTGCCGAGACGTGCGTTCGTTTGGGAGCTCACTTTGTGTCCGCTTCCTACAGAACAAAAGAAATCCGCGCATTGGATGTAGAAGCTCGTGAAAAGGGACTGCTCCTGCTGAACGAGATGGGATTGGACCCCGGGATCGACCTGATGTCCGCAATGGTGATTATCCAGCGAATCCATGACGCTGGTGGGACGCTGAAGAAATTTATCAGCTATGGTAGCGGAGTTGCCGCCCCCGAGAATAAAAGCAACCCATTTGGATACGTGATTACATGGAATCCCTATAACGTCGCTCGAGCTGGCGGAGCTGGTGCACAATTCCTGCAAAACGGTCAAATCCACCTCACTCCGTATCATCGCCTGTTCAAAGAGACATGGCCCGTCGAAGTCGAAGGCGTCGGCGAGATGGAAGCCTATGCCAACCGGGACAGCATTGCCTATCTAGAATATTTTGATTTGAAGGAGATGGAGACGATGATCCGTGGAACTCTACGTTATCCTGGCTGGGGAAAAACGTGGTCTGCGATCATCGACCTGGGCTTGACAACGGAGACGCTGACCGTACCCGATCTCGCCAACCACAGCATGAAGGAAATCGTGGAGATGCTGCTTCCCGTGGACGTTAAGGCGGTCAATGGGGAGATCAGGGATCGTGTCGCAGCTTTCCTCGGCTTGGAATCCACCGATGAAGTCCTCGACAAAATGGAATTCCTTGGACTTTTCAGCGATAACCTGGTCGGCGACAGAGGTGAAACGCCCGCGGACGCATTGGTACACAACCTGTTGGAAAAACTGGTTCTTGAGCCGGATAAGCGCGACCTTGTCATTCTCGTGCATGAAATGGAAGTCGAGCATGACAAAGGCAGTCGTCGCGAGAAAATCGTTTCAACATTCCTGAGTTATGGCGATCCCGGCGGCCACTCGGCGATGGCTAAAACAGTGGGTTTACCTGCTGCAATCGCCGTCAAGATGATCGCTACGAATCAATTGACTCTCACTGGTAGCTACTTGCCGTTGACTCCTGAGGTCTATGCTCCCGTCCTTGACGAATTGAAACAGCTGGGCATGTTGTTTTTAGAAACGACTACAAAGATTTGACATTATACCTGAGTGTCTGTACCGATTTGTCATTAATTGGAACACTGATGCCTTTACCAACATTCCTTATCGTCGGAGCTCAAAAGAGCGGCACCTCCTCCCTGGCCCGCTATCTGGAACGTCATGAAGATATTTGGGTTCACAAAAATGAACTCCACTTCTTCAGTCTTGAGGAAAGGTACAGACGGGGTCTTGAGTGGTATGAATCGCTTTTTGAGGATGCGCAAGACGCAACGATTATTGGAGAGAAATCGCCACCCTATTCCGCGGACCCCGTTCCAATCGAACGAATACATGTGGATCTTCCTAATGCAAAGATCATATGGATTTTCAGAAACCCTGTAAAACGGGCTTATTCAAACTATTTTCACCGTATCCGTGAAGGAAGCGAAGTGTTGCCTTTTGACGAGGCGATACGGAGAAACCTTGAGCAGATGGAAAAAGGTGAAGACATCAACCACAGCTATGTCGGTTTGAGTCAATTTGCGAAGCAGGTGAAATGGTACCTGAAGTATTGGGACCTAAACGATATGCATTTCATGCTTCTTGAGGAATTCCAGAAAGACACGGAAACTCAGTTGAGAAAAGTTTTTGATTTCCTTGGCGCAGCACAACCAGATAGCATCAGCATTCCGAATAAGAGGTTCAACAAGTTTTACCGGCCTCGATCTCTGAATCTTCAGAGCAAAATTTATAAATCCACCGGTGGTCAGTTTGGAAAGCACCCCAAGCTCTACCGCTATCTAAGCCTGATGAACCGCTCGCTGGTGCGTGAATACCCGCCGATGAGCAACGAAGTTAATAAGCTGTTGAAGGATGTTTTTACCGAAGATATCCTGGAATTGTCCGCCCTCACAGGACTGGATTTGAGTGTTTGGAAGTAGGGCTACGTGGCCGATAAGGATGCAAACCTAGTTGATCGAACGACGTGCTCCAGTTGGAACAGAATACAGATTTGCTTCCCGGATGCCTGTGAATTACCTTTTGCGCCGTGCTCAACATTTGGGCAAAACCGTGTTTTTGGAGAGGTGGCCGAGTGGTTGAAGGCGCTCGCCTCGAAAGCGAGTTTGCGGTGACCCCGTAACGTGGGTTCGAATCCCACCCTCTCCGCTAACAACCCACGAGCTTTGTAATATCAAGTTTGTGGGTTTTCTCTATCTGAAAATTATGCCTATATCGTGCTTATGCTCCCCAAGCTAGATAAAAAGACACGAAAAACACTGAGGGAAGGAAAGCAACTGAACTTGATCCCAGGAGGAGATCAGAACTACCATTTAACTGTCAGATTCATACCTTAGGATTAGTCCAAGAGACTCTGAAGACGTACACTCAACAAAAACCTGCGGTTTGGCTTCTCTAACTTCTTTTTTGGGCCTGACTTAAACCGTACCTTCAAACACGTACGACCGAATCCCTTTGTGATTGGGAGGCGGACTAACGCCACATGCATTGCTGACTTATTGGGGTCGGTTGTCCAGAATAACCCTCCGATTCCGGGTAACACTCCCGGACCCACATTGTTGGCTGATAATTCAGCAATGTTGAATTCCAAGTGAGAGACTACCGATGCGAATCTTTCGATCAGCTTTCCTGTTGACATTTCTTGTCGTTCTCCCCTGCATGGCACAATCGTCATCTCCGTTCACGCAGTCCACTCTTCTGCTCAAGGAGGAGCTGCTTTCCATCTCGCCATATGAGGAACAACCCGGCAGCTTCGATGCGAGGATCTCTACAGCCATAACGGCATCAGAGAACCTGAACATCGAACAGCTTTCAACTACCTATAACATCTGGCAGGCAGCAAACGACGTCAAGGTGTCGGGGGGGTATGCATTCGTTGCCGCAGGTAGGTCGGGCTTGAGCGTCGTGGACGTTTCCGATCCGGCTTCACCCACGGTGGTGGCAGACCTGGATACGCCAGGACAAGTTCTTTCAGTCGCTGTCAGTGGGAACTACGTCTACGCGGCGGACTATGATGGCGGTCTGCGGGTAATTGACGTTTCCACGCCAACTGATCCGGTCGAAGTGGCAAGCTTCATGGGTGTCGGGCAAATCAGTTTTGTCGAAGTAGATGGGAACTATGCTTACGTTTTGTATTACCAGCTGGGACTCGTAATCTTGGACATCTCAACTCCCTCAAATCCAACATCGGTTGGTGCTTACAACTTCGGGGAGATCGCCACATCCGTTTGGGAGGCCGAGGGGAAGGCCTATGTGACGACGCTTTCTGGCATGTATGTCCTGGATGTCTCAAATCCAACAACTCCCTCGTTAAGCGACTTCTATGCAACCTCAGAAACAGCCAGGAGAGTTGTTACCGATGGTGACCGAGTGTACATGGCGGAGGGGCCATACAACAGTTTGACCCTGCATATTCTGGATGCCGCAAACCCAGATAGTCTTGAGCAACTTTCCAGCATCACTATCTCGGGATATTCCCCAAAAGGTCTGGTAAAGCGTGACAGCCTGATTTATATGAGTAGGAGCTACGGCGGAGTGGTTGCAGTGAATGTGTCAGACGACTCCAACCCGGTGCAATTTACTTCCTACAGTCCCCCCAGTTCCTCCGTGAACAACCTCACCATCGCCGGAAACTATCTCTATGCGACGGATGGCTACGAAGCTCTTCACATCCTTGACATTTCAGAACCAACGACGATCAGTCCGGTCGGAAAGTATCGTGCGGGCTTAATCAATTGCTCCGCTCTCTCGGGATCGTACCTGTATGTGGGCCACGATTATCAGGGGCTTCGTGTCGTTGATGTCACTGACCCCACTCAGCCGAACGAGATCGCCCTGTACGACGGTGTGACTCGGCCCCTTGATGTAGCGACAGCTGGTGCCTACGCCTATGTAGCGGACTATGGAACTGGGTTATCAATACTGGATATTTCAACACCTGCCAGTCCGGTGCAGACGGGGCTTTGGACGGGTTCCACAAGTGTAAATGCCGTGACGGTATCAGGTGATTACGCTTACGTAACT
>Ga0272443_10007283_pt1 | contig 10623 bp, 6 predicted proteins | sample SSMAcet12_FD_193581 | JGI IMG/M metagenome (GOLD analysis project Ga0272443, IMG submission 193581) | Marine sediment archaeal communities from Little Sippewissett salt marsh, Falmouth, MA, United States - SSM-Acet-12 | ecosystem: Environmental > Aquatic > Marine > Wetlands > Sediment ... | reverse complement strand
GGGCCGCAGGGCAAGAATCCCGACGGTAAGAAGAACTACCTCTTCGCGGACATCAAGGGCAAGGGCCACTTCGTCGGCGTCAACTACTACGTCCATTGTCCCACGCCCATGTGGTACGGCGAGGGCGACGACATGATCTTCATCGACGGGGACAAGATGCCCACCCTGCACGGGACCGGGACCGAGGACTACTTCAACACCTCTTGGTGCCCCAAGACGCTCTATGCGCATCCGTACTTTGGCTACGCCCGCGTCAACGACGATATCGGCTGGCTGGGCCGCACCCATGTCTTCCGATTCCACATCAGTGACCCGCTCTATTTCAATGAATCACTGCGGTTCACCATCGAGCATGGACATGAGGACAACCTGACGCTGGATCTGGCCAGTGTCGCGTATTGGTATCAAGCCCCACCGCTGAGCAAGCTGGCGCCGATTCCGGACAGAGAGGCGCGGAAGCCCAAGCCCTTCATCGGCGTGACGGATATTCACCGCTGGCGGCATGAGTGGCGTAAGAACCAAGGCGGCGACGATCAGCTTTGGGGCAATGAGCGCTAGCGACGCATTGGACGCCGTGAGCAAGCAAAGCCTGGCGATGGACCCGATATCCATCGCCAGGCTTTGCATTTTGGCGATCGTTACCGGGCCGCCGCTGCGCCATCGTCGGCGAAGGGCAGCACGTCGGGTACCACGCGCACCTCGGTGCTGAACCGGAAGGGGATCGGGGTGTCCGAATCGAAGAGCATCTCGACGAAGTAGGCGGTCCAGCCTTTTTCGGGAGCGGGGACCGTCACGTCGTAGTATTCGGTGCGTGCCGTTCTCGTCGGCTTCAGTTGTTCGCTCTTCCAGGCTTTGCCGATCGTCTCCAGGCGGAAGTCCCGGGCCTCGGGATTGGTCGCGGTCCAGAGCGTGACCTGCTGGGGCTGCGTGCGGGCCGTGACTTTCAGGTGGCCCGTTTCGGGAATCTCCCAATCGAAATCGGGCCGGCTCCGGCCGGCCAGCAGCGATGCATACCAGGCCAGCAAAGCACTGTCGGCGTCGGATCCGTCCAGGCCGTGATCGGTGTTCGGACAGTAGAGCAGGTACTTGTCGTCGGGGAGGTCGTCGAAGTAGAACTGGGCCGAGTCGGGCAGGAAGAACTGGTCACCCGCCGAGTTGATCAGGAACTTGGGCATGGTGAAGCGCTCGCGATAGGCGTAGGGGTCCACGAAATTGCGAATGTCGGTCCCCTCCTCGGACTCGAGGTTTCCGAGCACGTTCATGTCCTCGTAGTCGCCGATGGCGCTGGAGTAGAAACCGTAAGCCTCGTAATGGTGCTTCATCTGCTCGCCCATGTTGAGCACGTCGATGACGATCGGGGCAATGGCGAGAACCCGCTCATCGACGGCCGCCGTCAGCCAGGTGGTCCAGCCGCGCTTGGACCCGCCGGAGACGACGAAGTCGTTGATCGCGTAGGAACCGTGCGCGATCTTGGCGATGTGGTCCTGGACAGTGTCCATGGCGCGCACGGCGCTCTTGACCATCGGCAACAGCAGGGGCCAGGTGGCGTCCCCCGTCGTGAGGAACTTGTCGAAGGTGTAGGCGATGATCTCATCTTCGTAACGCTCGTTGTCCGGGTCGTCGGTGAAGACCAGCGGCTGGTTCGGGACCATCCGCAGGTCGGCGACCACCGTCTCGCTTTGCAGGGCGATCTCCACCAGCATCCCATCGGGCTCGGGCGGAGTCTGGCGTTCGTTGCTCCCGCCGTTGATCCAGAGCAGGGCGGTGTCGGAGGCCACGTCGAGCGGCACGATGATCGTCAGCCAATGCTGCCAAAGCGTGCGATTGACCTCGCTGGCGCTGCGCCAGGTTTGCGAGGTCATCTTGATCACATAGACTTTGCCTTGCGGGTGATTGATCGTCTGAACCAACTCGTAGCTGTAGCTCGGATCGGGTTGGGCCACGTAATCATCGAGTGGCGTGGCACCGGCAATGGTGACGAACGCCAAGAATACCACGAGCATTGTCTGGATTGTGCGAATCTTCATCGTCAAGCCTCCCTTTCTCCGAATGGTCGTTCTCGGCTATTTCATCCAACTTGGGGCGGAAAAACCGTTCGCAGGTAGTCCGCGTCATAGCGGCAGCTCTCCTCGACGCCCAGGGGCATCTTCGTGCCCTCCATGACAATCCAGCCGCGATAGTCCGTATCATCCATGGCCGCGCGGACCCGCGCGAAATCGATGGAGCCTTTACCGTACAGGTCGTCGTAATCCTTTGCGTGGAATTGACAGATGTGCCCGCGCAGATCGCGAATCTCCTGATAGATGTCGTACTTCATCTTGTTCGAATTGCCGACGTCGTAATAGACCTTCACGGCCGGTGATCCAACGCGCTCGAGGATGGCCCTATGCTCGGCGGCGCTGAGCCATGACTCGATGGCGAGTGTCACGCCGGCCTTCTCGGCCCTGGCGGCGATGTTCTTGAGCCTGGCCACGACGGCGTCGGTCCCTTGGGCGTCGTTCTTCAAGTCTCCTTTGCCGAAGAAGGCCAGCAGAATAATCTTGGTCGGCATCGCCTGGCAGATGTCGATCGCTTGCGCGACCCAACGCTCGGCGCGGGCATCGCTCTTGTAGGGGATGTCGTTGAGAACGCCCATCGCCAGCGAAGCCACTTCGAGCCCGTTCTGCTTGGCCCGCCGCACGATATCCTGCTGTAGAGCCGTGTCGAACAAGGGCAGTTCATCCTGCCCCCGACCGAAATCGACCTGAACGCCGTCGAGCCCTATCGACTGCGCGACGTCGAACGATTCCGGCTGGGCGGTCTTGCCTACGGTCCAGTCACAGACGCCCAGCTTGAAGCCTCGGGGCCGGGGCGATCCGGTGAATGAAGCGCAAGACGCGGTCAACGCCAGGGCCGCGCACGTGCCGGCACTCTGGACGAGCATCCGGCGTCGGGTGAGCATGCTTGTTTTCACCTGTATGTCTCCACTGTGCACCGCGGTTCAGTTGGCTCAGGCCTTGAGGCCCTTGAGATTCGCGTCCAGCTTCTCCTTGCTGTTGAGCAGTTCGGTCCAGGTGACTTTGCGATTCTCATACGCGGCCGTCCGGCCCAGGATCGTGATGAGGTTGCTTTGCACGCTGGGCTCGACGGTTGGATTCCCATAGTTCCCGCCGGCGATACTGTCGTAGAAATCCTTGATGTTGGCGACCGCGCCGTCTCGGTAGATAGCGGGGGACTTGCCGCCGCGATAGAAGTGGTCGCCGCGAATGAGCACCTGACCGCCGTACTCGGTCTCCAGGGTGCCCTCGGTGCCGAACATGCGATTACGGATGCCGTCGGGCTTGGTGCCGTAGCCATTGGATTGTCGGGAACTGAACGTAATGCCCACGTGGTTGGGATACTGGAAGAGCAGGCTGAAGGTGTCGTAGCAGGTCCCGACCGGGCGGAACTTGCGACCGCCCGTGCCGACCGCCCACTGCGGAGGCCGGCCCATGATCCAACTCATCACGTCGAGCGTGTGAATGTTCTGTTCGGTGATGATGTCGCCCGAGAGGACTTTGTCCAGGCCCCAGGCGCGGAGTCGGTTCTCGGCGCCGTCGGGATTTTCGCGCCAGGCGTCGTACTTGCCGGTGAACGGGTCGCCGGCGTGATAGATCGCTTCGCCAAAGGCGAAATCGCCCAAGGCCTTTTCGGCGTGCACGCGGCGCAGGGCTTCCATGTAGAACGGGTCCACCCGCGTTTGGAAATCGACGAGGAAGCACCGTTTCTGAGCGGCGGCTTGCTTACTGCTGTCGCCAATGCTCAGGCAGCCCGGGACGTCGACGGCGATCGGCTTGGCCAGATACACGTGTTTGCCGGCCTCCACGGCTGCGGCCGCCTGCTCGGGATGGAAGTAGGGCGGGGTGATAATCGCTACCGCGTCGACCTGGTCCAGCAGTCTCAGATAGCCCTTGAGGCCATTGTAACGCTGGGCTGCCGGGATGCCGACCTCGGCGCCGATGCGGTCGGTACGATCGGAAAAATAGTCGGCCGCTGCGACCACGTTGTATCCGCCGTGCGCCTTGAAGAGCTTGGCGATCCAGACACCGCGCCCTCCGCAGCCGATGACACCGAGGTTGATCTTGGAATTCGCAGCGTAGGTGCGGGCGATATTCGGTGCCGCCACCGTGAAGGACAAAGCGGCCGCGCCGGCTCGTGTCACGAACTGGCGGCGACTTAGATCACCTGAACGATGCTCCGACGCGGTGGGATTCTGGCTCTCGGACATTGTGTGGTCCTCCTTTCGTGAGCGCTTGGATGCTAACCGTGCGTTGGCGGATGCCAATCTATCCTGCCCATGATTATAGTGTTTCCGCCTGGATGTGCAACGGTTTGCCTCGGCTAGGCCTTGGGCGCCTTGCGGGGCTCGGGCCGTGCTGGCGCCGGCTGGTACGCTTCGATCCGCGTGTGCTTCGCTTCGAGATGGTCGAGGTTCATGTAGTGTTCGCGCTTGATCTTCCCGGTCGAGGTTTTGAGGAAATCCTCGGCGTGAATCTCCAGGTGATGGGACGCGATCTTCTCGAAGGTGGAAAGCTGCTTATTCTCGCGCTGGCAGTCTCGGATGCTCTCCCAGACGAGGCCCTTGACGGCGCGCGGCTTGGCACTGAGTTCGGTCCGCGATTTGCCGGTGTGGCTCTCGATCGTCTCCCAGGCAGGCTGCACCAGGGCGCGCATGGTCTCTTCCATGATCCCATTGGTGTCGATCCGGCGTGTGGGGACCACCAGGACCTCCTTGACGAAATGGGCTTCGGACAGCGCCGTCTCCACGCGTTCGGGGTTGACGTTCTTGCCGCCGGGCAGGATGATCAGGTATTTCTTACGGCCGGTGATGTGGAGGTTACCCGCCTCGTCGAGATAACCCAGGTCACCGGTGCGCAGCCAGCGGACGCCGCTGTCGTCGGTGTCGATCACGGCTTTGGTCGCGGCCGGGTTCTTGTAGTACCCCTTCATGATACAGGGGCCTCCCAGGCAAATCTCGCCCCGCAGGAAGGGAGCGAGCGTCTCGTTGTCTTCGTCGACGATCTTCACCGACAGCGTGTTGATGGGCCGGCCGACCGAGCCGAGCGTTTCCACGTCTTCGTTGAATCCGTAGACGGGCGAATTTTCCGTGGTCCCGTAGCCCTCGTACATTCGGTAGCCACGTCGCCAGAGACTATCCAAGACCCACCGTGGCATCGGTGCGGCGCCGGAAAGGAAGAAACGCAACTGCGTCCAGCCCTGCTTCTGGCGGATCTTGCGACCCACGTACTTGGGGAAGTGGCGGTCCAGGAAGCGCAGGGCCCGGCTCTTCTCCTTTTGTTTGTTGATCCCTTCCTCGAGCTTCTTGGCCAGCGTGGTAAACAGCGCCGGGATCGCGATGAAGATGGTGATCCCTCGATTGCGAATCAGATCCGGGACATCGCGATAGCGATTCGTGTAGATGTTGGTCGCTCCCGCGGCGAACGGCAGGAGCTTGCCGACGGTCAGACCGAAGGAATGGTGGGGCGGCAGGATATGCCCGAGGACATCCTGCGGCGTAATCCTGACCTTGTCCACCGAACCCTGGATATTGGCGATAAGATTGGCGTGCGTCAGCTCCACTTCGCGTGGATCGCCCGTGGTGCCGGACGTGCAGAGAACGATGGCGGTATCCTCCGTGCGTGCGTCACGGCCCGGAGCGCGATCGTGGCCCGGGCCGCTGGGGACCTCGGAGGCCAGGGGGGTATCCGTCATCAGGATGCAGGTCAGCCGATGGGCCTGCGTATAGGCCAGCAGCTCCTCGCGGGCCAGTTGGTCTTCATAGTCGTCCGCCAGGATCAAGCCGCCGGCGTCCGTGGCTTTGAGATGGCTGGCCACGCCTTCGGGGCCGCGCTCCGGATCAATCAGGACGGGAACGGCGCCCGCCAGGAGGATGCCCCACAGCGCGACGTCCCAGTCGGCCCGGTTCTTGGAAACGAGGGCGACTCGGTCGTGGGGCCGGATGCCATGACGTTCCGTGAGATCCCGAGCGAAGGCTTGAGCCCGGTGCTGAAGGTCGCCAAAGGTCAAGGTCTCACGTCGGTCTGCACGAATGATCTCGACGCACACCTTCTCAGGCGTCGCAAACATCGCCGTCTCAAAGAAGTCGGTGAGATTGCGGTACTGCAAATCGATCTCCATACCGCGGGCTCCAAACTGCAATGCAAAGGGCAGATGCTGTTACCTTGGATCAGGGCCATCGACCCGGCATTATACACGTTTGGGGAGGCAGGATGTCCAGGAAAAACCCGTGGTCCCGTCTTTCTTTCCGACGTTAGACGGTCCATGCTGTAGGGATAGATGTCGGGAGCATGATAGAAAAAGGGCCCGCACTCGAGGGTGCAGGCCCTTGTGTTCTTCAGTGTGTCCATCGCTCAGGACACGGCTGGCGGTCGAAAACGACTATTCGCTCTCGAGCGACTGAACCAACCACTCATCCGCGGTGATGGCGGCATCGACGAAGTCGACGACGCAGTCATCATTCCGGTCACCGGCTACATTGACCTCGCACGGGACGGCGGGCTCAGCGATCACGTCGGGACCGGCCAGGTAATCGGCAGCGATCTCGGCGGCTGACAGGGCCGTATCGTACCAACGCAGCTCGTTGAACGAACCGCAGTACAGCGGGTCGCCCCACTGAGAACGGCCGAGCCAGATGTTGTTGTCGATGAACTCCTTCAACGTGACCGGTGCCTTCATGCCACTGATGATCGTGCCGTTGATGTAGGCCTTGACATTCCCGGCCACGTCATCATGCACCAACGTGAGCATGACTTCTTCGCCAGCGGTCATCGGGCCGTTGTCGTTGATCGGCATGTTGGTGGAGGCACCGAGCTTGCGGTATTCGATCTGGACCACGTTGCTACCGTTCAACGGGCACCAGCAGAACCACGTCGTGGCATTGCCGCTGGGCGAGACATCCTCGCCACCATCGGAGGTACCCATGTCGAAGACACGCTGCCAGACGTTGGACGTGCCGTCCCAGGTCGTCCAACATTCGAGTGTCATCTGCGTCAGCGGCGAGATCAGACCGTTGGGCAGGTCGATGTAGTCGCCCGCGTCGGCGGCGCTGGAACTCTGCGAGCCGTCATTAGCGAGGGTGGCCTGGCCATCAGCGATGGTGGCGTTACCCGTACCGTTCATCAGCGTCGCATCGGCCCCACCGACGACATCCGGAATGGTCACGCCGTCCGGGCTTTCATCGAAAGTCCAGCGGTGAATCAGGCCGACCTGAACGTCGAGCCAGACATTGGCCGACTGCGTCTCACCCAGGGCGTTGCTGACGACGCAGTAGTACTCGCCTTCGTCGCCAATCGTAACGGCGGAGACGTTCAGCGCGGCGGCCACGCCTTCCGGCAGCGGAACGTTTTCCAGCACGATGCCCATCATTTCGACCTTCGCGCGGTACCACTGATAGTTCAGTTCGCCTTCGGCGAGGCTGGAGGCCTCGACGACCAACTGGGCATCGGCACCGGGAGCGACGGCTGCACCGGTGATGCTGCTGATGACCGGCTTGCCCGTTTCCGTGGTGAAGCTCCAGACGACGCCCGGCTCCTGGCCCACGACGTCGACGCGCCAGTAGTACGTGGTCTCGTACTCGAGTTCGGCGCCGGCACTGCCATAGGGCAATGACGTGTCGGTGAGTCCTTCGGCCAGCAGATCCAGAGCTTCCGGATCGGTGCCGCCGTACACGTTGTATACAGGGGCTTCTACCAGCGGGGGAGCCATCCACTGGGCCACGACGTCAACGACGCCAGTGGCGCCATTGGCCGGGGCCAGCACGCCGGCCTGGTAGGCCAGATGGGTGACGTTGTTCGTAATCAGGGTGACGTCGTCAATCCCGGGGCCCGTCCAACCGATGGCTAGGTTGTCGCCACCGCCACCTTCCTGCATGATGGCGTAAACGGCCATGACCTGACCTTCGGTCAGCGCCATGGTCTCGGATTTCTGGGTGTCGTAGTTGGCCCATGCCTGGGCACCGGTCCAGCCGTCCACGCGCGCGACTTCTACGGCGTTGGCCATGTCGGTGTCCTGGCTGACGTACAGCCGGCTGTAGTCGTCACTGGAGACGTAGAAGTTGTAGTCTCCGGTGGCCGGGACGATGACGTAACCGCTCATCTTGGCGACGTAGTTGTCGGCGATGTCGGCCCAAGCGGGGACATCGAGCACGTCCACCTGATCCGGCGGGGTGTCGCCCGTGGCCAGCACTACCGCGTCCTCAATGCCCGCGGCCTGCCACCAGATCTCGCGCAGCATCGTGGCCGACGCGGTCGTCGCCAGCATCAAACAAATACCGATTACCAAAGCAAGTTTTCTCATAATACATCCTCCCCGAACAATTTACGTTTCGGTCACATTACCATTGATTGCCCTGTCCAACTGCCTTCTACCTGATGGTCACCTCCTTCCTGTCAATACCCCGAGCAGGCAGCGCCCCGGGTGTTCATCGGTCTGCCCGGCCGAGAATCACACGCGTCCCGACCAAAAACAAGAAACCCTCCATGCCCGACAAAGGCCCCGGTACGCAGTGAGGAATCAGCAGGCACTTATCGCCATGAAATGGGTGGAAATGACACCTTGCATACGGACGCGTCCTAAACACCCACGCTCTCTCTCGTTTGACGAAAGCACTGCAACCGGACCAGCGACAATCAAACGTGTAGCCCGTAGTCAGAGGATCTGAACGCTGAAGCTCGTGAAGTGCAGTTGTTCGGGTTCCGAAAGGCTTGCCTGTCCATAACGAATGATACAGCTAAGTCTTTCGCCTGCAGATTTGCATGAGCTCTTGGCGCAACTAGTCCGACAGACTCCTCAGACTACTAGCTGAGAAACATTCCTAAGACGGCGAAGAATCGCCCAAGGCCTCCGTGTGCTACCGTACAACAGGTCGAATATCCAAAGTCTAACACAGAGAGAGGCCCCACTCAAGAAAAAAGCGGTCCAAAAATACGGTGGCTTCCGGTCTGCCAGCGGTCTTGACTTGTCAAGGAGTATTTTATGGGACCGGGCTCGGCCGGCCGTTCCGAACGAGCGGCCGAGCCTCCTAACAGTCTGTCGGCACGCAAGGGGCCTCAGTTTATCCCCATGCGGGGCCGTCAGCAGAAAATATAGTCTTCCGGGGACGATTGTAGCGGTTGCGGGAGATGCATCTGAGGATGCGGGTCGATCTCGTCGGTGGGAAAACGCGGCCTCGGGACAGAGACGAAAAAGGGGCCCATACCATGTGGTATGGGCCCCTGGATGCTACCAAACAGATCCTACGTGCTACCCTTCTGCTACCAGGACGACACGCCGATCAGCTCCACTTCAGCGATCTGCATACTGTTGGCAGAGCCTGCGTCCCGGACAGCCGGGAACAGGATCTGGTAATAGCTGTATGCCACCGCGTTGTCGAACTCGATCGGTGTCTCATTCATGGTGAACCGCGGCCAAGCCTCTTCAGCCGCGAAATCGACCACATCGCCGGCAGCGATGAGCTCGTACGGGCCATCGATACTCTCGTTCGAGCCGTAAAGCTCGAAGGAGATCGGATCACGCTCGACGGCGTCGTTGGCCGTGGTGAGCGTCAGGCCGGTAACGACGGTGGCGCCGACTGCAGGTGCAATCTGGATGCCCGTAGGTTCCAATTCACCTTTGAAGTGCAGGAACTTGGTCTCGACGTTGTTGTCGACGGACAGATTGGGCGTTTCCGCACCAGGCCAGCCGAAGTTGTCGCCGTCCATGAGTCCGTCGTTGGGAACGCCTACGACGACGTCGTCCGGACTGGTGACATCGGCCAAGACATTGTGGCTCATCGGCGTACCGACGCTGATCGTCACGTTGACCGTACCGCTACCGGCCGCCGGAGCGTCCGCCGTCCCGGCACCGACGCTGATCTTGGCCACGTCACTCAGGTCGACGGCCAGATCCGCCAGCGGAATGTTCCAGTTCTGCGTCGCGACCGACTGGGTCGCAGCCGGATCGCCGACGGCAACCGTCGCGACCTGACCGGCGCCATCTTCGACCGCCACGTAGAGATCCGCAGCGTCGTTGGCGGGCATCTCCATACCAATGGCCTCGACCGTCAGTTCCTCACCCACATCACCGGTCGTGGTGATGTCGGAGAACTGGGCGATCACGGAACTACCGCTGTCGTGACTGGTCACGGCCAGACCGATCAGGACCGGATCTTCCATCACGACTTCACGGGCCTCACCGAGTTGCAGCCACTCAACACCATCGGCGGAGACGAAGCCGGAGATGTTGTTGCCTTCGCGCACCACTTGGACGTAGTACGGCGGGGCAATCGAACTGGTGGCGTCGTTGTTAACCGAATCCGTGTCGGCGACCTGGCGGCCCTGGAACGAAGCCCCGTTGCCGGCGCTGCCCGGGCTGGCGAAATCACCAGTGATCACGGTCATCGAATGCTGCGAGCCAGCGGCATTGCTCTGACGAATCATGACACCGGCCTTGGCCCAGTTGTTGACGATGTTGTCAATGCTGTCGACGCGGGCGATCATGGAGCCATCGCCGGTGAGCGTCTTGTAGGCGTAGCGGAACTGATCCGCCGTGCCCCAGATGTCGGCGCCGGAAGCGCCTATGGTGACCACACCGTCAGCCTCGGCGTAC
>Ga0272443_10007282_pt1 | contig 10624 bp, 7 predicted proteins | sample SSMAcet12_FD_193581 | JGI IMG/M metagenome (GOLD analysis project Ga0272443, IMG submission 193581) | Marine sediment archaeal communities from Little Sippewissett salt marsh, Falmouth, MA, United States - SSM-Acet-12 | ecosystem: Environmental > Aquatic > Marine > Wetlands > Sediment ... | reverse complement strand
AAATATGAGGCGTTGTAGCCGCTTCAATCCATTCCGGATTCAGGAGCTGCTTCCCGTTCCATTTTCCTTTATTAAGAAGGAACAGGCCCATCTTCGCCATATCCGAAGTCTTCATGTGCGAACCGCCGTTACCCATGGGAATACCATCATTGTCCATTTCCCAGATAATATCCTCGATAACCAGCGGGTCCAGCAGACGAGGTTTGAGGTACTCATGTATAGACATTCCGGTTACCTTCGCGATTATATGTGACAACATGTGAGAAGCAGTTATATTATAAACAAAGGAAGTACCCGGCTCATGTGCGAAAGATGCCGCCAGGAACGAACGCACCTGGCTTTCTCCTGAACCGGCATATCGGGTCGACGCATGACCGACCGTCATAGTTAGCAGATGCTTGACAGAAAGCTCGGCCAATTCAGGCGAAATCGTATCGGGGAGCAAATCAGGGAAAAAGGATGTTACCTTATCCTCGATACTCAGCAAGCCCTCCTGAACAGCGAAGCCGACAGCGGTACTGGTAAAGGTCTTCGTCGCAGAATACATAGCATGTTGATATTGTGGTGCGTACGGCTCCCACCAGTGTTCGGCGATTACCTTTCCATGACGAAGCATCATCAGGCCGTGTACTTCATAACCTTTTTCTTCAACCTGCTTAAAAAATTCTGCGATTGTTTCGGAAGGAACGCCTTGTTCCTCGGGAGTGCTTCTCGGTAATCCATCATTGTACCCAGAAGGAGATTGAACGGTAAGTAAAGTTGAACATCCACTTACAAATACATAAGTCAAAATCAAGGTAAAGAGCAATTCAAAATGCAAATATTTTACTTTCATAATACCTGCTCCCTTTATTCATTGATAATATTTCTACTACACGATATTAAAAAAGATGATTTGTTGAAGCATTATAAACTTAATTATTTATTCTTACAAATAGATTAGATTATCGAATATATAATGCTACCTCATAAAAGTTGTTTCTAAATAAACTAATCTAATTAATATATAATTTCAGAAATTTTCGGAAAAATTATGATTTTTCGCCAGCGATCCGACGGCACATCATTATAATAAGCATATAACACGATATTGGTGTTGTGCTAATGTTAAATTGGGGCTGAAAACTAAAAGTGAGGGACGAAAGAGGAGGGAAGAAGATATAAATTCGTGGCCCAGATACTTCATTGCATTCAGCATGACAATGAAAAGGAAAAATGGATTCCTGCTTTCGCAGGGCAGGAATGACAAAATGGGTAAATCTAAAATCTGTGTGAATCGGTGTTAATCTGCGTCTGATATAAAATAATCCGGCTTCGTCAAAGACTTTAAGACTTCGGCGGGACTAAATATCGAAAACAAAGCCAATTTGCCGGCCATAGGCCGGAAGTTCGAAATTCAAAATCCTAAATGCGAAACTTATGGATGATTAAAAATAAAAAACAAACCCAATGTTAATTTAGTAAAAATAGGCGTAAACTATTATTTGACAAGTGAATACTAGGATTTTTGGGGCATTACGAGCATTTTCGCAGCTTAAACAAAGCCAATTCACCAGCCTTCGGCTGGAAATCCTAAATCCGAAATTCGAAAAGGATAGATTATTGTATCAGGACTCCGATGATGCTGGTTGCATTGAAAATGGCATGGATGAAAATCGGGCGAAATAATGAGCCGCTCTTTTCGTATGAATAGCCCATACAAGCGCCGAGAACGAATAATGTTGGCCAGTGTGCGGGAATTGAATGCATCATTGCGAATAACATGGCGGTAAGAGCAATCGCTATCCATGCGGCATATTTCGTTCGCAGAGCTGAGCGAAAAGTCGTTTGCAGTAAACCTCGAAATAAAAGCTCTTCAAGAACGGGAGTTACTATTATGGCCGCGAGGGCGATTGCAATTTTTGCCCAAATAACGGTATTTTCGCTGATAGATACCAATTCTTCATGCTTTTGTATCTGATAATCCGACCCATTGATGATTTTGGCAAAAAACGCTGTAAGAATTAAAACAACTAACATAATAGGCCATACAGCCAACAGATTCACAAAAGCGGCAAGCAAATCCTTGTGTAGTGTTTTAATATTCAGGCCGAATCCTTTCAGGCCCCTGGCAAAAAATATGTATGAAAAAATGAGGATTATTAATATTGCTATTATTCCGGCTAAACTGTTGAATGCGTAATCTATGATTTCAATTTTCCATAGAGGGCCGGTGTAAAAAAATTTAGAAGTGAAAAAACCGACAAATGCAATGATTCCATAGGAGGCCATAAATAAAATGAACGGTAAAAACAGAGGCATATTATTTCGCCGATGCGGAGAATTCTCCAAAGCTCTGATGCCGAATGAGGTTCGCAACAGCCATATTCCAAATAAAATGATTCCCGTCAGAGAAATAACTATTTCTGTTATTGTGACAGGACCCAAAAACTCTTTTATATTTTCAAGAATATTCATAGATATATCATTTCATAATATTGAAAAATATGCCAGTTTGTATTACATTAGAAGTTTATTTTCAAGGGAAATAGATTATGGACAGATTTCGTATTGAAGGACCGGTTCGACTCAGCGGCAAAGTCAGCATCAACGGCTCCAAGAATGCCGCCCTTCCTATAATGGCCGCAACCATCCTGGCGCCGGGGAAATCGACTCTCCGTAAGGTGCCGCATCTGTTGGATGTTTCGGTATGCTGTGAGCTTCTCTAAACACTGGGATGTAAAATCAATCGCGGTACCAATGGCGAATTGGTTATAGACTCGGCAGTTATTGATAATCCGGTCGGAGAATACGATATTGTCCGCCGAATGAGAGCGAGTATTTGCATTCTCGGTCCTTTGCTCGCCCGCTGCGGCAGAGCAGAAGTTTCCATGCCGGGAGGTTGTGCGATTGGCGACAGACCGGTAAATCTTCATATTAAAGGTTTGCAGGCGCTCGGAGCCCTGATCCACCTCGAAAACGGCTATATTATAGCCGAGGCGCCGAACGGTTTGAAAGGCAAAGAAATTTTCATGGGCGGCCCTTTCGGTTCAACCGTACTTGGTACTGCAAATGTTCTCATGGCAGCGACACTGGCAAAAGGTCAGACTATTATAGAATCCGCAGCCTGCGAACCGGAAATAACCGACCTGGCAAACTGTCTTAATAAAATGGGTGCAAAAATAACCGGCATCGGCTCTCCCCGGTTAGCTATAGATGGAGTCAGGGAATTACGTCCTGTTGAGTACGATGTAATTCCTGACAGAATCGAAACGGGAACATTTATGGCAGCAGCAGCAATAACAAAAGGAGAATTGCACATTGAAAACTGCCGGCTTAAAGACATGATGGCTGTCGTTGATAAGCTAAGAAATATCGGCGTTATCGTTGAAGCTGAAAATAACGGGTGCGTAGTTTCTTTTCAGGGACATGTAAAGCCATCTGATATTACAACTCAACCATACCCGGGATTTCCTACCGACTTGCAGGCACAGTTTATGGCCCTGCTCGCTCTTGCCAAAGGAAACAGCGTCGTCATTGAAAAGATTTTTCCCGATAGATTTATGCACGTCGCGGAGTTGACCCGAATGGCTGCGGATTTACGCAAAGAGGGACATGTGGTTATTGTGGCGGGCGTGAAAAAATTCATAGCAGCCCAGGTAATGGCATCGGATCTTCGTGCATCTGCGGCATTGGTTCTGGCAGGTTTGGCGGCCGAAGGAACGACTATTATCAACAGAGTCTATCATATCGACCGCGGCTATGAAAAAATTGAGGAAAGGCTAAATCCCATCGGAGCGAAAATCACCAGAGAAAATGTATGAGTTTATTCAGTTTTAGCTATATCGACAAAGCCCTGAATTATTCCATCATTGTCGGACGCTGCCGCTCCCCTGCTTTTTTATAATGGGCCAGCGCGCTTTCGCTGTTATCAAAATCTTTGTTGGTAAACATAAGTATTGTTTGCCCTAGAAGAATTTCATCACCATCATTCAGGAGTGTTAGCTCAGTGATTTTTCTATTATTTATAAAAACACCATGCTTACTTTCCATATCTTCAGCATAGTGTTGATTCGTGTTTTCATCGTACCTTATTCGTAAATGTTTTCGAGATACCATATCATCAAGAATCTGCATTGGGAGCGCTTCGGCTCTTCCAATTACATTTGTACGTCTGCCAAGCAGCAGATATTGGCCTTTAGAATCACCTGATGTTATAATTATTGAAGCCATATAAACTCCTTTAGACAAATATTTTCGGACTTCTTTATATCTATGGAAAATATAATCAAATTGACGATATTTCAATATCTAACTATAGTATTATCGATTGGCATTAGAGTCAATTTTTTTTTGGTTTTGTCAATTTTTATCGGTTTACAAACGTCTTACATATAGTACAGTAAAATTGCTTAAAGATACAATAAGGGCGGTTAATGAAGAATAATGAAGGGAAAAATCATAAAGAGTCCCGTAATAGCGGCTCTGAACCAACCCGTTCTTTCGGTGATTCTGGAAGAGAACCAATTGGACAAATTGGTCCATACAGACTGCTTGGTATTCTTGGTGAAGGTGGTTTTTCCATTGTATATTTAGCTGAACAGGATAAACCCGTTAAAAGACGGGTAGCGCTCAAAGTTATTAAACCCGGAATGGACACAAAACAGGTTATTGCCCGTTTTGAAGCGGAACGTCAGGCTTTAGCCCTTCTGGATCATCCTAATATCGCTCCGGTCTATGATGCAGGCGCTACTGAAACAGGTATGCCGTATTTTGTAATGGAAAATGTAAAAGGCATTCCCATTACTGAACATTGTGACCGACAGAAACTCAATATCCGAAAGAGGCTTGGTTTGTTTCTGCAAGTCTGCGAAGCCGTTCAATACGCCCACCAGAAAGGAATCATACACCGAGACATTAAACCTTCGAATATTTTAGTTTCGATAGGCAGCGAAAAAGCTATACCGAAAATCATAGATTTCGGAGTAGCTAAAGCTATCACACAACAATTAACAGAACGAACACTTTATACCGAACAAGGTCAGTTTGTGGGAACGCCGGAATATATGAGTCCCGAGCAAGCGGAGATGGGAGCACAGGACATTGACACTCGTTCGGATGTATACTCTCTTGGTGTGTTGCTGTATGAGCTTTTAACGGGCGCCCTTCCTTTTGACACTCAGACATTTCGTAAAGGCGGGATTGATAATATCCGGCGAATTATTCGTGAGCAGGATCCGAAAAAACCGAGCACACGTTTAACCGGTCTCGGAGAAGAAGCTCAGGAAATTGCCCGAAGCCGCAATACCAGCATAATGCACCTGACTAAATGCCTGAGCAAGGAACTCGAATGGATTCCTTTGATGGCAATGCGTAAGGACCGTACACGCCGATATCGTTCAGCTTCGGAATTTGCTGATGATATCAGGAATTATCTTAACGGAATCCCGCTGATTGCAGGTCCGGAGTCAACTTTATATCGTTTAAAAAAACACATGCAACGGAACCAAACACTCGTGACCGGTATTGCAGCAGTGCTGTTTGTTCTCATTGCAGGTATTATAGTATCAACAGTTTTTGCAGCCAAGGCAACGAGGGCACGCTCCGAGGCAGAATCTGCCAGGAATGAAGCAGAGGCCGCCCAGGCTGAAGCTGAAAGGCAGGCGAATATCTCTGAAGCGGTCAGTGACTTTCTTCGTAACGACCTTCTTGCATCGGTAGCTCCATCTGTTACTCTGGATGGGGAAGTAAGTGTTAGTTCACTTCTTGATACGGCAACAGAAAAACTAATGGGTGGTAAATTCTCAGAAGAACCTCTTGTTGAAGCTTCGATTTGTCATACTTTAGGAAACACATATCGTAATATCAGAGATTTATACTGGGCTGAAACACTTCTTTCTCGTGCATGGGAACTGCGTCAGGAAAAACTCGGCGCTAAAAATCCTGACACACTGAGCACTATTGATAGTCTCGCCAGAGTATATTGGATGGGAGGTCAGTATAGTCTCGCAGAACAGTTTTTCATTGACGCAGTTGAAACAAGAAAGGATGTTCTTGGTCTGGAAGATCCAGATACTATATCCTCTATGAACGGCCTGGGCATATTGTATATTGCTGAGGGTAAATTCAATGATGCAGAAGAAGATTTGCTCCAGGTTTATGAAATTGCGGATAAAGTATTAGGAAGAGAAAGCCAGGATACATTGAATGCAATGAATAGCCTTGGTATAGTCTGGACCGCCTTGGGTAAATATGATGATGCTAATGATATCTTAAATAAGGCATATGACACTAGCATCTCATCGCTGGGAATTCAACACCCTGTTACTCTAAATTGTATGAATTCTCTGGCTTTATTATACAAAGAAATGGTATTGTATACAGAATCAGAGCGATTCTTTGTAAGTGCACGCGCAGGAAGAGAATATACTTTAGGAAAAAAACATCCTGATTCGCTTGAAACCATTCATGACATGGCTGCATTATATACGGCTATAGGTCAATATGAAGAAGCTGAGATTCTCTTTAAACAAGCAATTGAAGGAAGACGTGAAGTGCTTGGTGAGAAACACCCGGATACGCTTGATTCTATCAACGGTTTGATCGAGCTTTATGAGATTTGTGGGGAACCGGAAAAAGCCGAAGAATGGAAACAATTTCAATAAAAGAATTTAATATTCTAAAATATTTTTAATAAATTTATTTTTCATTTGACTTATTCTTAATATTTTTATAATAGTAGCTTCGTTCTTTGAAAAGAATATATACTAACTGAAGGTCCTGATTTTTTTCGGGATACTCAAATGGGAACGCGGTTAAAATCCGCGACGGTCGCGCCGCTGTAAGCATTCGCCCCGGTTCTTTTAGGGAATTCTCAAAACGTATACCACTGTTCAATAATAGTGAATGGGAAGGTGTTTTGAGATAGGATGCAAGTCAGAAAACCTGCCTGAAGTACTGTAATCATGAACATGTTCTCGCGATTGGAACACGGTTTATATTTATTGGAACAGTTTCGTACTGGTCTGAATATAATACAATACTATTAATCCGTAAAATTGAACCGCCGTCTTCGCTGTGAGGACGGCGGTTTTTTTATGTTCATATTATACACATGTTGAATGATTACAGGTAGAATCCCTATCAAAGGAGGTGAAGATTAATGACCTGAATTCATTCAATATAAAGACAAAGTGTAGAGTCTGTGAAATAAAATATTATAAATTTGGAAATATATAAAATACTGAGAGGTGATAATTATGAGATTTAAAGTTTTATTTTTGTTGAGTTGCTTGAGCTTATTACCTGGTATTGTTACTGCCGATTCAATAGAAGTCGGAGCAGGAGTTAATACTGCAACAGTTTATATCGAATGGTCTGATGGTTTTAATATTGAATTTCTTGTTTATTTCGGGGACGATATTAATGATACAACTAATGGTATAGGGCTTCTGGATATCATCGAAGCCAACAGTGATTTAATCACAGTGCGACAAGATGGATTCATAAACACTATTTCCTACCAGAATCACATTGATGTTACTCCAATAGATTGGACTGACCGGTGGAACTATTGGATAAACGATGCCGGCAGCAAAAATCCCTGGCAATTGTATGAGGTTGGTACCAGCACAAGAATTGTTTCCAATGGAGATACAGATGCGTGGATATACGGTTCCGATGGCAGCCTGCCGAATGTGGATGTTCTTGAGGTTGGTACAGGCGTTAACCAGGCTTCCATCTATATCGAGTGGTCGGATGGTTTTACTGCCGAGTTTCTTGTTAACTTTGGAACATCAGAAACTGAAACCACTACCGGCCTCGGTCTACTGGATATTATTGAGACAGATACGGGATTGTCAACTCTGCGCGAGGACTCGACATGGGGAGTACTTGTCAAAGGAATCACCTACCAGGGGCATATTGATATAACTCCTGATGACTGGACTGCTTGGTGGAACTATTGGACAAACGATGCGGGTAGTCGATATCCATGGAACACGTCTATGGTTGGAGCTTCAAGCCGCATTGTATACCATGGCGATGCTGACGGTTGGATATTTGGTAAAGACAAGACTCCTGACCCGATAAACGAGAATCCTTTCATGGCCGGGTATGGTCAATATGTCTATGATTCAAACGATTTTGCCACAACATGGCTTGCGTATGAACCTAAGGGTATGTTATACGACTGGATTACAGATTTGCCTTTCAATGATCCAAATACTGCTCTGGGAAGACCTACAGTTGATACCAGTGGAGATGGTTGGGAACTTCCTATTGATGCTAATGTACCTGTAGTTCCAATATATCCAGCAATTAGGGCACATGAACTGGTGCATTTGGGTGAAGGTGGTTTTATCACACTTAGTTTCAATCATCCTGTGCGTGACGATACAGAAAATCCCTATGGTATAGACTTTATTGTTTTCGGTAATTGTTTCCAATTGGCAAACGGCACCGCAAGTTGGTCGAATGGAGACCCGAGATCTTTCACAGTTAGTTCTACAGGTGGAATTGAACCGGGGATAGTTTCAGTAAGTCAGGATGGTGATACATGGTATAGTTTTACAAATGACCCGAATTTTATGAGTGATGATCCCAATTTCATCAAGCTTGCTGCTTATGTTCAGGATGGCCCATTCTGTGATGGATTCGCTTCAACTCTTGGGCGAGTATACGATCCCTGTTATGCGGATACATCTATTGGTAGCTGGAATCACTGGTGGGCAGAATCTACTAATCCAACACTGCCGCTTAATCCAAACCTTTCGTATGAATCATTTGACGGTATGTCAATTGCTCGTCTTGCCGAGACTTATGGCGACTCTGCTGGCGGGACAGGGTATGATTTAAACCGCCTTGACTTGCCGGTTGATCCAAATACAGGCATGAAGTGGTTTCAATACATTCGCATAGATGATTCACTGGGTAATGGCACAACGGAAATTGATGCCGTAGCAGATGTAACCTGTCCGGGCGATTATAGACATCCTGCTCCGGTTGGTGATTTAAACAATGACTATCGCGTTGATATTGATGACATCGCAATTATTGAAGGATTTCTTGGGTGTGAGATTATTGACCCGAATGATCCGGCCATATTTGCAGATCTCAATGGAGATGGAATTATTGACCAGGAAGATATAGATATTGTAATTGATAATTTGGGTATTTGTACCTGGGGTTATCCGATAGTTGACGAATAGAATATTTAATATAAAGTTGCGGCCTGACATTAAAATGTCGGGCCGTGACATTCTTTTTGTTTATGAATCAATACAAAAAACATTACGGCTTCAGTTTGATTGAAATATTAGTAGTCGTGTCAATTTTATCTTTATTGCTTGGTATCCTTCTGCCATCTCTGCACACAACAAGACAGCAGGCACAGCGAATTCTCTGCCTCAATAACTTGCGCCAAATGGTCATGGCCGCTCAAACGTATAGTTCCTTTTATGACGACCATTACCCTATAGCTTATTTTACCGAACGAGTAAATGGTATCCCTCACTATCTGGCCTGGGATTTCAATACGTGGAAGAATTGGAGTGAATCTGAACCAATCGAATATGTCGAACCAGGATTGCTATGGATGGGTAAAACTATTGATAAAATTCAACAATGCCCGGTTTTTCAGGGTTCTGATAATTGGTTCGATGATCCTTTTACAGGATACAACTATAATATAAGTTACATTGGACTCAATGAAACGGTCCGTCCTATGGATTCTGTTAAAGTAACAGAAGTTCGGTCTCCGCCGGAAACAGCTATTTTCGGAGATGGGGAGTATACCGAAGGTGCAAATAAATTCATGCGTGCGCCATTTCCTAATCCTCGTGACGAAAGCTTTAGTGACACAGGTCGATACGCAGGTGTACAGGGTTTCCGTCATTTGCATACAACCAATGTGGCTTTTTGCGATGGTCATGTTCATTCTCAGCATGAAATATATACTAATACAAATCAGACCAGCAGAGAAATTCTTGAACAGCACAATCAGACGAATGACAACAAAATAGGTTTTCTTTCAATAGATAATCGCCTGTATGACCTAAAATAATGATTTTACATAAAAAACGAGGCCTGCGTTTTTTCAACACAGGCCCCGAAATAAATCATAGTTAATGATATTACAGCATTAACCAAATCAAGCCATTCTACTGCTCTATCGTCATTACATAAAACATAAATCTCACATTGAATTCAGTTTTATATTTTGACATCAGTTTTTATAAATATACTTGATTTCACCATCTGATAAAGCCCTGTCATAGATACGGAAATCGTCCAATGCACCATTGAAAGCAGGATCGTCCCACTGTGATTTACCAAGATAGTTCTGGGTTGTTTCGCCCAAATCAGAAGGAACGACATTCAATTCATCTTTGTCGCTTGTCGCTACTAATACACCATCGAGGTAAAGGTACATAGTCATACTTGTTGCGTCAATAACTCCGGCTACATGACACCAGCAACCAGCAGGTAATAAGTACGGCGCATCTGCCTGCATTTCGCCATCAGTGTCATTAAGTTTAATGGCAAATCGTAAGGCCCCGGTGTTTGTATTCGGTGTCATGAACAGATTGGTAGAGGTGCCGCTGCCAAAATCGAAGATTCTCTGCCAGACATCACCGCCGGACCA
>Ga0272443_10007280_pt1 | contig 10624 bp, 9 predicted proteins | sample SSMAcet12_FD_193581 | JGI IMG/M metagenome (GOLD analysis project Ga0272443, IMG submission 193581) | Marine sediment archaeal communities from Little Sippewissett salt marsh, Falmouth, MA, United States - SSM-Acet-12 | ecosystem: Environmental > Aquatic > Marine > Wetlands > Sediment ... | reverse complement strand
GGAATCTTTTGCCGCGATTGAAGAGCCGGTCGAAGAGATAGTGAAAATACTCCAAACCGCCGCTGCGGCGGAAAAGGTTGCAGGGGAAAGAGATACGGCAGGAGAGGGTGCCGAAGAGATATCCGAAGCGGTACTCCTGGATCTGAGTGCAGCTGCCGAGAAGGTGGCGGCGGTAACCAGGGAGAAGCCGGTACAGCCTGTCCCTATCTCATCCGAGAACAGTGATGCGCTGAAACAGACCGGAGAGATGCGGATGATCGCGATTCCGGCAGCGATGAAGACTGCCGAAGCTCCGCAGACCGGGGCTGCACCGGAGACAGGCGGAACGGAAGGGGAGGCGGAGGAAGTAAGCCGCCCGCCCGCCCTGCAGCTCTACAAACTCAGTTTGAAGGTCGTCCCGGATGATGCTCTGATCCTCCTCAACGGCCGGCAGGTCGGCAGGGGCCTCTTTTCCGGGATCTTTCCGGAAGGCGAAGAGCTCACTGTCATGATCGAAAGAGAAGGGTACGGAACACAGCGGATCTCCTATACAATCTCTAAATCCACAGCGAAGCACTATACCTATCAGCTGAAGGAGCTCGACCGTCAATCCGAAGCAGCGCCGAAGCCGGATGCAGGCGTTCCTGCCGAGGGACCTGCCGTATCCGCGGAGACCGATATACCTGTTGACGTCGCCGGTGAAGAAGCTGCGGTACAGGAACCGGCGGAAGTACAGACAGTCGCCATGGCCGAACAGCCTGTCGAGAAGGAACTCATTGGCATCAGGATACAGGTGCGGCCCCGGGATGCATCCCTCACAGTGAACGGTGAACGGGCGGCCGGCGGTGAATTTACCGGCAGTTTCCCGGAAGGAAGCACGCTGCGGGTTGAAGGACGACGCAGAGGGTTTTCCACCGAGTCGATGCTTGTCAATGTTCGGGCCGGCGGCAGCCTGGTCTACACCCTGAATCTCGAAGCGCGGCCGATCGAGTCCATTCTTTCCGTCTCCGACCGGGAATTGATCGGATCGATTGCAGCGGGCGGACGCTTTTTTTACACATCCGACGCTGAGGGTACGGTATATGCGGCCACTCCCGGCGGACGTCTCGCATGGAAGGTTCCGACCGCGAATGCATCGGTGCAGAACTCATTCCCGGTGTACGCCGGCAACAGAGTATATTTTACCGGTCCCCGGGAACTGGTCGTTATCGATGCAGCTGACGGGACTGTTGTAACCAGGCGGAGCCTCGATTCACGCACCGCTCACCTGTTTGGAAGACACCTGGTAGCCTATGGCGGCCGTCGTTTGCTGCCGGCCAATAATGAAATCATAATCCTCGACGGTAACGGGAATGTTCAGCGGAGCATCGGACTGGAAGGGAGCGGCTCGAGAATGACTCCCGCCGTGTGGAAGAATCGGATCCTGACCGTTGACCAGAACGGAACTTTTCTCATAATCGATGGGGCCAGCGGGAAGGTGGAATCTTCGATTTCCACCAGCGGGATCCAGCCGATCGCACTGTCGATCACCATTCAGGATGATCTGGCTCTCTTTTCAGGAAGAAAAGGCGACGTGGTCTGCATCAACCTCGCTGAAGGCGCTATCGAGTGGGAGACGCGATTGTCGAGCAGCAGCGTCCAGGTCTATTCCGACATTGTCTGCAGCGCAACAGGCGCCTTCGTGTATGCCGAAGGTTCGGTGTATGCGCTTGACCTGCGCGACGGTTCTCCGCTCTTCGATCCGCTCAGACATATTACCGCTCCTCCTGCTGTGATCGGCAACACCCTCGTCTGCGGAAGCGGCGACAACCGGCTGCTGCTCATCGATCCATCGGGAGGCGACATCCTGAAAGCACTCGATATCAGAGGAACTGTATCGGCCCGTCCGGTCGAACTGAACGGTATGATCGCGGTCGGCACCTCGGAAGGCAAGCTCATCGTGATCAACCCGGAGGGGATACAGTAGGATCTGTTGAGTAATTGGATAGCTGAAGAGATTTCTCCTTCTCCTTGAAGAGGAATACTGAATCTATTGTCACCTGTACTGGAAGCCCGGCTTCGTACCTGTTTGATGGAGAATTCTGCGATATTATCTTGTGGCCGAAGATATCTATCTGATACAGCATTGAATCACCCATGAACGTTGCTGCTTCAATACGGCCGGGTACTTTACAGGTGCCGGGAAGCAGCGCATCATGGATCTCGTTCTTGGTTTCAATCCTGTCAGTGAGGTTCACATCATGATATCTGAAACCTATGACTATTCTGTCACCGGATTGGAATTCTCCGCAATCTGATTTCCAATGATTGAGATGCATTGTATGCTTCGTTCCGTCCACCGATAGAATGATACTGTTTTTTCTGTGTTCACGAATTCTGACTGGCAGGAAGTTTGTATTTCCGAGAAACTTGGCGACGAAATGATTCGAAGGCTTATCATAGATATCTCTCGGGGTTCCAATCTGCTGAATCTTCCCTTCTCTCATAACAACGATCTTGTCTGAGAGTGCCATCGCTTCCTCCTGATCGTGGGTCACATACACAATTGTTATTCCAATATGCCGCTGAAGCTGCTTCAGCTCGAAGCGCATACTTTCCCGCAGTTGTGCATCCAGGTTTGATAGGGGTTCATCGAGGAGAAGTACCTGAGGCTGCATTATTACCGCTCTGCCGAGTGCCACACGCTGCTGTTGTCCCCCTGACAACTGAGCGGGAGTTTTGTACTCCTGACCTGTAAGTTGGAGCAGATCCAATGTTTCAAATACCTGTCGCTTTATCTCTCTCTTTGTAACCCCTCGTAGACGCAGGGGATATGCAATATTGTCGAACACATTCATGTGGGGCCAAACCGCGTATGATTGGAAAACCATCCCCACATTTCTCTTTTCCGGGGGCAGGAGGATCCCCCGATCTGCGGATGCAACGATGGTTTTACCGATTTTAATTTCGCCTCTATCAATCGGGAAAAATCCAGCAATTGATCTGAGCACTGTTGTTTTTCCGCATCCCGATGGGCCAAGAAGGGTAACAAATGTGCCGTCTTCGATATTCAAGGTACAATCATCCACGGCGACGAACGATCCATATTTTTTCATACACTGCTCAAGAGTGATATGTGCCACTTTGAGACTCCTTTTTCAGTGAATTGATCAAGTTCCCCGCAGGTATCTGTTCCTGGATCCGGATCGGGTGAACAGTTGAAGAATGAATACAACGAAAATAATAATCATGGCGAGGGCTCCGGCGACGGTCACCAATCCTTCCTGTATGAGATTATATGCGGTTACTCCAATTGTCTCGTTCCGCGGGGAATAAAGAAGGATAGAAAGGGTCAACTCAGTCAGGCACGGCATGAAGGCTAACAACCAGCCGGCGCTGATACCTCCTTTCAGGAGCGGAACCGAGATGTCCCGCAGCATATGGTACTTTTTAGCACCGGAAACTCTGGCTACCTCCTCCAGTGCAGGGTCGAGCTGTTTCCATGCGGCTCCAATGGTACGGATTGGAAATACTGCGAACCGGAGAATATATGCAATGAAAAGTATCCATATGGTGTTGTATATACTTACCCCAAATATCGGCTGGATAAATGCGGCAATCATCATGACGGCAATTACGGTGCCGGGTATGGCGTATGGTGTGCTCAGGAAGGTCCCGATGCTGCCTGCTCCTGGCATTTCAAGATGTCTCTGTGCAAAATGCAGGACAACCGCGATCAGCACAAGGACTGTCGGGGCGGACAAAGCAAGGAGGAAACTATTTCGGAATGCGCGAACTATGATGGGCATGCCTGTCAGAACGCGGACATAATGAGCTGCAGTTATATTCTCCGGCGAAATGGAAAGTCCGAGGGCCTTCATTATCGACGTAACAAAAATGGCCGAAATAGGGGCGGCAACCACGAGAAGGGTGAATACAGCCACAATGATCGTCACCGGAAATCTCAGGATACCAAGAGAACTTGCTTCTGCAGCCTGATGTTTTCCGGTGACAACGGCGTATTTCTCTTTTCGGATCAGAAAATTCTGCATGATAAGTCCCAGTACCGCAACTGTAACCAGTACCAGAGACATAGCAGCCGCAATATTGATACCGTTCGGATCCCTGAAGCTTCCAACATAGCCGTAGATCCTTGTGGTCAGGACGATGAAACGTCCCGGTGTCCCCAGGATCATTGGTATTCCGAACATTGAAATCGTCGTTACAAATATTATAAGCGCGGTTGCCGTAACAGCCGGCAATATCACCGGCAGGGCAATATCGCGCAAGGCCTGCCATCTGGTCGCGCCGGAACAACGTGCTGCCTCCTCGAAAGAAGCGTCGACATTCCGTATCGAGCGGGAGATAATAATGTAGGCATAGGGATAGGTGTATATCACTGAAACCAGCAGAACTCCCCAAAACCCGTAGATGTTGAAGGGCGGATTATCCAAACCGAATAGAGAGCAGAGAAGTGTGTTAAGATATCCACCTCGTCCCAGAAGACGTATCCATGCGAAGGCTGTAATGAAGGGGGGGATGAAGAACGGTAGGACCAGAAGCACTTCGAATATTCTTTTCATGCCGAGATCAGTTCGAACAATCAGCCATGAAAGGAGAAAGCCAATAGCGGAAGCCAAAGCGGAAGTACTCAAACCGAGGACAATAGTATTCTTGAGCGCCTTCAAATTAGAAGCTTCGGTAAAAACAATACCAATGTTGGTAAAAACACGTTCTCCATTATGCTGCAGCGCAAGAAAAAACAGCCGGGAAAGGGGGTAGATAAAAAGTGTGCCGAGAATGAGCAGGAAGATCGGCAGAAGTATGTATGTATCAATATTAATGGCTTTCTTCATATATCTCTCCAAAAAACATGAACAGCCGCCGTGTGTACACACGGCGGCTGCAGCCGAAAGATATGTATTCCTTACTGGATTCCGAAAATTTCACCATAGGTGTCGAGCAGCTCCTGTCTGGAGTTCCGCAGATACTGCCAGTCTGTCTTCAGGATAGCAATGTCCGCCGGGGATGGTACTCCCTCAGGAAGAGCCACTGACGAGCTTACCGGCATGTATCCGTTCGCCTGCAGCTGCAGCTGTCCGGGAACGGACATCAGGTAATTCACAAAAGCCTCGGCAAGTTCTTTGTTGCTGCTGGAAGACATGACACTGATTGGAGTCGGTACATAGAGTGCTCCCTCTTCCTGGTACACATAGTCTACCGGAGCACCCTGTTCCTTCTGTGAACGTGCCATGAAATCTATGGTCAGACCAATGGCAAATTCACCTGAGGCTATTCCCCGTGCAACACCGCCGTTCCCGCCGCCGACAACTGCTTCATTGGCGGCCAATTTTTTATAGTAATCCCAGCCAAGACGTTCATCAGCAGCGATCGTAGCAACCTGTGTGAGAGCGGCTCCGGAGTAGAATGGGCTTGCTGATCCAACGCGGCCTTTGAATTCGGGATCGAGTAGTGTTTCCCAGCCCCTCACCTCTTTTTTTACAAGATTGGTGTTGTACATGACGATCTGATAAATGAGCCGGACCTCATATGCTTTTCCGTCAAAATAGACAAACTTGTCGGGAACATTAGCTACCTCTGAAGGATATATCGTTTCAAGATAGCCCTTCGCGGCAAAGTCTTCGAAAAGGGCCATATCGGCGAACCACACAACGTCAGCTGGTGTTTGGCCGGCTGAGAGTTCGGACTGCAGCTTGGCAGTCAACTCGGTAGTACCGGTACGAAAAATCTCTACAGTGGTCTCCGGGTAAAGCTTCATGAATTGATTAGCGTATTCCTGTACATCCGTCAGAGTCTCGGATGTATACAGGGTGATCGAACCTGATAAAGCGTCATCTTCAGCTGGTTGATCGACCTTCTCTGTCTCCTTCTGTCCGGATCCGAATGAAATGCCCGCTACCATGACGAGCAACACAATCAGACTAATTAATCTTTTCATCAATTTCTCCTTTCCAAATGCAGATTGGTAATTCAAAGTATTATTTTAGGAAGTTGATTAGGAATTGATGTGATACTCTGTAAAAAAGTATTAAAAAGTAATACTTTCCCTCTTGACCTGTGCATATGCGTGTAAATATAATTGAAAAAAGAATAAGGATTCTTTTATGCAGGTACTGAAAGATGAGGTAAAGGCGGAAATCGACCGGGCGGCCGTACAGGTTTTTCTCGAGAAGGGATATCGGAGGGCATCGATGAAGGATATTGCCCTCATTGCGCATACGAGTGTCAGCAACATCTACAACTATTATCCCAACAAGATGGAGCTCTTCACGTCACTGGTTGAGCCGGTGCTCGGAAGAATCCGCCATCTCCTGAAATCTCTCATGGAAGAAGAGGAGGGCAGAAGTTTTACGGAGGAGGCTTTCAGGAGCGAGTTCGAACGGACCCTCGTGGGGCTTATCTCAGAATTTCTGGCAATCGGGCACCGGGAATTATTGCTGCTCTTCGACCGAAGTGAAGGAACACCCCACGAATCGAGCCGGGAGTCGATTATTCAGTTCATGGAGCGTCATTTTTCCGACTCGCTTCCCCCGAACAGACAGACCCGCGAGTACCGCCTTCTCATGCACATTCTCGCTTCGAACCTGATGGAGGGACTCCTTGAGATTGTAAGACACACGGATGAGGGACAAGCGAGGGACGAGGTCCTGCACGGAATCATCCAGTATCACATCAACGGTATATACCCCTTCTTCGAGGAGGTGTAATTTTTTTTCATGCAAAAGAGAATAAATGTTCTTTAATAAAAAAGCAGAAGGAGTCTAAAATGAATGTCGTTGCGATCATCGGAACGAAGCACAGGCAGGGGACCGTCAGCCGGCTCTCCGGAGAGGTCCTGAGAGGAGCTGCAGAGAAGGGACACAGCACGGAAATCATCAATCTGTACGACTATCGCATTGAATACTGTACCGGCTGCTGGGGGTGTGCAGGGACCGGCCGCTGTGTGCTGAAGGATGATTTCGAAGAGGTCTTCGGGAAGGTGAGCAGGGCCGATGTGCTGATTATAGGTTCTCCCTGTTACTGGGGGGGCGTCACGGGAATCATGAAAAATTTCTTCGACCGCCATACCGGACCGGCTATGCACAAGCCGCGTGGGGCTGCCCGTTTTCGGGAGCTGTCCTTCGCTGCTAAGATGAAGACCGTCCTGCGGGAGGTGAGGAATTTCGGCGCCCATCCGAATCTGCGGGGCAAGAGATTTGTATTCGTGACAGCCATGACGGCCTTTTTCCCATTCTCCTATATCTGGGGCGATCTTCCAGCCACACTGAAGGCAATGAATATATACTGTAAGAAGCTGAACGGACGCTGTGCGGGCAGGATCGTCTTCACCGATACGCTGTTCCGCTTCAACCCCCGCAAGGAAGATCGTCTGTTGCGGAAGGCCTATGCCGTCGGTAGCCAACTTTGACGACCGGGGATACAATTGAAGGGTAGATTATGCGTATAACTGTATTCGGAGCGGAGTCTCTCGGAGTCCGCGGGCTCTCCTGTTCCGTGGAACTGCAGGGGCGGAAGATTTTCATCGATCCGGGTATAGCCCTCGGCTGGTCGCGGCACGGCCTGCACCCCCATCCCTTGCAGGTTGCGGTCGGCGCCCGGATCAGGGAGCGGATCGCGGCCGAACTCGAGAAGTGTACCGATGTTGTTTTCAGCCACTTCCACGGGGACCACTGTCCGCTGCAGGAGCCGAATCCGTATCAGCTGGGAATCGAAGGGGTGAGGGAGAGTCTGGCTGCCTGCCGGATCTGGGCCAAGGATACGGGCAGCTCTTCCCCCACGCAGCAGCGCCGCCGGTCCGCTCTGGTTCAAAGCCTGGGGATGGATTTCGGCCATTCGGAAGGGAAAAAATCTGGTGCCCTGGAATTCTCCCTTCCGGTACCGCACGGCCGGCAGCAGGGCAGTCACAGCAATACCGTCATGATGAGCCGGATCGAGGATGAAGAGACGGTCTTCGTCCATGCCTCCGACATTCAGCTCCTCCACAGGCCGACAGTGGACTGCATCATTGAATGGAAGCCGGATATCGTTCTCCTCTCCGGGCCGCCCCTGTATCATTACTCCTCCGCGGCGTTCGAGCCGCAGCGGACGGTTGCATGGGAAAACGCCGTCCGGCTCTCGGAGCATGTCGGCACTCTGATAATCGATCATCATCTCCTGCGCTCTATGGAAGGTGCAGCCTGGCTGAAGAAGCTTGACCGTGCTTCACCGAACATAGTTCAATCCGCGGCGGAGTACATGCGGCAGCAGCCTCTTTACCTCGAAGCATGGCGCGGTTGGCTCTACGAGCAGCTTCCGGTTCCCGACGGCTGGCACGAAGATTACCGTATGGGACGGGTGGATACAGCCGACTACGAAACCCGGGGCAGAGAAATCCTGGAGGGGAAGAAATGAACTGCTCATTCCAGGGTAGACCCTGCATGGTCTACCCCGCTAATGCTGCTGTACAGCCGCCGCTTTTTTTTTACAGAATCAAAATGGAATTACATTTCATTTTGTAAAACAAAGGCCTTGCATCTTTCACCAAAAAGCATAACTATAATGCCAGCTATCCAAAAACATGACCGCGGAGGTTCGCATGAAAATACTGCTAATAAATCCGAACAGCGATGAGGAAATGACGCAGGCTATTCAAAAAGGCGCTGATGTCTATACCAGAGGGGAATTCGAAGCTGTCTGCGTATCGACTCCCGGCGGGCCGAAATACATCGAGACGTATGAAGATATGGCCCTCGCTGCTCCGGGTATGATGCGGCTGGTGAGAGATAATGAAGATGAATACGACGCCTTCATCATCGCCTGTCACTGCGACCCCAATATCGAACTGATGAAGGAGATCACCAGGAAGCCTGTGGTCGGTATAGGGGAGTCTTCGATGAAGCTGGCCTCGATGCTCGGGCACCGGTTCTCGGTCGTCTCCGTCGGTACCCATTCCATCCCGAACAAGGAAGCCGTCATCCGCAAATACCACCTCGAGGGGGCTCTGGCGTCCGTCCGTGCGAGCGACGATGTGGGCAGCGGTTACAATGAAGAGGACCTGCTCATGGAGATCGCACGGAAGGCGATCGATGAGGACATGGCGGAAGTTATCGTTCTCGGCTGCGCCGGAATGGCCGGTCTGGACAGGAGCATGCAGGCCAAACTGGGGGTTCCGGTAATCGACGGTGTCGTGAGCGCCCTTATCATTGCCTCAGGCCTGGTGCGGCACGGCTTGTCAACCAGCAAAATCAGACGCTACAGTCCCGACTATTGAGTCCTGCAGCCGTCTTGCCCTAAAACCGGAATACTCCTTCGTTCAACGGCTCCATTTTTTTCACACACAGAGGCCCTTCGCAGATTTTCCAGAAAAAGCTTGACCCCTGCAGGTGCAGAATCTAGAATGTATATAAAATGTATATGTTTTAATGGGGGCAGTATGGTGGATAGACAGAATCAGGGAAAAACAGCACCGAACCGAAGAAGCCGGGAAAGGGTAAAGGCGGAGAAGCTTCCTCCCGGAATGCGGGAATTCCGTCTGGAATTTGGACCGAAGGATGTGTACAAGGGTACAACTATCGATGCGAGTCTTACCGGTATTTCCTTCCTGGTGGAGGTGCCGAGCAATAGAATTCACGAACACATAGTCAAACTTATCTCGGCTGACAAGAAAATCACGATGACCCAGGAACTCTTCTACATCAAAGCTCTGGATGAGACCCACTCCCGTATAAGTCTGCTCTTTGAAAAGGGAAGCACCCCGCAGCTGTACCGTAACGAGGTGGGGAACGCACTCAGGAGATAGGATGACAGGGCCGCTGCCGAAGCTGCGGAACAGCAGGTAATTACCGATTATTTCTTTTTACCAAAATACTTTATAACCTCAGCCTTCTCGATCGTGATCAGGCCTCCGCATAGAGCCGTCTCAAACATGCCGTCTAACACAGGGAGGAACTCCTCTATTTTGGCAGTCTCATCCACTATCTCTATGACGAGGGGCAGGTCTTCCGACAGGCGAAGAATTTTCGCCGTGTGGATCCGGCTCGATCTGCCGAAGCCAAGGATGCCCTTGAAGACAGTCGCTCCGGCAAGACCGCTTCTTTTTGCCTCCTGGACGATTTTTTCATACACGGGAACGGCCCCGATTTTATCCGATTCACCGAGGAATATTCTCAGAAGACTGGCATCGTGTTTGATTTCCATAGTTACGCTCCGCTCAGGATTTTGGCCGCATAGTAAGCGAGGAGAACCGCGGCGAGGGTGAGAAAAATATTCAGTCCGATATTCATGATCGCTAACAGATACTCGGAGTCACGCAGAAGGTTCATCGTTTCAAAAGAAAAGGTGGAGAAAGTGGTGAAGCCTCCGCAGAAGCCCACCGTGAGTATGAGTTTGGCAGGGGGAGGCAGCAATTCGAGGGTATCGAAGTAGAAGATGAGAAAACCGAGGGTAAAACTGCCCAGAACGTTGACGGTCAACGTTCCCACGGGAAGTCCGAAGGGCAGAAGCCTCTGAACCACTCCCGAAATCCAGTACCGCAATGTGCCGCCGAAAGCGGCCCCTACGGCTACCAGCAAATAACTGCGCATAGATTCTCCGTCCAGACTGTAGATTCGGGGTTCACCCCGGAAGTGACAGTCTAACGGATTTGCGGTACGGAATAAAGGGGCCC
>Ga0272443_10007278_pt1 | contig 10630 bp, 8 predicted proteins | sample SSMAcet12_FD_193581 | JGI IMG/M metagenome (GOLD analysis project Ga0272443, IMG submission 193581) | Marine sediment archaeal communities from Little Sippewissett salt marsh, Falmouth, MA, United States - SSM-Acet-12 | ecosystem: Environmental > Aquatic > Marine > Wetlands > Sediment ... | reverse complement strand
GGATGATCCCGATATGACCGTCCTGGTCGGCTGGACCGCCAGTGACAAAATCCACAAAGGCAAGAACGTGACCAACACCCTGGGTGTGATGGCCAAAGGTGATACCCTGACCTTCTATATCAACGGCAGCGAAGTACGCGAGGTCAAAGACGCCACCTTCAAAGAAGGGATCTTCGGCGTCTTCGTCGGCGGCGACAGCGGTGAAGATTTCACCATGTGGCTCGACCAGATTCGCTATTGGGATGTTGAGTAATCGATAATCAGAATTAAACATAAAAGACCGGAGGTTTGACCTCCGGTCTTGTTTTTTTATCCGACTTAAATCTAGATCAGACCCAGTTCCTTGCCAACCTTCTTAAAGGTTGCCAGAACCTGATCCAACTGTTCATCGGTATGGGTTGCCATGTAACTGGTACGCAGCAGCTGCCGGCCTTTTGAAACAGCCGGGGAGATGACCGGGTTCACAAAAACACCATTCTCAAACAACAGTTTCCAGGTCATAAAGGTCAGACCATCATCGCCGATGATGATCGGGATAACCGGCGTGACCGAATCGCCCGTATCGAACCCGAGCTTCTTATATTCCTCACGCATATAGGCACCAATCTGATTGACCCGCTCAATCCGCTCCGGTTCCTCTTTCATGACTTCCAGAGATGCCAGGGCTGCCGCAGCGTTGGCTGCCGGGATACTTGCGCTGAAGATCAAGCTGCGAGCCTTGTGCTTGATGTAATCCACCACATCCGAATCACCGGCGATGAACCCGCCCAGAGAAGCAAAAGACTTGCTGAAAGTGGACATGATCAAATCCACATCCTCCGTCACGCCGAAATGGGCCGCTGTGCCGTGACCACCGCCCAGAACGCCCATCGAATGGGCATCGTCCACCATCAAACGGACGCCGTATTTCTTGCAGAGCGGGATAATCTCCGGCAGGGGTGCAATATCGCCCTCCATGCTGAAAAGCCCATCCACCACCAAGAGCTTGCCCCGGTCCTCCGGCAGGCTCGCCATGACTCGTTCCAAGTGCTCGACATCATTATGGCGGAAGCGCTCAATCTTACCGCTGCTCAGCCAGGCACCATCCACGATGCTGGCGTGATCTTCCTTGTCGAGGATTACATAATCACCCCGGCCGACAACGGCGCTGATCGTGCCCAGGTTGACCTGCATGCCGGTGGAAAAGACCAGTGCCGCGTCCTTCCCCACCCATTCAGCCAGCTTGGCTTCGAGGTTCTCATGCAGGGACATATTTCCGTTGAGGAAACGGGAGCCGGTACAGCTGGTCCCATATCGCTCAATAGCATCAATCGCCGCCTGGCGAACCTTGGGGTGAGTGGTGAGGCCCAGGTAGTTATTGGAGCCGCACATGATCACCCGCTGGTCATTAAAAATGACCTCGGTTCCCTCATTCTCATCCAGCGGAATAAAATAAGGGTAGATCCCGGTTGCCTTGGCATCCTTCACTGTGGAGAAGGAAAAACATTTTTCAAAAATATCCATAATTTCTTCCTTAATTCGATTTTGAATAACCAGGCTCATTATACATGAGGTTGGTTATTCTCTGATAATGATGAAGATACCAATAATGTCTATACTATTAACCACATTTATAATAGTCAGTTGCGCAGGAGTCCTGAAATTCATATAATTAAAGTCAAAAATGAAGTCAATCTTCTAGGAGAACCTCAATGAAAAAGCTGCACATCTTCAGTGTTTTTATGATTACCCTATTCATCCTAAGCGCGTGCAATTTCCCCGGCCAAAGCAATGAACCGGCCGTGGATATCGTCGCCACCCAGGTGGCGCGAATGCTCACAGAAGGGGTCACGGAAGAAGAAGCCACGCCGACAGTGACCAGCACACCGGAAACCCCGGCTGAAAACACACCGACCGCGACTGTGACACCCACCGAAACCCAAAGCCCGGACGATCCGGCGGCCTCGCTTGGGTCACCCGCCTGGACTCAGGACTTCAGCGGTTCCAGCAGTGCCTGGGATGGCGGCACCAATACCAATGCCAGCTTTGAGACAAAAGACGGCGCACTGACTATCACGGCTCTGCAAGGTGCAGGCTGGCATTCCTGGTATGTCTCCAGTCCAAAGCTGAAAAATGCCTACCTTGAATCAACCATTCAGATGTCCAACTGTTCCGGTGCGGATCATTTTGGTCTGGCGTTTCGGGGTACCTCCGATTGGCAGCAGTTCTATTTCATGGGCCTCACCTGTGACGGTCAATGGGGGTTCTACAGGATGGCGCCCGGTGTCAACATCATTCCAATCAAAGCCTACCAGACCGCTGATCAACTGAGCGACGGCACCAATAATCCTCATCGTATCGGGGTGTTAATGGACGGATCAAATTTCACCTTCTATATCAATGGCGAGGAAGTCGGCACAGCCAGCGATTCCACTTTTCCCAATGAAGGCTATACCGGTTTCATGATCGCGTTCGTCAATAATCCGGGTTTCACGGTGAAGGTGAATGAGCTGAAATATTGGAACCTCCCCTAAGAAATTTAAATATCCGTTATAATTTCAAACAATAAAAGACCTCTCCTGAGGTCTTTTATTTCGAACCTCACCGGATAGGTGGCACTGAAGAGGAGCAGGCCAGACATCCCATGAAAATTATTCAAATTGCCCAAAATGATCACAAGCACCGTCAGGCCTTCATCCAATTCCCCTTTGATCTCTACCGTGACACCCCCAGTGGGTCCCGCCCCTTCGGATGGGCATACGTAAGCTGTTCCGCCCGGATTACGCCTTTTATCAATATGGTTAGGCAGCCTTTCTCCTGGCATTGGACGATTCCGGTCAGGTTTTTGGCCGCCTGACTGTTGCGAACAATCATCGTTATAACGACTTCCACAAATCAAAGACAGCTTTCTTTTATTACTTCGAAACCGTCAATGACCAGACCGTCGCCGATGCCCTTTTTGAACGCGGTTTCGATTGGACCAGGCAGCAGGGACTGAATCACGTCCTCGGCCCCAAGGGATTGACTGTCCTGGATGGCTTCGGCCTGCTGATCAAGGGCTTTGACCACCAGGCCGCCTTTGGTCAGGCTTATAACATGGACTATTACCCCGCGCTGATCGAAGCCCTGGGCTTCACGAAGGTCAAGGATATCTTCACCGGCCGTTTGGATCGTGACCTGAAATGGCCCGAGAAGTTCACCCGGGCTGCAAACCTGGTTGAGGAGAAAATCGGCTTCACTGCGCCCGAACTGCACACCAAAAAGGAAGTCCGACAGGTGATCAAAGACTTCCAAATGCTCTATAACGAATCCCTGGCCGGACCGGCGGGAAATGCGCCCCTCACGGACGAGGACATGGCTAATATGGTCTCCCAATTGCTCTGGATTGCCGATCCCCGCCTGGTGAAGATTATTTATAAAAATGACCAGCCCATTGGATGGATTCTGGCCTATCCGGACGTAGGCCGGGCGTTGCAAAAATGCCAGGGCAGGATATTGCCCCTTGGCTGGCTGCAAATCCTTCTGGAAAGCAAACGCTCAAAATGGATCGACTTCAACGGGATTGGCATCATCGAAAAATACCAGCGCCTGGGCGGCACGGCTATCCTCTACAGCGAAGTCTATAAGAGCGTGATGAAAGACAACCGCTATGAACATGGGGAAATGCTGCAAATGCGGGAGGAAAACATCAATATACTGCTGGAGGCTTCCAACCTGGAAATTGATTTCTATAAAACCCACCGGCAATACGAACGGAATTTGTGAAGTAATCAGGTATCAGGTATCAGGTATCAGGTATCAGGTATCAGGTATCAGGTATCAGGTAAATTGTAAACAATATTACGAAGGATCAACGCCCGATCCCATTGCTTCACTTTTTATTTTTACCTAGTTACCTGCTTCCTAATAACGAAATACCTACTACCTAATTCCCCGATACCTGATCCCCTTCCCATCAATTTCTTGATTTCCCATCAATTTCATATTATCATACTGGTATGACCACTTACCAGTCAGACTCACCTAATGGACAAAACTGGAAGCCCATCAAAAAACCTGCTGAACTCGTTGAATCCCGGCTGATTGAAGCCATCCTGGATGGCACCTTCCCCGCCAATAGTCACCTGCCGGCGGAGCGGGAACTGGCCGAAGCGCTGGGTGTCACCCGCCCCACTTTGCGGGAAGCCCTTCAGCGCCTGACCAGAGATGGTTGGGTGGATATCCATCACGGCAAGCCGACCCGGGTCCGCGACTATCTCACCGAAGGCAATCTCGGCGTCCTCAACGCCCTGGCGGAACACCCCAACTTTTCACCGGACAATTTCATCCCCAATCTGCTCAACATTCGGCTGGCCATGGCCCCCATGTATGCTGAACTCGCTGTAGATAACGCATCCAGGGAGCTGCTGGCTTTCCTGGAACGTCGTGTTGATTTGGATGAATCGCCCCGGGCTTTCGCCGACTTTGATTGGTCGCTCCACCACACCCTCACGATCCTCAGCGGCAATCCCATCTTCGTCCTAATCCTCAATGGCTTCAAGGATCTCTACCTGAACCTTGCACCAGTATATTTCAAAACCCCGGATGCCCGGCATACCTCACGGTTCTACTATGATGAACTTGCCAAGGCAGCCAAAGCCCGCGACACCTTCAGGGCAAAATCACTAACCGAATCAATCATGCGCGACAGCCTCTCCTATTGGCGACAGGCCCATGCTGACTAATCTCACTTATCCTCGGAGGAAATCATGAAACGAATTCAGGGTTGGGGAAATCTCGAAACCGATTACCCCGTACCGGAACCCGCAAGACAATACTTATCCAATGTTGTAGGGCAGCCCCTTGAACTGCAGAACGCCCCTATTGACTCATTAATCCAAAAAGTCCCCCTTTCCCAATTGCCAGACCATCCCCTGATCTCAACAGACTCGGAAGACCGCCTGCGGCATTCCCGCGGTCAATCCCTCAATGATTGGGTGGATATGTGCGATGGCCTGGTGGATACCTTCCCGGATGGGGTTGCCTATCCCACCTCGGACGCTGACGTACAGAGCTTAATTGCCTATGCGAAGCAGCATAAGGTCAATCTGGTTCCCTATGGCGGCGGCTCCAGCGTCGTGGGCCATCTCACACCTCCCGGCGAGGGACTGCCCACTCTCAGCGTGGATCTGGAAAAGATGAACCAACTGCTGGACCTCAATGAGGTCAACCACGAAGCCACCTTCATGGCCGGTGTCAGTGGACCGGAACTGGAAAAACAACTCAGTGCTTACGGCTATATCCTGGGTCATTTCCCCCAATCCTGGGAATATTCCACTCTCGGCGGCTGGGTGGTCACCCGGTCCGTCGGGCAGCAATCCTATCACTACGGCCGGATCGAGCCCCTGTTCGTCACCGGGCACATGGAAACTCCCAGCGGTCCCCTCGACTTTCCGCATGTTCCCAAGAGTGCGGCCGGCCCCGATCTGCGCCATATCGCCATGGGTTCCGAAGCCCGCATGGGAATCCTGACCCAGGCCACAGTGCGCGTCCGCCGATTGCCCGAGGAGGAACATTTTTATTCCGCCTTTTTTCCGAATTTCGAGACCGGCGTCCAGGCCGTCCGTGAAATTGCCCAGGCCGAACTGCCCCTTTCGATGCTGCGGCTCAGCGATCCCCAGGAAACGGAGACCACCTTCCAGCTTTCCGGTGAGGAAAAACTGGTCAATCTCGCCAAGAAAGGCCTGAACCTGGTGGGCCAGGGCGACCAGCGCTGTATGCTGATCTATGGCCTGACGGGCACCAAAGCGGAAAATCACCTTGCAGATCGGATGCTGGCCCAGACCGTCCGGGCCCATCAGGGCCTGATGGTCAAATTCTATTTAGGCCAGGAATGGATCAAGAAACGCTTCCTGACCCCTTACCTGCGCAACACCCTCTGGGACCTGGGCTATGCCCTCGACACCCTCGAGACCGCCCTGCCCTGGGATCGAATGGAAAAAGGCCGCGAGGAAGTCCTCACTGCCATCCGGACGGGCTTGGAAGATCAAAACGAAATTGTCCTGGTGTTCAGCCATGTCTCGCATGTCTATACCAATGGCGGTTCGATGTACGTCACCTATCTATACCGTCGGGCAAAAGACCCCGAAGAGACCCTGGCCCGTTGGCGTACCTTGAAAACCGCGGCCAGCAAGGCCATTGTGGCCAACGGCGGCACGATCTCCCACCAGCATGGCGTCGGTCTGGACCACAAGCCCTACCTGCCGGAGGAAAAAGGTCCGTTGGGCATTCACCTTATCCGGGAAATCATCAAAGACGTTGACCCGGATCAGCTAATGAATCGCGGCAAACTGGTCGATCCAGAATAATACTGAGAGGAGAGACTATGCTCAATCATGCATGGCGTGAAAGCACCTGGTCTGCTCTGGACCAGCTTTGGGACGTAATTGTCATCGGCGGCGGGATCACCGGCGCGGGTATTTTCAACATGGCTGCCCAAAAAGGGCTGAAAGTTGCTCTGATCGAAGCCCATGATTTTGCCTTTGGGACTTCCAGCCGCTCTTCCAAACTAATCCATGGGGGAATCCGTTATCTGAAGAACAGGCAATTCGATGTGGTCAGGGAATCCGTCCGTGAACGTGAGCGCCTGATCCGCGAATCCGATGGACTGGTAGACCCCCTGGCCTTCATTTTCCCGGCCTATGAAAAGAACCTGCAGGAAGCCCAGCTCATGCGTCTGGGTGTGATCGCCTATGACCTGATAGCGCCCAAATGGCAGCACGATTTTCTCAAACAGGAAGAGGTCATCAAATCACTGCCCGCCATCAACCAGAAGATGCTGACCGGCGGAGTGAAATACTATGACTCCCGCCTGGATGACAGCCAACTGGTCATGCGGGTAATCTCGGACGGCATTCGCTTTGGCGGCCTGGCAATCAACTATGCCAAGGTCACCGGTCTCTGCAAGGCCAGAAATGGCCGGGTGGAAGGCGTAGCCGTGGCGGACGAGACCGGCACGCTCACCCCAGCCACCCGCGAACTGCGCGGCAATGTGATTATCAACGCCACGGGACCCTGGTCGGATGAAATCCGGCAATTCGTCAGCGGTGAGCCCAAACTCCGCCGCCTGCGCGGCAGCCACCTGATCTTCTCCCGGGACAAACTCCCCATCCATTCCGCCGCCACCATGCTGCACCCACGGGACCACCGCGCCCTGTTTGCCATTCCTTGGGAAGGCCGGACCATGATCGGCACCACCGACCTGGACGACTCATCCACCGAGGATGAAGCCCGGATTGACGCCTTGGAATATGAATATCTGATGGAGGCCATTCAATATGCCTTCCCGGATTTCCCGGTCACCGATTCCGACCTGATCTCCACCTTTGCCGGATTGCGTCCGGTGATCAACACCAACGCCCCAACCCCTTCTCAGGAATCACGGGCGCACCAAGTCTGGGAAGAGGATGGTCTGGTAACCATCTCCGGCGGCAAACTGACCATTTTCCGCGTGATGGCAGCCGATGTGTTGAATTTCTGCCAGGAACACCTCCCCGGCGATCCCAAATTCGACTACCAGGCCCCCTGCTTCATCCACCCCGAGCCGGAAAACAGTTCGAAAATCGCAGAGACGGATTGGCAGATGATGGCCGGACGCCTGGGAGAGGATGTCAACGCCTTTTTTGAAAGCGCTTCTCCTGCGGAACTCCAAGCCATTGATCCCATGCCCCAATTCTGGGCTGAACTGGCCTGGGCGGCCCAAAACGAGGCCGTGATCCATTTGGATGACCTGCTCCTGCGGCGTGTCCGGGTCGGATTACTGCTGCCAAATGGCGGCCTGGACGAACTGGATCACATCCGGGCTCTGGCGCAACAGCCATTAGGCTGGTCCGACGAGACCTGGCAGGCGGAAGTGGATCGCTATCGAAGCCTCTGGCAGCGGAGTTATCACCTGCCGCATTAATCATCCTCAACAGGCATAATCCGTGATATAAAGGGGTGGCAACCACTAAACCAATTCATTCGGGAGGGCTAAATGGCAGGTGAACAGATCCTGGCTATTGATAACGGCACCCAGAGCGTCAGGGCGTTGATCTTTGATTTAAGGGGGAACCTGATCGCCAAAAAACGCGTTCCGATCGAACCCTACTATTCCACCAAACCCGGATGGGCCGAACAGGACCCGGAAGTCTTCTGGCAGGGTGTTTGTGAGGCCTGCCAGGGTCTCTGGCAGATGGAAGGCGTCAACAAGGAAGCCATTGTCGGGGTCGGCCTGACCACTCAGCGCTCCACCGTGATCAACCTGGACGCTGAAAACCAGCCTCTGCGTCCGGCCATGGTTTGGCTGGATCAACGCCGGACGGAAGATATGCCGCCGGTTGGCGGCCTTTGGGGGCTGCTTTTCAATATTGCCGGCATGCAGCCCACCGTGCATTACCTCCAGGCAGAAGCTGAAGCCAACTGGATCAAATCCCGTCAGCCGGAAATCTGGAAACGCACCAAGAAATTCATCTTCCTGTCCGGTTACCTGACCTACCGGTTGGTCGGCAAAGTAATCGACTCCGTGGGCTGTCAGGTCGGGTACATGCCCTTTGATTATAAAAAGCAGGACTGGGCCGGACGTATGGATTGGAAATGGGACACCGTTCAGGTCGAACGCGAGATGCTGCCAGACCTGGTTCCACCGACCGGGCTTCTGGGTACGATCAGCAAAGCCGCCTCCGAAGCCACCGGCATCCCCGAAGGCCTGCCGTTGATCGCCACCGCCGCAGACAAGGCCACCGAAGTGATCGGTGCGGGCTGTCTGGACCCGCATATCGGCTGCCTGAGCTACGGCACCACTGCAACCATCAACACAACTCACCGCAAGTATATTGAAGTCATTCCCCTTATTCCGCCCTATCCTTCCGCCGTGCCCGGGGCCTATTCCCTCGAAGTGCAGATCTACCGCGGCTTTTGGATGGTCAGTTGGTTCAAGGATGAATTCGGCCAGATCGAAAAGCGCAAAGCCGAGGAAATGGGAATCGAGGCGGAGGTCCTGTTTGATGAGCTGCTCCAGACGGTACCGCCCGGCGCAGATGGTCTGATTCTGCAGCCCTATTGGTCACCAGGCCTCAAAATTCCCGGACCGGAAGCCAAAGGGGCGGTGATCGGCTTTGGCGATGTCCACAGCAGGGCGCATTTCTACCGGGCCATCATCGAGGGCCTGGCCTATGCCCTGCGGGAAGGCGCTGAGCGCACCGAGAAACGCTCCCACATCCCCATCACATCCCTCCGCGTAGCCGGAGGCGGCAGCCAGAGCCCCGGCGCTATGCAGATCACAGCCGACATCTTTGGCCTGCCCGTTTCCCGCCCGCATGTCTATGAAGCTTCCGGGTTGGGCGCGGCGATGGACGTGGCTGTTGGCCTGGAACTTTTGCCGGATTTCGAAACCGCCGTGGATGAGATGGCCCATCTCGGAGAAACCTTTGAACCGGACCCAAACCTGCATGCCATGTATACGGAACTCTACGACCGGGTTTACAGCCGGATGTATAAGCAGCTCAAGCCGCTTTATCATGAGATTTACCAGATCCTCAAACGTCGGCAGCCGGGACGATAAAAAATGCTGGATAATTTCTAGATGCTCGTCAGGCCCCCCACCCTTTCACAATCACCCATCGTGAAGCGGTTATAATTAGAGCCGTATCACGCTGATGGGTGTTCTTGGCATTCAGAGCCTGACATCCCCACGAAATGGGAGCTGACCTTTAAAGAGTTCACACTACCTTATAACCATTCGCAACTGACCGTCCACCTGCCGGAATCTTATCAGGTGGATTTTCTCCTGCCGGAGCCGCCCGAAGTTCCACTGGACACCGATGCGCTGTTCAATACAGCCTTCTCGGAACCGGTTGGCCGGTCGCTCCCCCTGCAGGCGGACCCCGACCTGAAGATTGGCATCGCGATAAACGATAAAACCCGTCCGGTAGCCAACCCCCATCCTGTCACCTATTTACTGGCCTATCTCGACTCCCTGGGCTTTGTCCCCGAACAAATCGTCCTCTTCCTGGGCTCCGGCACGCATCAGCCGATGAGTACGGAAGAACTGGCCCTGATCCTGGATCAGGAGACCATCGACAAATACACCATCTTCGCCCATGATTGCGACCTCTCCCCAATGGTTCAACTGGGGGAAACACGCTATGGCACACCCATCTCTGTCAACAAGGACTATTACGATTGCGATCTCAAATTCGTGGTCGGGAATATCGAGCCACATCACTTCATGGGCTTCTCGGGCGGGGTCAAAACCGCAGCCATTGGCTTAGCCAGCCGGAAGACGGTCAACGCCAACCATGCCATGTTAACCCGAGACCTGACCCGCTCCGGGCTCTACAGTGTCAATCCCATGCGGCAGGATATTGAAGAAATTGGCCGTAAAATGGGCATCCAATACGCCCTGGGCATCATCCTAAACGAAGACAAACAGGTTCTGCGGGCCTTTTTCGGTGAGCCAGTCGCCGTGATGCAGGCGGCTATTCCCATTGTGCGTCAGATATTCACCCTGCCAATTGAGGCACCCTATGATCTCGTAATCGCCTCCCCGGGAGGGTATCCCAAAGACATCAATCTCTATCAGGCGCAAAAAGGCCTGACCCATGCCGCCAGGATCACCCGGGATAATGGAATC
>Ga0272443_10007276_pt1 | contig 10633 bp, 9 predicted proteins | sample SSMAcet12_FD_193581 | JGI IMG/M metagenome (GOLD analysis project Ga0272443, IMG submission 193581) | Marine sediment archaeal communities from Little Sippewissett salt marsh, Falmouth, MA, United States - SSM-Acet-12 | ecosystem: Environmental > Aquatic > Marine > Wetlands > Sediment ... | reverse complement strand
AACCCTTTTTTGCTTGTTTAGCCGCAATAGAAAATTCCTCTTGACTAATTGGGCGGTGCCACTTTCCTAAAAAACTTGCATTTTTTTTATCACCAATACTAGGAAGCTCCAAAAGAACAATTCTTCCTGCACAACTACTAGTGGTATAATATGTATCATATTTGTTTATACTTTCAAGAATTGGAATTATTAGTTTATCAACTAGTTTTTCTTTTTTTGCTTTTGCTAGTTTTTCAAGGGCGTTTTTTTTACTATCTAAAAAGTTTTTTTCATCAACCATTTTATCCTTTTTTTTCTAATCTTATATTTCGTTTTTCAAGTTCTTTGATAAAAAGTTTTGGCGGGACAATTTCTTCATTTCCAAATACTCCTCTTATACTAATATTTCCTTGTTGAATCATTTGTGCAATAATTGAAACAGGATAACCTGTTGTACGCATCATTGCAGTAATATTATTTTTTTCATCATAGTAATCGATAATTTCATATTCAAAATCAACTTTTTCATTTTCTTTCATACCACTTATTAAAATCTTGATTAATACAACGTCTTTACCCTCTGTTGGTACATATCTATATAATTTTGATATGAGCTCCTCTCTAGAGGGAATTATTTGACTGTTTAAGTCTAGTAATTCTTTGAATTTTTCACAATGACCAGGGTATCTTATTGTTTTATAGTCTAAATAATCAATTTTATCTTTTAGAGTATGAGGAATAGTTGAGCATCCTCCTGATGTGATGAATGCTTCGAGTTTTCCAAAAGGCTCTGGAAACTGGATATTTTCAATTTCTGTCATTGATTTTTTTGTAACAATTCTACCATTATCTAGAACAATTGCATCTTCCAAATATTCATTAAAAAGACCATGAGGTGAAAATACAACCATATAGTTTAATGGAGGTTGTGGTTTTTGTGGTAGCCCACCGACTCTAATTTTTATAGAATCAACATGGTCTAAATTATCTACAATTTCACTGGTAAGAACAGATGTTAAACCTGGTGCAAGTCCGCAATCGTGTATAACTGTTACATCATTGTCTTTTGCATCAGTAAATAGGCTTCTTTGTTTTTCAACAACTCTGTTATTACCACCTAGATCTAGAAAATGAACATTGTTTTTTATCGAAGTCTGTGTTAAAAAATAGTTATAAAAATAGGGTATTGCTGAGATAATAATATCATTTTTTTTAAAAAACGTTGCAACTTCTTTTTTATTATCAACATCCATTTCTTGAAAATTTATCTTATCTGTATCAAGGAACTGTTTTGCAGATTCTATTGTTTCTTTGTTTTTATCCGCAAGTGTTATGTTTTTGAAATTTGAATGATTTAGTAGGTCAAATGTTATTGCTCGACCCATCATACCTGCCCCTATTACTAAAATCTCCATTAAAGACCCCCTAAATAAAAAAAGAAAAGTAAAGTTTGTTTAAATGTTTTCAAAGGCTTTTTTCATTGTTTCGGTTTCTTTTTTGTCCTGTTTTTTCAGATAGCTGAATAGTATGACTAAAATAAATGATAATGGAAGACCAATGAATATTGGATCTAACATGTTGATAACATAGTTATCGGCAAGTGACTGACCAATAATTTTTGGTGCTGTTTTAAAGTATACTAATGCATACCAAATCATTGTAAACAAAAATCCTCCTAACATTCCAACCCATGCTCCTAGTCTGCTTGTCTTTTTCCAATATAGCATAAGAGCATATGGTGCTAAGAATGTACAGGCCATAAGTCCAAAGAAAAATGCTGTAAGAATTGCAACAGCATCTGGTGGATTTAGTGAAAGAACCAATGTTACAAATACAATAATTAATGTTGCTACTCTCGTAATCATCAATGATTTCTTTTCACTGCATGATTTGAAAAATCCTTTTTCACATACATCTCTTCCAATTGATGCGCCTGCTGTGTGAAATAAAGCACTAGCAGTTGACATAGCAGCAGAAAGTATGGCAAATAAAAACAAAATAATAAACCAGTCTGGGAAGAAATTATTAACAATTAAAGGAACAACTGCATCAGGATTCGCAGTTGCTACCCCTCCAACAAGTTTTGTAGGATATTCTAAACCTCCGTTGACCATTAAAACATTACAAAGAGGCCCAATACTAAAAGCTGTGAAGGTCATTAAAAGAATAAATATTCCACCATAAGGTATCGCTCTTCTAAGTGATTTTTCATCTTTTGCAGAGAGATATCTTACAACAAGCTGAGGTTGAGCAAGAACACCTATTCCAACTCCAAATACAAGAGTTAAAAGAAGCATAAATGGAGCAGAACCAAATGACGGCATTGACGTAAGTCCATTTGGCGCCTGAGTCGCCGCAGGACTACCTATACTACTCAGAGTTTCAGGAGTCAATGCAGCTGCAGCTTCATGAGCAGGTCCTAGCCCCCCTAGCATTGTATATATGCCAATTGTGAGAATAAGCATACCTATAAGCATCACAATTCCCTGTATTGCATGAGTCCACATTACAGCGTAAAGCCCTCCAACAATTAGATAGATTCCAACAATTAATGTAAATATTACAACACATACCCAATATGGAATCTGAAAGGTGACTTCAAAAAGTGTAGCAATTGCCAAAAATACAGCCGTTGTATAAAATATCATAAAAACAGCAATAATTACCCCTGAAGTTGCCTGTAATTTCTTTGAGTTAAACCTATTACCTAGTAACTCTGGAAGAGTCACTGCTTTAAGAGACAGCCCCATTTTTCTAGTTCTAAATCCAAAGAAGACAAAAGCAATAATTATACCTACAAATATGTTAAGAAACGCAAGCCATAGAAGCGATTGACCATATATAGATGCAATACCTGAAAAACCAATAAGTGCAACAGCGCTGATAAACGTTGCACCATAAGAAAACGCAATAACTATTGGGCCCATTTTACGGCCAGCTACATAGTAATCCTCAGCCGTTTTTGTTTTCTTATAACCAAGATATCCTAGAAATGTAAATACAGCTGCAAAAAGAGCCATAGAAACAGCGAATAAATAAACATCCATGTCTACTTAGTCTCCTTAAGTGATGTTTTTTTATTCTTTTTTAGACGCTTTTTGATAAACTCGTGATAAATTCCATATAAAACGCAAAAAATAGCTGATAATATTGTCAAAAGCCATGCAGTAAATACCCAGCCGTCCATTCCTAGAATTAAACTCATTTCTTCTCCCCCTAATTATTAAATTAACTTATCCTAACTTCTTTGTCAAGGAAATAGATAATCTATTTTATAACTTTCTTTTTCTTTTCAAAAATTCTATCCCGAAATTATTAAATTTGGATATCTTATTCTGGCCCCCTAGAGGGAGTTTCTAATGTCATCTGAGTTATGGAATCCAGAGATAGAATCTATGCCGATAAAGGAATTGAAAGCTTTACAGCTGAAACGATTAAAGACGATGATTAATTACGTGTATAAAAATAACAAATATTATCATCAGAAATTAAAAGAGACACAATTAAAATCTGAGGATATCAAATCATTGAAAGACATTGAAAAACTACCTTTTTTAACAAAACAAGACTTGAGGTCCTATTATCCATTTGGCCTTGTTTGTACTCAGCTAGATGATGTGGTGGAGGTTCATGCATCCTCTGGAACAACAGGAAAGCCAGTTGTTGGCCCCTATACAAGAAATGATGTTGAAATATGGGGGGAGGTGATGGCCCGGTCTCTATGGGCCAATGGCATCCGTCAAAAGGATATTCTTCAAAATTCGTATGGTTATGGTCTCTTTACCGGTGCCCATGGTTTTGAAAAGGGTGCTCAAAAAATTGGAGCAATGGTGATAACAATAAGTTCGGGGAATACAAAACGACAAATCAATGTCATGAAGGATTTTGGTTCAACTGCTTTGGCATGCACTCCTTCCTATTCAATGTACATGGGGGAAATTGCAGAGGAAATGGGTTTTGATCTTCATGGAGATTTCAATCTTAAGATTGGCTGCTTTGGTGCAGAGGCATGGAGTGAAGAAATGAGATCCTCAGTTGAGAAAAGATGGGGCATTGTTGCACATGAACACTATGGACTAACAGAGATAATTGGCCCAGGTGTTGTTTCTGAATGCAAACATAAAAAATTGCACGTAAATGCTGATCATTTCTATCCCGAAATAATTGACCCTCAAACAGGGGAATCATTAAATCCAGGCGAGGAGGGAGAACTGGTACTTACAACACTTACAAAGGAAGCGTTTCCAGCAATACGGTTTCGAACAAGGGACCTAGCATCTCTAAGTGAGGAGCCTTGTGAATGTGGAAGAACGTTTCCGATACAATCGCGTATTAAAGGAAGAAGCGACGATATGATGAAAGTCAAAGGAGTGATTGTCTTTCCATCGCAAATTGAGGCTGCTTTAATGAAAGTTGAAGGAGTAAGTGATATTTATCAGATTGTGAAAACAAAAAAGGGAGATATTACCTCATTATCTGTAGAATTAGAGCCTACCGAAGAGCGTTATAAAAATGGACATCTTGATGATTTAGAAAAAAAGGCTGAGGATGAAATATATAGCGTTTTGAATCTTCACGTACCAGTTAACGTACTCTCTCCAAAAACAATACCACGAAGCACTGGAAAAGCAAAAAGAGTAATCGAACGATAATAATTATTTTATTGAAAGAATCACACTTGATATGATAGAAATAATAGAATTAATACTTCCTTACATTAAAGGCCTATGGGCCTTACCATGGATTGCTGTAGGTTTTTTTGTAACAATATTACTATCGAAATTGTATGGCGAAGATTCAATAAGTAATGCAATGAAAAAAATAGGACTTATCCTTCTTTATGTTTTTGTCCCTCTCTTGTTATTTCGAATTCTACTAAGCGTGGATTTTCAGCAGAATGAGATTATATTCACCATGATTTGTTTTACTATTCTCTTATTAATGTATATATTGGCATATTTTTTTGCCAAATTTCTATCAAATAAATATAAATTATTTGGAAAATCGAAAGGAATTTACATAAAAACCGTTTTAACAAATCAGGGTAGAAGTTCGGCTTTTGTTGGAGGAGCATTGTTAGCAATTGAAGAATGGAGAGTTTTTGCCACAATTTATATGATCATAGGTGCTATTTTCTTATTTGCAATTATTCCATATATTCTCAATTATCTTCACAGGAAAAATCTTAAGAAATCCCAAAAATCAACAAATATACATGCTTTACCATGGTACTTAAGAGTTTTTCCCTGGTATCTTCTATTATTTGCCTTTTCAGCCGTTATTGTTCATAGCACTATAGGCTTCACATCAAAAAATCTTGGAGATTTTGGTACAGTTTTTGAATTTATAACCCAACTAACCATTCCCGCTGCATTATATTATGTTGGTGCTGGAGTTCATCCAAGTGATCTCAAGATTTCTGAATTAAAAAAGTTATTTGGATTTGATAACAAAAAAACTAAGGATGATCATTGGCAGTGGGTCAGAAATATGTTTTTCTTAACTGTGGTAATTACTCCTTTAATCTTGTTGATTATATTTACCCCATTACTAGTGACAGGTATTATCCAAAAAACGTGGTTTCCAGTAATAATGATTAATGCAATTCTTCCTGTTACAAGCACTAATATGTTTCTATTGCCCTATGGGATTGATAAAAAATCAACAGCCCACATTGTCACATGGACAACCTTTGTATGTGTTCCTATTGTTGTTGTTTTAATTACAGTATTCGGAATTTATTTCAGCTAAAGCTTTTTTAATATTAGCTCTGCAACCTTTTTTCCCGAGAGAAGCATTCCACCAAAAATCGGCCCCATTCGTTGTGAACCATATACTGCATTTGCGCACATGCCTGTAACATAGAGACCAGGATACACCTCTTTTGTATTTTCTACTACAGCCTTTTCACCGATTTCTGCGCACATTGATTTTTCAATCATTTCTGTATCCGATAATCTTAGTGGCCCTTTTTCAGGTTTACATTTACGCTGAACGATCTTGCATATTTCAGCCGGATGACCCGTAGCATCAATACAGAATTTGGCTCTAATTGTTAACGGATCAACATGTAGTCCTGCTACATCAATGGAACTCCAATTTATTACGAAACCATTTACGGATTTTTCTTTTGTTAATAGAACGTCCTCTACTGTGATATTGTTAAACAGTTTTGCCCCAGCGTCAATTGCTGATCCGCATAACTTGGTTACTGTCTCTATTGCATCCGCACTATAATATCCACCACTTTCATCATTAGTGTTGATACTAGCCTCATTAAGAAGGTGTTTAGATTCTTTTTGAACCACAATAACTGGAAATGACATTCCACCTCCCCACATTCCACCACCTATGGAGAGTTTTCTTTCAAATAATACAACATCCTTTCCTGCTTTTGCCAAGTATTTTGCTGCTACAAGACCCGAGGGACCTGCCCCAGCAATAGCAACATCTGCTTCGAAAGCTTTATTGAAATTTTTCGAAAAACGGTTAAAAATAATCTTTGTTATTTCAACATCATCAATAACCATAAACCTAGCCTCGTAAGCAGCTATGAATTAAACTCGGTTATTAAACATACCGTTAATGCTAAATATGAAAAAATCCTGATGTCATTTCGTGCTAATTATCAGAAATGTTGAACCCACCGATATTTTTGCAGTAATAAAACTTACTCATGAAACTTTAACTGAAAGATACAGTCCAAATTTATTCAATTATTTCTATGAAACATTTCAACAAGGTTTCCTTGTTGCCGAAAAAAATAGTAAGATAATAGGATTTATAATAGGAATAAAAACATCCCCCAATTCTGTTCGTATTTTAATGCTTGGGGTTTCGGTAAACCACAGACAACATAAGATTGGTACGAATTTGATAAAAAGGTTCTTTGAAATTATGAATGAAAACAATGTCAGAAAAATTGATCTTGAAGTCAGAACTAATAATGACATAGCGATTAAGTTTTATAAAAAACTAGGATTTAATATCGGTGATATAATTCCAATGTTTTATCAGAGTGGTGAGGACGCCTACTCAATGAGTAAATTCCTCTAGATGAGTATACATTTCTTTTTCCTTAGTCGTCATAAAACGCTCCGACATTACTTCCAACCTGTTTGAAATTTTTTCCAATCCTGGACAGTTATTGTGTCTTAGAAAATCTGCGATACCTTTGCTTAATTTAAAGACTGCAAGCTTGTGTTCTCGCTTTGATTTATACACCTGATAAGGCGTTACATCAAGCTGTTCATAGGACTCAAAAGCCACAGATCCGCCGTTTTCAACCATAGTTTCAAGATGAGTACGGAGATGAAGTAAAAAGGTATGCAACTGAATAAGTTCATCTTTCTGCATGATAATCTTCCACCATCAAAACAATTACAGTTGAATAAATGTTAGGGTTTTTATCTTTTTCTATATGGTATTTAAATAATACTAATAACTACTATAAAATTATAAGAAATAAGTAATAAATATTAAAAAGGATGGATAAATTATTGAACATCCTTTTTAGTCAAAACCTTGACTGATGCAGGCATCTTTACTACATTGCCCAATTTGATACCGACAATCTCTTTGATATTTTTGTTGTTGGCAATATCCAATAGACGCTGAGTGATAATACCATCAAAAACAACTGTTGAAATATTGTCACTTTTCTTTAATTCATCAGTAAGTTCCCTTACAGGTATCTTTTTTAGCTCCTTTCCTTTTTTGTCAAATAGAACCGCCTTTAAAGAACCCGAAATTTCATTTAGCATCTGTGCATAATTTTTCTGTTTTTCATCTGTTATAGGTTTTTCTTTGACCTCTTTGGGTTCCTTAGTTCGGGATTTTGCACGTTCAGTTTTTTCTTCTACTTTCTCCTCTAATTTTTCCTCTGATAGAGCTTCTTTTTTATCCCGATCCTCACTTTTCTCGATTTTTATATCAAACATTTCGGCATATTGCTCAGCAGGTATCTTGTTTTTTAGTGCTTTCATGATTAGTTTCTGTGGAATTTCTTCAACCTCCCTTGTTTGGGGGGCACGCGCAACAAAATCAATATCGGCTGTTTGCAAAAGTTCCTTTAAAATTAGTGTTCCACCTCGATCTCCGTCCACAAAAGCTGTTGAAATTCTTTCCTTTGTGAGATCGATAACAGTTTTTGGAATATTTGTACCACCAACTGCGATCACATTTTTGATTCCATATTTAAGTAAATTTAGAACATCTCTTCTGCCTTCAACAATTACAATGGCATCACTCTTGTCGATATTTGGACCAGAAGGACAGTGATCAGCTCCATAGTTTATAATTTCCTCAACTTGGACTGCTTGTCTAACCGTATCTGTAATGCTCTCGCCTTCCACTTTGCCTTCCTCGAGAACTTTATTCAATAGTTCCTTTGCCCGTTCGATAACCTTTTTGCGTCTTGCTACACGTACATCCTCAACCTCAATTGCCTCGATTGTAGCCTTGCAGGGACCGACCCTATCGATACTTTCGAAAGCAGCGGCAAGGATTACAGTTTCGACCTTATCAAGAGAAGTTGGAAGTGTTATTGTTCCTTGACTCTTCCCAGCTTTTGAATCTAGCTCAACTTCAATTCTGCCTACACGAGCCGATCTTTGTAATTCTCTTAAATCTAATTCATCACCAAGAAGTCCCTCGGTTTGACCAAAAATTGCACCTACTACATCTGATTTTTCAACTATGCCATCGGCTTTTATGCTAGCCTTAATCATATATTTTGTTGTTGATGGATCAATTACCATGATATTTCACCTCATTGAATTATTTTTAGAAAAACAGCACCTCAATCCGCCCTAGAAGTAGCTTTTAGGCGAATAACCTCACTCATTCCCCTTCATCAGTTAAGTATTAATATGGCAAATATTAATGCCAATTAATTTTATGAATTTAATCCTAAATTAGTGCTATTTCTCGAAAGTATATGAATATATTAGTCTTGCGCCATATTTAAATGTTGTGCTCTCATTCGGCTTAACGAACTGCATATGAAGGAAAAAATTTATATCGGCGTAGCATGGCCCTATGCCAATGGCTCTTTACATCTAGGACATATTGCTGGATGCTATCTTCCAGCAGATATTTTTGCTAGGTTCAACCGAATGATTGGTAACGATGTATTGATGGTTTCAGGTAGTGACGAACACGGAACTCCTGTCACAATCACTGCCGAAAAGGAAAGAACTACGGCCCAGAAAATTGTAGATCGTTATCATAGCGAGCATAAAAAAAATATGGAACAATTTGGCATTTCTTTTGATTTATTTACAAGAACTACAACAGAAAATCACAGTGACGTTGTTCAAGAAATTTTTTCTGTCATGTACAAAAAAAATTATATTTATAAAAAACAAGTAGAATCATTTTTTTGTGAGACCTGTAATAGATTTCTACCTGATAGATATATAGAGGGGAAATGTCCCCATTGCGATAATGAATCAGCCAGAGGCGATCAATGTGATGAGTGTGGAAAACTTCTTGATCCGAAGGATTTACAACTTGTCAGTTGTAAAATATGTGGTAACACTCCAAAAATTAAGACTAGTGAGCATTTCTTTTTAGCCTTGAGTAAGTTTGAACCAAAATTACTCAATTGGATAAAGGATAAAAAACATTGGAAGGCAAGTGTTTTGAAATTTACAGAGAACTGGTTAAAAAACGGACTTGAGGACAGGGCAATTACAAGAGACATGACATGGGGTATTCCAGTTCCCTTGGAAGGATTTGAAAACAAAAGGATTTATGTTTGGTTTGATGCAGTAATTGGATATCTTGCAGCTAGTAAAGAATGGGCGAAAAACAGTGGCGATAATAACAAATGGGAACACTGGTGGAAAGATGATGATTCTAGACATTATTATTTTTTGGCCAAAGACAATATACCTTTCCACAGCCTTATCTGGCCATCGATTTTAATGGGCTATGATGAAAAGCTTTCTCTTCCATATGATATCCCTGCAAACGAATATTTGCGACTAAAAGGTGAACAGTTTTCAAAAAGCAGAGGGGTCGCAGTTTGGGTTCCCGATGTTTTAAAAAATTTTGATGCTGATGCAGTTCGTTATTATCTTTCAATAAATATGCCAGAAAATAAGGACACGAATTGGACTTGGGAAGAGTTTATTACCAAAAACAATGACGAGCTTGTAGGCACATATGGAAATTTTGTCCATAGAGTTATGACTTTTACTGCAAAAAATTTTGGAATGATTCCCGAACCTGGTATTTCGGAGGATTTTGATAACAATGTAACAAAGAAAATCAATGAAACATCAAAACAAATTTATGATTCGCTAGCAGAGTGCCACTTTAAACAAGGTTTGAAAGCTGCAATGGCATTAGCACAGTTTGGCAATCAATATTTTGACCAGAATCAACCTTGGAAACTTATATCAGATGATAGAAAAAGATGTGCCACAGTAATGTATTATTGTATACGAATATTAAAGGCACTTTCGGTCTTTCTAGCACCATTCCTTCCTTTTTCTTCAGAAAAGTTGTGGCATATGCTAGAAAAAAATGATTTTAGAAAAAAGAATTCATGGATATCGGCATTAGAAGAACCAAAGGTTGGGGCTTTAGTTGAAAAACCAAAACCATTATTTAAGAAATTAGAATTGGTGGATTTTATGCAAGAAAA
>Ga0272443_10007274_pt1 | contig 10634 bp, 2 predicted proteins | sample SSMAcet12_FD_193581 | JGI IMG/M metagenome (GOLD analysis project Ga0272443, IMG submission 193581) | Marine sediment archaeal communities from Little Sippewissett salt marsh, Falmouth, MA, United States - SSM-Acet-12 | ecosystem: Environmental > Aquatic > Marine > Wetlands > Sediment ... | reverse complement strand
GGCGGGATATGCGCGGTTGGCAGCGAATACCTGTACAACGTGATCGTCGCCAACAACGGTGGGTTCTTTGCCGACATCTATGGGGCAATCGACGGCGGCTATCACAACCTGATAGGCGACGGGACAAGCATGACCGGGCTCGTGGATGGGGAGAATGGTAATCAAGTAGGCACAACGTCGTCTCTTTTCGTGGATGCTCAGAAATACAGTCAGATCGTCGGATCCGACAGCACTTTCGGGACTGCGGATGACGGTCCTTGGGGGGACTATCACCTGGTTCCCGGTGCCACGGCGGTTGATGCGGGGAGCAACTTGTACCTGGACGAGATCGACTCGGATGGCGATGGGCCGGATGCAGAGATCGACCTGAACGGAAGCGGAACCATCGGTGATTACACGATCACGACGGATCTGGGCGGCGACCAGCGAGTCTGGAACGTGGTTGATATGGGGGCCTATGAGTCGGATGCCAAGCCGATTCTGGGACCGATCGGCGACAAGGGCGTGGACGAGTTGTCGGAGCTGACGTTTACGGCGACGGCGACGGATGAGGACTCACCTGACGAATCGCTCGAATTCAGCCTGATTGGCGCGCCGACTGGGGCGGAGATCAACGGCGAGACGGGTGCGTTCAGTTGGACGCCGACGGAAGAGCAGGACGGCGAGCATACGTTTACGGTTGTGGTGTCGGACGGGGTGTTGACCGACGAGGAAGAGATCACGGTGACGGTGGCCGAGGTGAATGTGGCGCCGGAACTTGGCGAGATCCTCGACAAGGAAGTGGACGAGTTGGTCGAGCTGACGGTTACGGTCACAGCGACGGACGACGACCTGCCCGAGCAGGCATTGGTGTTCAGCCTGGTCGACGCACCAACTGGTGCCGCGATCAACGCCGAGACGGGTGTGTTCAGTTGGACGCCGACGGAAGCGCAGGACGGCGAGCATACGTTCACGGTGAAGGTCTCCGATGGAGAGGCGACCGACGAGGAAGAGATCACGGTGACGGTGGCCGAGGTGAATGTGGCGCCAGTGCTTGACGAGATTGGCGACCAGGACGGCAACGTGCAGTCGGAACTCACGTTCACGGCCACGGCAACGGATGTGGACTTGGCTGCGCAGACGCTCGAGTTCAGCCTGACGGATGCACCAGATGGCGCCGCAATTGATGGTTCGACGGGTGAGTTCAGTTGGACGCCGACGGCCGACCAGGCGGGCGATCACACGTTCACGGTCGTGGTTTCTGATGGGGAATTGGACGCCGACGAAGAGATCACGGTGACGGTGGACCCGAACCTGGTTCCGGTGCTGGATCCGATTGGCGACCAGGAAGTGAACGAGTTGGACACGCTGTCGTTTACGGTCACGGCGACGGATGAGGATGAGTTGCCCGAACCGTTGGCATTCAGCCTGGTCGGCGCGCCCACCGGGGCCGAGATTGACTCCGCGACGGGGGTGTTCAGTTGGACGCCGACGGAAGCGCAGGACGGCGAGCACACGTTTACGGTCGTGGTTTCCGATGGTCAAGCTACCGATGAGGAAGAGATTACAGTGACGGTGGCCGAAGTGAATTTGGCGCCAGTAATGAGCGAGGTCGGCGACCAGGAAGTGGACGAGTTGGTCGAGTTGTCGTTGACGGTCACGGCGACGGATGATGACCTGCCGGAGCAGGCGTTGGAGTTCAGCCTGGTCGGCGCACCGGACGGCGCGGCAATCGACGCCGAAACAGGCGTGTTCAGTTGGACGCCGACGGAGGAGCAGGACGGCGAGTATACATTCACGGTGAAGGTCTCCGATGGAGAGGCGACCGACGAGGAAGAGATCACGGTGACCGTGGCCGAGGTGAATGTGGCGCCGGTGCTCGACGAGATCGGCGACCAGAACGGCAACGTGCAGTCGGAACTTGCCTTCACGGCCGTGGCAAACGATGTGGACGTGCCCGAGCAGGATCTCACGTTCAGCCTGACGGACGCGCCAACCGGTGCCGCGATCGATGGTTCGACGGGTGAGTTCAGTTGGACGCCGACGGCCGACCAGGCGGGCGATCACACGTTCACGGTGGTGGTCTCCGACGGTGAATTGACTGCCGACGAAGAGATCACGGTGACAGTGAGCCCGAACCTGGTGCCGGCACTCGATCCGATCGGCAACAAGGGTGTCAACGAATTGGACACGCTGTCGTTTACTGTGACGGCAACGGATGAGGACGACTCTCCCGAAGCGCTGGCGTTCAGCCTGGTTGGCGCGCCCGATGGGGCCGAGATCGACGGTTCGACGGGCGAGTTCAATTGGACGCCGGCGGAGGATCAGGACGGTCCGCACACGTTTACGGTTGTGGTTTCCGATGGTCAGGCAACCGACGAAGAAGAGATTACGGTGACGGTGGCCGAGGTGAACGTGGCGCCGGCACTGGACGAGGTCGATGCCCAGAGCGTCGACGAGTTGGTCGAGCTGACGCTCACGGTCACGGCGACGGATGATGACCTGCCCGAGCAGACGTTGGAGTTTAGCCTGGTCAACGCACCGACTGGTGCCGCGATCGACGCCGAGACGGGTGTGTTCAGTTGGGCGCCGATGGAAACGCAGGACGGCGAGCATACCGTTACCGTTATGGTGTCGGATGGTGAGGCGACGGACGAGGCACAGTTCACGGTGACGGTGGCCGAGGTGAATGAGGCGCCGGTGCTTGACGAGATTGGCGCCCAGAACGGCAACGTACAGTCGGAACTCACGTTCACGGCCATGGCAAGGGATGACGACGTGCCCGCGCAGACGCTCGAGTTCAGCCTGACGGGCGAGCCAACCGGTGCTGAGATCGATGCCGCGACGGGTGAGTTCAGTTGGACGCCGACGGCTGACCAGACAGGCGACCACACGTTCACGGTTGTGGTTTCTGATGGTGAGTTGACCGATACGGAAGAGATCACGGTGACGGTGGACGCGAACCTGGTGCCGGTGGTTGATCCGATTGAAGACAAGGAAGTGAACGAGTTGGAGCCGTTGTCGTTTACGGTGACGGCGACGGATGACGACGGACCGGCCGAGACGTTGGAGTTCAGCCTGGTTGGGGCGCCTGACGGGGCCGAGATTGACGCCGCGACAGGGGTGTTCAATTGGACGCCGACGGAAGCGCAGGACGGTCCGCATACGTTCACGGTCGCGGTCTTCGACGGTCAGGCGACGGGCGAGCAAGAGATTACGGTGACGGTGGTCGAGGTGAATGTGGCGCCGGTACTGGACGAGATTGGCGACCAGGAAGTTGCCGAGTTGGCCACGCTGGAGTTTACGGCCACGGCAACCGATGTTGACGTGGCTGCCCAGACGTTGACGTTCAGCCTGGTTGATGCGCCTGCAGGTGCCGCGATCAACGGCGAGACCGGTGCGTTCAGTTGGACGCCGACAGAGGTGCAGGACGGCGAGCATACATTCACGGTTGTGGTGTCGGACGGGGTGTTGACCGACGAGGAAGAGATCACGGTGACGGTGGCCGAGGTGAATGAGGCGCCGGTGCTTGACGAGATCGGCACCCAGGAAGTGGACGAGTTGAGCGAGCTGACATTTACCGCCACGGCAACCGATGCCGACCTGGCTGCCCAGACGTTGGTGTTCAGCCTGGTCGATGCCCCCGCGGGTGCTGCGATCGACGGGGCGACCGGCGAGTTCAGTTGGACACCGGGTGAAGCGCAAGATGGCCAGCACACATTCACGGTCGTGGTTTCCGACGGTGAGTTGACGGATACGGAAGAGATCACGGTGACGGTGGCGGAAGTGGAGAACGACCCGATCGACTTGGGGACGGTGGACTTCACCCAGCTTACCGACTTGGCCGTGAACGAAACGGGACACTGGTATCAGTTCACGACGACTCGAGCGGGCGAATTGAGCGTGATCGCCACCTCGGCAACGGGCACGATCACCGCCAGTCTTTACGACAGCCAGGGAACGGCGCCGGCCTTGGCGGTTTCGGGAGAGACGACGGGACGTCTGGACCTGTCGGTCGAGGCGGACGTGACGTACCTGCTGAGGGTCGAGGGAGCTGCGACGGACGCCGTGTTGACGATTGCGAACCTGGTTGCGACGGACGGCACCGAAATTCAGGTTTATGGAACGGCGGGTGCGGATCACTTCGAGTTTGCCCCGACGGGTTCCTACCTGGTCACGATCAACGGGGTCGAGTACCACTTTGACGACACCGTGTATGAGACAATCGTGTTCACCGGCAGCGAGGGAGATGACGCGGCCACGCTGACGGGCGGGGCTGGCGATGAGGTCGCAAGGTTGTTCCCCGACAACGGAGAATTTGCCGGTGACGGGTTCCTGGTGACGGTGGATGAGGTGACGGCGATCACCGTCCACGGGGGCGGCGGCGCGGACTTTGCCCAGATGTACGATTCGCCGGGCAACGACGAATTCATTACGAGGAAGGGCTACGGCAAGCTGTCGGGCGATGGGTTTGCGTTGGAGACTTTCGACTTCATGTTTACGTATGGCTACGCGATGACCGAGGACGGCGGTACGGACGTGGCTACCATGGAAGATACGGCAGACGCGGACAAGTTCAAGTTCGACTGGCCCACGGAGGAATACTTCTTCGGCAAGATGTATGGAGGCGGCCAGTATTACAACCGGGCGAAGAACTTCGAGCAGATCAACGCGGTGATGACGGAAGGGGAAAACACGGTTCGGCTGTTCGACTCGGTGGGGAACGACACGTTCCATGGCCAGAAGGAGGAGAGCCAGCTTACGGGCGAAGGGTTCGATGTAACGGTGAGCGGTTATGATTCTCTGTCGGTGATTGCCAGCACGGGCGTCAACATTGCCCATCTGGAAGACTCGACGGACAACGACACGACCCGGGCACGTCGCAACAAGATCACGCTTTGGGGCGAGGATGACGAGGATCCGACCTACGTGATCATGGCTCGCAATTTCGACGAGTATCGCTTCACCGGCGGGAACGGGGGAAGCGACCTGGCGAAACTGCATGACACGGCCTACAGCGATCACGTGCATGCGAAGGAAGAGACAGTCAATTTCTACATGAACGACGGCAAACTGGACCGTCTGTACGAAGTCGTGGCGTTCGACCGGGTCAAGCTGTACGCAACGGATAACGGCAACCAGCACACGCTCGAGCAGGAAGGCGAGCTTGATTTCTCGCTCGAATTCGACGACGAGGCGTTGTGGGACGAGGTGTAGTAGTCAGGCCGCGTTTTTGTCGCGTTGCACTCGACGTCGTTGAGTGGTAGATCAGCATGCCCACGGCGCACCGGAGCATGACACTCGACCGAAATCGGATCGAATGCTGTGTTGGTATGTCGACATCGCGTGGGCATGGCACCCGGCTATCTACGAAGAAACTGGAGGCACCACCCTACAGGGGTGTCGTTAGTGAAGAGTGTTGACTCGGGCATTTCACCGAATTAGTTTGGATGCTTTATCGTAGTCGGCACAACAACCGCCAGTGTTTTTGCTTCATTGATAGGGCATCGGCATGCGTGAGAAGGTAGCAGCGTGGCTTGGATTGCGTAACAACGGGCGAGGATTCGGGCAGAAGTGGACGCATCATGGGGAGTCGCGTCTTCGCATTGAGCCGTTGGAGCGGCGGACCGTGCTGGCCGTGTCGGTCTTGGGTGAGACGTTCATGGAGTTCGACGTCAAGGCCCTGGGGACGTTCAATGGAACAGCCGAGGTTTCCACGTATGGCGCAACGCTCGATTTGACGATCTCCGGACCAGTGACGCTAACGGGTAGCTCTGCTTACACGAGCCCAACGGACGGTGTTCTGACGGCAGTGGCAGAGGGGCAGACATCGTACACGTCGAGTTCGGGGGCCGTCACCGGTACGTCGACGGTAACGGGTTCGGGCACGGTGATCGACACGAATGGCGTGCTCAACGGGAGCGGCATGGGGCTGACCTTCAACAGCACTCATCTTCCGGCGATTTACGTGGAAGAAGCGGGAAGCGGCATCTTTACCACGGCCAGTTTCTCCGCCCAGTTCGATGTCAACGTGGCCACAACCGATTTCTCCTTGACAGGAACGTGGCGTGGGCCGATGTACGACCTGTCGAAAGAATACACGCCCAACCTTGCCATGACAGATGTGAGGGAATCGGGCACGGGCTATGCATTCGATTTCGTATCGGACGACGTCCCCTTCCCCTCGACCAGTCACACTGAACCGGTTGGGGTGGTCGATTTCTTTTACGCGTCTGCGGCGTCGGCCGACGAGTCGGCGATTCTGGAGAAGGTCGGTTCGTACGAATCGGTCTACTGGAACCAGGCTTCTGGGAGTCTGCTGTTGGATGAGCTTCCGGAGGTACCGGAGGGTGCGACTCATATCGTGGCGGCGATCCGTTACTTTGCGGCAACGGAAGACAACGGCGTCGAACCTGACGTGAGCGACAACTGGATCGCCGTACCATTGGGCGCGTCGTCGCCCACGATCGAGGATCTGGGGGTTGTGGACTTCCTCGAGCAGCAGGACGTTGCACTCGATACAAATGGCCTCTACTACGAGTTGGAAACGGCCCACGACGGTCTACTGGTGACGGAAGTCGTCAGCCCTTCGCCGTCGGACAGCGCCCAGTTTCGGCTCTACGATAGCAATCCGCTTGAGAACACGGGGCTCACGCCTCTGGCAACGACCGCGTTATCTGGCGACGGCCATCAGCGACTGGCGCATGTGGTGCAGGCTGGTGAGACGTATTTCCTCGAGATGTACGGTGCGAACAGCGACACGGATTTTCGCATCAGCAACCAGGTTGAGATTGACGGTTCGACGGTCACTATCCACGGCACGTCGGACGCGGATCCCTTTGTTTTTGATGCCACGGCCGGGTCCATCGAGATCAACGGTGTGGGCTACGACATTGTGGACGAAACGATTGACGCCGTCACATTTGACGGCGGTGAGGGAGACGACACGGCTGTGCTGACGGGCAGCACGGGAGACGAAATCGCGCAGTTTTTCCCCGACCGTGGGACGTTTGGTGATAGCGAGTACCTGGTCACGGTGAATGACGTGGTGGAGATCACAGCCCATGGCGGCGGCGGAACGGACGCGGCGTTCCTGTATGACTCGGCAGGGGATGACGAGTTCGTTGCGAGGAAGGGATACGGAAAGCTGTCGGGAGAGGGGTTCGCGTTGGAGACGTTCGACTTCACGACGAACTACGGGTACGCAACGACGCGGGACGGCGGGCACGACGTTGCGACGATGGAGGATTCACCGGGCAACGACAAGTTCAAGTTCGATTGGCCGAAGGCAGGGCAATTCTTCGGCAAGATGTACGGAGGTGGGGAGTATTACAACCGAGCGAAGAACTTCGAGCAGATCGACGCGATCATGACGGAGGGGAAAGATCGGGTTCGGTTGTTCGACTCGGAAGGGGACGAGACGTTTGAGGGGCAGCAGGAAGAGAGCCGGCTCACCGGGGCAGGGTTCGATGTGACCGTGAGCGGTTACGACACGCTGGCGGTCTATGCTTCCGAGGGACTCGACATCGCGAACCTTGCGGATTCGGAGGACGAGGACACGACCCGAGCTCGGCCGCACAAGATCACGTTTTGGGGCGGTGATGATGCAGACCCGACGTACGAGATCATGGCTCGACGTTTCGACGAGTATCACTTCACGGGCGGTCACGGTGGAACAGACCGAGCGAAGTTGCATGACACAGCCTACGGCGATCACTTGCATGCGGAGGGACAGTCAGCCAGTTTCTACATGAACGATGGCGAACTGGATCTTCTGTACGAAGTCGTGGCTTTCGATTGGGTGAAGCTGTACACGACGGACAACGGTAACGAGCACACGTTCGAGAAGGAAGGCGAGCTCGATTTCACGCTCGAATTCGACGACGAGACGATGTGGGACGAGGGGGCGTAGTCCGGCATGGGGACAACGGTCTGTGTCGCGCAGACAGCCTTGCCCCCTGTTTAGCGGGAAGGGCAGAAGGAAACTTGAACTCTGGCCGAGAATCGGCGCAATGAACCTGCTACACTTATGGTTCGTAGTGAGGTGAAGAGGTATGTCACCAAGGGGTGGGAAGGAATAGCTGGCCCATGTTCAGTTCGTCGCCAGGCTTGCGTCGTCTACGGTGTGAATCGCTCGAACACCGGCTTCTGCTTTCGGTCACGATGACCGAGTACGAGCAATTGATGCTCTATTTTGTGAATCGTGCGCGGGTCGATCCGCTGGCCGAGGCATCGAGGTACGACATTGGTTTGAACGATGGTTTGCCGGGCGGTACGATCAGTTCCGACGCCAAGCAGCCTCTCATACCCAATCAGGCGTTGGCAGATGCATCGGTATCCCATTCGCTGGACATGCTGGAGCGGAATTTCTTTGCTCACAAGAACCCGGACGGCGAGGAGGCCGTTGATCGAGCGTTGGCGGAAGGCTACCCCTCTACCTACGTGGGCGAGAACATTTCGTGGGAGGGTTCCACGGGGACGCTGGATGCTGCGAGTCAACCGGCCCGGCGTCACGAGAGCTTGTTCCGTTCGCCGACACACCGGAGGAACATTCTGTACGATTCCTACCAGGATATCGGCGTGGGACTCCGGCTCGGAGAGTTCACGGATTCTGGCACGACCTACAACGCGGCGATGGTGACGGAGGACTTCGGGCGGCGTAATGACGACACTTACCTAGTGGGGGTCGTTTTTGACGACGCGAACGGGAACGGTGTCTACGATCTCAACGAAGGCATTGCGGATGCGAGCGTTCAGGTCGGTGACCAGAAGGTTACGACGGGCGGTTCGGGGGGCTGGTTTCTTCAAGTCGTTCCGGGCGTCCATGACGTGGTCGTGAGCGGCTCCTCTTTTGGCGAGACGGCGACCAGTACGGTTCAGGTGGACGACCAGAACATGGAGGTGGATTTCATCTCAGGCCAGTCGTGGGGCGTAGTAAATTTCGACAATACGGCCCCCGTACAGGGTGTGGACGATCAGTATTTCGTGGAGGTCAGCCAGCCACTTTCGGTGCCTGTGGACTCGGGGTTGCTTACCAACGATGTCGATCCGTCGCAATCTGGTTTGACGGCCCAGCTTGTCGATCCGCCGGAACATGGAACATTGAAGCTAGACTATGCCGGCTCGTTCTCCTACGAGCCTACGTCGGGGTATCGAGGACTGGACACTTTCACGTATCGAGCCGAGGCCGGCCAGGAGATCTCAGGTCTTACTACCGTGACGTTGGTTGTCGGCGAATCGTTGGGAACCGTCGATTATCGAGAGCTTACGGAGTTGGATGTGTCGGGCGGCGCTATCTGGTATCGCCTGGAGAGTTCTCAATCGGGCATATTCTCTGTGATAGCCGACAGCAGCCAGAGTTTCACGCTGACTCTGTATGACTCTGCGGTCGAGCCACTAGCGTCCTCCTCCTCGGAAGTCCCCCGAATCGACCAGACGGTGGCGGAAGACGAATCGTTATATCTTGCCATTTCCGGCACGGGTGTGCTCCCCGGCGTCACGATCCTGAATCTGGTCGCGACCGTGGATGGCGAAATCCAGGTCTCCGGGACAGACGGCGCCGACCACTTCGGTTTTGCTCCGACGGGTTCGTACGTTGTGACGATCAACGGGATCGATTACGACTTCGACGAAACGGAATATGAGGCGATCGAATTCAACGGGGGCGCAGGCGACGACACCGCCACGTTGACGGGCGGGAGTGGAGCCGAGATTGCGCGTTTCTTCCCGGACAAAGGAACGTTTGATGGGGATGGATTCCAGGTCACGGTAAACAACGTGGTGGAAATCACGGCCCACGGGGGCGGCGGCGCGGATGAGGCCTATCTCTACGACTCGGCCGGGGATGACGAGTTTGTTGTGCGAAAAGGCTACGGGAAGTTGTCGGGGGAAGGGTTCGTGCTGGAGACGTTCGACTTCATGTACAACTATGGGTACGCGACGACGCGAGAGGGTGGGAACGACGTTGCGAGGATGGGGGATGCTCCGGAGAACGACAAGTTCAAGTTCGATTGGCCGAAGGAGGGGCAGTTCTTCGGAAAGATGTACGGGGGTGGGGTGTATTACAACCGGGCGAAGAACTTCGAGCAGATCGAAGCGGTGATGACGGAGGGGAAGAACACGGTTCGACTGTTCGACTCGGAGGGGGACGAGACGTTCGAGGGGCAGAAGGACGAAAGTCGGTTCACTGGGACCGGATTCGACGTGACGGTGAGCGGGTATGACTCGCTGGCGATCTATGCTTCCGAGGGAATCGACGTGGCAAATCTCGTCGACTCGGAGGACGACGACACGACGCGGGCGCGGTCGCACAAGATCACGTTGTGGGGTGGTGATGATGCGGATCCGACGTACGAGATCATGGCACGGCGGTTCGACGAGTATCATTTTGAGAGGAAGCATGGGGGGGACGATCGGGCGAAGTTGCATGACACGGTGTTGAATGACCACGCCACAGCGAGCGGCGACACGGCGCGCCTTTTCAGGAATGACGGGGAGTTGGATCTGCTGTACGAGGTGATTGGGTTCGAGTGGGTTCGGCTGTATAAGTCGGAGGGCGAGGATACGCTCGACAAGGATGAGCCGTTGGATTTTGATCTGGTTTACGGTCCGTCGGAGTGGGATGAAGTGTAGTGGTCAGGGTTCAGGGTTCAGGG
>Ga0272443_10007273_pt1 | contig 10634 bp, 9 predicted proteins | sample SSMAcet12_FD_193581 | JGI IMG/M metagenome (GOLD analysis project Ga0272443, IMG submission 193581) | Marine sediment archaeal communities from Little Sippewissett salt marsh, Falmouth, MA, United States - SSM-Acet-12 | ecosystem: Environmental > Aquatic > Marine > Wetlands > Sediment ... | reverse complement strand
ACAGTAACACAGATGCTTTTTTGTCCGATCCGGATTTTGATTTAAGTAAGATTTCTGGTAGTGCTTTGGCAAATGTAGAAATAAACGCTACTCGGGAGGAGATTACTTTAAAGCTTTTGCAAGACGAATTTCAAAGTCTGGAGAGTGTAAACTCATGGGCATATTACGAAACCGACCAAAGACTTGAGTGGCAGTATCAGCTTTTGATTCGAGATCTGCCTTTGGTTGGGTTTGATTACGGCATGGGAGTTAGTTTTTCTTCGTGGGAGGGGGAAGAGTTTAGTGTTGATACTGTGGGTAAACAAAAACTCGCAATCAGGGTAGCTGGTACCGAAGATAGTATTTTATTTATTGGTAATGATCAAATAAAATTTGTGGGCGAGCCAAAATTTAATTGGCATATTCTAGATTTACCCAAAAATATTGGAGATTTGGAAATTAGAAATAATCAAGGTTTGGTGATAATTAATACTTATGTTTTATTAGAAGAAGATGTGTGGCAAGAGACTTTGCAAAAAGCAGACCAGATTCTTGAGCAGTCTCAAAAAAAAGCAAACGGGAGCTGGGTCGTATATATGGATAATTACTCTTCAAACTGGCTCTACGACGATCAAGAGCCTGTTAATATTTTAGGCGGATTTAACGCTTATCATATAGAAAGCGAATATGAATCTGACAAACTTATTTACGCGCCACAGAAGTATGTAAAGCATGGCTTTGTGATTTCCGGGCTTAGTTTGGCCCTTCTTGTTATGATAATGCTATGGCAATCTCCCAAATCAAAAAACTAGTCAATACACAAACCAGCAAAGATACAGCAGTTTTGTTTGCCGGCAATGCTATTTCGTCTGTTTTGGCGATCGCTTTTACGGTGATTGCTGCCCGGGTTTTGGGTCCTAGCTCCTGGGGTGTGGTAGCCTCTGTGATTGCATTTATGGCTATTATAAATGCTTTGGCTGATTTTGGTTTGGGAGCTAGTCTTTTTAAATTTGGGACACACATTGCACAAATTTTTACAATTCGTTTTATCACTGCTTTGGTGGTTTTTGTACTAGTGTTGCTGTTGGGAAACACTTTAACACTTGTTTCTGGAGTGGGGATCGCAGCTTATCTGCTTTTTGATTTTTTAGTTTTTTACGAACAGTCTCAAAAAAACTTCAAACGAGCCGCTACCTTTATTGTTTCTTCCAATTTGGTACGGATTTTTGTGACTTTAGGAATTTATTTAGCAGGGGCTGTGTCTGTGGTGAGTATACTAGGAGCTTACGCGATAAGTCCGCTTCTTGTGTTTATATTTTTATATTGGCAAAATCGCGCAAGCTTAAAGTTTAGTTTTGACTTCAGAAGGCCAAAAAACGCATTTAAGTTTTCCGGATGGATGGGTATAAATCGTGTAGTAGCAGTTACTCAAGGCAGGTTAGATACGCTTTTGGTAATTGGAGCGCTGGGAAGCTATGAGGCGGGTATATTTGCTGCGGCTAAACAGCTTGCACTTGGAGTACCCCTCATCATTGGTAGTTTTGCGACGGTTCTGGCACCTCGTTTTGGCCAGATGCATAGATCCAAGCTTAGGAGTTATTTTATTAAAACAATTTATTTATCAGCTATTTTAGCAGCAGGGCTTATTTTTGGAATAATTATCAGCCCTTTTATAATAAGACTGTTTGGAGCCCAGTATAGCTCTGCATCATCGGTATTGAGGGGAATGCTTTTTGCTTATTTGCCGTTTGTTTTGGCTACACCAGCTGTTAACCTTCTTATTTACGGGTTTGGCAGGCCCAGCTTGATATTTATTTTGTCTGTTTTGCAGCTTATTGTGTTTTTAGCTGTTAATACTTTATTTTTGCCAAGTATTGGAGTTAGCGCACCAGTATTGGCGCTTGGGGTCGTAAATTTACTACAGTTTGTTTATGCTTACGGATTTGCCTTGTATTATTTAAACAGATGAAAATAGCTGCTCACACACTTGTAAAAAACGAGGGTCGATTTGTTTGGTATTCTGTCATGTCTGTTGCTCGCTATGTAGATAAAATTTATTTGTGGGATACGGGGAGTACCGACTCAACACCAGAAATACTCAAAGCTATCAAGAGCAAGCTTGGAAATAAAGTCGATTTAAAGTTTCTAAATAGCGTTGATGTTCAAAGCTTCGCTGAAGCAAGACAACAAATGCTTGACGCAACCGCTGAAGATTGGTTCATCATGCTTGATGCAGATGAGATCTGGTGGGACCGAAATATGGCTAAACTTACTGCTTTTATCAGGCAAAATGGTAAAAAATATGAATCAGTCGTTGTTCCGACTATTAATTTAGTTGGAGATATGTATCATTATCAAGAAGAAAAAGCTGGCTTATATAAATTAGCAGGTCGAGTAGGACATTATAATCTACGTGCGGTGAACCGTAATATTCCAGGCCTTAAATCAGACAAGCCGCATGGAACTTGGGGTTGGGTTGATAATGAAAACAAGATGATACAAGATCGCGATTCAAAAAAAATTAAGTTTTTAGACCTGCCATATATACATGCTACTTTTTTGCAGCGTTCTGATTTTTTATACACAGACAAAAGCGTGCCCAAACGCGCAAAAAAATATAAATATGAACTAGGAGAAAAATTCTCTAGAGATTTTTATTATCCGGAAGTCTTTTTTCGTCAAAAGCCAAGTTTTGTTCCAAATGTCTGGCTACCAAGAAGCAGAAAATATTATGCAAAATCATTATGGCAAACACCACTGCGCAAACTAAAACGTCGTTGCTTGCCAACGAAAGTAGGTTACTAATTATGAAATGTAAATTATGTGGTAGCAATAAATTTGACAATATTTATGAAGTAGAGGAGCGCGTGATCCAAAAATGCATTAAGTGTGGTTTGGTGCGTACTGAGCCAGGTGAGCTTCCTGATTACAGAGCCTATTACCGCGACCTAGATTATAGAAAATATGAACCTCGATTTAAAAACATTTTTCAAAAACGTTTTGATCAAATAAACAAATATAAAGAGCAAGGTGGCAGAGTTTTAGAAATTGGATGTTCTACGGGACTACTTCTTGAGATCTTCAAAAAAAATGGTTGGGAAACATGGGGAGTAGAGCCTTCTGGTTCCTACAAAATTGCTCAAAAAAGAATAGGTAAAGTAATACACAAAAATTTTGAAACAGCAGATTTACCAGCTAAATATTTTGACGCTGCTATTTTAAATCATGTGTTTGAACATCTAGCTGATCCTGTTTTAGTGTTAAAAAAAATTAAAACAATTTTAAAACCCGGTGGGATAGTTTACATAGATGTGCCAAATTTTGGTAGTCTAGCAAGAAAGATTGAACAGCAGCATTGGAGTATGTTTTTGCCCCATGAACACGTACACCACTTTGATCCAGTTTCTTTAAATAAAGTAGTCAAAAAGGCAGGTTTAGAAACTGTCTATGAAAAAACTTCATCTGGTGTTTTTGATGTTGCCAGTCCGGTTAAATATTATTTAACTCCAATTCAAGAAAAGAATTTAAGCTTTATTAAAAACGCATTAGATCTACCGGGGAACCTAATTTCTACAGTATTAAACATGGGTACCAACTTAACTTTGGTTGCACAAAAGACATGAAAAAATATCTAATCTTGTTTTTACTGCTTGCTCTACATCTGGCAATACTTGTGAACTTACAATTTACAGCCTGGCCTGAGATGTTTAGCTTTCCTTATCTTTTGCAACATGGCTACCAGCTTTATGACGATATGGTTTTTGTCTACACTCCTCTGCTGCCTTATTTTCTGTTTCTGTTTTTTTCTTTATTTGGTTACAAACTAATAATTTTAAAGCTGCTTACTTGGGTGCTAATAATCAGTAACGATTTGCTAATTTTTCTAGTTATCAAAAAAATAACTAAAAAAATATCCCCTGCTTTAGTTGGAGTGTTCGCTTATGTGTTGCTTCAGCCTATGCTGGAAGGCAATATGCTTTGGTTTGATTTGGCCTATGTTACACCTCTTTTGTTAAGTAAATATTTGCTGTTAAACAAAAAATATTTTTACAGCGGACTTGGTTTATCAGCTGCGATCTTAACCAAGCAAATAGCAGTTTTGTTTGTTCCCATATTTGTAACTTATCTAATTTTGAGTAAAACAAAAAATATAATTTACAAGTTTTTATTTGGCCTTGTAATTCCAATTGCTATGTTTGGCTTAATACTTTATTTAAATAAACAACTTGTTTGGTTTACAAACTGGACTTTTTATTACCCTATGAAATACTGGTCCGACTTTCCCAGTTATATTCAGCTTGTTTTATCAAAGCGCGAGTTTCTAATTTTAGCTTTATTAGTGATAGCAATATTTACAGGAACCTTTCTTGTCGAAAAAACTAAGAAATATTTTTTGCTGTTGGGGTTTTTGGTTGCTAGCTTTGTCGCAGTGTACCCTCGATTTAGCTTTTTTCATCTGCAAGCATTTATTGCCTTGTTTGCGATTTGGATAGGATTTGCATATAGCAAATTGGGTCGCAATTACTTACTAGTTGTTGGAGGAGTTGTACTGTGTGTTGTTTGGCTTGCGCCACGAAACTTCAGTAAACATACAAGATTTTGGGATCAAGATAGCTTTGCCTTAGCACAAAAACTTCCCCAAGACTCTTCTGCATATTTTTTAAATCTACCCTCACAGCATTATGTTTTGACAAACTCTTTGCCGCCAAAGCCTTGGGTGGATAACTATGGCTGGTATTGGGAGATACCTGATTTCCAGCAAAAGTTGCTTAAGAGGTGGGGTCAGAATATGCCTGAATATATAGTTAGAAAAGATATAGAGGCAGGGGAATGGTATGAACTGGGAACTTATGAGCCTCAAGCGGTTACGGATTGGATCGAAAGCAATTATAATATGGTGGAGGAGGTTGAAAAAGGCATATGGCTATGGCAGAAAAAAGATTAAAGATTGCATTTTTAAGTTTCTACAGCGGAGAGGTTAGTCGCGGGGTAGAAACTTATGTGCATGAGCTAAGCAATAAATTATCGCAAAATGGGCACAGTATAACTGTTTATCAAAATGGTCCGAGGAGAAAAGGATCAGATTATGAAACCGTTTCGATAGGTTTAGCAATAGATTGGGCTCAAAAAGGGGGTGGACGTGGGATGTTGGGAATTCCATTTACTCAGTATTATGCTCGACTGGTAGGCCGATTCACACGACGGGCACTGGCTAAGATTAATTCTAGTAAGGTTGATGTTTTGATAACTACCAACGGAAGTTTGCAAGTACTGTTTGCAAGAGTGTGGTGTTGGATCTCTGGAGTTAAATTGGTAGTGGCGGGGCAATCTGGTCCTGGATTTGATGATCGTTGGAACTTGTTGTGCTTTCCCAATGTTTTTGTTGGTATGACTGAATATCATTGTGCTTGGGCGAAAAAAGCCAATCCGTTAGTAAAGGTCAAAAAAATCCCCAACGGTGTGGACCTACAAAGGTTCAGTAGAAGAGGTAAGGTAACAAAATTTAATTTACCTAAACCAGTTGTTTTTGTGGCTGCTGCATTAGAAAAAGGTAAAAGGCTTGATTTGCTAATTAAGGCAATGGGACAAACTGAAAAGGGTTCTCTTCTGATTGCTGGAGGGGGAGATCTGGAGCAGAAGCTAAAGAGGTTAGGAAAAAAGTATCTAGGAAAAAGGTTTCAAATCAAACGCTTTGAGTACGAGCAGATGCCAAGCGTTTACCGCTCTGTTGACTTGTTTTCTTACCCCACGGTTCCTTGGGAGTCATTTGGCATAGTGATGCTAGAGGCCATGGCTAGTGGCTTATCTGTTGTGGCGACGAACGATCCTATTAGAAAAGAAATAGTCGGAGATGCTGGGATTTTGGTTGACCCGACTGATACAGATGCTTATGCCAATGCTTTGCAAAAAGCTTTGAATATGAATTGGGGGAGTAGGCCTCGTAAGCAAGCGGAAAAATTTAGCTGGGATAAAACCGCACAAAAGTATGAGAAAATGTTTTTAGAATTATTAAATAAATGAAAGCAAGTGTCATAATTCCTGTTTACAACGAAGAGCGTGTCATTCGCGAGTGTTTGATCTCTTTATCGGCGCAAACTTTTAAAGATTTTGAAATTATAGTTGTCGATGATGGTTCAACTGATAAAACCTATCAAGAAGTCTCAGAGGTAAGGCGTGATTATTTTGGAAAAAACTTCGTAATCTTAAAGCAGGATCACAAAGGACCGGCAGCGGCTCGTAATTTGGGAGCAAGCAAAGCAAGCGGCCAGATACTTGTGTTTGTTGATGCAGATATGACTTTTGACAGGTTATTTTTGGAAGAGCTTGTTGCTCCGATTATTAAGGGCAAATCCAAGGGTACTTTTAGCCATGAAGAATATGTGGAAAATTGGGATAAACCTTGGGCGCGGTTTTGGAGTTATAACCGCGGCCAGTTTAACAAAAAACTGGTTAAGAAAAAACGCAAGCAAAAAGTCTTTCGTGCGATCTTAAAATCTGAGTTTGATAAGGTCGGCGGTTTCGATACGGGTGGTTATACTGATGACTACACTCTATATGAAAAATTAGGTTACAAGGCTAAGGCGGTGAGTGGTGCTCGATTTTATCACAAAAATCCAGAGGGCTTTAAAGAAGTTTTAGCTCAAGCTAAGTGGTCTGCTAAACGTGAGTATAAATTTGGCACGCTTGGGGTCATGTATGCATTTTTTCGTGCCAGTTTCCCTGTAAGTGTTGGCTTAGCCTTTGCTGTAGCAATTAGGAAGCGTGTACCAAAATATATTTTGTTTAAGGCCGTTTATGATACTGCAGCCATGATAGGGATATTTGAATATTATTTCTTGGGAAAGGGGGAAAAGTGAACTCCTTAGTTTTTGTCTTACTGTTAGGACTTTTACTTCGAGTACCTCTTTTGTCCGAATCGTTTTGGCTAGATGAAGCCACTAGTGGATTGCTTGTAAGAAACTACGAGTTTGCAGGCATTTGGCAGCAGTTTCTGCCAAACGATTTTCATCCGCCTTTGTATTATTTTTTACTTGAAGCTTGGTCGCGAATTTTTGGAACTTCAGAAATTGCGCTTCGCAATTTATCTTTAGTTTTTGCAATCGCGACGATATATTTAACTTATTTAATCGCCAAAAAATTATTCACAAAGCAGATTGGAGTATTGGCTGCTTTATTTTTGGCTATTAATCCTTTGCATATTTATTATTCTACCGAAGCGCGTATGTATAGTTTGGCAGCTTTTTTGGTGACTTTGACAGTTTATTTTTTTATCAAACTGTTGATTAAAAAAGCAAATAATCTAACTTGGGTTGCATTTGGACTCTATTTGTCGCTTATATTTTTAACCGACTACATAGCAATTTTTATATTGCCTGTTTTTTGGATTTACGCTTTTTTAAAGCAAGGGAAAATTAAAAAACAAAAAAGATGGTTTATAAAATTTTTCACTTCTCACATACTTTTATTTATCTCTCTTCTCGTAATTTGGCCACTTTTGAAACTGCAATTGCAAAGTGGACTTGGAGTTAAATCGGAAGCTAGCGCTTGGTGGAGTATTTTGGGTCAACCTAGTCTTAAAAATATGATCTTAATACCAATTAAATTCATGTTGGGCAGAATTAGTTTTGAGAACAGCTTCATTTATGGACTGGTAATACTGCTTGCAACAGCAAGCTTTGCCTGGCCGCTTTCCAAAGTTACTAAAAGTTTTTTAAAAAACAAGAATATAATAATTTGGCTGTGGTTATTAACTCCGATAGTATTTGGAATTGCTGTTTCTTTATTTATTCCAGTTTTAAGCTATTTTAGATTTGTTTTTGTTTTGCCCGCTTTGGCTATTTTATTATCACAAGGGCTTTATCAGCTGAAGGAAAATCAATTTTTGCCAAGCCTTATGCTGATTTTGATATTGCAATTTATGTTTATTTTTACTTACTACAGAAACCCCAGATTTCATCGTGAAGATTGGCGTGGATTGGCAGATCTTCTTCAGAGAGAAAAAGCTTCGATTGTTTTTGTTTCCAATTCACAAATGGAGGGTTTGAATTATTATGGAATTGATTCGCTTGCTCCCGATGAGTTTGAAAGTGAATCTGAAAAAATATATTTAAGTCGTTATGTTTACAATATTTTTGATCCGGAAGATAAGTTGCGAAGGCAAGTCGAGTTTGATTATAAAAAAATATCTGAAAAAGATTTTAACGGAGTTGTAGTATGGGAGTACAGAAAAAATGAAAATAGCAATTGACATAAGCAGCGTTATCTATGGCACCGGTGTTTCGGTTTATACCAAAAATTTAGTGCGAAGTTTGCTTAAGATAGATAAGGATAATAAATATATATTGTTTGGAGGCTCATTTCGTAGAAAAGCGGAGTTAAAAAACTTTACTAAAGATTTGGAAGGTAATTTTGAAACTAGATTTTTTAATTTGCCACCTTTGGCGCTTGATGTTTTGTGGAATCGCTTGGGGTTTTTATCAATTGAAAGATTGGTTGGAAATATTGACGTGTATCATAGCAGTGATTGGTCTCAGGCTCCAAGTAAGGCTTTTAAGGTAACCACCGTACATGATTTAGCCCCAATATTGTTGCCTCAGCAGACTCACCCCAAAATAGTCGCAGTTCATAAGCGAAAGCTAGCTCGTAGCATAAAGTATTGCAATGCAACTATTGTGCCATCCAAGTCAACCAAAAAAGATTTGGTAGATCTAGGTGCAGACGCAAAAAAAATACACGTTATATATGAAGCTATCGACCCGGATTTTAAAAAGACAAGCAAGTCTGAAGTGGAAAGAGTTAAAAAAAAGTATAGGCTCTCGGATTCTTATGCTTTATCTGTAGGCGCTTCGCGGCGTAAGAATATTAGCAAAGCTGTAGCTGCATTTGAAAAAGCTGCTACTGAAACCGGTTTAAAAGAATATGTGATAACAGGTAGTGGTTATATGCCGGAAGGGCGTGGAATTCGTGCTCTGGGATATGTAGACTTGACCGATTTATCTGCGCTTTATACAGGTGCCAAAGTATTTTTATACCCCTCGCTTTATGAAGGGTTTGGTCTTCCGATTTTGGAAAGCTTTATTTGCGAAACTCCTGTTGTAACATCCAATACAAGCAGTATGCCCGAAGTTGCTGGCGATGCCGCCATATTGGTTAATCCCGAAGACGAGGAGAATATTGCCGACGGCATTATAAAAGCTATCAAGAACAATGATAGTCTAGTTAAAAAAGGTCTTAAGCAGGTTAATAAGTTCAGCTGGCAAGAAGCAGTGAAACAAACCTTAGCAGTTTATAATAAAGCAACATGATAATAGGTATAGATGGCAATGAGGCTAATGTAAAAAACCGTGTCGGCGTAAATGAATACGCTTATCAGCTTTTGTGGCATATAAAAAAACTTGAACCTGAGTGGAAACAAAATCATAAATTTGTGATTTATTTGAAAAGCACACCTAGAAATCTACCAAAGCAAAGTAAGTATTGGGAATATAAGGTTTTGCCAGGTTCTGGTATGTGGATTATAAAAACACTAATGCCTTACCTTTGGACAAGTAAAAACAAACCCGAGCTTTTTTTTACGCCAAGCCATTATGTCCCTTTATTTACACCAATGCCCCGTATTTGCTCAATAATGGACCTTGGGTACCTCGAATTTTCGGGACAATTTAAAAGATATGATTTTTGGCAGTTGAAACTATGGACTGCTTGGTCTCTTTTTGTATCAAAATATATCATCGCTATTTCCGACACAACTAAACAAGATATTGCACGACGCTATCCGTTTGCCTCGAAAAAAATAGGGGTTATACCTCTCGGATACAACAGTTCAAAAAACACAAAAAAAATATCATCTAAAGATGTGCGACGTGTCACGGAAAAGTATTCCATCCAGTCAAAATATCTTTTGTTTTTGGGAACCCTAAAGCCTAGTAAAAACATTGAAGGTTTGATCAAAGCCTGGTCTAAAATAGAATCCAATTTTTCCAAAACAGACTTGGTGATTGCCGGCAAAAAAGGCTGGCTTTATGAAGCTATTTTTGATTTGCTTAAAAAGCTAGATATTGAAGATAGAGTGGTATTTACTGATTTTGTTGATGAGCGGGATAAAGCCCCACTAATAAAAGGAGCTAGGGCTTTTGTTCTTCCTTCCTTTTGGGAAGGGTTTGGACTTGATGTGTTGACAGCCCAGTTTTTGGGTATACCAGTTGTGGTTTCCGACAGAGGAAGTTTGCCGGAGGTATCGGGTGAATCTGGCCTTATTGTTAATCCTGATGATATTTCCGATATCGCACAAAAGATAAGCCAGATTCTAAAAATGCCAAAAGCACGCTATAATAAGATTGTTAACGCGGGAAAACAAAATGTTAAAATGTATTCCTGGGAAAAAACTGCCCGAGAAACATTAAAAGTTTTTGATAAATTTAAATAAATGTTTTATTCAGATAACATAAAAATCAGCAAAAAAGGGATAAGCTTTACTGATAAGCACGGCAACAAACTAGAAATAGTCGATGCTTTTGGGCGTGCGTTTGCCCGATTTTATAATTGGTGGCTTGATTTTAAGCTTTTTTTACTGCACCTAGTTACACTTCATGTTCCGCTGCATAGTCTTCGCAAGCTGGCGATTGGTATAGCTGGGGCCAAAATTGGCAAAGGTT
>Ga0272443_10007272_pt1 | contig 10635 bp, 12 predicted proteins | sample SSMAcet12_FD_193581 | JGI IMG/M metagenome (GOLD analysis project Ga0272443, IMG submission 193581) | Marine sediment archaeal communities from Little Sippewissett salt marsh, Falmouth, MA, United States - SSM-Acet-12 | ecosystem: Environmental > Aquatic > Marine > Wetlands > Sediment ... | reverse complement strand
CCCTCATTGGGCGGAACGAACACCGGATCGGTCGTCAGCAGGATCGCATCACAGCGCCCCTCGAAACCGGTCAAGTCGCGCAACCCCAACTCGATGGACTTCGATGAAATAGACACGGGCCCGGTCGTGATCCAGCCCCACCGGTCCCCTTCCGTTCCAAACACTTTCGGCAGCGGCTTACCGTCGATGAGAACTTCGAATTGCCCAGGCGCTTCCGGCGTCTGCCACGGCGCGCACCAGTCCCAGGTGCGCACATGGACGTAATAGTCACCCGCCGAGGGTAACTCGGCGCGGGTCGTTGCATCGTCCACAGATCGGCCCATGCCATGGGCCAACAGGAAGGGCGAGCCCATCTGGTCCATGAACTGCTGGTCGACCACCCAGCCGCCTTTGTCCGCAAAGCTCTCAGCCTCCACGAGAATGGTCTGGGCGTGAGCTACTGTGACAAGATTCAAGACGTAGATCAGGACGCCGGAGAGGCACGAAATCCTCTTATGTGACAACATACCTTCGCTCCAAAGTCGGGACGCGGATAGCCACCCTACCGTTGTGGCTGGCGCCACTTGCGGTCCATGAGAATGATGATCTTGTCGTGAATTTCCGCGGGCAAAGCCTGCTTGAGCATCTTGCGGACCTCGCGCATGGGCGTACGTTGGGTCAGATGGGAGATGATGATGTGCTCATTCTCCAGCCTCTCGACCAGGGACGCGAATTCGTCGACGTGCATGTGCCGGCCCGCGTTCGCCCGACTGACGTGCTCGTCCTCGTAGAACGTACACTCAGCGATCAGGATCTTGCTCTTGACGATGTAATCGAGCTGAGCGAAGTCCACGTATTGCGTATCGCCGAAATAAGTAACGATCGGCACCTCGACGGGATTGTCGATCTGGACGCCCTGCTTCTTCAGTTCCACAATCTGCGGCCCCGTTAGGCCGACGTATTCGGCCTTGAGCTTCTTGCGTTTCTCCAGGACGGTGAAGCCCACCGCCCCGGCGCTGTGCTTGGTGGGAAAGGCGCGGGCGAACAGATTGGGCTTGATCTGATATTCATCACCGGCCTTGACGCCCACGAGCTTGGCGGGAACGCGATTGCCATCCAGACGGCCCCAGGCATTGACGATCTCCTGCATGGGCTTGATCAGGTTGGCCGGCGCCAGGATCGTCCCGGCCGGCAGCCCGCAGAAGTTGCGTTGCGACAGGTAGTAGGCAAATCCCGCCGCATGGTCCATGTGGCCGTGCGTCAGCAGGATGTGGTTGACGGAAATGATCTGGTCGGGGGCCTTCCCGACGTCGAAGCACACGTCGAGCTGCGGCAAGGCAATGACCGTCTCCTCGCCGGCCACCGAATAGCCAAGGATTTCCAGATCGTCGAGCTGAATCCGAGATAAGTTGTGACTAGGCATTGATTTATCCTAAGGGAAATGCGATGAAAGTCGCATCATAGAAGCCGCCATCACCACTGTCAATTTGTTTTTGACATAGGCCGGAGTGCCCCTAGACTTGGTGATATGCCCGTGACGGAGCAGCCTGGAATTCGCCGCCGTTCCGTCCCACGAGATCGGACGCTATGTTCAGGAGATAAGTCGCAATGAAGACCCATCGCGTGCTGTTCGCATCTCTGATCGCCCTAGTCGTGTTTGGCCCGGTCGCCGCCCTCTGTGTCGATGCCGCGCGGATTGTCCCACCACTCGATCGCGAGAATCTGCCCGGCCGGCAGGTCAAAGTCGCGGCCATCTGCATCGGCTTCGGAGGTGACCACGCCGAGAAGTTGGAACTGGCGATCGATCACCTGCACACGGCCGGTCGCAACGGCGTGGACATCGCTTGCCTGCCCGAGGAGTTTGCCGGAATCGAAGCCGAACCCATACCTGGACGGACAACGCAAGCCGTCGCCCGTCTGGCTCGGCAGTACCAGATGTACGTCATCTGTCCCATCCGTGAGCAGGCAGATGAAAAGCAATACAACACGGCGGTCCTGATCGATCGCCAGGGACAAATCGTCGGACACTATCGCAAGGTCTTCGTCTTCTGGGGCGAAGGTCTCCACTGCAGCCGAGAAGGCGTAAATGTGTTCGAAACCGACTTCGGCAAGATTAGCATACTCACCTGTTTCGATCTGAATTTCCCCGAGTTGTGGCAGCAATGCGAGGCACTGGACGCAGACATCGTGTTCTGGCCCAGCGCCTACAGTGGCGGTGCGCCACTAAACGCCTACGCCATTCTCTATCACTACTATATTGTCCCGGTCGGGGTCGGCAACATCATCGACATGACGGGTCACACGTTGGAGGACGTCGAGAAGCCCCGCGACAGACAGTTCATCGCCACTCTCGATCTGGACCGCTGCTTCGTCCACCTAGACTTCCATCGCGAGAAAGTCAATAAGTTGTTGGCCGAGCACCGCGAGGAGGTCCAGGCCGAACAGGTCCCGCCTGCTTCCAGCTCTGACCCGCGCGCGCCGTGGTGGCTGCTCCGCGCGACCAAACCCGGCGTGCGCATCCGTACGCTGCTGAAGAAGTACGGGATCGAAACGCTGCATGACTACCAGAAACGCAGCCGCCGAGAAATCAACGAAAGACGCCAGAACGGGGAACGCGTATAGCTTCCGTGCTGACCTCCCAGTATGCCTGACAAGCGCACACATAGAGGACCGCACCCATCGGACGCCAAGCTCTTCGGGCCTGAGGCGCTGCCCGCCCTGCGCGCGGCCCTGGCGGATTTCTCGCTCCTGCTGACCAAGGGGTACGCCGATAACAGTGCCCTGAAACTCGTGGGCGACCACTTCGCGCTGACGCAGCGACAGCGCCTGGCGATCATGCGGTCGGCCTGCTCCGATCAACAGCGGCAATCGCGCCGGTCCCGACGTATCGAGATCGGTGATCTGGCCGGTCAGCCCCTCGCCATCGACGGCTACAACCTCCTGATCACGATCGAGGCGGCGCTGAGCGGCGCCTTTCTCTTCCGAGGACGGGACGGGTGCCTCCGCGACCTGGCCGGCATCCACGGGACCTACCGCAAGGTAGAGGAGACCACGCCGGCGCTGCTGTGCATCGGAAGGTTCCTCGCAAAGTTCGGCGTGACCGGCCCACTCTGGCTGCTCGACAGCCCCGTCTCCAACAGCGGTCGTCTCAAGACCCTCATGGCCGAATTGGCCCGCGAGCACGGTTGGAGGTGGGACATTCGCCTCTCCACCAATCCCGACGCCGAACTGAAGAGAACCGAGCGCGTCGTCGTCAGCACTGACAGTGTGGTGTTGGATGCGTGCGACGGGTGGGCGAATCTGGGAACCGAGATTATCCAGACCTCCATGCCGGAAGCTCGCATCATTGTCTTGGAGGGTGGACGTTGATCGTGCGCAAAGAAACAGGACATCGCGGCCTGGCACTCGCGTTGCTGATCGTCTCGTTAGCGTCCGCAGCGATGGGGCAGGGTGAGCGCAGCATCGCCGAGCGCATCGCCAGCCGTGAGTTTCCCTCGGTCTTTCAAGCCTGGAGCCGGGTCGAAAATCTGCCCGACGCCAACGCGATCGAAGGCCTTGCGCGACACGATCTGGCGTGGAATGCAATCTCCCTCTGCGGCCTACGCTGGGACACGGCGCCGCGCGGATTGGCGGAGAAGTTTGAGCCCGCCAGCGTCAGAGCGGCGTTGCAGGTGCGACGCAAACTGCTGGAACTGAATCCTAACCTGATTCTGATCGCTGAAATCCGCTACCGCGACGCCCATTGCAGTTTCCTGCCTGAGAACCATGCGTGGTGGTTGCGTGACGGGCAAGGCCGGATCGTCGAGGGATGGGCCGAAGGGAACTTCCTCAGACTGGACTTCGGGAATCCCGCCTTCCGGCGTCACGTCGCCCGGCGGGCCAAAGCCGTGATCGATTCAGGCGTCGCCGACGGGATTCTGCTGGACTGGTGGCATGAAGACGACGATCGCGTGACGCTAATTCAGGAAATCCGAGCCGCTATTGGCGATGAGCCACTCATCATCGCCAATACGAACGACCGCACGGCGCCGCGCACGGCCTCCTATATCAACGGATTCTTCATGGAGTGCTATCGCAGCGAGACCACCGAAGACTGGCAGCGGATTGCCCACACGCTTTCCTGGGCCGAGCAGCATCTGCGCCGGCCGCACGTCAACTGCATCGAGGTCTGGTACCACACTTCGCGCCGGAATCTGAACCTCATGCGCGCGGTCACAACACTGACACTGACTCATTCAGACGGCTGCTGCCTCTTCTCCGACCCCAACCCGCTGCCGACGCCCGACCATCTTCACGATTGGTATCCCTTCTGGGACAAGGGCCTGGGCAGACCTTTGAGCGCAGCCGTCCGGCGCGGCGATGGTGCCACGCAGCGCGAGTTCGAGAAAGGCACCGTCGTCTACAACCCCATGGGAAACGATCCCGTCGAGATTGCCTTCAATGAGATGTACGTCAGCAGAGCGACAGGCAGATGCAGCCGCACTCACACACTGCCCGCCTGCGACGGAGACATCTATCTGATGCCCCCCGATCCCTAGCCTACAACTTCGGTCCAGCCCCTCGGCTCGCATGCCATAGGGCGAGAACCTCAACGATCTTCTGTGACTCCCGCACGCGATAATAGAGGTGATAACGCACCCGATTCAGGTAGACACGCCGTATTCCTGCGAGCTGGACATTTTGCGCCCTCGTGCCTATCTGTGGTTGGACAGAGATGAGTTCAAAGGCCCGCTCAATCTCTTCGCGGAACGCCCCCGGAGCCTTGGGGCGATTGGCGTCCCACCACGCCGAGGCCTCCTTGATCTGATCGGCTGCACTGTGGGCGACGCGGATGGGGAGCTTTCGGCTCAAGCCGATTCTCGCAAATCTTCCAGGAGCTGCTCGGCAGGAATCGTCTCGCCCCGATCGGCTTCGGCGACGGCCGCGAGCAGCGCCGCTTCGGCGTCCGAATCCAGCAGGAACGTTTCATCTCGCTCCGGCGCCAGCACGGTAACAGTGCATCCCTCTTCCAGGGCCTCGCCTTCGATGACAATCCTACCATCAATCACTTTGCCACTAACGACCTTCATAACTTTATCTTAGCATGAGGACAGATCGCAGTCAAGAAGCGACGCGGTGATTCTCCTCGCCAGAAGTGTCGAAGGAGGCGGTGGAAGCTGTGCAGCAGGTCGGCGAACCGCCCTGGTAGCGGCTATCGACCAGGCCGTCCTCATCATCGACTTCGCCCGACCCACTGGCCGCATTCATCCCGGTCGATATGTTACTTCCTGCGGAATTCAATGAGTTCGATCGGGGCGCCGTTGTCGGCGATCATGGCAACCCTGACACCTTCTGATGGACTGGTGACCTCGCCGAGGAGTTCCTTGCCTTGAATCTCCCGGTCGAGATCGTCGACCTCGAAGGCGACGTGCGGGACGGTCCGGACCAGCTCGGAGACGGGGCTGGTCGGCTCGAAGCGCATCCACTCGATGCCGTAGGGACTGGTCTCGAAGCCCGACACATACATGCCGAGATGCTCAAGGTATCGCTCGCCGCTTCGGGGCGTGTCGGTAGGGATACCCATGTGATGGTAGCGCCAGCCCTTGGCCGTCGCCGCCGGGGGTTCGTCATCCCGCCGCATCGTCGTCCGCATCTTACCGTGTCTCCCAGTCAAATCGGTTCGAGCCCCATGCTCTCCCGAGACTGGCTGGCCCTTTCGGGCCGGCAAGTCCCTCGTCAAGGTAGGTTGCCCTGATAGCGCCCGTCGGTCGAGCCATCTTCGGCATCGACCTCGTCGACCAGCTTGGCGAATTCGTTCAAGTCGATCTGCCCCTTGCCGGCCAGATAGCGCACGAGCGCCGCCAGATAGAGCTTCATCTCGTCGCTCTGCCTCTCCAGAATGTCCAGCCGCAACTCGATGTCCTGGCTCGACTGGCGCGACTCGGAGCGTACCCGGCTGCGCAGTTGCTGGAGTTCCCGCCGCTGGTCCTCGATATCGAGCTGCTGGCCCAGATTGCCCAGCAGCAGCATTCGGCCCCATCCCATCGTCAGTCTCCTTCAATATGTTCGCGATACTTCGTTCTACCCTCGAGCCCAAAGCCAAGAAATGTGGATCGTTTCCCGCCCTCGGAGCACGTGTCAACCTCGATTAGTCTGGGCACTCAAACTGAATGGCCCCCACGCTTCCATCGGGGAGCCAGAGAAAGCCACGTCCGCCAAGAAACAGCCTCAAGGCGTAGACCTCGCCATGCGATGAAAAAGTGACACGGCACCAAGGCGCGTAGTGCCAGGCAAAGATGGATTCTGAATCAGCCGGGAGAGGTGAGGCACTGTCGATCAACTGGGCGAAACTCTCGGCGGTCAGCGGCGGCACCTGTCCGAAATTAGGACCGGGGTAGATCTTGACGTTTGAGATGGCCGCCGAACCGGGGATCGCCGCCAGATCCACAAGGGAGGCTCTCTCCTGAAGAATGTCGCCAACAGTGATGGCAAACGAATCCTCTGTCAAATGAGAAACCGGAGGCATCTCTTCGCACGCCTTGGGCTGCTGCGCTTGGCAGCCAAGCAGAGCCAGCGACATCGTGACAGCAACCAGAACACCTTCAAGACGTGTTCCTCTCGCTTGATGCATGCCTCTTCCTCTCCCTGTCTCACTCAATCTCGCCTAGGTCCTTCGTTACGCGTCTTCTTCATCTGTCGAAAGGCTTTTGGCCACCGTCCGTCGACTAACATCTCGAGGGTCTGAAGCGTCACCGGTTCCAGCGAATCGCAGATCAGGTCGGCCTGGTTCAGTCCCTCAGCCGGCGTGGTATTGGTCACGGCGAGGCACTTGGTACCCGCGGCCTTGGCGGCCTGGACGCCGTTGGGGGCGTCCTCGATCACGACACACCGGGCCGGATCGAGCCCCATGCGCTGGCATGCGATCAGAAACAGCTCGGGGTCGGGCTTCTTGTGCGTCACGTCGTTGCCGTTGACGTAGACCATCTTCGTATAGGGAATCTTGGCAGCCTCCAGAGCGGCCCGTGATTTCTCCAGCGTCCCCGACGTGGCGATGGCGACCTGGAACGTGTCGCTGGCCAGCCCCGCCTCGATCAGTTCCAGCACGCCGGGATAGGCGGGCAGAGGCTCAGTCTTCAGCACCTCCAGGAACAGATTCTGGCGGTACTGAACGGCCTTTTCAAGCTGCTCGTCCGTCAGATCGAGGTTGTGGACGCGCGCCGCCGCCTTGACGTACTCGTGGGCGCCCCGGCCCAGCCCCTCGGTGAAATCCTCGTCCTTGACGCCCTTGACACCAAACAGGTCGTCGAACACCTGCACCGACACCCGCCGGTTCACCGACTCGGTATCCGCGATCACTCCATCGACGTCGAAAATCAAACCATACGTCTGCTGCATCGCATTGACTTCCCAAACGAGTGTAGAAACACCGTAATAATAGCACTTCCCGCCTTTTCTTGCCACGCTCTTCTCCCAGGCGCATCTATAATCGCGATGATGCCGGGTACCCATACATGGCAGCGGTCGTCGCCGGTGGGCGACGGGCCGCAAGAGACGGCCGCGAGCGAGCTGATTGCCGAGGCCAGGCAGAGCCACGATGCCTTCGTACAGCTCTACCGGAGACACTATGACGCGGTCTTTCGCTACTGTGCCCATCGTCTCTTCGAGCGCCACACGGCCGAGGATCTGACCGCGGACGTGTTTCTCAACGTCGTGCAGCATTTTCACCGTTTCAACGGTGGAAACGAGCGGCAGTTTCGGAACTGGCTGTATCGCATCGCCACGAATACCGTCAATGGGTACCTGCGAAAGACTGCTCGCCGCCAAGGTCTGTTTGAGCGCTTCGCCCAGCAGGCGCGTAGCGAGCAGGAGGATTACTCGGTAGCGACCGATGAGAGATTGGCCGCTCTGAAGGAGGCGATGCACGCTTTGAGGCCGCGGTACCAGAGCATCATCACACTACGTTTCTTTGAGAATCTGAAGATAACGGAAATCGCCGAGGTGCTCGGTTGTACTCCCGGTACTGCCCGCAGCCAGTTGGCCCGTGCCACCGAGCGTCTGCGCCGAAGGCTGGCCGCGACCACCGTGTTCGACGAGTCAGAGGACGCCTGAAATGGATAGAGGCGAAGAACGAATCAGAGACTTCATCCGCCGAGTCCGGCTCGATGATACGCCCGATCGCGGACATCGTGACGAACTCGAAAAGCGCCTGTTCTCCGACCTGCCCCGGGCAACTCGGCAGCCATCTGCGCACGCAGAGAAATGGAGAACCATTATGAGAAGCAACGTCAGCAGGATCGCAGCGGTAGCAGCCGTTTTCGTTGTCGTCTCCGCCGTGACCCTCTTGTCATCGAAATATCCGGAAGCAGAGAGGTTGACCTCATTAGCATTGTTGTCGCGCGTCACCGCGGCTGAGCGCGCCCTGTTTGCTGGAGACGGAATCGTGCACATCGTCAACGAGATCACGGTATGGCCAACCGCCCAGGACGCCGATCCAGAAGCTCTGCTCGATCAACTGGCCCGTGGAGTGGAGGACGAATCTCTGTCGCACGCGCAGCTCCAGGCCCTCGACCGTCAGCTTCTGAAATCCTGGATCGGAGGGTGGCTGCCCGTCTGCTCGCTCCTGTCGGATGGGAGCGTGGGAATCAGCAAGATTGAACTGGCCGCCGGCCGGGGCGACAGCTACACCCTGCTCGACCACGCCTGGTACGAGCCGGCCACGGGGCGGTTCGCCCGCATCATGAAGGCCGGTGACAGGGCAGTGTTCGCCAATGCCTTCGACGGCGACTTCGTACGCACGTCGCAAACGGCCGCCGATGGAACCTCGCGGCTGGCCAGTGAGCCGGTAACGGACGATTTCCAGGCACCCGCTAATCCAGCCGAGTTTCTCGGCCTCAGCGCTGGCATCCGCCTGACAATGTCAGAGGAGAATCTGTATCAGCCCATCCAGGACATCCATACCGCGACGCTTGACGACGGTTCGGCCGTGACCGTCTATCAGGTTGGGTTCACAGATTTCACGGGCCATGTCAGCACCTACTGCCTCTTCAAGGTCCTCAACAGCGACGAGACCATTGCCGAGATCGAGTACGTGCTGGCAGGTCAGCCCAAGTTGGTCATCCGGAGAATCCAGAGCGAGTCGGTGCCGACGACGGAAATCTCGTGGAACCTGGCTGAGTTGGATCTGGCGGACGCCGATGCGGAAGTCTCGGTTGAACCCGACGTGGCCATCATCGACGTGTCCGTTCGGCACATGGTCGAGGCCGCTAGCTTTGAGACGTATATTTTCGCGGAAGATCCCCCCTGGACCCAGAAACGCCTTATCGTCGACATGCTGGACGAGGCCAGTCCGCCCCACCGGGCTTTCCCGGTCATCTACTATGCGGAAGACGGACGTCACATCGTCTTTGGCCAGTCGCGGAGCCAGAACACCTACTTCGCCTCCGGCCAGAAGTTCCGCGAGAACCAGACGGATCAGCGCGAGTGGAAGGCACTGTATGTCTCACCGAGCGGCGTTAAGGTCCATCCGTCTGACGGAGCCGAATGGTGGACGGAGATCGGGATCAAGCAAGCAGGGCTTGAGCCGGCCGACGACCGGTGCGGCTACATCTTCGCCACACCAGACGGCACATTCATTCCGATCGCGATCAATGGCCCCCTGACCGAAGCCGAACTGCACAACCTGGCCGACACACTTGTCCCCGCCCGCCAGTACGTTGTCGAGTAACAACGAGGGCCAGGGTCGCCACGGGGGATTCTCTTGGGACGACCCTGGCCTCTTCAGCCTCCACCCGATCGTCAGTCACGCTGGAAAAATGTGATTTTCGCTAGACGAAAGTCCGCATCACCGTTGTCCTAGTGGCGATATCGTTGGTTTCGAAACCGATGAGGCCGATTGTTGATGCTGGAAGAGAAGCTGTTGTTATGGCGGCTCCGGCGCGGGGATGCCGAGGCGCTGCGGCTGGTCTATGAGCGGTACAAGCACGACCTGCTCGGCCTGGCCGTGACGCTGACCCGCGATCGGGCGTTGGGCGAGGACATCGTGCACGACGTGTTCGTGTCGTTCGTTCGGTTTGCGCCGAAGTTGTGCCTGCGGACGAGCCTGCGGAGCTACCTGCTCACGTCCGTCGCCAACCGCGTGCGGACTCTGGGCCGGACCAAGTCCAATGGTCCCCTGCCGCGCGAAGACCTGCCCACCTGTGTTGCCCAGGCAACACCCGAGCAGGCCGCCATGGAGAACGAGCGGACGATGCTCATCGACCAAGCCATGCAGCAGCTTCCGTATGATCAGCGTGAGGCCGTCGTCTTACACCTGCAAGTGGGCATGAAGTTCCGGGAGATCGCGCTCTCCCAAAATGTATCCATCAACACGGTCCGCAGCCGCTATCGGTATGGACTGGAAAGGCTCCGTTCCCTGCTGAACGGCACGGTGACACCATGACAGATCAAGACAGATTCGAAGAGACGGTCCGCCAGTTCTGCCAAATGCGACAAAACCAGACGCGGACCACGCCGGAACTGGACCAGAAGGTTCTGGGCGGCGCCCGGGCTGCGCAGCAGGAAATCCAACCGCAATCCTCCGCTCCGGCGGATTTAGGGGTAAGGAGATTCGTCATGCAGAACAAGATGACCGGATTGACGGCGGCCGCGATCATCATCATCGCCGTGATCGCGGGAATC
>Ga0272443_10007271_pt1 | contig 10636 bp, 12 predicted proteins | sample SSMAcet12_FD_193581 | JGI IMG/M metagenome (GOLD analysis project Ga0272443, IMG submission 193581) | Marine sediment archaeal communities from Little Sippewissett salt marsh, Falmouth, MA, United States - SSM-Acet-12 | ecosystem: Environmental > Aquatic > Marine > Wetlands > Sediment ... | reverse complement strand
ATCTTGGGAACTCCCTTACGGAGGGAACTGGTCATATATTCGACATCCTTTTTGAACTGCCTTCCGGTGCCGGCATCGAAAATCAGGGTTATCGGATTATCGGGATCGTCGAAATTGTTGACATAACAGACATCTTTCAGATCCGGCTTGCGGTTATCGAGTTCCAGAAGAAGGTGCTTGATAGTAGTGGTCCGCCCGGTTCCGGTCAATCCCGTAACGAATATATTATAGCCCTTGCTTTTGACGGTCAGGCCGAGATTTATGGCTCGGATCGCCTTTTCCTGGCCGATAATTGAGTCACACGGTTTGACATCATTGGTCGATTTAATTTTCAGGGATTTCAGATTTATCTGGGGTCCAAGGTCTTTTACTTTCAGTTCCTTATACTTTTTTGCCGGCATGAATCCTCCGCAAGATTTGGTTTCGCTAAATATAGTTAAATCAAAATTAAAAACAAGGCTGACTTGACATAACTTGCATGCGTAATTATATTTGGCTCAAATGAAACGTAAGGCGGTATCGTCTAGTGGCCTAGGACGGGGGATTCTCAGTCCTCAAACCGGGGTTCGATTCCCCGTACCGCTACCAAAATTTCAAAACGCCTGTCTGGATAAGCAGGCGTTTTTGTTGCCATCCAATGGGAAGGACTGAAATATGAAGTACTTCGAATACAAAGAGAAAAAATACCGTGTCGATGATATGGGGTTTCTTCTGTATCCCGAAGACTGGGATGAGGATTTCGCCATTGGTATGGCGGAGCAGCAGAATATCGAGGGGGGATTGACCGATCAGCACTGGCGGGTTATCAATTTCATCAGGAACAATTTCGAAAAAATGAACAGCTGTCCCCTCGTTTATGTTGCCTGCAAGAATAACGATCTCGGGCTTGGCGATCTGAAAGCGCTCTTTCCGCGCGGGTATTTGCGGGGAGCCTGCAAAATAGCAGGAGTGACGTACCGCGCCGGTCAGATGCAGGTGAACTGGATCGAAGAAAATTTTGTCCATCACAAGAAAGAATATGATAACAAGCTGTATATGGTCGATGCTCACGGCTTTCTGATTAATCATGATGATTGGGACGAGAATTTTGCGGTCCAGCGGGCGCACAATCTTGGTATGGAGGGAAATCTTACCGGGCGGCACTGGGATGTTATCGGTTTCCTGCGGGAATATTTCGATAAAAACGGCGAGGTCCCTAACATCTATGAGACCTGCGGGAAGCTTAATCTGACCCTGGAAGAACTGCAGATGCTCTTTCCGACCGGCTATCACCGGGGGGCCGTCAATATCGCCGGTTTAAGAGTGTTGCTTGAAGAGATTCGAGAATAGACTTAACAAATACGGGGGAACTGCTCACCGCTCGGCATATCGATCACTCTCCGGGAACCGATTGCGGTATTCATTATAACCATCCCCCCGGCTTTTGCATCGACTGTTCCGATTATCGCAGGATCTTTAAAGGGGGATTTTTCCTTCAGAATTGCAACGGTTTTTTCAGCCGAAGCCTTCGGAACAAAACAAATAAAGCGCCCTTCGTTGGCAATATAAATGGGATCGAATCCGAGTATTTCGCATGCCCCTGCAATCGGCGGAATGATCGGGATCCGGTTTTCTTCGACAACGATCCCCATCCCGGAACTTTCGGCAATCTCATTCAAGCCGGCTCCCAAACCACCCCTGGTTAAATCGCGAAGGCAGTGAATTTCGATTCCGGAATCGAGCAATGCTTCGATCGTCCCGCTCAAAGACGCACAGTCGCTTTCGATACGGTCCTCAAACTCCAGCTTTTCCCGTGCCGTGAGAACGGCGATCCCGTGCCGCCCGATATCGCCGTTAATAATGACGGCGTCTCCCGCTCTAACCTGCGAAGGATGAATCTCAATGCTGTCAGGGACCAGCCCCACTCCCGAAGTATTTATATATATTCCGTGTCCTTTGCCGTGCTGAACGGTCTTGGTATCGCCGGTGACAATCCGGCAATTCGCCTCCGACGCCGCACTTTGCATCGACAGCGCGATTTTCCAGAGCAGCGCGGTTTCGAACCCTTCTTCGATAATCATTGCGACGCTGAGATACATCGGTTTCGCTCCGGCCATGGCAAGGTCGTTTACGGTCCCGCAAACAGCAAGCTTGCCGATATCTCCGCCGGGAAAGAAGAGCGGATCGACGACATAAGAATCGGTGGTGAATGCCAGACGGCCTTTATTCAATTGCAGGATTGCACTATCATGCTCGATTTCAGGATTCGATTCCCGGAAAGCCTCGGCGAATATTTTTTTGACAAGCTCCCGCGTCAATCTTCCGCCTCCGCCGTGGGCCGAGGTAATTTTAGGGTATCTATCCAGTGGGAGCGGACAGGACGGCCCGGTATAATTTATTTCTTTATTCATCCGTCAATATCCGCTTTCCCATGATTGAGCCTCCGGTACTTGTAATACGCCGCGCAAACCCCTTCGCTTGACACCATCGGCGCCCCGAACGGATTTTCAGGAGTGCATTCTGCCCCAAACAGCGGACAATCTTCCGGCTTGATTTTTCCCCGAAGGACTTCCGCGGAACGGCAACCGGAGGTTTCTTCTACGGGCCCAGTATTAACCTGAAATTTCTTTTCCGCATTAAAGTGTCCGTATTTCTCCCGCAGATGCAAGCCGGAACGCGGTATTCTCCCCAAACCCCGCCATGATCCTTCACCGATTTCGAAGTACTCTTTAACTATTTTTTTTGCGGAGAGGTTTCCTTCTCTTTTGACCGCCCGGGCATAGCTGTTGACGACCACGTTTTCGCCTTTTTCGAGAAGCGTTACAAGATGATATATACCATCCATCAGGTCGTACGGTTCGAACCCTGTGACAACAATCGGAATATTGTACCGCGCCGTCAGCATTTCATATTCCTGATAGCCGTCGACGGTGCAAACATGCCCGGGGGCGAGCAGTCCCTGGATCACGTTACCGGGATCTCGCAGAATTGTCTCCACCAGCGGCGGGATAAGCGCCTGCGCGGTCAACAGAGTGAAATTCTTCACTCTCATGCTCTGAGCGCGGGCAACCGCCAGGGCGTTGGCCGGAGCGGTTGTTTCGAACCCGATAGCGAGGAAAACAACCTCTCGGTCAGTCTCGTCAAGGGCCACTTGGAGGGCATCCAGCGGAGAATAGACTGCCCTGATATCGCATCCCGAGGCACGAGCCTTTAAAAAGTCCGTGTTGGTTCCGGGAACCCTCAGCATATCACCGAAAGTACATAATATGACTTTTTTATCTTCGGCTATGGTCACGGCATTGTCGATAACATGAGGCGGGACAATACAAACCGGGCATCCGGGGCCGTGCACTATATTAATCCCATCCGGCAAGATACGGTCCAGGCCGTGCCTGATGATGGCATGAGTTTGTCCCCCGCAAACCTCCATTATCGTCCAGTCCCCCGTAATCCTCTTTTTGATCCGATCCAGCAGACATTCAATCCGTTCGGGATCACGGAACTCGTCGATATATTTCAAACCGGCGCTCATTCTAATCACTGTTCATTTCATTCAACAGGTTCAATGTTCTTTTTGCCTCAGCCTCGTCGATACTCCCGATAGCGATCCCGGCATGGGCCAGGATGTAATCCCCTTTGTCCGCTTCCGGAACCATAGAGAGATTGATCGTCTTTATGACGCCACCGAAACTAATGCGACCCGTCCGTGTCAGCTCGTTTTCATCGAGTATTTCTACTATTTTTCCCGGAATGGCAAGGCACATTTCAGTTTCCGTCCTTTGCATATTTTGTTGCGGCCGCCTGTCCGAACGATATCCCCCCGTCGTTCGGCGGAACCCGATGGTGAATATAGACATTGCGGCCCGAATCTCTAAGCGCCAGAATCGCTTTTTCCTGAAGTAAGGCATTCTGGAAACATCCCCCGCTCAGGGCAATATTGCGAATACCGATCTTATCCGCAATCATAACAATCCCCTTGACCAGACTGTTATGAAATTTCGCCGGGATTATTGCGATATTGTTCGCGGATACGACATCGTTGATTATTTCTCTTATCATTTCGGAATAATCCAGAATGTGGCAATGTTCTTTCAAGACGATATCAATCGGGTAGGTATCTTCGGTCGGGTTAAGGAGGGCCCTGCTCTCCAGCATCATTCCGGCCTGTCCCTCGTAATGGTTCTTGTGGCAGATGTTCAGAATTGCCGCAACGGCATCAAATAGCCTTCCGGCGCTCGAGGTAACACTGCAGTTCAATCTGGCCGGGAGGATTTTCTTAAAGGCATTAATTTCATTGGCGGAAAAGCTAAAGGGATCGATGATCCTGCTCAGTTCAAATATCTCATCGCCATATATTTCGTACAATAGTCCGATAGCGCTCCGCCTGGTATCCAGGACCGCTTTATCTCCTCCCGGCAAAAGAAAATTACGGATATGTCCGACCCGCTTGAAATGATTTTCGTCGACGATGATGAACTCGCTTCCCCTGATGGTCCCGTCGGGACCCAGCCCGGTTCCATCCCAGGCGATTCCAAGGCAGGGAAGTTCAATATCGTTTTCAGCGATACAAGCCGCAATATGGCAGAAATGATGCTGCCGCACCTCCAGCAGTATCTCCATGTTGCCGGCATATTCCGAGGGAGCGTAGCCGGGATGAAGATCAGAGATCACCCGTTCAGGAGTAATATCATATATTTCGAGGAAGGCATCGATGGTTTGCCGGAATAATTTTCTCGACAGAGCCGAATCCTGATCGCCAAGATGCTGGCTGACCGTAATTTTATTTCCCCTCGCAACCGCAATGCTGTTTTTTTGATGCGCCCCGACTGCCAGTAGTTTTTCGGTTCCGTCTCGTCTTTCGAAAGTAAGCGGGGCATAGCCCCGGGCCGCCCTCAAAACCTGCGGGGAGCCGTCTATTATGCGCGCCACCGAGTCATCAACCGGACGGGCAATCGCGCGATCATGCACCAGGAAACAATCGGCGATTTCACCGAGGCGATGAATTGCTTCATCCTCATCGATACATATCGGCTCATCGGAAAGGTTTCCGGAAGTGGCTACGACCGGGAATTCCAGCTCATCCATCAGCAGGACATGAAGCGGAGTGTATGGAAGCATCGCTCCGAGATACTGATTCTCGGGCGCCACCGATTCCGCAATTAAGCTGTGACCATTCGACCCGGCCCTTTTTCTTAAAAGCACTATCGGTGACTGCGGGGAACGGAGCGTATCCATTTCATTCCTTGAGAGAGAACAGCACGCCGCGATCAGGTCGGCATTCGGAAACATCACTGCGAACGGCTTGGCCTGTCTCCTTTTGCGTCTGCGAAGTTCTTTGATCGCAGTTTCGTTGCGGGCATCGACAAGCAACTGAAACCCGCCCAGGCCTTTCAATGCGATTATCCTGCCTCGTCTGATTTCCTCGGCGGAGGTCAACAGGGCATCATCCTCGATCGACAGAGAATTACCGGAACGATCAAGGAGGGCCAGTTTCGGGCCGCAACGCGGGCAGGCATTAGGTTGCGCGTGAAAGCGGCGGTCTTCGGGGTTATTGTATTCTTTCCAGCACTCCGGGCACATGTGAAAATGCCGCATGGTGGTATTGCCCCGGTCATAAGGAATTGCTTCGACGATGCTGTAACGGGGCCCGCAATATGTACAATTTGTGAAGGGATAACGATAGCGGCGGTTGCGGGGATTACGGATTTCTTCAAGACAATCGGGACAGATAGCGATATCGGGAAGAATCAGTGCCGACTTTTCCCCGTGCAAATCGCTTTCTTTTACCGAAAAACCCTTTTCAAAACGAAGAGGTTCAGATTTAATTCGCCGATTGGTGATGTGCGACAACGGCGGCTTTTTTGTCTCGAGGTCCTCGAGAAATCGCTCCAGCGAATCTGATTCCCCCTCGACCGCAATCTCGACCCCGGCCACGGAATTGGCCACCCACCCGTCGAGATCGTACTTATTGGCAATCCGATATACGAACGGCCTGAATCCAAGCCCCTGAACGAATCCTTCGAGGCTGATTCTTATCCGCTTAATCGGAACGCCGGAACTATCGACTAGACACCCTGTATTTTTAGACGAAGGTTTCATTATTCCGGGAGTTCGATACTCTCCAGAATCATTTCCTGGGCGTCGGGAGCCTCCGGGTCGTTATCCTCGACGACTTCAAGTCTGGCCTTTTCGACAATCGTGCCCCGCGCGGCATCCTCGAAATGATGCCGAAAATGTTCGGCCGAAATGTGCGACAACGCTCCCAGCTTGATTTTGACCCCAAGGACCCGGTCGGCGTTATTCTCCCGGGCAATCTGGTTGATTTTGCCGAAAATGTCTTTCAATAGCGACAATTCATGCATCTTTATTCCCTCTTACTTAATTCGATTTGAATCAACTCAACGACTTGCAACACGGCATCCCGAACCTCACCGGACATCTCCTCTCCCGGATCGAAACATTTCGCTTCAATTCCGTAGACAATCAGTTCACCCGGGAGAGAGTCGAGCGCCCGTGCCAGCTAAATGGTCTCAACAATGCTGAAAGCATGTATCGAATACCCGATAAAATAATCCTCCGGAATCGTTTCCCTGAGGGCGTCAAAACGATGAATCTTTCCCGCTTCACCATTTGCGAAGACAGAATCGATCACCACCGCCAGGGGACAGCCGGACCACGCTTCCATCAGCGATGTACCGTCGCTGACCCCTTCGATAATCTCGACATTCGGGAGTTTTCGCTCTTTAATATAAGATGCGGCTTTCAAACCGGCGGCATCATCGGAGCGGAGAGAGTTGCCAAGTCCGATTACAATGGCTGGACCGATTGGCATCTGAACTCCTCTTCTATCGGCGTTCGATTTTTAATTTCAGGAAATGACAGGAACAGGAGATACAGGGATCGTAATTGCGTATAATCTGTTCGCAGAACCAGGTCAGCTTGTCGTCACTGAGGTGCAAATGGCGTTTGACATAATTCAGCAAATCGGCTTCAATCGCTTTTTGATTTTGTGAAGTAGGAGGGATAATCCGGGCATCCTGAATTATTCCCTGTTTATCTATCTTATATCGATGATATAATAACCCCCGGGGGGCCTCGGTACATCCGTGTCCGACACCTTCTTTCGGAATCGTTTCGACACTCGGCCGATCGGGATATTCGTACCGTTCGATAATCTGTAGTGCTTCATGACACGCAAACACAGTCTCGACACCCCTGACAATGATGCTCTTAAAGGGGTTTTTGCAGTCTTTTCCGAGGCCGGCTTCTTTCGCGGCGTCCTGTGCTATCCCGGGAAGCTTATCGAAATTGTTGCTGTATCGTGCCGCCGGGCCGGCCAGATAGTCGCCCCGCTTTTTTACTTTTGCCTGAAGCGAAGTGGAATGCTCGACATGCTCTTCCTCGAAATGATCAAGGAACTCGCTGATATCGATATCGATTCCTTTATTGGAGACTACTCTTCCTTCGTTAAAAGGATATTCATCGGGATGTCTTAATGAAACAAATTCGTAATCACGCTCGAGATCTGGAAACGGAAGAGTCGCGGTCCACTTGACCGTCTCCAGCGCTGCATCCAGGGCCCATTTCAGATCGTCGGTAATTTTTAAAAGCTCGGCTTTTTTCGGAGCCTTATAAAATCCTCCGACCCTGACATTGATCGGATGAATCTCTCTCCCCCCCAACAGGGTCATCAGGTCGTTGCCGATTTTTTTCAGGCGGAGGCCCCGTTTGACGATATCGGGATAATCCCTGGCCAGCTTGATGGCATCCTCGTAACCGAGAAAATCGGGAGCATGAAGCATGTAAATATGCAGAACATGTGATTCGATCCATTCTCCGCAATATATCAAGCGTCGTAAATCCCGAAGCGGTCCCTCGACTTTCACGCCGCAGATATTTTCCATGGCGTGAGCCGAGCTCATTTGATATGCGATCGGACAAATTCCGCAAATCCGGGCCGTAATATCCGGAGCTTCGGTGAATTTACGATTCCGCAGGAAGGCTTCAAAAAACCGGGGGGGCTCGAATATATTGAACCGGGCATCCTCGATTTCGTCGTCCTTGATCTTAACAAATAACCCGCCTTCCCCCTCGACCCGGGCAAGATAATCGACTTTGATCGTTTTACTTTTCATAAGCTTCACTCTCTCTGCGGAACGATTCGGCATAGGCATTGAAAGTCCGGAAGAATCTCACAATATCATCCCTGTCCATATTCATTTGCTCGAACCATGCCGCCAGCGATTCCGCATTCGGCATTTCTTTAGGGCCGAAACAGCCGTAACAGCCTCTGTTATAAGAGGGACAAATCGCTCCGCACCCGGCCTGGGTAACCGGCCCCAAACAGGGCTCACCTTTCGATACCATGACACAGGTATTGCCTTTGCGTTTGCACTCGATACAAACACTATAGCTGTAAAAGCTCGGTTTGCGGCCCGAGAGAACCGCTTTGAAGAAATCAAGCAGTTGATTTTTATTTATGGGGCATCCCCGCAGCTCATAATCGACAAAAACATGATCCGCTATCGGGGTCGATTTATTCAGCGATTCGATATAATCCGGATTGGCGTAGACGATTTTAATGAAATCGCGGACATCCCGGAAGTTCCGCAGGGCCTGAATTCCGCCGGCGGTGGCGCAGGAACCGATCGCAACCAGAATTTTCGACTGTCTTCTGATTTTATGAATCCGCTCGGCATCATGCGGGGTCGTTATGGATCCCTCCACCAGCGAGATATCGTATGGCCCCCGCAGGATTTCCCGCGACGCCTCGGGGAAATTCGCGATTTGAACCACTTCGGTTACGGCCAGCAGTTCGTCTTCGCAGTCAAGCAGGGTAAGTTGACATCCATCGCACGATGCGAATTTCCAGACCGCCAGTTTCGGTTTTTTTGACGCCCCGGGCATCCTACATCTCCCTCCTTGTAAAGCCCTCGATGATTTCGTTATATTTATATACCGGTCCATCTTTGCAAATAAAGCTGTGTCCCAGTTGACAGTGACCGCAAAGACCGATTCCGCATTTCATGTTACGTTCCATCGAGACGTAGATCGACTGATCCGCGACACCGCGCTTTTGCAATTCCAGCGCCGTGAAGCGCATCATAATTTCCGGTCCGCAGATCATTGCGGTACAGTTTAAGGGGTCGAAAGGAGAACGGCGAATCAATGAAGTCACGACGCCGACGTTGCCATGCCACGATCCGGTGGCCCGGTCGACCGTCAGGAAAATATCGAAATCGAAACGGGAGCGCCATTTTTCGAGGTCCTTGCGAAACAGTATATCTTCCGGCGTACGGGTTCCGTAAAGCAGAACCACTTTGCCGAATTTCGCCCGGTGCGTCAGGACTTCGTAGATCACCGGACGAAGCGGGGCCAGCCCGATCCCCCCGGCAATAATGACGATATCGTTCCCCTCGGCTTCTTTAACCGGCCATCCGGCGCCATAGGGACCGCGGACCCCTATGGTCTCTCCGACCTTTAAGGTCCGCATGGCCTTGGTGACATTTCCGACCGCCCGTGTGGTATGCACCAGGACTTTACTGTGGCCCGGGTCTCCGCTGATCGAGATGGGGACTTCCCCAACACCAAAAACGTACAGCATATTGAACTGACCGGGAAGAAAACTGAATTTCTTCTCTCCCTGGAGAGCCTCCAGCGCCAGCGAAAAAGTATCCCCGGTTTCGCGAATGACCCGTTTGATTCGAAACGGACGAGTCAGCATCGGGTCGGGCATATCGCCAGGTTGTTTTTTATGCACCGTTGCCATAGATATCCATCAGCTGCAGTCTGGTCGATTCGAGCCTTTCGGCAATAATCAGCGCGAATCGCTTCATGATCTCGTAGCCAAGGTCGTGATCCTCTTCGCATTTATCGCGAAGACACTTCCCGTCGAGAGCCACTGCCCGCGTCAGCTCCACGGCACGGGCGTCGAAATGCCATTTGTACGGCGGAACCATCCAGGACCATCCGAGTATCTCTCCTTCTTCGCGGGTCCGGATTATGAGCGGTCCCTTCTGCGGTACAAATGTTTCGATTTGCACTTTGCCGTGACGGATAAACCAGAAGGCATTCGCCTGCTGACCCTCCCTGATAATATACTCTCCGGCCTTGAATACCACGTTCGACGCGCAACCGACCAGCAGTTTGATGTGCTCGTTCTTCATATCCGCGATAAACGGGTGTTCCCTTAAAACTCTTTCCAGATCTTCCATACCTCTTATCCCAATCCCGGCTACTTGCTTAATGCTTTCGCCTCTTCAGTAATATCGATCCCCACCGGGCACCAGGTAATACAACGACCGCATCCGACACAGCCCGGCATTCCAAATTGATCCTGCCAATAAACCAGTTTATGCATCAACCATTGACGGTACCGCGACTGCTCCGTAGAGCGGATGCTGCCGCCGTATATATATGAGAAATCCAAATTATAACAGGAATCCCAGCGGCACATCCGGCAGGCTTCATCCCCGCCAAGAGATGCGGAGTCCTCGACCGTTGTGCAGAAACAGGTGGGGCAAACCAGGGTGCAGTTGCCGCAGGTTAAGCAGCGCTTTGCGATTTCTTCCCAGTATGTGCTGTCGAAATTCGCGTAAAGCTTCTCTTTCAAATTTTCGAGATTGAGCTTCCGCCCCATGGATCTCGAAGCTTTTTC
>Ga0272443_10007270_pt1 | contig 10639 bp, 9 predicted proteins | sample SSMAcet12_FD_193581 | JGI IMG/M metagenome (GOLD analysis project Ga0272443, IMG submission 193581) | Marine sediment archaeal communities from Little Sippewissett salt marsh, Falmouth, MA, United States - SSM-Acet-12 | ecosystem: Environmental > Aquatic > Marine > Wetlands > Sediment ... | reverse complement strand
CTGATTGTGGAGCCGTCGACAGGAACTTTGTTTGGTAGCGGTGTCACCACCCAACCCCAGTTTTCATAAGCACTACCTGAAACTGCCTCTCCGGGCATCGGGTCATCAATGTCACCAAAAGGTTTCACGGCATTGGCATTATCGCAATGGATCGTCTTCGTGCCCAAGATCGTTTGGTTTCCTTCGTTGTCAATAGCTATAACCCGAATGGTATAGGGGCTGTTACCACCATCGGGCAAAAAATTAGTGACCAGTGAATACCGCCAACCGGCTTTCTGGCTGTTGGGATAAGCGGGAAAAGCGTGTGCCACATCCGGTCGTGCGCCTTCCACAAAGACAGCGTCAGCTATATGGATCACGCTACCGCCGTCGATACGGTAAATTCTGACGGTGGCAACCTCCACATCATCCAGTGCCCATCCGGTTATCGGGACGGTTCCAGATACGGTGGAGCCATCTACGGGGGTTGCAAAAGTACCGAAGGGGGATGCTCCCAGTGCATTGTGCGTAAATAATATCAGAAAGAAGATTCCCAAAATCGTTACCAACGCTGCTCTTTGCCTAGAAAAAATATCGATTCTCCTTTGGCTACTGTAAACTCCGTTTTTATAAAAACGAGACCAGTAATCATTCAATCTTCTCGCCCTTAAAGTATAACGGCTTTTCGGGCGCACGGCGTTTTGGTGCCCATTGCTGCTCACACCGAACCAATTTCAGCCTTTCATGCCACTGACCTCCATGGCGCAACCCTGTCGCCGGCGAATGAGGTGAGGTATTCTCGTACATTCCTCATAGAAGTATTCTTTTTATATTGTTGCGTATCTAAAACACATCCCGGATTCCCGGAAAAACTAAATGTGCCATTGAGTAATTGTATTGTAAATAGATTCCCAGTACTGACCCACATCATCCTTGACAGATTTTATACAAACAGCGCCAGCCAGTTTTCCATCTTTAGTAGGCATCATGATGTTCCCTATTGCTATGATTGCATCTTTGGTATCATCGGCCGGAGGCGTACAATAATCAGCAAGCGGCATAAGAGTCAAACTAACCGTTCCTCCAACATCACGGACTGCATGTGGTACCAGAGCCAATGACATCTCATAGGATATCGCTGGCATCAATGCCTGGCATTCCAACACAATATACGTTTGATCCTCTCGTTTCCTGACCCATTCAATAGCGTCATTAATAAATGTTTGATACCGAACAAATGAAAGTTCTGTGTCGTTTTCGTCCACGACCTCGTTTGGTTTACTGGTAATAAAACCAAGTGTTCTGGGTTCACCAGTACGAGAGTTTAGAGGGACATCAACGATGAGAGTTATTTTAGAGTCCTTCATGAAAGGCTGGTTGCTGAGCCCCCAAAGAACCATGCCTGCAATGGTAATTTTATTTTTTAGCAGGCGGCGATATTTTTGATTAAGCCTTTTTCTTTCTTCTAATAAATGCTCAAATGAAATATGTTGGTGAGCATAAACTAGGTCCCTGCCGCTGTCATTATGAGTCGGTTCAACACAGGTATATGTCTTATTCCCTTGTGCGATTGGGGGGAAAACCATCGCACCCGTTGTGCCCCATGTCCTTTTTTGATCGTTTAGGGCTTCAAGGACGGGGTTTCCATCACACAAAGCGTGATGGATGTGAAACCAGAGATCGACTTCATTGTAATCGGGAGACTGTAGCCTGCACGAAATATTGAATGCTCCTCCACCTGGATGAGGAAATATTGAAAAATCCGGAAAGTCTAATTTTTCGTCTGACTCAATACTTTCAAAATGGATAAATACACTGTCTAAAACCCGTTGTGCAAAGTCGATTGCAGTATTTTTATATACTGCGTTCTTCAATAATGCCTGTAACGTTACTAGAAGATGGTAGGGACGCTGACGACCGGCAAGAATTGTTTTGTTATAGGCTTGAACGAAGAAATCTGAGTAAAGAGATGCGGAATCATCGAGAGATAATCCCTTATCTACATCACGGAAAACTCTCATCGTTGACAGGTTTCCCCCATTGTCAAACTCAGCCCAAACAAAATCAAGATGATTGTTGGGTTGTATACTCGCGCCACTTCGATTCCATTCAAGCCGTGTATTCCATAGCTGTGGATTGGCACTAAAAAAGTGAGCAAGTTGCTCAATAATCCATTGCTTTGACGTAATGTGCACGTCATCATCTCCCACACCTAACTCAACTTTCAGCCTGAATACTGCTAACAAAAAACGCGTGTCTTCGGTCCTGAGGAACGCAGTCGCATATTTTCGCCAACCGTCGACCCGTGGCTTTATACCAAGCTTCAGCAGTAAGCGGAGAAGTTTCCATGTAAATAAGAGGTACATACTCCCCGCGTTGCGCCGAGCGAAAAGATCTTTCATTCGCCTAGGTTGTAAAAGGATTTTATTGGCCCGATGTGACATGTCAATTTTTACCATGGATATTATTCTCCACAAGGGTTTAATATCGTATTTTTACGGCACCTTGTTTCTGAACCACTTATAAACCCCTGTCCCTTTTCCCAATAAGCCAAGCCACCCCTCACATAATTCGGTATAATCCGGGGACACAATCCGGGGACACAATCCGGGGACACCAATCCGGACCAATCCGGGGACACCATACCTATTTATGTGCATCCTTCGATTATAACGCGGTGTCTCCCGATTATAACTCCTTCGATTATAACCAAAAACCGTGATAAAGAAATAGTCGGATTCAAGCAGTCGTCATACAATTTTCAATTCCTTATTATCGCATTTATCTCAACTCATTTTATGTCTTATGTTAATTATCCCAACACAATTCACTATTCTCGTAACTCAGTTTTACCGGTATAGATTTCCGTAACCATAGTTGCAATGAAACGCATTTTTCCAATCTCGTTGCTCACTCGTGTGGACTGAGCCGAAGCAGGCTACCACCTTTTTTATCCTCAAGAACCCATATTGCACCGCTTGGTCCTTGCTCAACCTCTCGTATTCGTTTTTCCATGGCAAAACGTTCGACCTCCTCCGCTTGGTCATCTGCAATCCTAATCCGTATAAGTGATTTTGATCTGAGCCCTCCGATAAAGGCATTGCCCTGCCACTTTGGAAACATAGAACCGTCGTATATTATCAGACCTGAGGGGGCAACAGTTGGCACCCAGTATATCTCAGGTGCATGAAATTCTGGACGCGTATCATGATCGGGAATGGGAATACCGGAGTATTGATCGCCCCATGATACAATGGGCCAACCGTAATTATCTCCACCAATGGTCAGGTTGAATTCATCACCATGCCTAGGGCCCATTTCGTGTGTCCACAGTTTTCCCTGTTTGTCGAATGCAATTCCAAGAAGATTTCGATGCCCGAGAGACCAGAAGGTTTTTGCGAGCTCTCCTTTATCCTGAAACGGATTGTCTGGCGGTACTGATCCGTCCGCGTTTAACCTGATCACCTTGCCAAGATTTTGTCTCCAGCTCTGTGCTGGTTTCTGTTTTTGCCGCTCACCGGAAGTAATAAATAGATGCCCATCGGGGCTGAATGCCAACCGGTGTGAGTAATGCCCATTGCCTGATACTTTGGGTTCTTGCCGCCAAATGACTTCAGGGTTTTCCAGTTTTGGCGTGGCCGATGTAGGACGAAATCGAGCTCGGGCAACTACTGCTCCCCTATTTCCTGATGCATCCTGCTCAGCATAAGACAGGTATATCAAGCTGTTAACTTTATATTGAGGGTGGAGAATTATATCACCCAAGCCACCCTGACCGCCGTAAGCTACCGTGGGTACACCGTGGACCGGCACCCTGGAACGGTCATCCAATTGGACCAGGAGCAACGTTCCTGCTTTTTCAGTTACCAGGAGATTACCATCGGGCAGAAAGGTCATGGCCCAAGGTTCATTGAATGCTCCAAAACTCTCGGATAGGAGCCGTGAACCCGCATTCCCGTCAATTGTGTTACTAACGGGCTCGGCATAGACATTGTAGGAAAGCAGGACCAATAAAAGAGACAGACAACTTCTTAAAAGTAATGGTTGCATAATTCTCTCCACTTTATCGTGGTTCTTGGCAGAAAACCGATTTTAAAATTGTCGGGCTCATATGTGTTAGACAATTTTTAATTCCTTCGTATCGTGTTTATTCGAATTGATTTTATGCCTTATCCTAATTTTACACAATTTTTCTCTACATTTCTTTAACATTTCCTAATCCCTTCGTGGATAGGCAGAATCTTCAATATGCGCATCGTGGGTGTCTGGATAACGGTTGAATTAAGCCGCGCCGCAAAGCGGCGTCGACTTGAATGAGTTGTCAGGCATGATTGGATTCTCCCCACTTTCCGAGCCGCCCGGTAATCCCCTCATCACCGCGGCATCAGCGCGAACACACCCCAGCCGAGATATTCACGCGTGTAAGCGGCGTGACGTTCGGGTCCCGAGGTGAGTTGGTCTCGAACCTCTTTCGCTAACTCGTCGCCGGGATTGGCTTCAAGCCATCGACGCATGGTGAGCCATTTGGCCGCCTCGTATCTGTCCCAGCCGTCTTGGTCTGCCAGAACCATTTCCACGACGTCGTAGCCGAGGTGGCCGAAAGACGCGAGAAGTTCCGGGAGCAGGAGAAAGTCGGAGATTGAGCTGGCAAGACACCCCCTGGCGACATCTTCCGTCGGCGGTAATTGCCGCCAGTAGGGCTCGCCGATGAGGATGATCCCTCCGGGGCGGAGGCTCTGCGCCAGAAGCTCGATGGTGCCGGCGACACCACCGGCGATCCACGTGGCACCGAGACAGGCTGCCACACCGGCCTTCTCGTCAGAGACGAAGCCGGCCGCATCGCCATGGATGAACGTGACTTGATCGGCGACACCGAGTTCTACAGCGCGGAGTTTCGCTTGCTCGGTGAACAACTGGCTCATGTCGATGCCGATGCCGGTGACTCCGTAATCGTGTGCCCAGGTGCACAGCATCTCGCCCGAACCGCTGCCGAGGTCGAGCACTCGGGTCCCTGTTTCCAGACGCAGCGCCGCGCCGAGAGTGGCGAGCTTTTCAGGTGTGAACGGGTTATGGATGCGGTGAGCACTCTCTGTGATGTTGAAGATCCGTGGAATATCCAATGCAGAAAATCTCCTTTCGGATGCGAATAGATTTAGTCACTGCCTAACCACCGCTAATCAGCCGCACGGCTTTTTCGTCGGCTGAGTTAGCCTTGTTATGCGCAGATATTCTATCAAGTTACACATAAAGCCATTATTTTTAAACCGACATACGCATCAGTACGCTTGGAAATTGGCTAGGACCTATCGCGACTGATATGATTTTAATTCTTTCAAAACCCAATGCAACATAAAATTGTTCTGCATTAAGGCTTGAACAGATTTCCAATTCTTTGACTTCGGCAGATTTAGCGTAGATTCACATTGCTGAAAAATAGCTCGACCGGTTCCACGGCGCGTCCAGTCGGGACTTGTTCCGAAATGCCTAAGGTGCCCCACTCCGATTTCAACATCATCAGCACCAGGTGGTTTTTCAATCGTCCAGCCTCCACAACCAACCACCAAGCCCTCATCTGCTTCAGCAACATAGTAAGTTCCTGAAGTAAGTAATGAATTATTTGCTTTTGTAATGAGCTTTAGTACAGGAGTAAGGACAGCTGTATCATAGGCGACTGCCATCAGAACTGGATATGATGCTTTTAAGACTTTTTCGACTGCTGCAGCATCCTTCGGACTAGCAACTCTCAATTGATAATCATCCATTTTTTATAAATCCTCTACTTACAGCGGTCCATGAGAGTAAGCGCATAACGACGGGAATAATCAGCGCCGGATTAGTAGTTTGAAATTTGGACTAACAAGGTCATACTTAATGACTCCACTGCTAATAATCCGCACGATATCAGGCGCCTTTATTACTTGCCTTTGTCGGGCTTTTTTTTGATTATTGGTAAAACCGTTAAGAATGAAAAAGTGTTCATGGTTTTTTTGTTCTGTCAAATGCGTAGACGCGACCTTGCTGTTTTTCGTTTGCTAAAAAACCCTTTTCTGCTCGTTTCCCCTTGCAGTAATATGATAAAATGCTCTTTCATATTCGGTTCTTAGTGGTCTCGCCATACCATTACTATGACCTATCAAATTGGTACTCATTCAAGGGCTGAGCCCCTGTGTTTCACGATTATTTAGACCACTTCATCATCAGTAATTTCAACGTCGAAGAGATCCTTACGCCTATGCCATCCATAAAGAGTGGCAGCTGGATTGTTACCTGTAACCCTATCTTTAACGATAAGTGTTGAAACCGGAGCCTTGGAATATTTGGTAAACAAAACGTCATGTCCCATGCAAAGACCAAGAATGAAATTAAGCTGGGTGTCATGGCTATTAAGAATCTCTGCTTGTGCGATGGGATTACACAATGAGCGTACACAATCTTTAACTTCGGGAACACCTCGAGATTCTGCATCGATTCTTCCTATTTGGCAGCTAACGGCTAAAACCTGAAATCCTTCCTTTGTAAACAGTTTTTTCAGATAACCCATTTCCCACTCCATTGATACGCAAGCGGCAAAACCAACCCTCTCTAATTTCAGCTCTTTTGCAAACAATAAGGCCTCTTTTATACGAGGGGTCATGCCATTATTGTGTTGCCCAACAATACTTGCAGCCTTATATAAAGAACGAGCTCTCGGTTTGTTATATTCGTGTGTGGCAGTTTCTAATTCGTCTAAATAGTTATTCGCTTGGCAGTATTCAGGTATACCTGCATCGTCTCCACGCCAACAAGCCTGCTTAGTGCATATACAAGAAAGGATTTTTTTTGAATTCATTATATTGCCTTCTCCAATTGATACTAACGGATAATAAATTATAAGTAAAAGGGTCGCATCTTAATTATTAACTGTTTGTATTGAATAATTAATATGTAAGATACGACCCCTTTGACTCTTCCGGCCCCGTCTTCCCCCGCGACAGCGGGTTAGTTCAACACCCGAAATGAGCGACGGCGCCCGGTGAACGGAGCGGACGGTAGCTATGCCACGTCCGGTCCATTTCGTTGTTCGCCGGAAAGTCCTTCGGGCGGCTCTGGGACGGCCTTTCTTCTTTCATTGGCGAAACCATGCTCACTCTTGGTTGCGCCGCTGGGCGATCATAACACAAGATACCTGGGTGTTACATGCTTGTAGCTCAGGTATGTCTCGCCATATCTCTCTTGGAGGAATCTCTCCTCGCCAAGAATCATCCAGTGGGTCGTGACTGTATTCCAAAACAAAACGATTGCAGCCAGAAAGCCCATGAAGGGACTTGCTGACCACGCCATCAGCGCGAATCCAGCAAAGATCATGAACATCGCGACATACATCGGGTTGCGGGACAGCCGGTAGATGCCCACGGTCGTGACACCGCGTCGAGCCGTGACGAATGCTTTAATTGACAGGATGTACATGACACAAGCTGCCAGATTGAGCAAGCAGCCGGCCCAGAACAGGGCTCCCGTCACGATCGGTGTGAAGATGCAGAGCACCAAAAGTGACAACAGAGGAAGCACGGTAAGAATGCCCGTCTTTGCATTGGCGTGATCTTCCTTGTTCTCAATCTTCTCCCCGCGAAGCTTGTCGCCTATTGCCATCCCCGCGCACGCAAACATCAGAATGAGCACGAGCAAGATCCACAGCGACCATACGCTGAGAGATGGGAATTCCAGTATCACTATCCTCCCCCCTTCTTGGTAGTCGTGTCTGTTTCGTTGCGGAAGGTAGCGATGTGGCCTTCCTTTCCAACAGATGACTCAACCACGCGAGGTAGCTTCTTCTCGCCGTCGTTACTGCCCGCGCCCTCATTGTTGCCTCATTTTTGGCGAACGTTTCATATAACCGGCTGTCAATGGAGCGTAGCGGGATTGCCAGTCCGAGTTGATATTGCTGTTATGTTGAAAGTCTCTCTATAGTATCATGTGAATCCAAGAAACAGTAGAATTGATAATAAAAATATAGCATAAAACAAACAGCTGAAATAATTACTGGAACAGTGCCAACAGCAATAACTCTTGGCATGTGTTCAAGCCATTCAAGCCTATGTGTTATCAGGAAATTGGCAAGAACAATCAAGTGAAGACATATATAAATACTATTACCTATAATCATTGACAGTATAGGCTTGTTCAGACGTGCCTTTTCTTCAATACTAAGAACCTTTTTAAACGTAACAAAAAAATACAGATGAAAAGCAGAGCTTATTAATGGCACAACAGCATCAAAATATGAGTGCATAAGAAATATTGGGAAATGAGCGTTCATATTAAACACAAATGGAAGTTTTTTCATGTACAATACAGATACAGCGAAGGAACCAATGATAGCGAGTGCGCAAGCTTTTTTGAGTTCAACTTTATGAGTTGATATGTATTCCCAGTAAAAAACGAGCCAGAAAAGAAGATGAAGCACAATGAACACAGCATTAATCGAAATTGTTGCTTTCACCATAAGGGTATTCCGGAATATTTGAGGAAATATTGTACCGATAGTCCTCATAGAAAATGACGCAATAATGCTGATAATAACGATAAGTGTCATTTTTCTTAAATACAAATCAACCTCCAGTAAATCTTTCTTGAATCAACATAACGAGGGTCCAACATCGGCGATATGAGGTCCGATTGATATGATACTATTGTCAGATGTCCGAGCAGTCGTCCCGGGCAGGACGTCTCACCACACCGGCCATTGATCTTGACAAGAATGCTGCTGAAATTGCCGCGGTAATCCCCCAAAATAAATAAAAATACCGGTAAGGAACATAAATCGCGAAGGCCAAGAAGTTTACTGATATATGAAACAGGATAGCAGGAATGACACTACCCCTGGCTTTACCAACAAATACAGCCATTGGTATGGTCCAACAGACAAGTAAATAGATAAAAAGAAGTACCGAGTGACCATATTGAGAGGACCCCGGCATCAAGAACAAGGGTAAATGCCACAGTGCCCAGAATACGCCCGTGGCAATGCTTCCCCATAGTGGTCCACAGTGCTCTTGAAACCTTGGCAGCGCGAAGCCTCTCCAACCAATTTCTTCACCCAGCCCAATATAGACCAACAAGAAGACCATCAATCCAAGTGGCATGGATGGGAAGAACCAACTGTCACGAATCTTATCACCGTTAATCAAGACCGCAGCAGCTCCACACGCCACGGCCACCAGCAGAGGCGTTAACAGACCGAAAAGATACCATATCGGATCGATTCGCCAATGAAGTGCATCTCTGAACAACCGACGCAAACCATCTGTCCCGGAAGTTGTCAGCGTCACCAAACTCGCCGCAAAGAGGGATGCGGGAACCCCGATCAGGACAATAATTCCACCCGGCTCTTGAATATCGTAGGAAAAAGGAATATCCAACAATTTCCCAATGCCAAATAAGAGCCATAAATAGGCGTAGGAAATAACAATGAATAGAGTAAGCTGTGATCTTCCAGATTTTATATTCATGACCCAGTATCTTTAACTCCGTTATAACCAGCCGCACAGCGACGTTTAAATTCAAGATGATTGTGCCACGATTAGTCACATAACGTTAAATTCAACCGCCGAGATACGAGGTCGGCTGGAATGCCTGGTTCGGCATTCATTTGCCCACTTTTCGCCGCTGGAAATCAACAACGCCAGAAATGCGCATCAGCCAATCACCGATTGTCGGGGATAATTCATTTAGCATAAATGAGTAACGTAGTGGCCGTGAATTGATAATCTTTTCTAAGCTACCTTTCTCAATAGCATGTACGACAGCCTCTGCAACCTGAGAAGGATCGCATGATCCAACTATCCACGGGGACTTCATTCCGAACCTCGCAAACATTCCAACCTCCCTAACGTAGCCAGGGAAGATTGTTGAAAAATGAACCCCCGTGTTACGAAGTTCCAAACGGAGCGCACGTGCCCATTCAGCCAGTCCGGCTTTTGTTCCCGAATACGCAGCAGCATAGGGAGCCCCGCTCTTGGCTGCGATGGAAGCTATATTCACTATGTGCCCAGATTTTCTTTCAAGCATTTCTGGGAGAACTAGGCGGGTCAGCGCCATTGGCGCGATGAGGTTCACTTCAATAGTCTCCTGTATGGAAGGCCAAGATAGTTCTGCGTACGCGCCTTCAGTTTCCAGCCCCGCATTATTGACCAGTATGTCAATTTTTCCAAATTTGCTCAGAACATCAGCGATAAGTTTTTCGCGTTGGGATGGTTGACTGAGATCGACAGGAATTGTTAGAGTTTTGATCCCTATCGCTCTTAGGCGTGGTACTACATCGTCCAATCCGCTTTTCGAACGAGCTGCGAGCGCAACGTTGGCACCTCGCTTTGCAAGAGATTCAGCTACTATTGGCCCTATACCACGAGACCCGCCGGTCAGAAGAACCACCATCCCCTTCAAATGTTCCATTGACTGCTCCTTTGCACATTACCGGCGTTTTCACACTTGTATAATCCAAAATTGAAGCTACCGAACGTCGTCATCACCGCGTCGCCGAAGGCGATCCAGTGCATGTATTGGCTAGATTATAATTTATTCAATAAGCTCTATCCCTTTATCTGTAATCTTTATTTTATTCTGTTTATATAGTCTGCCTATTGCTTGCTTAAACACTTTTTTACTTACTTGAAACTCATTT
>Ga0272443_10007269_pt1 | contig 10639 bp, 10 predicted proteins | sample SSMAcet12_FD_193581 | JGI IMG/M metagenome (GOLD analysis project Ga0272443, IMG submission 193581) | Marine sediment archaeal communities from Little Sippewissett salt marsh, Falmouth, MA, United States - SSM-Acet-12 | ecosystem: Environmental > Aquatic > Marine > Wetlands > Sediment ... | reverse complement strand
GAATATCTGGTGAGCCAGCGCGCCAACTCGCGCAACCACAAGCGGGAAGGCCAGAACGTTCTCTACATGGACGGCAGCGTCAGGTGGCATCGGACGTCGCTGGCCGGTGCCGACGACGATTGCATCTGGACCAATTGGGTTGATTCCGATCCCACCGTACCTGAAGGTTGCCTTGGCCACCGTGCACCGCCCGAGGGGCAGAGTTACGGCCTGTTGCGATCACGCGCGATCTGGGTGACCGATTCGCTGTTGATTCCTTGATCCGCCCAGGCTGCTCGGCGGCCACAAAATCTTTGAACAGCACCCGAAGGGCGTTCCTGGGAAAGGGAACGCCCTTTTTTTAGCGATGTTTCGAAAGGGTCGGCCCCCTGGCAAAGAGACCGAAGCCCTGCTTGCGGACTCACCGCTGAAAGAGTAAACCCCTTTCCATGAAAACAGGTATCCCGTTATTGATGCTTTCCCTCTGCCTGACAGCCGCCTCCTGCACGGATCATTCTCTGCGGACGAACTCGCCGACCAGGAACCGCCAGGATTCCGCACCGGGGGTTACATCCCTTCTTCGGGATCCTCTCTTCATGCATGGCGTCCGCCATGGCATGGGAAACACTTACCCTTGTGTGTTGGATTGGGCCTGTCGGGCGCGCTGGAATTCAAGGGTCGAGGGGCTCGGGGAGGCGGTGTGGCGGTTTACGGAGATTGCCGAAAAGCTTTACTTCTGCGAAAACCCGAACACTCCCACCCTGGACGCAGACCGGTTGATTTACGAAAGCGCGGACCGCTCGAAACGGTTTATTATTCGGCGGGACGGCAGTGGCAGGGTGCGTTACGTTTTTGACAGCGGTAAGGAATGGAGGCACGGTTGCCTGCTGAACCTTCCTGACGAAAACGGCGAAAAGCCGGCATTCGCAGGCGATCGCTGGAACTGGTGTCATTTCCTCGTGGGACAGCCTCTTAAGGACGATCGCGATTGGATGGGGAAAGTACGCTTCGAGCGATACGAGGATATCCGGTTTCAAGCTCGCATCATCTTGAACGATATTGCCCGCACAGGGCCGGAATGCGGAGAATGGAAGGGCACACGGAACCATGCCCTTTTTTATATCGGCTTCGTTCTCAAACGAGAGGCCTGGGGCGGGCCCCGGACGTTCTACGCCCTGGTGAACGCCTTTTACAGCGAGGACGGGGAAACCCATCACGATGTGGCACCCTGGCTCGGTCTCGATCCCGTCCATGCAGCGGTCTTCTTCAGTCCGGGGCATCCGGTGCTCGTGCAGGGGAGCGAGGTGGATTACAACGTCAGCGTCAAATCGGTCGCGCGTGAGGCCATAGCAGCCTTTAACGAAAGGCACGAAACATCCCTTTTGCTCGAAGACTACACCTTCTCGGGAATTCTGATCGGGTGGGAAATCTGGGGTGGATACAGAACGGACGTGGAGATGAGTGGGCTTGCCCTGAACGGAATTGGGAAAGTTTCCCGCTAACCAATCCTGTTCGGCCCTTCGGGTTGTGCGGAAAGTCGAAAGAGGTAGTCATGCTTTTGAGTCATTCTTCTTCATCGATCATGATCGTCGGTCTCATGCTCCCTGCCGTCTTTGCTCTGGGCGATGAGCCCGGGTTTTCTCGGGTTGATGTTTACGTGGGCGGGCGGGACGGCTACCACACCTATCGCATTCCCTCGCTCGTGGTGACGACCCAGGGTACGGTGCTCGCCTTCTGCGAAGGGCGCAAGAACAGTGCCCGCGATTATGGTGACATCGACCTGCTGCTCAAGCGCAGCACCGACAACGGTCGAACGTGGTCCGAACAGATCATCGTGCACGAAGAGGGCGGCGACGCCGAGATCACCATCGGCAACCCGTGCCCGATCGTGGACCGGAAGGGAATCATCCACCTGCTGTTCACTCGCAACAACCAGAGGCTTTTTTATACGTGCAGTACCGACGACGGCCGAACCTGGGCCGAACCCCGGGAGCACACCAGCATCCTGAAAGACTTGTCGTACCCGCTCGCCCGTGTGGCCAGCGGTCCGGGGCACGGCATCCAGACCAGCAGAGGCCGGCTCATCGCCCCCATCTGGGTCTGTGACCGGCAGCTGCCCGATGTCAAGAAGGAACCCACTCCCAGCCGGTACCAGTCGGGTGTCATCTATTCGGATGACGCCGGCAGAACGTGGCAGACGGGCAAGCTCGTGCCGCCCGTGCTCGACCGCTTGAATGAGGGCACGGTTTTCGAGCGGGTCGACGGCACGCTGAGCCTGAACCTGCGCGGCTACCAGCTCGGTTTCCGCGCCGTCAGCCAAAGTACGGATGCCGGTCGTACCTGGTCCGAGCCCGTCCTCGATAAGGAACTCATCTGCCCTACCTGCCAGGCGAGCATCCTTCGCCTTTCGCCTCGCGAGGTCATCTTCTCCAATCCGGCATCGACCGCCCGGACCCATCTGACCATTCGTTTCAGCGACGACGAGGGGCGGACCTGGGCCCATGCCCGCGTCCTGGATCCGGGGCCTTCCGGGTACTCCGACCTCGCCCTGACCAGGGACGGCGACATCCTCTGCCTCCACGAATCCGGCCAGCAGTTCTATGCCGAGAAGATCACGATGGCCCGTTTCAACCGGGCCTGGATGTTACGCGACGACACGCATGACCCCCAGCCGCCGGACAGCGATAGGACGACGGAGGGGGCGAAGTCTCGGGGTAACTGACGACCACGCTTGCGGGTCAGGCGATTGGAATTGCTCGGCCGGTGGGTAAACTGTGTCCGCCCGGTCGCGCCGCGCAAAGGGGTCTATTCGAGCGGTTCGCAGTAGAGCGAAGGCAGGACGTCCTGTTCGTTCCAATAAGGAGTGCAGGTTCCATGAAACGTCTTGTTATTCTTGTCCCGATTGTGGTTCTTGCCGTCCTGGCCTTTCCCGTGGTGAACCTCATCGTGGGCGGCCCGGAGACCTCACTCGCCTCATTGACTAGCGAGGACCGGGATTTGGCGGAGGTGGCGCATCTTTTCGGAGAGAAATGCGTCAACTGCCACACGACGGATTACAAACTGCCCTGGTACGGGAAGTTCCCCATTGCCAGGGGCATCATCGAGACGGATATCCAGGCCGGCCTGCGTACCGTGGATATGATGGCTTTCCTGCCGCCGCCTGATGGCGAGCCGGCCAACGAGGTGTTCCTGGCGAAGGTCGAGTGGACGACCCAGCAGAACACCATGCCGCCCACGCGCTACGTGGCCCTGCACTGGGACCACCGGCTCTCAGCCGATGAGGAACAGACCATCCTCGACTGGGTGCGCGACGTACGCGCAGCGCATTACCGAGTGGACGGCGTGGCTGAAGCGCTTGCCAATGAACCGGTCCAGCCGCTGCCCGACGTGGAGACGCTCGGTTTGGACAACGACAAAGTAGCCTTCGGCCAGAAGCTGTTTCACGACGTACGGCTTTCGGCCGACGACACCCTTTCGTGTGCCTCGTGTCACGCGCTGGATAAGGGCGGCACGGACCAGGCTCCGGTGTCGACCGGCATCCGCGGTCAGCTCGGTCCCATCAACTCGCCGACCGTTTACAACTCCGCGTTCCAATTTGCGATGTTCTGGGACGGCCGGGCCGCGGACCTTGAAGAGCAAGCCGGCGGACCCGTGACGGATCCTCTGGAGATGGGGGCCCAGTGGCCCGACGTGCTTGCCAAGCTGGGTGCGGACGAGGCGTTCATGGAGGAGTTCAGCGCCTTCTATGATGAGCTCAACGATGCCAATGTCCGGGATGCCATCGCGGAGTTCGAACGCAGCCTGCTGACGTCCGACAGCGATTTCGACCGCTACATGAAAGGCGATGAACAGGCCATGAGCCAGGCGGCGCGCCGGGGCTATGCCCGTTTCAAGGAGTTGGGCTGCGCGACCTGCCACGTGGGCAAGATACTTGGTGGACGGTCCTACGAATACATGGGCTACCGCAAGGACTACTTCGGCGGACTTGACCGCCCACTGACGCCCAAGGACGACGGCCGACGCGGTGTGACCGGGGACGAGCGGGACCGGCATAAATTCAAAGTGCCCTCCCTGTTGAACAGCGAGGTCACCTTCCCCTATTTCCACGATGCCTCGGCAGAAACCCTCGAAGAGGCCGTTCAGATCATGGCGGATCATCAATCGGGCGTGGAATTGCGCGCGAGGGACGTCGAGAATCTGGCCGCCTTCCTGAAGGCTTTGACCGGCAAATACCAGGGTGAAAAACTCGAGTAGGGGGGTGCCGGTCTGCCCCCTGTCGCACCTCTTTGCCTTCCGAGCCAGGCCGCCCCGGTGGAATGGATTCGCCTGCCGGAAAATACCGTATTCACCGCCCTCGTGGGCTTCTCACGAGGGTGGCGTTCCTGGTCGATACGAATTGATATGCTATGGCCCTTTCGAGAATCGGGCGATCTGGGGGCGGCCCTGAGGGGCTTCAGACGCTTCTCCAGCCTCATTGTTGCCTCGATCGGGACCCTCCTGGTCGTTGGGGCCGTCGGCTATCGGGCCATCGAGGGCTGGACGCTCGGGGAATCGCTGTACATGACGGCGATCACCATCTCGACGGTCGGCTTCTCGGAGGTTCGCCCACTCAGCCAGGCGGGTCAGCTGTTTACGGTGTTGTTGATTTTTATGGGACTTTTCACCGTCAGCATTCTCGGCGCACACGCCGCCCGGATGCTGATCGATAACGAAATCAAGAGCATCCTTGGAAGAAAGAAGATGAAAAAGGACATTGCCGGACTCAAGGGACACTACATCGTGTGCGGTTATGGGCGGATCGGAGGCACCATCTGCACCGAACTGACGGAGGCGGGGATTCCCTTCGTCATCATCGAAAAGGACAACGGGCTTGTGGAGCAGGCGGAGGGCGAAGGGTGCCGCGTCCTGAAAGGCGACGCCACCTCGGACACCGTGCTCAAGGAAGCCGGAGTCGAGCGAGCCGCCGGGGTCATCGCCGTGCTCAACAGCGACGCGAACAATCTTTTCATCTCGCTGGCGGCCAGGGAAATGAACCCGGCGATCAGGATTGTTGCGCGGGGCGAGGAGCCCGGGATTGAGAACCGTTTGCTTCGCGCAGGAGCCGACATCGTCGTCTCGCCGCTCAAGCTCGGCGGCCGCCAGATCGCCCACATGCTTCTCGATGACCTGAAGTCTCCCGCACAGAACGTGCTCCCGTCACAGGCGGGCCTGATGATTCAACAAATCCGTCACATGGAATCGATGCAAAGAACCGTGGATGAACTGCTGCAGGAAAGCCAGGCCATCTTAGCCGTCGCCCTTCAGCACTCCGACGGACGGACGGAAATGATGCCGTCGGCCGACAGTGTGCTCAATCCATCCGACGTGCTGTTCGTATGCAAGACAGCCGCAACCACGGAGTCGAAAGCGGCAACGTGAGAGGCGGAAAGCTGCAGGGCGAGATTTTCTCTATCCTCAAGCGTACAGATCGGCTGGCAGCGCTCTTTACAGTTCCATCGCTTCGCTGACGGCGTAGCGGTCCGCCAGGAGGAAGGGGAACGAACGGCCGACACATTGCCGGTGCGTGTCGAGCGCGAGTTCGGGAAGGTTGTTGTTCTCGCTGAGGTGCGACAGGGCGACCCACTTGAGATGCCCGCCGGTCCCGCGGACGAGCTGGGCGGCATCGAGGTTGGACAGGTGCCCGCGCCGGCCGCGGATACGCTGCTGGAGGTGGAACGGGTAAGGTCCCGTGGCCAGCATGTCGGGATCGTAGTTGCTTTCCAGGTAGCAGGCGTCCACGCGGGCCAGGTGGCCTGCCAGCCCCTCGAAAACATGGCCGAGGTCCGTCATGATGCCGAGGCGCTTGCCGTCGTGCTCGACGATGAAGCAGACGCCGTCGGCTGCATCGTGCGGCGTGCGGAGCGTGTGGACGGTCACGGAGCCGAACTGGAGCGGCTGGCCCGCCTGGAAATAGCGCACGTCCGTGAGTCGCCCGAGTTGGCAATAGGTCGCGCCGTGGGTCTTGCGCGTCAGGTAGATCGGCAGGCCGAACTTGCGCTGGTAGATCCCTGCACAGCGGATGTGGTCGGCATGGTCGTGCGAGATGATCAGCGCGTCGAGATCGCGCATCTCCCGGCCGCGGACCCGCATCCGCCCCTCGGCCTGCTTGCCGGAAATGCCGGCGTCGAACAGCAGCCGAACATCCCCCGCCTCGACGTAGATGGCGTTTCCGTTCGAGCCTGACTGAAGTGAAAAAGTGAGCATCCCGGTTCGTTATCCTCCCTGACACTGCCTATCATAGCTCCGGAACCGCTGTGGCTGCAAACGGTTGCGCCACAGCGGCAGCGGGCAGACTGTCCCGTGGCGGCCGGCCCTTCCGCACCAAAACGGTCCGGCAGGACCGCGCGGGGCGAAAGACCGTCCCATGGCCGTTGTGGTGCGGGACGGCCGTCGGATGCGACCCATGCTGCAGGTTTTCGGTTATTCCAGGGAAACGCAGCCCTGTGGAGCACTGTGACTAACCCGCATGAGGACGGATAGCGACGATGACTCATCCTACAGAGACCTGCGAAATAACCTCGCCCGGAGACGGGCTTGACGTCGCGCGTCAACCGACTGCCCAGCCGTCGGGCGGGCGCCTCATCGAAAACGCCCGGGGCGTGGTTTTCGGCGTGGCCAACGAGCGCAGCCTCGCCTGGCAGATCGCCCGTCACCTGACGGCCCAGGGCGGGGTGTGCGGTTTCGCGCACCTGCCCGGCGAACAGATGGCCCGGCGCGTCCGCCAGACGGCCGAACGCGGTGGTATCGCGAACCCCTGGCTGCACCCCTGCGACGTGAGCCGCGACGAGGACCTCGATCGTTTGTTCGAGGCGGCCGGCGGCCACTTCGGTGAGCTTTCGTTCGTCGTGCACTCCGTGGCGTTCGCCGACAGGGATTACCTTCAGCTCGGCAAGTTCGCCGACACCCCGCGCGAGGTATTCCACCAGTCGCTGGACATCTCGGCCTACTCCCTGATCGCGGTTGCCCGTCGGGCGCGGCGGTACATGCCGCGCGGCGGCTCGATCGTGGCGTTGAGCTACTACGGCGCGGAGAAGGTGGTCCCCGGCTACAACGTGATGGGCGTCGCCAAGGCCGCCCTGGAAGCGGCCAGCCGCTACCTCGCCGCCGAGCTGGGCCCGCGCAAGATTCGCGTCAACACGATCAGCGCCGGTCCCTGCCGGACGCTGTCAGCCATGGCCGTCGGCCGCATCGAGGAGATGTTCGACTGGGTCGCGCGAAAGGCTCCGCTCCAACGCAACATCGATCCCGAGGAGGTCGGCCGGACGGCCGTCTACCTCGTCAGCGACCTTTCCAGCGGCGTGACGGGCGAAAACCTCCACGTGGACGCCGGCTACCACGTCGTGGGCCTGTGACCCAAAAGGTCGCAAGCAGGATCGCAGGTATCAGAACCAGCCGCGTTTCTCGATGGCATAGAGCCGATAGAATTCCTCATCGCTCTTGGTCAGGTAGAGGATGCCCTCGATGAGGCCGATGATGCCCATCGGTAACCCGCCGAAGCCGCAGGTCAGCACGGTTGCCAGCAGCATGATGATCCCCGGCGTCGTCTGTCCCAGGATGAACTTGTGGATCCCCAGGGAGCCGAGCAGGATGCCGCAGATGCCGGCGGCGATCTTCTTGCCCGCGAACTCCTGCATCGATGGCACGTGTTCGGTCGGCCTGACCGGTTCGGTCGGTGTGCCTGGCACGGGTCTTTCGTCTGGCATGGGGCTCTCCTTTCCAAAGATTCGGGACTCTGTCACACTTTTTCGAACGGTTCGAACAGGCGTTTGCACTCGGCCTGGATGAAGCTGTCGGTCATGCCGGCCACATAGTCGCAGATGACGCGGGGGGCGGGTTGCTCGTCGATGCGCCGGGCGAAGCGTGGCGGCAGCAGGCGCGGCTCGGCCAGGTACGCCTCGAAGAGCCGCTGAACGAACCGCCGGGCCTTGTTGTCCATCCGTACGAGGCGCGGGTGGTGATAGAGGTTCTTCTTGAGGAACGCTTCGAGCTCGGCGACGCGCGGGGTCATCGCTTCCGAAAAACCGACAAGATCCCGTCCGCACCGGCGGACGTCGTCGATCGTCTCGATGCGGGCCTGGCGGATGCGCCGGCGGGACTCGCTGACGATGTCCTGGAGGAGAAGGTCTTCGAGGCGGTCGAGCACGGGCCGGCGGATCGCGGCGAAGGGAAGATCGGGGTAGCGCCGGCGGGGCTCGGTGATCGCCTCGTCCCACAGGGAGGTTGCCAGCAACTGGTGCTCGTCGATCAGGCCCGCACCGATCCCGTCCTCGAGGTCGTGGCAGTCGTAGGCGAGCCGGTCGGCGAGGTTGGCGATCTGGCCCTCGATGGGTGCGTGCGTGCCGTCGGCCAACGGGTGGTGGCCGGGCGTGTCGTAGATCGTGCAGTGCTTGGCGAGCGACTCGCGCACCTCGTAGGTCGCGTTCAGGCCGCGGAAGGGCGGGTAGGGGTGTTCGAGGTACTCGATGACCCGCAGGGACTGGGCGTTGTGCTCGAAGCCGCCGTGCTCGCTCATCAGCTCGGCCAGGGCTGCCTCCCCGGAATGGCCGAACGGCGGATGGCCGAGGTCGTGCGTCAGCGCGATCAGTTCGCCGACCGAGACGTTCACCTGGAGCGCCACGCACAACCGCCGCGCGATGCTGGCGACCTCGAGCGTGTGCGTGAGGCGCGTGCGGAAATGGTCGTGCTCGCCGACGACGAAGACCTGCGTTTTGTATTCGAGTCGGCGGAACGAGGTCGAATGGAGCACGCGCTGCCGGTCGACCGCGAAGGGATCGACGTTGGGGAGGAACGTCTCGCGGTGTTCGCGTCCCCGCGAGTTTTTGGCGGTGACGGCGTAGGACTTCATAAACGCTCTCATCCGGCTGCGACCGGCGGCGGGATCGGGCCGCGGTCGTCCCGGTTCACGTACGCAACGGCGGCAGTCCGAGGTTCGGGGCCGTTTCCCGCATGAGCCGATGAAGATCCTCGATCGACTGCGAGATGACACGGGTGTCGGTCAGAACGGGGATGAAGTTCGTGTCGCCTTCCCAGCGCGGCACCACGTGCAGGTGGAGGTGCCCCGGCAGACCGGCCCCCGCGCATCGGCCGAGGTTCAAGCCCACATTGTACCCGTGCGGCCCGCACACCGCGTCAAGCAGCCGTTTGGCGTCGCGCACCTGGTGCATGAGTTCGGTCAAGACGGCTTCGTCGAGGTCTTCGAGGTTCGGTGCATGCGTCAGCGGCGCTACGAGCAGGTGGCCGGGCGAGTACGGGAACTGGTTGAAGGTGGTCAGGCACGTGTCGCTCCGCCAGAGCACCCCGTTGCCGCCGTCCTTGTCGGGGGCGGCTGCATAGTTGCACAGAAAACAGCCGGCCTGCCGTTCATCGGCCAGGGTGCGGATGTACTCGATGCGCCAGGGGGCCCACAGGTTGCGATTGTACTCAGCCATAAAGTATTTCCCGGTCCGTTGGTCGCCGAGTCTACCGGCCGCAGCGGGGCCGGGCAAGCGTTGGCATTCAACGACAAACCTGCTAGACTTCCCCTCCATGATGAAAACATTTCATACTCCTTGCCGGTACCCGTCGATCCACCCTCGGCCGCGTCGCGCCGCCGGCGTGTTCGCGCTGCCGCTGACCGTGGTCGTTGCGTGGGCGGCAGGCGGCTGCCAGAAACAGCAGGAGATCCCGCCGATGACCGTCACGACCGTGACGGCCTACGGCCAGACGCTCGACGCTGACGCTACGCCGCAGCAGGTCGCCTTCGTGCTGATGCGTTCGCTGCGCGACGACGTCGAGGCGGCCCAGGCCCACGATCGCAAGGCCCAGCGGGAAGCGTTCCGGACGACCTTCGCGCTGGCGGCCTGTTCGATGATCGACGAACGCTTGGCCGAAACTTACGCGCGCCCCGTTGCGGACTCGGACGCATCGGAGCCCATCGTCATGAAGGAGAGGGTCTACGAGATCGTCAACCATTGGGCGCCGATCGTCGCGTACTATGTGGGCAGTTTCCCGCGGGACTTCGAGCAGGCGGCGGACCGGATGCGCGTCGTGAAAATCGGGCCGGACGATGGGACGGCGATGGTGCTCTATCCGGTCCAGCACGACCCCGATCAGGCCGCACACGGCGAGCCGGTACTCCTGGAAATCGAGCTGGTCAAGGAGTCCGCGACCGACGGCCCGCAGCGGTTCTGGCGCGTCGCGCGCGTCGCCTTCCGCGGGCCGATGCCCACCGTCGTCGGGCCGACCGAATCGCCCGTGCCCGCGACCAATGCACCGTGAGCGGCATGCGCCGTGCGGGGGCCGCATTTTTCGCCCGTACCGGCCGGACGCCCCGCCGCCGACGTGAAACGGCAGGCACCATGAACTCTGATTTACAGATCGCCCAGAACGCGCCGCTGCTTCCGATCACCGAGATCGCCGGCCGGCTCGGCCTGCGCGACGATGAGGTCGTCCCTTACGGCCGGTACAAAGCCAAGGTCCGTATCGAGGCCATCGCCCGGTTCGGAGACGCGCACCGCGGTCGCTATGTCATCGTTACGGGGATCACGCCGACGCCGCTGGGCGAGGGCAAGACGGTGACGACCGTCGGACTGGCCCAGGGGCTCGCCCGGCTCGGCCGGCGCAGTGCCTGTTGTATCCGGCA
>Ga0272443_10007268_pt1 | contig 10641 bp, 6 predicted proteins | sample SSMAcet12_FD_193581 | JGI IMG/M metagenome (GOLD analysis project Ga0272443, IMG submission 193581) | Marine sediment archaeal communities from Little Sippewissett salt marsh, Falmouth, MA, United States - SSM-Acet-12 | ecosystem: Environmental > Aquatic > Marine > Wetlands > Sediment ... | reverse complement strand
GGCGGCGGGGTGAAGCTTGAACTGGTGCTGATCCCGGCGGGCGATTTCCTCATGGGCTCGAAGTACACGCCGGAGCAGCTTCACAAGCGCGGCAACTGGGGCGGCGGCCTGAAGCACTACAAGCGCGAGGTCCCCCGCCACAAGGTCCGCATCACCAGGCCCTACTACCTGGGCAAGTATGAGGTTACCCAGGCGCAGTGGCAGCGGGTGATGGGCAAGAACCCGGCGGGATTCAAGGACCCGAAGAACCCGGTGGACCGGGTCAACTGGCACGACTGCCAGGAGTTCATCAAGAAGCTCAATGCCACGTTCAAGGGCAAGCTGACCTTCCGACTGCCGACGGAAGCCGAGTGGGAGGGGGCCTGCCGTGCGGGTACAGAAACGCCCTTTTGGTTCGGGGAGAAAATCACCACCGATATGGCCAACTACAACGGCGGGTCAACGTGGGACGGCTACAAGGGGAAACATCGCGGCAAGACCACGCCGGTCGGCAGCTTCAAGCCCAATCCGTGGGGGCTGTACGACACCGCCGGCAACGCGTGGGAGTGGTGCGAGGACTGGTACGGCACCTACCCGAAGGAGGAGCAGACTGATCCAAAGGGGCCTGAAAGGGGCTCGGCTCGCGTGTCGCGCGGCGGGTCGTGGTACTTTCATCCAGGCTCTTGCCGTTCGGCTTGTCGCAGCTACCCCCGCTCCCCGACGTCCCGCTACTACAACATCGGTCTCCGGGTGTTGGTAGTTGTTCCGTCCCGAGGGCCTCGTTAACCATTTGCTCTTTGCCCATTTTGCCATTTTCAGGGGGAGTATGAGGGGGCGTTATTGCCGCTTCTGTAATCCGATAGACTTCCCAATAGACCCGTGAACTTGGGGAGCAGGAGGAGACGGCCCCGCCGGCGGCCACAACTGGGGGACTTCCGGGGACCGTTACCGTTATAACTCTCGCCCTGCCCCGTGGTCCGTCCGCGACCGCAGGACAATAACGGATCCTGTCCCGGAAGTGTCCCGGAAGTGTCCAACGAATCCTGTCCCCGGAAGTCCGTCTGCGGGTCACGAGTGTACCGGCCCTTCTTCTTATCGCGCAGAGCCGCTGAGACGCTGAGAACTGCGGCTTTCGGGTTGTGAGTGAAGACGGGCCGCTGACGCTCGCTCGTCGGACATGGCTGTCCGCCGCGCGAGCTTGCAGCAGCCTCCCGGGCGCCAGGCTCGCCGCGGCGCAGCTCCGGAGGAGCGAAGACGGGCGCCCTGAGCGCAGCTCGCGCTGCGCTCCCGCCTCCTCTCGAGCTCGGGGCTAGCAGGCCGTTGAAAAACGGCCTGCAGAGCAGGAGAAAGGTGAAAGTAGAAAGGAGAGCCGTGGAATCTTTCACATTGCAGGACATAGACCGCGAGATCGGGGCACTTGCCTCTCCTGCGGTCTACTCTCTCCTTTCTCCTCTCTCAGGCTCGGTGCCATCCGCACCAACCGGAGAAAGAAGCAAGGAGAGAGCGGACCGCCCTTCGACCCTTCGGCAGGCTCAGGGCGCCCTGCTTCGCCCCCCGGTCGCGGTGTGATCAACTGAACCCCGTTCGACGATGCCGGTCCTGATCAGGATCGGGATCCGGCCGTACCGACGGTTCTTGAAACCGCATAGTTGGTTCGCTAGTGTTTGATCCAAGGAGGCCCGAATGAGCCGGAGCAGGAGCAGGAGCAAACCCAACGTAATCATAGTCTTCGGCGACCAGTGGCGGGCCCAGGCATTCGGATATGCCGGTAACCCCGACGTTCAGACTCAGGCTATCGACCGGCTCGCGGGCCGGAGCGTCAATTTCACGAACGCGGTGTCCGGATGTCCTGTCTGTTCGCCCTACCGGGCCAGCCTGATCACCGGGCAGTATCCGCTGACCCACGGGGTATTCCTGAACGACGTCCACCTCGAGCACCGGGTTCCGAGTATCGCCGATGTCTTCAAGCTCGGCGGCTACAGTACCGCCTACATCGGCAAGTGGCACCTCGACGGGCGGGGCCGCGAACACTACATTCCACCCGAAGCCCGCCAGGGTTTCGACTACTGGAAGGTGCTGGAGTGCACCCACAGGTACAATGAGTCACCCTACTATGCCGGTGACGATGACACCAGGAAGACATGGGAAGGTTACGATGCCATCGCCCAGACCCGCGACGCGGTCGGTTACATCAACGACCACTCCGGCGATGAGAACCCCTTCTTCCTGGTGTTGTCCTGGGGTCCGCCGCACAACCCGTACGAAACTGCCCCGGAAGAGTTCAAGGCGCTCTACGACAGAGACAAGATCACGCTGCGCCCCAATGTCCCCGAAGAGATGCAGCAACAGGCCCGCGAGTGGATCGCCGGTTACTACGCGCACTGTTCGGCGCTGGATCACTGCACGGAGATGATCCTGGACGCGATGAACGCTTCGGGCATCGCCGAGGACACCATCCTGCTCTTCACCAGTGATCACGGGGACATGCTCGGTTCGCAGGGGCAACGGCGCAAGCAGAAGCCCTGGGACGAGTCCATCCGGGTGCCCTTCCTGCTCAGCTGGCCGGCGGGGCTGGGTAGCGAGGGCGTTGAAAAGGACGCCCTGATTGACGCCCCGGACGTAATGCCCACGCTGCTGGGCCTGGCCGGCCTGGAGATCCCCAAATCGGTCGAAGGGCTGGACTACTCCGCTTGCGTTCGCGGCGGCGATGATCCCTCGGACGGCAGTGCGCTGTTGCTGTTACCCCAGCCGTTCGGCGAGTACGAACGCACGGGTGGCGGGCACGAGTATCGCGGGCTCAGGACCGGGCGCCATACCTACGCACGGACCCTGGAAGGCCCCTGGGTGCTCTACGACAACCACGAGGATCCTTTCCAGTTGCGGAACCTGGTCGACTCGCCGGAGCACCGCGAGCTACAGCAGGGGCTCGAGGCCCGACTCCGGAACCGCCTGCAGGCCATGGGTGACGAGTTCCTGCACGGGGACGAGTACGTCAGGCGCTGGAACTACCCGGTCAACGAGGGCGGCACTATGCCGGTAGCGCCATAGCGCGCGAACCATGGTTGAGCTTTGTCTTCTTCCCGCCCGGAGGACACTGCGTCCGACGAGAAATCCACCTGCTGCTCCCGTCCTCTCCGCCGGTCACTTCGCCTTCGGCCCGGAGATCTCCATCCCCGCGGTGTGCGCGTTGCAGACCAGCCCCATGTCCCTGGCGTTGCGGACGACCTTCTCTCCGAAGCGCAGGTTCTCGATCCTGACGTTCTCGACGCGCTTCCCGCCGCCGGCTCCAAGGTCTGCGGAAAGGACCACATTGGGAAGGTCAATCCTCTCCTGCCCCGGCGCGCCGTAGCCCTGCGTAGCCGCAGGCGTAGCAGGGCGAAGGCGGGCGTTATCTCGGGTAGCAAAGTCGCTCAACCTGCTCCCCGGAACACTTCTTCAACGGCCGGCCAGTGTCCCGTCAGGTTTGCAGTTGCATGTGACCAATGGCGTTCAGGCGCGCCCTCAAGCGTCGCCTGGAACGCCTTGTTGGGGCTCCCCGTCTTGTCCTGCCAAATCGAAATCGCTATCGGGATCGGGATCGGCCCCGTAGACCTCCTGCTGTTCATGATGCGCCGATCCCGATCCCGATAGCGATCCCGATTTCGATGGCCCCAACGTGTATCTGACCACACCCACAACTGCTGACTTGACAGGACACTAGCTCATGCCCGTTATCTTCCTGACAAGAGCTATCTCGCTCTCGGAGAACGGTGTGCCGTCAATGCGATAGATATCGTGAAACCAGACATCCGGCTCCGGAAACGGTTCGTGGGGCTGAACCACATGGGATTCCTCTTTGCGAAGCTGATAGACATCCTTTCCTTCGCGCAAACTCCACGGCCAGATCGTACCCGTCTTGCCCGAGACAAATCCCCAATTGTAGGCTGCCGCGCGATGTTTCAGGAGGACAGGAAGGGCACCGGCAAACGTGCTTGACGGCCGTGACATGTACTCGGTGCAGAGGACAGGACGGCCGGTTTCTTCATATGCCCTGATAATCGTCTCAAGCTTCGCATCATCGTAGCAGTGGAACGAAACCATATCCGAGTTGACTCTCGCGATATCGATGTTCAACTGCCCCACAGATCCTTCTGCGGTGGAGCAGACGGGCTGCGAGGGATTCGCCTCACGGGCCCACTTCCACGCGTCGAGCAGCAGTGCGGCCGCTGCATCTCCCTTGCCGTCCTGGCCGGGTTCATTGAACAGCTCCCACGCAAGCACACGCTCATCCGTACTGAATCGACGCAGCGTTTCCTGTACGTACCCCTTCAGTCGCTTCTTCTCCCCATCACCGGCAGTACCGTTGTGATAACGCAAGAGCAGGTCCTCGGAGGGCGACTGGACCCAGCCGGAGTTGTGGTACTCTCTCACGCATGGCGGCTGCATGCCGATCCGGGGGTCCGGTCGGTGACAGGAATCAAAGAAGACAAACAGAATCCGCATGCTGCGTTTCCGGCACAGATCCAGAAACCTGTCCATCCGCTGCCAGAGCCCTTCCGCATCCTGCTTCCAGAGAAGATCGTGCAGAAAGACGCGCAAGGTGTTGAACCCAAGGCGTTCGGCCCAATCCAGTTCTCCTGCCATGGTCTCGAGGTCAAAGGTGTCTGACTGCCACATCTCGAGCTGGTTGACGGCGCTGGCGGGGATGTAGTTGCACCCGACCAGCCAGGGCAACGCGTCATACCAGGCGTTTGCCTTCTCAACAGGCCAGCGTCCAGGAACTTCTTCGACTTCGACGGACATGAGAACCAGTCTCCATTTGTGCAAGCGTTTGCCGTAGCGCTCGGAACGCACGGCGCGATCAATGCCGGTGTCGCCGCGCACCGACGAAAGCGCGACCGACGGCCCCGACCAGCCGCCCTGCACGTCCAGTCCCTATCATGCAAGTTCTCCACCGGATCATGGCTCCGGCAGCCTGCTGAGATCCGCGCCATAGCGCCACATGCCCCTTTGCGGATCGACTGCCCCGATGAACTTGAAAGGCTCATCACCGACCGGTATGCCACCGCCCTTCACCTTTTTGTCAACCGGGGTGAAGTCCATGGCGTCAGGGTTTCTGAGCACGGAGGCAGGCATGGATTGGAGGTTGTTCTTCCACTTGAGCTGCTTTCCTATCCTGGTGAAATCCAGGCTTCCCGCAGGAAGCGCGATGTTATTGACCAGCATGACTTCGGCATCCAGCTTCGCGACCTCCCTATGATTCCACTTGCCGAACCCGATCCTGCCGCATTTGTAGAACGTGTTGTTGTAGAACCACACGTCTTTGCCCGCCCGGGGACCTTCCCGAGTGTCGTTGTAGCGAATGGCATCATTTGCCTTGATGGCGATGTTGTTGTGGACTCGATATCCTGACGACGAATTGTCCACGTAGTAACCGACGGTCGTTCGAACCCAGTTGCCCTTGGTGGGGCCCTGCGACCCCTTGCCAACGTTATAGCGCCAGATGGAGTTGGCTTTCGGGTTCGAGCCGTCCTGATGGTTCACGTAGAAGAAACCCTGGTCCACGACGAGTTTGCAGACATCCTCAATGTAGTTGTACTCCCAGACATTTCTTCTGGCGTACTGCTTGACCCAGGCTGCATTACCGCCCTCGACCCCGGAACCTCCGAGGTTCCGAAACGTGCAGAAGCGAACCACATTGTCATCGCCCCAGGAAAACAGACCGGCACAGCGTTTGGCCATCCAGTTCATGTCCTCGAAGAGACAGTTCTCGATGTGGGCGTCATTTCCCCGGATCATCATTCCGCACCACCAGCTTTTCGAAAAGCGGCAATCTTCTGCGCGAAATCCATTGCCCTGGACGAACACACCCGCGGTCCCGTTTCCCGGAACGCCCCAGCAACAGTCCATGCTCTGAATGCTTCGGTTCCCTTTGGGATTCGGTGTATGCTGAAAGGGCGAGATGTACTCGAAGTTGCACTTCTTCAGTGAAACATCGTTGCCTTCAACCCGGATCGTCGCGGCGTGGAAACGGAGGTTTTCGAACCGGACGCCGTTACCGGTCACCACTGCCCCATAAAGCCGCGTTCGCAACTCGTAGTTACCCGCCGCTCCGTCAGTCGGGGGAATCAACAACAACTGCTTCCCGTCGGAGTACCATTCTCCAGGCGCGTCCAGGACCGCCCTGGCCCCCAGGATATAGCCAAGTCCCTGCCCTTGACCGTACTTGCCCATGAAGCCCGATGAGGCCCTTTCAGCATTAACCTCGACGAAGCCCTGCTCATCGATTCCCGTTATGGGCAGCGTCAACGAGTACCAACTCGACAGTCTGTTTCGTTTTGGTCGGAAGGCACCATGCAACCCGACGTAATACCCGTCAACCAGATCCGGGAAGAGCTTCTCTACGTTCTGGCGAAAGCCCAAACGGCCATCCGGATCGATGACACTCTCTTCCCAGTCCTCGTTCGAGGTCATCGGTAACGTTTTGTCGGGATAGCGCGCTGGCATGAGGTACTGATTGCCGCGAAACACGTCAAATACAGTCATGCCCACAGCGGCCTTCAGCCCCTTGCGCCCCTTGATATCACACGGCTGCATCCCGGTCGCCCTGTCGCATCCGGTGATGACCACCCGGCCCTCCCCCCGGAGCGTAACATTATCCTGCCGCACATCCAGGCACTCGCGGTAGACACCTGCGCTGATAATGCAGACATCTCCCGCCTTCATTGCATCAAGTGCGGATGAAACGGTCTTGTGCGCTTTGTCGGGACCGACGAAGAAACGTTCTCTGGCGTTCTCCGCATTCGCATGGAGAACGTGCATGGTGCAAACCGCAATAGCGGCAATCACGGTGCAAACCACAACAGCGGCGATTATCGAATGAACGTGCGTGATCCTACCTCTCTTTGTCACACTGCCCCCCATCATGGTCCTTGTCTGGATGGATGACTACCATTTGATGCACCGAAAATGCCGGCACCCGGCAGGTGACACGTCCGTCGGAATACGTCCATTCATCAAGGGCTGTGTTGCCTGGCTGGAGCGTAAGCCGTGCGGGTTTGCGCGGAACGCGAACCGTGACCCGGCTTGCGGGCACCTCAGGCAGATCGCTTATCATCATGAACTTGACCGCCCCGGTCTTCGGCCGTGGCCATGGTCGCGTGCCACGCGCCATGTTCACCAGGTGCAGCACCAGACGTCCCGGCTGATCCCTCAAGACGATTTCGACGTTTTCCGGTGCATCGGTGGTCAGGCGCCTCTTCGCCGCGGGTAAGACGGCCTCCAGAACAACACGCGCCAGGGCCACAGGCGTCGTGGGTTGGGCCTCGGGCAGGAGTTCGTAACCGCGCAGACTCATCAGCGGTACTGACGCGTAGAACACCCTGCCCTTGCCGTAATCATTGGCCAGGAGAAGCGGATGGCGCTTGCCATTCCGGTCACGCAGGAACATCAGCGCTTCGGCCTTCTGTGGCGTCACCCGGTACAGCTTGTTTTCGAACCGGACTTCAGCCTTGCCGATCTTCGCACTGCACTTCACAGATCCATTGGAACTCTGGATCCTCCGAAGCCCACAGGAGCTCAGCAGGCGCGGGTTCAGGGCCGCAGCGCCACCGGTGAGAAGCACTGCTCCGCCATCGTTCGCAAATTCCAGAATAGCCTTGACCGTCTCGTCCCCGAGCGCCAGCGGGTCCTCGACGATGAGTACCGGGCTGCGCACGTCGCCGGCGTGCAGACGCCAGTCGCCGACCATTTCGTAGTTCAAGTGGAGGCGAGGAAGCACTGCAGAAGCGCCCTCAATCTGATTGTTGCGCCAGGCAAAACTCCGGGCGGGCCCCCTGTCGTTGCGAGCGTACTGAGCTTCCCGGCAATGAAGCAACGACACATCCGGCAGGCGCCTGCTGCCGAGACACCAGGCCTGCCGCTTTCGCAGAAACGGGGCCACGGTCTTTCTGATGAACTCCCGGTGCGCGGGACGCAGTCCGCTGGTCGGCGTGGGGTTGTCCCACAGCCAGTACCGCCCGCCGTTGGCGATGATGATCGCCATTTCCTGCCGGATCTGCTTGACTCCCTTGGGCACCATCCGGCGAGGTTTGGGCGTTATGACATGACCGGTTGTCATCATATCGAAGGGCAGGCCCACGCCGTCGTACCAGTGCGCGTGCATGCTGAGGTATTCCACGTGACAGCCCTCATCTCCGGTCAGATAGCTGACGCCCGGATCCGGTTTCTCCGGCATGCGCATGGAGTACGCCCAGTTGAAGGCGACCAAACAGTCCTTCTTCCGGGCATGAATCCGCCGGCAGGTCTCGCGAATGAAGTCCCGGTAGACCTGTCGCTGCATAGCCTGAAAGACCGGCCACTGCCGAGATCTGCAGTCACGGGGCAGCTTCTTGCCGGTTTCCCGGAGAAACCGCTTGCGGCACGCATCGCAGTAACAGGCCTCAACCGTAAAGACCGACCCGTCGAACCAGAATCCGTCCGGGTCATACCCATTGGTCAATTCGTCGATCATGGGCCAGAGGTACTTCTCTGCGACACCGCTGTGATAGCACAGGGCGCTGTCCGCCTCGCTGCCGTCTGCGCAACTGCGGTTCCATTCGGGATGCCGCTTCATGATCTCTGCATCCCGGCCTATGTTGTAGTAGATCGACCAGTGGTAGCGTTTCCGGCGTGCGATATCCTTCCAGACCTTCAGTACGTCGCGCTCCAGCTTGGGCGGCGCAAAGCCCACCTTCGAGGGATAGGTTGTCCATCCCGGTTTTCCTTTGGCGTGGATCTGGATGACATCCGGCTGGAATGCCTCGAGATACTTCGCCGTTTGTACCGGGTCCGCGCCCCTGCCTACCGCATGCTCCGGTCGCGAGTGATGATCCTCGTGCAGCAGAAAGAAGCTCTTCTGGTACCAGTTGCGTTTCGCGGCCACCTTCTTTGACTTCGCCTTCACGTCTCTGGCTGCTCCTCCCTCCTGACATTTCGCCAGGGAAGCAAGCACAACACAAACCAGCATCCCCGCGCTGATATATCGCTCCGAAGTCGACATGGGGGAAAGACTCCTTTCCGGCCCGAGAAGGTTTCTCCATGGAACCAGATCACGAGCAACCCCCTCCCGGGTCACTTTGAAGCCAACAAGGCGAAGACAAAGTATCCTGACGCCCTGATATTACCAGGTAAATGCACAAAACGGTTCTTCTGCTGCAAAATCAAGGTTTTCTGCAGCCCCGGTTGTGTGAGCGCCCCGGTTCATGTGAGGACGTTCAGGGCGTGATCCCCATATCCACCTCGTCGATCTCGAGAAGCATCTCCTTCAGCTGGCTTTGCCGTCCTGTCTTTTTCCCGGTTTTCGCCAGGGTCGGCCGGCCGCGCGGCGAATGTCTTGTGGACGCGGAAAGCGCGCGGTAGAGTAGTGCGGAAGGGAGCCATGCGAAGCGACTGGGAACTCATTCGGGCCTACGCCTCGGACCGCAGCGAGGGGGCGTTCGCGGAAATCGTACGCCGCCACGGCGCGATGGTTTACGCGAACTGCCTGCGCCTGCTGGGCGAGGCGCACGCCGCCGAAGACGCCCTGCAGGCGGTCTTCATGGTGCTGGCCCGCAAGGTCCGGTCGCTGCGCCACGGAGTGGATCTGGCTTCCTGGCTCTACGGGGTGACCCGGCGCGTCGCGATGACAGCGGCGCGCAAGGCCGCCCGGCAGGCGCGTCGCGAGGAGGAGGCTGCGATGCTGAGAGCCAGGCGCGATTTTGAGGGCAGGCAGGAATGTCGGGCCGAAACCAGGCAGCTGCTCGACCGAGAACTGGCTCGCCTGCCGGGCGGCGAGCGCCAGGCTGTCATCCTGCGCTACCTGGAGGGTCGCAGCGAAGCGGAAGCCGCGGCGATCGGCGGATGCGCGGTGGGGACGCTTTCCTACCGTGCCAGCCGCGGGCTGGCGCGGCTGCGCGAACGCATGAAACGCCGCGGACTCCATCCGGGCGCGGGGGGCCTGACCGCCATGCTCGCCGCCGAGGCGGCAGTACAGCTGCCCGAGGGGCTCCTCTCATCCCTGACGGCAATCCCCAGGCTTGCGGTGGCAGGTGTGCCGGGTAGCGGGGCGGGCAGTGCGAGTCTCTTGGCGAAAGGAGCGATGAAGATGATGTTCTGGACGAAGGTCAAGTTTGCGGCGGCGGTAGCGTTCGGCGTGCTGGCGGCGGGTGCCGGGGGCGGCTCCCTGGCGGCCAAGCTGCTGGCCGGGGAGCCGGCGGTGGCTGCCGCGGACGGCGGGAGCAAGACTTCAGAGAACACTCCCGAGACCGAACTGGGCAGGCTGGCCGCAGGTCTCAAGCCGGGCGAGATGAAGGAATTGAAGACCAAGGGATATACCCGGGAGTTGCTGAAGTCCTGGTACGAATGGGACACCATAGAGAACGGTGTTCGCAAGTACGGCGCGCAGCATATGTTCAACATCATGACCGGTAACTGGTCGAACGACGGCAAGTGGGACCCGAAGAGTCGGCGCATCCTGTACTTCGGCGGAGGGCACTACGCCGCGTTCAAGTTCGTGACCTACTCGGCGGACAGCAACACCTGGAAGCTGATGCCGGTGCCGCCCTGGTGCGACCCGCGCATTGAGAAGACCTCCAAGGAACACGGCTGGCACAGCAGCGCCTGGGACAAGGACAAGAAGACCGGCAAGAAGTACAAGACCTGGCC
>Ga0272443_10007266_pt1 | contig 10643 bp, 7 predicted proteins | sample SSMAcet12_FD_193581 | JGI IMG/M metagenome (GOLD analysis project Ga0272443, IMG submission 193581) | Marine sediment archaeal communities from Little Sippewissett salt marsh, Falmouth, MA, United States - SSM-Acet-12 | ecosystem: Environmental > Aquatic > Marine > Wetlands > Sediment ... | reverse complement strand
GTCCGAAGGGTAATCTCCCTTAAAATCCATCTGCCAAAGCTCATTGGGCTGGCTACGCTCAAAATGAGTCACCGCCGGTCGATGTGAATCTTTTGGGTGAATTAAACCATTACGTTTCAAAATGCGGTTTATGGTAGTTACTTTCATGTCTATGCATTCGCCCAGTAGAAGTTCTCGAAGTTTCTTAGCACCCCATCCATGCTTCTGGCGTAATGTTATAATTCGCTTCTCAAGACTCACCGGAGTCCGGTTGGGAGTATGATGTGGACGACGGGAAAGCTCCCCTATCCGGCTCAGACTACCCGCATCTCGATAACGCTTCAGCCAATGATAACCGGTTGGGCGGCTAATGCCGAACTCTCTACATAAGGCACTGAAATTGATCCCCTCGCAGCTTGCTCTAATTACAAATTTTATCCGTTCTTCCATGATACTCGATGATTCCCAAGGCATATTTAACCTCCTTTTATAGAAAACTAAATATACCATAACTGTAAACTATGTCATGACACAAACTGTAAAGGATCTTATGATACCATACAGTGAACATCTGCCGCGCACAGAACACGATAAAAGTTTGGGGAGAGTGATATTGGGCCCGCCATTTTATATCCCGTTAATAGTCTTTAGCTTGCAACACATTTAAAAAACAAACCTCACTCTCAGCATACTTTTCCAATTTCCTCCAATCATTTGGCTTATGAGTAATACATTATCCGAATTGGTGAAAACCCTTGCAAAATAAGGCTTTTTGCCGATATTATGATTATTGGCAGGTCGAATAATTAATTGTAATAAATTTGGAGGATAGTATGGTCTGCAAAAATACACCTCAAGTATTAGTAGTGGTTTTACTGATAGCAGTCTTTTCAATTTCAGTTAATGCTGAAGTACCGAACTATATCAATTATCAGGGGCGGTTAACGGATGATAGCGGTCAACCGGTTACCGGTTCAAAATTAATCAAATTTAAAATTTACAGCTCGCCGGATGGAACAGACTCTCTCTGGTCAAGTGCCTTTAGGGCAGTACAGGTAAGCGAAGGATTGTTTAATGTAAGATTGGGTGAGGTCGCACCCTTGCCTATAGATCTATTTGCCGGCGATGATCCCAGGTATCTGGGAATCACCGTTGATACAGATGCTGAAGTAACTCCTCGAACTCAATTTATAACTGTGCCGTATGCCTTTCATGCCGAGATAGCAGATTCGGCTAAGTCCGCTCCTTCATCTCCGGATGGAGACTGGTCAATCAACGGAGATAACATATATCATGAAACAGGAAATGTTGGCATAGGAACTACAACACCAAGTGAAAATCTTGTGGTTGGTAATGACTTGGGGAGCTCTTTTGGCAATCATATCGTTATCGGCGATGATGAAACAGGAGCATATCCGGGGCTAATTATTGGCAGGAGTAGCGATTACTATGGTTGGATGTCATATATTGTAGATGAAGATTACTTGACTATCGGCTCAAAAACGGTCGATTCATTCTACACTAATACGTTAGTTGCCAGAGGCGGCAATGTCGGCATAAATAATACTTCGCCATCAGAACCTTTGAGTATTGGTGCAGATTTAGGCTCATCAGGTTGGGATTATATAACAATAGGAAACAGTGTAGCTGATCGTGGTTGTGGAATTAAATTTGGTGAAGACGGTACACATCACGGCGTTATATCATGGGGGAATAATGACAATTCAATTTCGATATCGACTCGTAATGGTGGAAGTTATAATAACGAGCTTGTTCTTGAAAATGGTAATATCGGTATAGGCGGTCAACCGCTGGACACCGTATCGCTGTACATTAGTAACACTGATAGGCAATATGGAATTCATTCGATTGTCAGAAACATCGCTACCGACAACAACAGAATTGGTGTTCTTGGTGAAGCATTCGATGCTTACTCCAATATTGGGATTTATGGCTACGCAGAAGGCGGTGCCTTTGCCACCGGTGTCTTTGGAAGGGCAATAGGTGGCTCATATTCTAATGCCGGAAGATTTGATGGAGATGTTGATATATCAGGTAGTCTGTCAAAATCAAGCGGCTCTTTCAAGATTGACCACCCACTTGATCCCGAAAATAAATTTCTGCAACACTCATTTGTTGAATCACCAGACATGATGAATGTTTACAACGGTAATATCATTCTTGATGAAAAAGGTCAGGCAGTCGTTCAATTACCAGAATACTTCGAAGCCCTAAACAAGGATTTCCGGTATCAACTTACTGCAATTGGTGCTCCTGGACCGGATCTATATATTGCCGAAGAGATACTGGACAGTCGGCTTGTTATTGCTGGAGGAGAGCCAGGGATGAAGGTTTCGTGGCAGGTAACTGGTATCAGGCAGGATAGATGGGCCAATGAACATCGGATTCAAGTTGAGGTTGATAAATCGGAAGAAGAGCAAGGTTGTTACATCGCGCCTGAACTTTATGGATATGGAAAAGAAAAAAGTATTAATTACAAACTTTACCAAAGACACGAATAAAACCGGGTTGTCAATAAATCCAGATATTAACACCAATTAGAGACAAGAGGCAAATATTTAACCTGCCCCTTGTTCCTTAATGGATTATTCTCCAACGTGTTCCGCTTGACGTTGAATAGCGCATTCTCAATGCAAATACGAATCTAACAAAAGTTTGGGGAGAGTGAGGTCCACCCCGCTTTTTTATGCCCAAAAACCGGGCATTTTTGTTCACATTTTAATGTTGTGCCAGTTACTGTCTTATATATTTCTACGGTCGGAAAAGTTATTTAGAGAATCGTGGATGTTGAACAGGCAGGAATCCCTTCGAAAACTCAGGATCTTAGACCTGGGGCGCCTTCCCTACGATAATTTACCTACCGACTTTTCCGCATATACCACTTCCAGCAACGGACAGGGAGCTTCATCCGAACCGACATGCGTTTCCCGGTGCAAACCATCGATAGCCCTGGCGACATTACGGTATAAATTATTTTCACCTATTTTTTCATATAAATGAGTCCGCCGCATTACATCGAGCACCGAATCGTTCAAACCGGTGATGGAAACATCCAGATCGTTTTCGCGAAGCCGATCAATCAGTTGCGAAAGAATATCTTCGCCCGATGCGTCAAGTTCGTTGATTCCGTTACCGACTATTATAACATGCTTTAAATCGGGCATCGAAGAAACCTGGTCGAGAACTTTGTCCTCGAGATAATTGGTGTTGGCAAAAAATAGCGATCCGTGATAACGAATGACTGCAATATGCCGGCACCGCGCAAGTCCGAAACGTCGGCTGTTGCGCCAGGTGCCGTCGGGATGCTTGGACAGAATGGCGATATCCGGCTTCATATTGCGAAGCATGTACAATCCCAGCGACAAAATGACACCGATCATAATACCCCATTCGAGATGAGGCGCAAATCCCAGCGTCAAAACAAAGGTGATTATCCCGATTATTCCGTCATATTTTTGTGCCTTCCAGGAATGAATGAATCCCTTGACATTCACCAAACCGATCACCGCCATCATAATGATGGCGGCCAGAACCGCCTGCGGTAAATAATACAACAACGGCGTCATAAATATGAGCACAATGACCACGATCAAACTGCTGACAACATTCGATAAACCGCTCACGGCACCCGACTGGATATTCACCGCGGAACGGGAAAACGATCCCGAAACGGCATAACTCTGGAAAAACGAACCGACAATATTTGCCGTCCCTTGTCCGATTAACTCCTGATTGGGGTCAAGCCGATCCCCGGTCCGGGCCGCCATCGCCTTGGCGATCGAGATAGCCTCCATAAAACCCAGGAGTGAAATAATAATGGCAATCGGAATCAGATTGAATACAACCGATGTATCGAATTTGGGCATAATTAATGAGGGAAGGCCTCTCGGAATATTCCCGACAACTCTTCCCCCGCAAGCCATTTTTATTTTTTCGGGATCGATATGTTTGTTACCGATCTGAAACCGCCAATTATGGCTGTCATACTCCATTCCGGGCATGTCGGTTTGAAAATCATAGAATTCCCTGGCACCGTTGTCGGTGGTAATGGATTTCAAATGAAATGTCCACAACCGCCTTTTAAGATGATGCGTTTCCTCTTTTAATTCCTTTATTTCAATATTCAAAAGAGATAATTCATTACGAATCGAGACCGCGACCATTGAACTTCCGCCATAAACTTTCTCGGCCTGATTTAATTCGGCTCCGAGTCTTATTCTCTCATCGACGAGATTTTCGTTTTTTTGGATCGTCTCATTATATAGGTTTATAATTTTGACAGCTTCGTTGCTTTTTATCTGATCCAGCTTGATCACACAATTATGTTCGAAACCGGTTGCCCAGGATATCAGTGTCGTAATAGCAACCGCCGCCAGGACATATGGTATTCTGGGATTAAGGCGGCGAATCCCATACATGATTAAAAATGCCAGAATGGCCAAACCGAGGGTCGGCCAATGTGTAAAACTCCACGCCGCTTTAAAAACATTATAAACGGTTTCATACTGATGTTCTGCCCGAAGGACATTTACGCCGAATATTTTCGATAGCTGAGAAGATGCGATAATCAGAGCCGCCGCGTTTGTAAATCCGTTCACAACCGGATGTGAAAGGAAATTGACCACCAAACCAAGCCTTAAAATACCCAGAAGAAGCTGGAAAAGCCCAACCAGTAGAGCCAAAAGAATGGCGTAGGCGATAAACATCTCGCTGCCGGCAGTAGCCAGAGGCTCCAGGGCCGTGGCCGTCATAAGCGAGACAACCGCCACCGGACCAGTTGCCAGTTGTCGACTGGACCCGAATAGGGAGGCTACTAACGGGGGCAAAAATGCGGCATACAGTCCGTAGTAGGCCGGTAGCCCCGCCAACTGGGCATAGGCCATCGACTGCGGCACAAGAACCAGGGCAACTGTAATACCCGAAATAAAATCCTGACGAAAATGATGAGTGGAGTAGCCCTTAAACCATGCCAGAAAAGGCAATAACATGACTATTAATGATTTTCTTGAGTTACCATTATTTTCAGACATTTGCCTTTACACCCCTGTTGCGACCGGCACGACAAATTAACTTGCAGTCCGAACCGTTCTCTCGGCCGAAGATCCAGAAGTAAAAATCCGCCCTTTATACCCGAGCGATTTTCTACTTGCTATCCCTGAATATTAGACATGTAAACTATAGCATTCCGCCCTCCATCGCAAGCCTAAATTGCATAAACCGCCGGATTTCCGAAAATGAACAGTATGTTTTGGGACTAATACCCAGATTCAGACTTGCAAAAGTATTTAAGTAGTATTATTTTCAAATATGGGGAGCTGACAGATCGGAAAGGGATGGATCAATGGCAATAATTTCTATTTTTGGCGGTTCGTTTTGCCGGGGCGATGAAATCGCCGAGAAAACAACGGCAGCTCTTGGCTATCGTAGAATTGATGATTTGCTGGTCAAAGAAACCAGTACTGAATTTGGAATACCCGGGAAGAAACTCCAACACACTTTGCAGGGTGATGTTTCCGCTCTGAATAAAATCACGCGGGAAAGAGAAAAAAATATTGCCTCGCTCCGTGTCGTTCTGGCCCGATTGATTCTTGAAGACGATCGGCTGATATATGGCACGGCCACCCATCTCCTTCCCCGCAACATTGCGCATATTTTGCGCGTCTGTATCGTTGCCGACCAACCAAACCGCATAAAAACTGCCTCCGAATCACTTTCGATTCCAAAGAACAAAGCGGAAAGCATAATTCGTAATTTTGACACAAAAATGAAACACTGGACAGATCGCCTGCTTAATGCCTCTCCCTATGATCCCAGGCTTTATGATATCGTCATTCCCACCCATGATTTATCAGTCGAACAGGCCGTCGAAATGATAAAAAAGTATGCCGGCAGCGAACAATTGAAGACTACGGAACGCTCGAAAAGCGCCGCCGGAGATTTTGTGCTTAGTTCAAAGGTGAACCTGGCTTTGACAAAGGAAGGCTATGACATAGATGTTTTCTCCGAAAACGCACGGGTAACCCTTCTACTCGATCGTGAAGTTATTCGTATGAAACAACACAAGGAAAAACTGATTCAAATCGCCGAGAATGTCGAAGGTGTCGGCGAAGTTGATGTTCGCCCGGGACCTAAATTTCAGGTGTCCTCGACTAACCCGTGGGCCAATATCGACCTTCCTCCCAAAATTCTACTCGTTGATGATGAAAGAGAATTCGTCCAGACGCTCTCCGAGAGACTTCAGACCCGAAACCTGGAGTCATCAATAGTATATGACGGGGAACAGGCCCTTGATTTTGTCAGCCGAAATCAAACCGATGTAATGGTCCTTGATCTTATGATGCCGGGGATCAACGGCATTGAAGTTTTGCGGCGGGTCAAAAAAGATTATCCCAAAGTTGAAGTCATCATTCTTACCGGACACGGTTCCGATAAGGAGAAGGCTTTATCCGAGGAACTGGGAGCTTTTGCCTATTTACAGAAACCGATCGATATCGACGCTCTTGCAAAAGTCATGAAGGACGCCTATCAAAAGATAAATCGTGGGGAATCCGGGGATACCGAGGAGTCATAAAAACAATCGACATAGCGCACAATATGATGAGAATATTTTTCAAACAAGAACATCCGACTTAAATGACTGATCACTACTGGGAAAAGGACATCCCTAAACAGAAAGAACCTCCTGTGACATCCACAGGAGCATTGCCGCGTTATCGGAAGCTGCGAAGATTTTCGGTGATAGTAACTTCGCTGGTCGCTCTGACGCCGCTTATCATAATGGTCATTTTAAACTTCTATCAGGATAAACAGGCCTATTTCTCCGAACACAGTTTTACTGTCAATCGTATCTTATCCAACACCAAGTGGAATCTCGAATTCATCATTGAGGAACGGCAGTCAGCCATGTCTCTAATTCTTAATGAACAAACTTATGAGAAATTGAACAGCCCCTCTGGATTGAAATCAATTCAAAAAAATCTCAACAGCTCTTTCGGCGGATTTGTCGATCTCGGTGTTATCAATTCCGATGGGATTCAGACCAATTATGTCGGACCATATGAATTGGTCGGCCGAAACTATAAAGACCAACCCTGGTTCAATGAAGTGCTGGTCAGGGGGATTTATGTCAGCGAAGTCTTTTTGGGACACCGAAGACTGCCTCATTTTGTAATTGCCTTCAAGCATGAAATCGATGAAAATATATTTTTTGTTTTCCGGGCCACCCTTGACATGTCCCTTCTTAGCGAACAGATAATCAGAACGCAACTCGACCAGAATACCGATGTCTTTATTGTCAATAGCACCGGCACCCTGCAGACACCATCGATTTTCTATGGTGATGTTATGGAGAGTATGTTGATGCCGGTTCCCAAGAGAGTGCAATTGGTTGAAACAATCGATGAGTTTACTGACAACGGTCAGACTCACACCCGTGGATTTACTTCTATAAAAGGAACTCCGTTTATCTTGATGGTCCTCAAACAGCATGAAAATATCTATATTCACTGGGCCTACCATCGGGCCGGAATAATCTGGTTTTTGGTGCTGAGCATCATCATGATTCTTGTCGTCATATTCTACGGTACGGGACACACCATCAAGCGACTGCGGGAACTGGATAGAAGACGGGCCAAAATATTTCACGACATTGAATACACCTCCAAAATGGCTACCATCGGACGCATGGCGGCCGGGGTGGCCCACGAGATCAACAATCCTCTTGCGATTATTAATGAAAAGGCCGGCCTGTTAGAAGACCTTATCAAGCAATCGGACAATGTGCCCAACCGGGAAAGATATCTTGCTATCACAGGTTCTGTCGCCAATTCGGTCGAACGTTGCAGCAAAGTCACTCGGAGATTGCTCGGTTTTGCCAAACGGATGGAATATAAGGTCGAATCAATAAATATCAGAGATCTCCTCATGGAGGTGGTTGGCTTTCAGAACACCGAAATAAAACATCGCAATCTTCGCATCGGCTACAACATCCCGGATAATCTACCGACGCTGGAAAGCGACAGGGGTCAGCTGCAGCAGGTCTTTCTTAATATCATAAATAATGCAATAGCGGCCATTGATAGCGGCGGCTCAATCGATATCACCGTTGCCATGATTGAAAATCAGAGAATCAGTGTTACCATAACCGATAATGGAGTCGGGATTCCTAAGAACGAACTGACCGATATTTTCGAGCCGTTTTATTCCACCAAAGGCGAGTTCGGAACCGGATTAGGGCTATCCATAACTAATGATATTGTCCAGAAATTGGGCGGCGAAATAAAGGTTGACAGCGAACCCGGAGTGGGTACCAATTTTACTGTCATTCTGCCGATTATAACCAGAAGTACTTCTTACCAGGGGTAATCTATGGGTTTATTCAGCGTATTACTTGTTGATGATGAGGAAGAGCTTGTCACAACATTACAGGAACGCCTGTCGTACCGCGATGTCGATGCCGATTTTAGTCTAAACGGAGCCAGTGCTATCCAGAAAATTCGCAAAAAAAAATTCGATGTCGTTGTTCTCGATCTGAAATTACCGGGCATCAGTGGTATTGAAACCATGCGTGTCATAAAAAGCGAATTTCCGGATGTGCCGATTATCATGATAACCGGCCATGGCTCGCTGGAAAACGGTGAGGAATTGCCAAAGGGGGCATACGATTACCTGCCCAAACCGGTTAACATCGACAAGCTGCTTGAAGCCTTGAAGGGAGCTTTGGAAAAAAATGACAAATGATAATAAAGGCGGTTCATCGTCGTTTACGGAAGACGACCCTTTCATGTTTTTCGGCGAAATTACCGCTTCGGTTACCCATGAATTGAACAATATCCTGTCTGTCATTGACCAGTCGGCCGGCCTGGTCGAGGATTTTCTGGCTTCTCCCGATGGCGATGTAATGCTTACCGAGGAAAAACTGATACAAATTTCTGATAAAATCAGGAAAAATTCCCGGCGTGGTATCGACATTATCAAACATCTCAACTCTTTCGCCCACAGTACCGATCATCCCGACGCCGCTTTTGGTGCCAATGATATGCTCGAGAACTGGGGCGCCCTCACCAGAAGGTTCGTCAACCTCAAGGCGGCTACCATGGAAATCAGGCTCTCCGAACAACCGGTGCAGATTCAGGCAAATGCCTATTTGGTCAGAAAAATCCTATACGAGGCGCTTAAGAACATCCTGTCATACGTTAAAAAAGACGATAAAATAATAATTTCCGTGTATTCCGATAACACCGATGCCGTTATTATTATGGAAGGACTTCTTGCAAACATGCCAACCGATACCGACATCACATATATTGAAAAATTGACGACTTCTGCCGGAGGTTCGGTAAATAATGTAACCGATAACTCAAAAATTGGATTTGAGTTTAGATTCCCGGTGTTTGTTTGAGAAATTTGCTTGTATATTTTTGAAAGGTAATAAATATGGCAAAAATTAAGGTCCTAATAGTCGACGATGAAGAAGACTTCCGTGGTATTCTCTCCCAGCGTATAACCGCCCGCGGATTTGATGTCGAAACCGCCGAGAGCGGTTTTCAAGCCCTTGAGATGGCCGAAAAAACAGCCTATGACGCTGTTATTCTCGATCTGGCTATGCCCGAAATGGACGGTCTGGAAACATTGAAAAGGCTCCTCGAGAATAATCGGGATATTCAGGTAATTATGCTGACCGGCCAGGGCACAATACAGCAGGGTGTCGAGGCGGTAAAAATAGGCGCCGCCGATTTTCTGGAAAAACCGGCCGAGATCGAGGCACTTGTCACGAAAATCGAGGCGGCGCATTCCAAAAAGGTCGACCGCTTCGAAGAAGAACTGAGTAAGAAAATCTCGGATATTACTAAAAGGAAAAGCTGGTAAAAGTCCTCTCCCGATGTGACCGGTCATTCAAAAAAGACGGGCTGTCAGCCTCCCAGGCTATTTGACAACTTATGATCAATCATGTCAAAGTAATAGATTTATCTCTAAAGCCATGAAAGCCATGAGCTTGTCACTGACCAGAGGGCTTTGAGCTACCATATTTTTCGTCACCCAGTTGATGAACTCGTCTCGCAGCCCCCGCTTTTTACATCTCATTAACTCATAATCAGTTATAGGCTTGAGAAATCAACAAACCTCACTCTCCCAGTACTTTTTCAACTCAACGTTCTACGAATCTTCAATCATAAGTAGCATGAGTCCATCCCCTACCCAGCTTCGCATTGGCAATTTCGGTTCTGATAACGTTTTGTTTTAACTTGACAAGATCTGCGATCGTTCCTATATAGCCATATCGATAGTATCCCGGAACTCTCTGGCTTGCTGACTATCGTGATAATAAACTAAAAAGTCAATTGCCAGAGAACAGAATGTCACTATTCTCGTATATGGATTCCAAGCTAGCTAGCTAGCAATACTGAAAACATAAAATAAAAAGGAGGCTGAGATGAAACCTCGTTTAATGGTGATGTATCTAGCAATTCTAACGCTAGCCAGTATTAGTCTGGTTCATGCTCAAACGGCTCGTTTACAGGTCATCCACAATGCAGCCGATCCGGCAGCTTCGACGGTTGATGTGTATGTGAACGACAGTATGTTTGTCGATGATTTTGATTTTCGGACAGCGACCGCGTTCACCGATGTTCCGGCCGATGTCG
>Ga0272443_10007264_pt1 | contig 10646 bp, 6 predicted proteins | sample SSMAcet12_FD_193581 | JGI IMG/M metagenome (GOLD analysis project Ga0272443, IMG submission 193581) | Marine sediment archaeal communities from Little Sippewissett salt marsh, Falmouth, MA, United States - SSM-Acet-12 | ecosystem: Environmental > Aquatic > Marine > Wetlands > Sediment ... | reverse complement strand
TGACCAGCGTCACTAATTATTACAACAGGAATATCCAATTCTTCTGCTTTTTTTTTAATATTTGGAAAATCATCTAAAGCATCGGTTTTAACTACTGCTTTTTTGCCCCCCTCGTTAAACCATTTTCTAAACCATTTTGTTTTTTCTTTTTTTGCAACCAATGCACATTCCACTGCAGCATGGGCAACTTGAGCAGCTAGTTTTCCGGAGCTGAGCTTTAGATCATTACGCGTCACTATGACCATCTTATATTCTGAATCCATTAATTTTTTCCCTCTGGATCGCCATTTGATAGTAATGTTTTGTCCAACCAATTTTTTCCCATCTCCTTAGCCCTTTCGTTATCAATAGGCCCCCTGACAAGTAGAGTTGTTTCTTCTTCCAAGATATGTTTAAAGGGAATGCCGAGAAAATTTTTTCCAGATTTAATGATAATTATGTCATCATCTATTGCGATGCTCTCTCCAATCTTATTGCCGAATCCGTCCGTCACAAAACGACAAAGTAAATTATTTTCATCGGAATCCTGGGGGTTGGAATCAGATTGATGATTGTCGGCTTTTCTTGAAAAGATAAATAACATCCCAAATTTTGCTATTATATTCATGATAATTAATCCTCTTAGAAACATTTCTCCATTTTTGTTAATATGCGATTTTGTTATAAATCTTTTTTAATATAACAATAATGAATATGAAAGAAATCAATGATCTGGTAGTTGTAGGTGGAGGCCCTATTGGAGGATATGTAGCCACCAATATTGCGTCAAAGGGATTTAAAGTTAGTATTGTTGAGGAGCACGATACAATTGGGGAGCCATTAAAATGTGCAGGTCTTGTAACTAAAAGAGTATTTGATTTTGTAAATATTTCAGATTCTGAAGTTATTCAAAACGAAATTAAAGGCGCAGAAATCTTTTCACCCAATGGAAATTGTTTAACTATTGGAGGTAATAAAGTACACGCACTGGTTATAAATCGAACAATATTTGACCAGGAACTCATTGATCAAGCAACCTCAGAAAATGCCAAACTCTTTTTTAAAAACAGGATTACTTCGGCACAGAGGTGTGGAAATAAAATAGAACTTAAAACAACAAAAAAATTAGAAATAATGTGTGACTTAGTTGTAGGTGCTGATGGCGCACATTCGTTGATACGAGACAGGTTTGATTTTCCTCATCCAAAGGAAATATTAAAGGGAATTGGAGCTGAATTAACTGGGACTAAGCTAGAACCTGATTTTGTAAAGATTTTTGTAGGTGGCGATATTGCTCCTGGTTTTTTTGCTTGGATTATACCTACAAATGACTCCGGAACTAATTGTAGAGTCGGGCTATGTATTGATCCTTTATCGTCCCGTTCTATTCAATATTATTTTTCTCAGCTATTTAAACAAAAATATGGTGGAAGATTTCTTGATAATGCAAAAATCGTTAAGAAAATTGGCGGTAAAATACCACTTGGCCCTTTAGGGAAGACTGCTGATTCCAATATTATGCTGGTTGGGGATGCTGCAGGGCAAGTCAAACCTACTTCGGGAGGAGGTATATATTCTGGACTGCTTTGTGGAAAATATTGTATATCTGTTGCTATAGATGCTTTGGAAAAACAGGATTATTCCATTGATTTTCTTAAAAAATATCATAAATTATGGTTTTCCGATATTGGTAGGGAATTATCTATGGGAATGATGTTGAGAAATGTCTACAAAAGATTATCGGATAAGCAGTTTGATAAATACATTGAAAAATTTCAGAAACCGAAAATTTTGGATACCATAGACCGTTACGGAGATATTGATTACCCCTCTAAATTGATAAGACCAATGTTAAAACACATACCTTCATTGCTAACTTTACTACCAAGTATGGTGAAAAAATAAAATCAAAACATCTATCTGGATTTTGGCGGCGGAGGTGGCGGAATATAGTAGTCTTGACCTGCGTAACTATTGCCATTTCCTGTTTCGACTGGTAGTGCTTTTTTCTTTTTCCGTTTTTTACTAATAATGTAGATTACCACAACAAGTATAATTGTAACAATTAGGCTAATTATACAAGGCATAAATAATCCAATTATAAATAGTAAAGATGGTACTATTTTAAAGGAAAGTACATCAGTAAGTCCATCATCCGAATTATTGAAGCTAATTTCTATATATGGTCTTCCATCCTCTGTTTTGCCTTGGAAAGCCTTATTCAAATTATCGGAGAACATTACACTAGTTCCCTTGGGGAATAATATTCTATAAGTAAAATTTTGGTTGCGCAATCCGGTGAAATTTAATGTCATATTTGAAATATCCATTGAGGGTGGGAGAAAAGAAAGATCAAAAGGCAAGGCTTGAGAAATATGTGAATAAGATGGAATAGTTACAGCCCTATTTTCATCCATGTCTATTACATTACCGTCCCAGATTAAGGATTCTTCAAAGACACCTTTGTTTGTGTAACCATCTATCTCTTCAGATTGAAGTATATTCGCAATTCTGTTTTCGAAAAGGGTTTTTTCATTTTGTAGAAAAGATGAAATGTCGTTCGGATCGAAAATCTCCTCTATACACAATCTTAATGCATCCGAGTTTAGATACTCTAACTTAATTTTTTCTGGAATGAAGAATTCCTCAGGTAATTTTGTCACATAGTAGTACTGAGACTCGTCTAAAGACAATCCTAGATTCATCTCTGGATTACCAACAAAAAAACTTAGCAAATTGAGATCAGTATTAGATACGTCAATGGTTAAGACAGTGCTCTTTTCCTCCTTATCATATTTTGTTGGGGAATCAGAAACAATTTCGCCCATAATTGGGCTGTCTTTATTCCACGTGTAATTGTTATTGCCTTCTAACAGTATTGATTTTGGAAAATAGATTACACCAGAATAATCATATGATAGGTTTTCCAATCCCTGCCCAAAGTTTATATCATCTGGGGATATGGAGGCGTTTGCACCAGCTTGAACAAGACCGATCAATGCACGGACCGATATATTAAAAATTTTTAAGCTAACATTATTGTCAACTAGAGATGCCATTATTGGAGGATCATAATCCATGTTTGATGAGTCATATGGGTCTGTACAGTTTAGACTTGAATTAATGTCCCATGAGAATTGCGCATCTAACTTTTGATTAAAAGATGAAAATGTTATTGCGTCTAAGGTATTTTCCTCGACAGGCAGTATAGTAATATTGTATACATTATCCCAACTCAATAGATCATTTTCTATTAAAAGCCTAATTCCATCAGATGGTACAAAATTCAAATTCGTTATGAAATCGGGCAAAATATTGTATGCTTTAATATCTATTTTTTTGGCCAGAATATTCGCTGTCAATGAAGAATAATCAAAATTTCTTGTATCCAATTCAAATAAAATATCGATATCTTCATTGGATATTCCGTGTGTTGTTGGGTTTGTGTATTTTAAAGATATCTCTGCCAGCTTATTAGGGTGTAATCCGGATCCATTAATTACTTCCCATTGAATTGTGTCTCCCATTACCATATTTGTATTAGTTCGGTTGTATATCATATAGGGCGGGAATACGAAGCTATAGGTATTGTTCCATCCTCTCTCTGCTTTAAGGTTAAATGTATAGTCAATAACTGCACCCATGTCAAGTAATCCATTGATAAAGTTTTCAATATCTATTGATTCGTTAAGTTTAAAAGATGAGGGCGTCAATTTTACCTGCAAATCCTCCTTGAAACCATTTCCATCAAATTCGGGCATGGTAAAATTAAGTAGATTTGCAAAATTAAACATTTCATTTAATTGCCCTTCCAACATCAAGTACAACTTTAGTCTAAAGGCACCCAGTTCTTGTTGAGACGCACTTTTAATTTCAGAGTCGACATAAGTTTTATCTGTTGTGATTTTTCTAACATCCATCGATATATCAATTTTAAGTTCTGTTCCACTCTCAAATTCTATTTGAAATTCTGCATCAACAAGATTTTCAATCTCTTCATCGGCATGTGAATACTGGACAAAAAGAGAAATGCACAATAATGTGACTATCAAAAACATCTTGTAAAATGTTTTTAATGATTTCACATCCACACCCATCGGGGAATTATACATATGATGTTATAAAAACTTTCTTACGAAATCGCTAAAAACAGCTTTTTGTTACACTTTTTTGTTCTATGTATATTATTGGAGGTTCTGCGTCCTTATCCATATCTAAAGATTTATCTAACCAATTGCAGGTTCCTTTAGCCGAAACTATAGCAGAGCGATTTCCCGATGGCGAGATATATGTTCGCATTCTAGATGACATTTCTGGAGATGACGTAATTATTGTTCAGACAACATACCCTGACAAAAATATAATAGAGCTTCTCCTTCTAAAGGAAGCATCTAGAGAATCCGGCGCCAAGAGTATTACAGTCGTAGCTCCATATTTTGGGTATGCCAGACAGGATAAGAAATTTCAGAATGGAGAGCCCATAAGTGCAAAATTAATGGCCCAGCTTGTAAGTATAAGCGCAAAAAAGATCTTAACTGTAGATCCACACAAGGAGCACATTTTGAATTTTTTTCCCATTAATGCACAAAGTTGTACTGCAATTCCAGAATTGGCAACATTTCTAAAGAAAAAAAATGTTGATATGGTGCTTGCCCCAGATAAAGGTGCTTTAGCAAGGGCAAAGCAAACTTCTCGAATAATTGATTGTGATTTTGATTTCATGGAGAAGACTAGAATAGATGGATCCACAGTTGAAATCAAACCAAAAAATCTCGAAACAAAAGGTAATAATGTTGCAATAATTGACGACATCATCTCTACTGGAGATACAATGGCAAAATCCATCCTTGAATTAAAAAAACAGGGAACAAATAAAATCTTTGTCTCTTGTACTCATGGACTCTTTGCTGGAGATGCCATAAAAAATCTTAAAAATGCTGGTTGCGATGAAATTATTTCCACGGATACAATAATATCAGAATTTAGTAAGGTAAAAGTAACTCCATGCATCATTAAAAAACTAAAAACCAAATCAAACTAAAATGACAGATAAGGTATTTATAATACTATAAATTTACGAGTGTGACTTACACATAGGTGAAATCAATGAGAAAACGAGCACAGAGAAAAAGTAGAACAGTCATTGAAGAGCCCAGGCATATTGTTCAAAAAAACATTGCCGAAAAGCCTTCTTTTAAGTTTAAAAAACAGTGGTGGACAGCAATTTTTCTAGTAGGTATTTTTTTTATAGTTCTCTTGTTCAATGCCTATTTTAATGCGTCAAGCGGCATCTCCGTAAACGATGAAGGAGAAGGTTTGAATAGGTTCTATTTATCCGGTCCTGACCCATATTACAACATGAGGCTAGTAAATCAAACTCTTTATGGTGAAAACGCTGGGGAATATCCATATTATTCGGAATACGACCCACTTTTGAATTATCCCATTGGACAAACGGGAGGTCGAAGACCTCTTTTAAACATGATGGCAATAGGCTTTAGCAGGCTGCTATCGCCGTTTATGAATGAAGTAGATGCAGTTGGCTATTCAATGCAGTTTATACCTGCCCTATTTGGTGCGCTACTCGTTTTTCCTGTTTATTTTATTGGTAAAACTTTGTTTGGAAAAAGGGAAGGTTTACTGGCAGCGTTATTTATCGCCCTTATCCCAATTCATCTTGGATCTGGGCATGGATCTGCGTATTCATTATTTGATCACGATTCGTTCAACCTGTTTTTGTATTTCATGGCCTTCTATTTCCTAATAAAAAGTATAAAAGAAAAGAATAATTTAAAATCCATTATATACGCACTTTTAGGGGGATTGCCTCTCGCATCCTTATCTATGACTTGGGTCGAAGCCCGTTATCTCTATGTAATTATTGCTATTTATGCGATTGTACAAATGATCATAGATATTTATAAAGACAAAATTCAGTTCAATGTTTTCAGCAGTACGTCGATATTGCTGCTCTCAGGATATCTCATTTCATTGCCCGTTATAGCGGCAAGATATGGAGGTTTCCGGGCAGATATTCCACTATTCCTTTGTTTGGGCGTTACTGCTTTTGGAGCTATCTACTACGCATTTAAATTAAAAAAATTGCCGTGGACATTAACATTACCAATGGTATTTGGAGTTGCAATTATTGCACTCGTCTTCCTGTATTTTGTGAGAGATTTATCCTCCCTTATTCCAGGTTTTTCTTCACTTTCTACTCTTTCAAATATTTTATATGGCTCAGGTATTTATGGTTCAAAAGTTGCTATGACTATTGCGGAGGCAGGAACCTATGCTATTAGTCGAACAGTTATGTCATTTGGCCCTTCATTCTATTGGTTGGGTTTTTTTGGTTTTGTGTTTATGGCTTATCATTACTATAAAAACCCTCAGAGGAGAGATTTTCTTTTTATTATAACTTTTTTTGTAATCCAAATTTGGCTTACTGGTGTAGCAGGTCGTTTTCTTAATGATTTGGTTCCCCTGATGGCAATACTTGGTAGCTGGATTATTTGGGTTATAGTTGATAAAATTGATTATAAACAGATGATTCGAACCATAAAAAGCTCAGGTGGAGGTTTCCATGGCATAAGACGGGGTTTTAAATTCATGCATATATCTGGAATTGTCTTCATTGGTTTTTTAGTGGTATTTCCTAACGCATATCTTTCCTTTGATGCTGCTATTCCAGCTGCTGAGAAACAGGATGCTTTTGGCGATTATCCATCTGGAGTATTTGGTCTAGCACACTATAAGGAGCAATATTGGGTCGATGCATATAATTGGTTGAGCAGCCAGGATAATCAGATTTCACGACCGTCGGATCGTCCAGCGTATATTTCATGGTGGGATTATGGGTTTTATGAAGTAGCTATAGGTGAACATCCCACGGTTGCCGACAACTTTCAAGATGGCATTCCTCCAGCAGCAAATTTCCATACATCTACTAGTGAGGAGGAAGCAGTTGCGGTTTGGATCGTGAGACTGTTGGAAGGGCATGTTATCAAACAAGGAGGATCACTATCAAACAATGTGCGGACGGTGCTGGAAAAACATCTCGGAGAAAACGATACAATTAATATTAAGTCATGGGTAGAAAACCCGGAGATTTCCCCCTCTTACGGTACGCCCATTGGAGAAGATTATGACTCTGAGTTAAGTCAGCAATATACAGTTGGAGAAGAATGGAAAGCTAATGCAATCTATCATGATGTCACAAAATTAATTGTTGATCGCTTGGATGATGACCAAATCACTTGGTTATATCGTGATATCCAAGATGCAACTGGATTCAGCATTCGTTATTATGGTGTTGAGGGTTACGATAAGCAAATTTTCAATATCTTTGCATTTCTTGCGGATAAGAGTCTATTATTAGTTGCTGGAGGTGGCGTGTACAATCCAGAAGATGATTATGTTGAATTTCGGTTTGTAACTCAAAACGGCAACGAGTTAACATTTGAGGATTTGGATGCACTATCTGATCAGGAATTAAGACAGGACCCTCCAGTAGATACAAAGGCATACTACAAAGATGCCTATTTTGATACAATGTTTTATAGAACATGGATAGGATTTTCAAGTGGCGAATCTGGTAGTAAAAGTGAACCGAACTATCAACTTCCATGCATAAATATGCGCCATTTTTGTGCTGAATATATATCAGATATCAATAAATACCCCTATTATTCTGGAGGTAAAAGTGCTGTAGTGATTGCAAAATATTATGCAGGGGCGTTTATCAACGGGTCAGTTTATTTTAATGGAGAGCCTTTAAACGCTCAGGCTGTTGTTCAAAAGAATATATCACATTACGGCATAGAAATTCCCATTGATCATGATGAAACAGTAACAGTCAATGGTAATTTTTCGGTAATTGCTCCTGAGGGTAACATTACGATTCAGATTCGGAGATATCCAGAATTAGATGCAGGGGCATTTATAATGAAAAATGTAACTTTCAACGGTGTTGACAATCTTGCACCGATCACTGACGAAGAGGCATGTAGGAAGGGAGAAAATTTTCAAAGATTTATCAATGTTACAATAGACCCTGCAAATCTAGAAGGCTACGTTTATGATAATTTTGACAATTACGACGCGTATAATCTATCTATTGATGCCCCTCTTCCAGACACAGAAATTACAATATTTGGAATAGAAACTTTTGATCCAAATACCGGTCAGCCCCAGCAATACGATTATTCAAATTACAACACAACAACAACTGATAATAATGGTTTTTATTCTGTAGAAGGTTTGAAACCCGGATATTATAGGATTATTGCCACGATCAATGATTTTGTCATTGAGGATACACTTCTTCCTCTTCAAACTGGCAATAACAGTAATAACATTTCAAAGCCAAAACCCGGTGATGTTGATGGTACAATTTATTACGATGATAACATCAATGGAAAATACGACGAGGGAGAAGAAGTAACAGATATTGAAGTCGCACTGAAGTATACCAAACTAAATGGAGAGACCAAAGTTGTTGACTCGTTAATTACCGAATCAAATGGAAAATATTCTTTCACTTCATTAATCCCAGGAAATTACATAATCAATGCTACAAAATATCCAGTTTATGAGACAGAGACAACCATTACAGTCAATGAAAATATCTCTACATCGTACAATCTGTCTCTGACTTATGCTCCTGTAACTGTCAGCGGCTATACAAAATATAATAGTACTGGCTCTATAGTAGAGAACGTTTCGATTGGTTTTGAAATAGATCTATCAGTTGAAAACAACACGGCTAAATCTCAGACGATACAATCAGATGAAGGAGGATATTACGAATTTAAACTTTATCCTGGATCATACAACGTGACGGTAACTCACATTGTTAATGAAAGCGGAACCGATGTGTTGTACAACTTTGAAGGACAGATAACAACCAAGATTGGAGAAGTTACTAAAACATACGACATACTTCTTGATAAAGAGGAGATTTAAAAATCTTTTAATGGTTGGGACGTTTATAATGTCCCATACCACATTTTATTTTAACAACCTTTTAATTAACTTCTTCATATGTTGTCCATATTAGAGGGAAGTAATGCCGTAAAATTCGCTCGAGACATAATCGAATCTCATGTGACAAATAAACATCCAAAATCTTTTGAACTGGGGCCCTCGTTTGATCAAAATCGCGGGGTTTTTGTGACTTTAAACACTTTTCCAGATCACAAATTAAGAGGATGCATTGGTATCCCTGAACCAGTGATGCCGTTGAAAAACGCTCTAGCAAGTGCGGCAAAATCTGCAACAAAAGATCCTAGATTTAATAAACTGGAGATATACGAACTAAAGAAAATTGTTATTGAGGTAACAATTTTGACCAAGCCCGAAAAAATTGTGGCAAATTCTCCAAAAGAATATATGGATCAAGTGAAAATCGGGCGTGATGGCCTTATTGTAGAACAAGGGTTTTTCAAGGGTTTGCTTTTGCCGCAAGTTCCACTCGAACAGAAATGGGACTTGGAGGAATTTCTTTCTAATACTTGCATGAAAGCAGGACTTCTACCAGATGCTTGGCTAGATGCGCAAACAAAAATTTATAAATTTGAAGGACAAATCTTTTCGGAGGTAGAACCTAAAGGACAGATAATGGAGAAAGTAGCTAATGAGTCTGGTTGTTAAGGGAAAGGCGCTTATTCAAGGAAAAATTGAAGAATGTTGTCTTGGAATCGAAGATGGGAAGATATGCGCGATAAAAAAGATTCTTAAGGGAGATAAAATACGCTCATTTCCCCACAAGGTTATCTTACCTGCAGGTGTAGATGTTCATGTGCATTTTAGGGACCCCGGAATGACTCACAAGGAGGACTTTAAAAGCGGTTCAATGTCAGCAGCATATGGAGGGTTAACCTGTATATGTGATATGCCAAATACAATCCCTCCTGTAACCTCAATGGAATTACTTGAAAAAAAGAAAAGAATTGCAATTAAAAAAAGCTACATAGATTTTGGTTTATTCGCAGCAATATCAAATGATAATTATACTAAATTTTCAAAATTAAACAAATATTGTCAAGGCTTTAAAATTTTCTTAGGGCAAAGCACCCAAGCTATTAAACTCGACAAAGATAATTTAAAAACTGTCTTTTCTTCAATTGAAAAAGATAATAAACCCATTTTTTTTCATGCCGAGGATGATACATGCCTCCAAATGCATAAAAAACGCTCATTTAATTGCGTTGATCATATTGAATCTAGACCTGCAATTTGCGAAAAAATAGCCATTATCAGCGTATTAAAAGCTACGTCAAAAATTCGTAATAGGATACATATTTGTCATTTGTCCTCTTTAGAGGGCTTAAATGCCCTGATAAATAAACCCGGTAATGTGAGTGTTGGTGTTACTCCTCATCATTTATTTTTTGATTTGGATGCCATCAATACAAAATCTAGTTTTTATAAAGTTAACCCGCCCATTAGATCTTCAATTGATCGTGAATCATTATGGGGGGCTTTAAAATCTGGAAATATTGATATTATAGAATCAGATCATGCCCCTCACACGATTAATGAAAAAAAACAGGATTTCGATGATGCCCCTTCAGGTATTCCTGGAGTCGAAACGACATATCCGATGTTGCTAGCTATGGTTAAAAAGGACAAATTGAACCTCCAATTAGCTACTTCAATAATGTGTA
>Ga0272443_10007263_pt1 | contig 10646 bp, 13 predicted proteins | sample SSMAcet12_FD_193581 | JGI IMG/M metagenome (GOLD analysis project Ga0272443, IMG submission 193581) | Marine sediment archaeal communities from Little Sippewissett salt marsh, Falmouth, MA, United States - SSM-Acet-12 | ecosystem: Environmental > Aquatic > Marine > Wetlands > Sediment ... | reverse complement strand
AAATCATTTAATTAAATCTCAGGCGCAGAACCGGCTTCATTGCCGCCTGATGTATTCCCAAAGGGCAGTATCATTAAAGAGAATTCTGCCTTAAGATTAATAAAAGTGTGTAATAAACCCGTGTGTTTCCCGGAGAACAGTCACGAAACCGGGATATCAGAAGAGAAAACAGGTGCCATCGAAACCCTCCGGAAATTATGCTGATTACCTCTGAATATAGCAGCCTGAAGAGCAGAATATGATTTTCAGACTGTAAAAAAATATAAGTTACCTGCCATCACAGTCCCTGTCCTTTAGGGAAAGAACAGCTTCTCTTCCCGTATCATAGGCCTTCTTCATAATATCCGGTCTTCCCTCAATGCCGCCGTACTTATCCATCCCGTTTGCTGCAATAGTATCTGTAAATTCTATCCCGGAATCATTAAAAAATGCGGTAATTACAGGTTTAACATAATCAAAGACATCCGCCCTCTCCATTCCTGCGGTTGATAGGAAAAATCCCTTATGGTTTTTCACATGGTTCTCATCAAAGTGCAGATTTTCAAGAACAAATTTCCTCGCCCAGAGATACTGCCCACGGTCAATCAGGCCCTTAATCTCGGCTGTCACCGTCATTGAATATATCGGTGAGGCAAGGACGGTTATATCTGCGGACAATATTTTCTCAAAAATTCCGGTAAGATCATCATGTACAACGCAAACACCGGTCTTATGACAGGCATTGCAACCCATACAGCTCCTGTATCCAAGTTTCCTGAGCTCAATCTTTTCAATGACTCCTCCGGCATCATCCGCACCCTTTAAAAAACAGTCAAGGAGTTTCTCTGTATTTCCGTTTCTCCTGGGACTTCCGGATATCCCAAGTACATTTACTGTAATATCAATCACCAATTCTTAAGCATTCTTATCTTCTTCAGGACAGCCTCAGCAGTTTCCTCTGCAAGCCTTCCGGCATCAGGGTGCGCTTCAACCGCTCCCTTCTCATCTACATTGTTTATCATAAGATATTCAGTGTCACGGTTTTTAACACCTGCAAGATGATAAAAACATTTGACAGTCGGAATTACTGCATCAAAGACCCAGTCCCAGTCCTGCCCTGCGGTTGAGATAAATACCCCTGCCTTTTTACCCTTCTTTTCAGGAGGGACTATCTCCATATTGAGGACATATTTCCTGGACCTGAATACCTGCATCCTGTCGATTAAGGCCTTTGCCTGAGAGCAGAGTCCAAGACAGTAAACAGGGGCGGCAAGAACAATTATATCCGCATTCTCAATTTTTGGAATAAGCATCTGAAAATCATCCTTAATAACACACTCACCTTTCTTCTCACATGCATTGCACCCACGGCAGGGTTTTACATCAATATCAGAGAGGGCATATTTTTCCACCTCAACATCTTCATCAGCCTTAAGATCACGCAGAAGATAATCCAGAAGTGTCTCGGAATTGCCGTGCCTCCTCGGACTTCCGGCAAAGGCAAGAACTGATATCACCATAACATCTGCCAGATAGGTCAGAATTGCATAAATCAATTTCGCATACTATAAACTTAAAAAAGGAAATTTTTAAAAAAAAGGTCCGGAATTTTCAGATCTCCTTAAAGCAAAGATAGAAATCCTTACAGTCATAGCCTTTTGAAGAACGTTCATCTGCTTCCTGCTGCGTCGCCGGCGGAGGCACAATCACCTTATCACCGGGCTGCCAGTTAGCAGGTGTTGCAATGTGATGTTCATCACTTGCCTGAAATGCCTTAAGCGCCCGGACAATTTCCGGGATATACCGTCCGTTGGATAACGGATAGTAGATCATTGCCCGGATATTCCCTTCAGGATCAATGAAAAAGACCGTCCTTACAGTTGATGTATTGCTCTGGCCTTTATGGATCATTCCGAATTTATTCGCTACACTCATATCAAGGTCAGCGATGACAGGGAAAGGGATTTTAATCCCAAGTTTCTCATCAATATTCCTGACCCATGCAATATGTGAATGAACACTGTCAATCGAGAGACCGATCAGCTCTGCATTCAGTGACTTCAGTTCATTATAAACACCTGCAAAGGCTGCAAATTCAGTTGTGCAGACCGGCGTAAAATCTGCCGGGTGCGAGAACATAATTACCCACGATCCACGGTAATCTGAGAGTTTTATTTTCCCGTGGGTTGTTAATGCCTCAAATTCCGGTGCAGGTTCGCCTATAACAGGCATTGAAAGGCATTCACATTCCTCTTTTTCAGATTCCATAATTTTATTACCCCATCATCAGTAATTTATTTGTAAAGTTCATCCAGTTCATTCCTGCCCTGTGCATAGGCAGGCATTCCGGAGAGAAGGAATGCAACACGCAGTGCCTCCTCAATCTCTTCCTTTTTAACACCGAGATTTTTCGCACCGGCCATCTGGGCGGCAAGTGCTTTGTTGTCCCTCATTGCCGCAGTTATAGCAATAGCAAGGACTTTCTTGGTCTGTTTGGAGAGAGAACCGTCTGCCCAGATGTAATTGTCAAATTCAAGAATTTTTTCATACATCTTTGGGTCCTTCTCTGCCATATCACGGAATACCATCGGAACCTTGCCGATTTTCTCCTCAAGCTCCTTTAAATCCGACATTATAATCACTCTTCCTTTTTGTTCATAGGTTCGCCGCAGCAGACAAGTTCTCCACCGCCAACTTCCCTGACTTCCACCACATTTCCACAGATCTCACATTCAAAGATCTCTCCGGCTTCGGTTACATTTACCATTTTTAATTACACCCCTCACAAGTATTACAGATTTACCTCTTGGGAGGATGTTTTGCATCCTCAGGAGTCTTAACATCGGGCCTTATATGAGTAATCGGAAAGCACTGATACATCTCACATGCACAGTTCGGGCATTTTCTGAGATCCTCCTGCGTATCGTTAATTTCATATTTAAGCCCGCAATCCACACAGACATACTTACCAGGACCTACTTTATCCCCGGCTTTAACAGTTTTAACATCTTCTGCCATAATAAATACCTCATTCCCTGATTATTTAATTAACATATAATACTTTCCCACACAGCATCACTTCAGGAGAAGCAGAAGAGCAGCATCATATAAAAAATAGCATTTTCCGCAAATTACTTCAGGACAGAAAAGCGGATTTACAAAAAACATTTAAATCAGAAAGTAATATTATGATTATTTGAACGTCCCAACGGTCCGGCAGGGTTATTGGAAAAACGGAAACTTACAAAATCTGACAGAAATCATAACAGAAACAATTTTACCTTTCGGGATTATTTACAGACTATGGCATAGAGGAAATTCCATCAGCCCGGATGTTGATTCCCGGAGTGGTGGCAATTTCCAGGCAGTCAGGAGACAGTATCATGAAACCACAGATTATTGCACTGCTCGGAAGTCCGGTTGATGACGGAAATACTGCAAGACTACTCTCAGAAGCGATTAAAGGAGCTGAAGATGCGGGATGCAGCGTCACTAAGGTTGACGTAACAAAACTTAAATTTTCACCGTGCATGGAGTATTTTTACTGCGAAAAGAATGACGACTGCATGATGAAAGACGATGTATCGCCTTTTTTAAAGAGATTCAGAACGGTTGACGGACTTATAATTGCCTCTCCGGTAATGACAATGGGATTTCCGGGAGCCATAAAATCATTCATGGACAGATTTCAGGTCTTCTTTATGGCAAAATATGTAAGAAAAGATCCACTTGTCAAAAAGGAGATGAAAAAGTGGAGAAAAGCACTTTTAATTTCAATCGGAGGCATGAACGTCCCTTATGACTTTGACGGAGTACGGCTTTCCATGAGGGCCTTCTGTGACATTACAGATTTTGAATACTGGGAGGATGTCCTGCAGAATGACATGGACAGTATTATGGACATAACAAAAAGGCCTGACAAGATAAAAGAGGCTTACACAAAGGCAAATGATATGTGCAGGCTTATTGCCGAAGATAAGGCAAAATACTCACCCAAAGACGGGGTGGATTAACCGCGGACAAAAATAATAATTCAATCCATGAAGTGACAGAAGGATAAGTAAAAAGAAAAAAAGGCATTCTGAAGTCTTAAAGGCGGTATATAATACATCTGGTAAAAAATCCGGTTAAATCAGGCCAGGAAGGAAAGAGTGGTCATATGTATCCCCTCTCCCTTAAACTTACCATTCCGTTTTTTGAAACAATTATATGATCAAGAATACCAATTCCAACAATCTCTGCTGACTTTAAAAGTCTCTCAGTAACTGCAATATCATCAGCTGAAGGTTCAGGGTTGCCTGACGGATGGTTGTGTATAAGTATAACAGATGCAGCACGGTCAGAGATAGCATCGGCGAATACCTCCCTTGGATGGACCGGACTGTGGTTTAATGTCCCAACCGTAATAACTCGGTTTTCTATCACTTCCCCGGCACCGTTGAGGGTTACACAGATGAAATATTCCTGCTTTTTCTCCTTAAGATAATCAACAAGTGGCAGAACATCCTGCGGCTTTGAGATCTTTACTGCTTCACGCGGCATATACCGCTTTGCAAGTTCAAAGGAGGCAACAATCTGTGACGACTTTGAAGTTCCCACCCCCTCAATATTTAACAGATCCTCGTAACCGGGATTTCCCCTGCTCTCATCAAGTACTTTTTCAATATCGGATGCCACCCGGAGAACATCACGTCCCGGAATACCCCTGCCGATAATTGCCGCGACAAGTTCCCCCTTCTTCAGGCATTCCACCCCTTTACAGGCAATTTTTTCACGTGGCCTGTCCCTCTCGTACGTATCCCTGATAGCCTTCATTCCCAGTCAGGTAACTATTACCCGCCCTCATTTTTAAATAGGGTTGTTTTATTCCGGAACTCCAATGTAATGAACCGGATATTACGGATTACCTGATTAAATCGTTGATTAACGATCTGACTTTCGACAGCAGATAATTATTTAAATTATAATGATTAATAATGACAATTATGGCAGAACCGGATAACAGTCTCCGGGAGGAGAGGGTTATGTCAAAAACATACCACGCTGACCCCTCCTACCGGACAAATGCCCACATGCCGGACTACTATGAGGCATTGTGGCGTTTTAAGGACGATCCGGAGACCTATTGGGCCAAAGTGGCAGGAGAACTCGTCTGGGAGAAGAAGTGGGACAGAATCCTTGACTGGAATCCGCCATATGCAGGATGGTTTCCGGGCGGAAAATTAAACGTCACGGTGAACTGCCTTGACCGGCATGTCGACGATGGAAAAAGAAATAAAGTTGCCTTAATCTTCAGGGGGGATGACGGAAGTGAGAGAGTACTGACATACAGGCAGCTGTACAGGGAAGTAAACAGGTTTGCAAACGGCCTTAAAAATCTCGGTGTAAAGAAAGGCGACAGAATCGTCTTTTATATGCCGTTTATACCGGAGCATGTCATCGCAATCCTTGCATGCGCAAGACTTGGCGCAGTACACTCAATTGTATACGCAGGATTCGGATCAGATGCACTTCATGCAAGGATTAAGGATTCAGAGGCAAGGTTTGTCATAACGGCAGATGTGAGCATAAGGAGGGGCAGATCAATCAGCCTGAAGTCAATCGTGGATGAGGCAATAGTAAATGCATCCACCGTTGAAAAGGTGATAGTCTACAGGAGATCATCCCCCCCGATAGAACTCTATGCTGAGATGGAGATGGATTTCAATGATGTCATGAAAGACCAGAACCACTACTGCAAACCTGAAATTATGGATTCAGAAGATCCTTTATTCATATTATATACCAGCGGAACGACCGGAACACCAAAGGGGGTACTGCATACCTGCGGAGGTTATCTCGTCGGAACCTACTATACAACAAAGTATGTCTTTGATATGAAGGATAACGATGTTTACTGGTGCACGGCAGATCCGGGGTGGATTACGGGGCATTCGTATATAGTCTACGGTCCACTCTCAAACGGTGCAACGGTTGTAATCAGTGAATCAGTCCCGGATTACCCGGACCCCGGTGTATGGTGGGAGATAGTTGAAGAGTTTGGTGTGACTATAATGTACACCGCACCAACGGCCATCAGGATGTTTATGAAGCATGGTGAGAAATGGCCGGATAAATATAATCTGGATTCACTGAGAATACTCGGTTCAGTAGGAGAACCCTTAAATCCGGAGGCCTTTGAATGGTTCTACAGGGTAATCGGTAAAAACAGAATTCCGATTGTTGATACATGGTGGCAGACAGAAACCGGTATGCACATGATAACAACACTCATAGGCGAACCTATGAAACCCGGATTTGCAGGCAAACCACTGCCCGGAGTTGAAGCCGATGTTGTGGATAAGCAGGGCAATTCACTTCCTCCGGGAAAGACAGGCCTGCTTGTTATAAAAGGGCCATGGCCGGCAATGATGAAGGGAATATGGAATAATGAAAACAGATACAGGCATTACTGGTCACAGATTGAAGGGTGCTACACTGTAGGTGATCTCGCAGTTAAGGATGAAGACGGATATATTATGATCCTTGGAAGATCTGATGACATAATAATCGTTGCAGGACATAATCTCGGGACTGCTGAGGTAGAGTCAGCCCTTGTATCACATGAGACGGTAGCTGAAGCGGCAGTAATAGGTCTGCCCGATCCGCTTAAAGGAAATATAATTAAAGCATCCGTAATTCTCAGAACCGGATATGAGGGCTCTGAGACGCTCTCCAATGAACTGAAATACCACGTAAGAATGACGATCGGACCTATAGCAATGCCTTCAGAGATTAAATTTGTCGAAAGCCTGCCCAAAACAAGAAGCGGCAAAATTATGAGAAGAGTCTTAAAGGCCCGGGAGATGGGACTTGATCCCGGGGATATATCCACACTTGAAGACTAAAAAGCACCAGGAAGAAAAAAATCAGAAATCTTAAATTTCAGTAACCGGATGAGGGGCAGCCGGAAAATATAGTTAAATCCCGAAGAGCTACCCGCCATTCCGGCTATAACCATTTATAGTATAACTGACATGATTTAAACTATACACAGGAGTTTATTATTATGACTACAATGGATAACGCAGAAGAGGCATACGCTGGCGAATCTCAGGCAAACCGGAGATATGAGATCTTTGCTGAGAAAGCAGAGGCAGAAGGTTACCCGAATGTTGCAAAGCTCTTCAGGGCGGCATCACAGGCAGAGGCAGTCCATGCAAAGAGATTATTACTCGTATTAAATAAACTGGGTTCTACAGAGGAAAATCTGAAGGAATCAGTTTCAGGTGAGACCGAGGAATATACGGAGATGTATCCTGCATTTGTCAAAACGGCAAATGAAGAAGGGGAAAACGAAGCTGCAACAGTATTTACCCATGCAATGAAGGCAGAAGAAGTACACGCCGGAAGATATGGCAAAGCACTGGAGGCAGTATCAGCAGGAAATGATTACCAGTTATCCAAAGTATATCTCTGTCCGGTATGTGGAAATATTGAGATTGACAGCATTCCTGAAAGATGTCCGATATGCGGTGTTCCGGCAAGAATGTTTCGTGAAGTAGAATAATTATACAGAAGAAATGATCTTTTACAATATGAGCTCCGGGAATATTCATATTTTTCCGGAATCATATCAAATATCAGCTGATTTTTATGAATCTCTTTTAAATTGCAGGATTTTACTGACGGATAATATCTAATATTAAGAAGACAATATAGCTCATATTATGTCTGATGTGAGGGTTTATTCTACAAAAAACTGTCAGTACTGCCGTATTTTAAAGGCATTTCTGGACAGAAAAAAAATAAAATACGAAAACATTGACGTTGGGGAGAATATTGATGCAGCAAAGGAGATGGTTGAACTTTCCGGACAGTACGGAGTACCTGTGACTGTTGCAGACGGAAAAACCATCATAGGATTTGATATTCCAACTCTCAACGAAATATTCGGGAGTAAGAGAGAGGATGACGGAATTCTGGATGTGATCATCATCGGCGGGGGTCCTGCCGGGATGACAGCAGCCATGTACTGCTCAAGAAAGACGCTCAACACAATGATTATTACTGAAAACATAGGTGGTCAGGCACTGGAATCATGGTCAGTTGAAAATTATATGGGATTTAAGGTAATCTCCGGTTCTGACCTCATGCAGAAGTTTGAAGAGCAGATAAGGACGCAGGACATGATTATTGAACTTGACAGTGTTAATTCCCTAAAAGAAGATGGTAATGAATTCACTGTCAGCACAGAATCCGGTTCCGAATTCAGGACAAAAGCGTTAATCATTACAAGCGGTGTAAGACCAAAGTGGCTTGGACTTGAGAAGGAAGAGAGATATATAGGGCGGGGAATAAGCATATGCTCCACCTGTGATGGTCCTTTGTTCAGAGATAAAATCGTCACAATAGTCGGAGGAGGCAATTATGCCCTTACCACTGCAATTGAGATGAGCAGAATTGCAAAGGAGGTAAACCTCATTGTCAGAAGCAAAATACGTGCAGACGAGATCTACGTCAGTCAGTACATGGATAAAGAGAATATTACAACTTATACCAACTATGTTATCTCAGAGCTGTCAGGCAATGACTTCCTCGATTCCATTACAATAGAAGAGAGAGATTCCGGCGATAAAAAAACACTTAAGACAGACGGTCTGTTTCTGGCCATCGGTCATCAGACAAATACACAATTTCTCGACGGATTTTTAGATAAAAATGACAAAGGAGAGATTATCATTGACATAAACGGAAATACCAGCAGAAATGGTGTCTTCGCTGCCGGAGATGTGACATCGGTGAAGGGCAAACAGATAATCATCGCCTCCGGGGATGGTGCAAAAGCAGCTCTCTCGGCATATGAATATCTGATGTCAATGTAACATCAGTTTATTTTCAATAAATGAGGATAAGACACAGAATTACAAAAAAACCATAAAAAATCAATAAAAATACAAAACCAAATTATTTACTGTAATCAACGATTATTCACTACTGAAACTGAAAAGGGTATTCATCAAAACCAACAGACATAAAAATGTCACACAAATATCAAAATAAATATAGATTATTCTCCCAAAAAAATCAAATAGATCACATTAATAAATGAATCGAGACATATATAGCTTTCATTACAAATAAAACGACATTTAAAGGTGATTAATCTGACTAAATGGTACAACAGCATAATGACAAAACTCACAGTGAGTTTTATAATACTCATTATTATTATATCAGGAATGAGTTTTTTCTATACATATGATGAAACAAAAAACGCCCTCAAAGAGACAACCCAGGATGAACTTCTGTCAACTGCAAGCATAATTGCCACCCAGGTTGACGGTGATGTTCTTGAAAATATTAAAGAGGGGGATGAAAATTCACCGGAATTCATTAAACTCAGAGATCAGCTCTATAAAATTCAGCAATCAACAGATGAGATACTGTACCTCTACACCATGCGAATGGTTGACGACAATGTCGCGTTTGTTGTTGATGCAGAATATGGTATCTCAGAAGATGTAGCCGGAGTCAATGAAGTATATGATGAAGCTACGGAAGAGATGTTCCTTGGATTTGAAAGACCGATATCAGAAAAAGAGTTTACAATAGATCAGTGGGGTGTTGTGATCTCAGGCTATGCTCCGGTATATAACTCAGGCGGAGAAGTTGTTGGTATAGTTGGTGTGGATATGGACAGCCACAAAGTAATTGAACGCCAGGACTTCATAGGGAACACAATTTATCTGATAATTCTGATATCTGTGGCAATCGCAGGTCTTATAATTGCCATGTTTTCCAGAACAATGATAAGGGACATACGCAAGTTAAACGAAACAGCCAATAAGATCAGCATGGGTGACTCAGCAGTCACTGTTGATGTAAAAAGAAATGATGAGATTGGCGAACTTGCAGAGTCTTTCGGGAGAATGGTTGCAAGTTTAAAGATTATGATGGACTTTGGAAACGAGAAAGATTAAGGAGAAACCAAATGTCCATTCTTTCAGAAAAAGTCTTAAAGGAGGCAACCTTCTATCTTGGTCCGGCTGCTAAAACATTCCTTGAGAGGCAGACCAAATATCATCTTGACAACCTGAAATTCGATGATCTCAAATCAGAGCATCTGAGTGACCTCTGTCACTGGATAAATATTTCAGGCGGCCTTATAATAGGCAAGGAGAAATCAGCTGAACTCGCTGAAAAAGTCGGAAAAATCAGATAAATCCGGCAAAAATAATTTTTTTAAAAAAAAGGAGTCCACATATTTCAGTGGATCGTCTGAATGGTTATCTTCAATGAATTGTTTATGGGTTAATTTGCTTCAACTCCGGATAAAGACCCGGGGCAGGGCCGTATCCGGATTAAACAGAACATAACATAATATGTTCCGGGTTATATTTCCGGTATTTATGATGATTTAATCATCAGTTCTCTTCTGACTGATGAAATTTTTGAGGGTTGGGGTTTGGTTGCTTATAGTATTCTGGATTATCTCTCTTATTCCTGTTCTGGCATTTCAGGATTGATTTAATGGTTGGATCGGCTCACAGTGGAAATATCCGGTCACTTAGCACCCGGAATTTTCCCTGCTGATTGCTATTGTCTGTTTTATCCGTGAATTCCGGATAATTTTTCGGAGTTTTAAGGTTATGATGAAAATCCGGCGAAGCCACCATCGGGATGGA
>Ga0272443_10007261_pt1 | contig 10647 bp, 10 predicted proteins | sample SSMAcet12_FD_193581 | JGI IMG/M metagenome (GOLD analysis project Ga0272443, IMG submission 193581) | Marine sediment archaeal communities from Little Sippewissett salt marsh, Falmouth, MA, United States - SSM-Acet-12 | ecosystem: Environmental > Aquatic > Marine > Wetlands > Sediment ... | reverse complement strand
GTCGGATGACCTCGTTCTCCTCGCGCGGAAGGAGCTTTTTTCGGATCAGGTCTTCCGTCTTCGTGTCGCCCACCTGACCCAGGACGGCCGAGAGTCCCGCGCGTTCGCTCCTGTCCGTGGTCTGGAGGAACAACTCTTCGACTTGGCGGGCCGCACGGCAGTGGATGAGCCCGAAGAGCGCAATGCGGTATTGAGCCTTCGGCAGGCTCGCGCGTCCCTCTCTGACCTCGAGGTACAGTGTTTTGAGCGTCTCCTTCGCCTTGGGCGAGGCGTCCGGTCCCTTGGCGAAGGCCTCACGTATAAGCTCTGCCTCGGAGGCGGCCCGCCCCTCCAGAAGCGCGGACGGGAACTCGATCGCCTCCTCTGCCGCGCCCGCCCGGACGGAGAAGAGGCACAGGCAGACAATAAACAGAGGATATCCGTTCCGCAGCATTCCGGCACCCTCCTTTCGAATATCACCGCACAGGACATCTTACCACACCCGTCCCCTCCTCGCCATGCCTTCCGCGAAAAGGCGTTGCGCGGGGCGTTTCCATGCCCTAGAATGCCTCGGGGGATTCCGGTGGCTCGACAGGCACAGATCTTCGACGTGCGCGACGGCGAGATTCTCCTCGCCGACGTGCTCGACGCGGCCGGCAACGTGCTCCTGCGGCAGGGCACGGTCCTCTCGGCGCGGCAGGCGCAGCAGCTGGCTCGCCGCGGCGTCGAGACGGTCGAGGTCGGCTCGCCCGAGGAGGCCGAGGCGGACCCGGGCGCGCCCGGCCCCGAAGAGGTCGCCGCGGTGATCGAGCGGCTCGAGGCCGCCTTCGAGAAGCTGCACGGGGACGCGCTCATGGACGCGATCTACCGCGCGACCCGCGCGCGTGTCGAGGCCGGGAAGCTCAGCCCGCGCTGAGGCGCGGACCGGCAGGGGGACGAGCGGCGCCCATGGCCCAGTTCGACAAAATCGTCAAGCGCATTGAGGGGCTGCCGACCCTGCCGACGGTCGTCGCGCGCGTGAACGAGCTCGTGGACGATGCGTCCGCCTCGGCCGGCGACATTAACGACGTGCTGAGCCGCGACCTCGCGCTCAGCAGCAAGATCCTCAAGCTCGTCAACAGCGCCTTCTACGGCTTCCCGCGCCGGATTTCTTCCATTACGCACGCGGTCGTGATCCTGGGCTTCAACACGATCCGCAACATCGCGCTCTCGAGCTTCGTGATCGACGCCTTCCAGACGAAGGATCTGCCCTTCGGGCACCGCGAGTTCTGGCTCCACTCGCTCGGCACGGCCATGGCCACGAGCACGCTCGCGCACCGGCGCGGCCAGCGCGCGACCGAGGACGCGTTCATGTGCGGCCTGCTCCACGACGTGGGCAAGCTCGTGATGTTCCAGCACTTGCGCGAGGACTTCGCGCGCGTGCTCGCCCGCGCCGAGACGGAGGACGCGCTCCTCCACGAGGCCGAGGACGAGATGCTCGGCATCGATCACGCCCACGTGGGGTCGCTCCTCATGGACCACTGGAAGCTGCCGACGACCATGGTCGAGGTCATCCGCTGCCATCACGCGCCGGAGCGGGCGGGCGAGGCGAAGGAGCTCGCCGCGCTCGTGCATACGGGGAACCTTCTCGCGCAGTCACTCCTCATCGGCTCGGGCGGGAACCGTCGCGTCGCGCCCATCGCGCCCGAGGCGCGCGAGGCGCTCGCCCTGGCGCCCGAGGACATGCCCGCGCTCCTCGAGGCCATCGGCGAGGAACTGCACAAGGCCGACGCGTATCTGGAATTGATCTAGGGGGCAGTATGCCGTTCGCTCCGACGGAGCCCGTCGTCTTCGAGCAGAAGCAGGGGCCGCGTATGCGCCTGCGTGTGGAGATCGGCGCCGCGCAGATCCTCCTCACGGAACGGACCGGGCAGAAGGAGACGCGTAGGGAGGTTCCCCTTCTCTCTCTGAGCCCGTACACCGAGGAGACCCGCGAATATGGAAACGAGTGGGGCTTCGGGCTCATCTTTCTCGCCGCGATGTTCCTGCCTGTGCCCGTCCTTGAAAAGGGGATAGAACTCGGCCTCGGCCGGGCGGCCGCCGCTATGGCCGCCCTTTTGGCCGCGGCCGGGGTCACCGTGCTGGGGCTCCTCCTCCGGCGCCGCTCGGGCCGCGATTTTCTCCTCATCTACGACATGCGCCAGCAGGAGCCGGTCCTGCGGCTCCGCCTCGGCGGGCCGGGTTGCCAAGAGGTCGAGTCCTTCGCGGAGACCCTTCTCGCCGCGACGCGCGACGCGTCCGCGGAGTGGTACCGCAGCGGGTCTGCGGGAGTGCCCACGGCCGGAATCTGGGACGAGATCGAGGCCTTCCACCGCCTGAAGGGGGAGGGCGTCCTCTCCGAGGAAGAGCTCCACACGAAGAAGACGGCGCTCCTTCGCGAGTTTCTGGAGGAGGATTAGTCCCGTGGGCACGTGTGATGGGATCGGGGACGTCCGGACGCCACTGGCGCAGATCGATCAACCGCTTTGCGTCCCGGGTCGGCGGCAAACCGTGCATCTTTACCCCGACCGCGTGGAGATTCTCCGCCGCGGCTTCTTCCTGCGCGAGCGCCGCTTCTGCATGCTTCACGCGCTGCCCGAGCAACTGGACCGGCTCCGCGACCGGCGGCTCCATCGCGTCGGCACGGGCGCGGCGCTCCTGGCCGGCGGCCTGCTCCTCTTCGCGCTCGGCCGCCGGCTACCCTTTCCGGAGGCACTCGACTACTTGCCCTCGATGGTCGGCTTCATCCTCGTCCTGCTGGGGCTGCTGGGGCTATCATGGGGACTCTTCGCCCCGGCCGAGAGTCACGTTCTGACCTACAAACCCTTCGACCCAGACGCGGCGGACTTGGCGATCCGCGCCGATCGCCCGAACCGCGAGGCCGCGCAGGCCTTCGTGGCCCACATCCAAGAGGCGCGACGGAGGCTCTTGGATGCGCACCTGCGCGCGGAGGAGCTGCCGGATGAGGCTGAACAGCTTCGCAAGTTCGCCGACCTGCACGCGCGTGATATTCTCACGGACGACGAGTTCACCCGCGTAAAGGCTCGCATCCTCGGTGCGTCGCGGGGGCGGCCTGGATTCGGCCCGAAGCCCACGCTCGATTTTCCCGATAAACAGGGCGCGCCCCCGTCCCCCGGTTAGGGAAGAGGGCGCGCCTTTTCTTGTTCTCGAACGCGCGGCGTCCGGTCAGCCGACTACCTTCGTCATGTGGTCGACGGCCTGGCCGAAGTTGACGTTCTCGGCGACTTCGTCCTCGTCGATCTCGAGGTCGAACTCCTCCTCGAGCGCGGCGATGAGTTCGACCGACTGGATCGACTCCATCCCGAGGTCCCGCACGAAGTGCGACTCGCGCGTCACCTTCTCGCCCGGCACCTTGAGGAGGCTCACCACCACCTTCCGGACCCGGTCCTCGACGCTCTCGGCCATCACGGTCTCCTTTGCCTGTCCGTTCCCGCCGCTCTACGCGCCCAGCCTCTTCTTAAACGCATCTACCCGCTGCGTCAAGTCCGAGAGTTCCTCCTTCATGGAACTCACGAACTTGTCCTTCTCGAAGGTGCCGCGCACGGCCGCGAAGTCGGCCTCGCGCGCCTCGCCGTCCCCGTCGAGGCCGAAGCCGATGCGCGAGAGCTCGCCGTACTCCTTCTCCGCGTCGGCGAGCACCATTCGGATGAACTTCCCGCGGCTGGCGAGGTAGCCGCCCGCGGCCGCGGCGAGCTCGCCGGCGTCGAGCGCGGCCGGCGCCTTTCCGTAGCGCGCCTCGTACGCGGCCGCGTAGCTCGCCCAGGCGTCGCGCCCGTAGGAGGCGTGCGCCTCCCCGAGGCGCGAGAGGAGCGCCTCCATCGAGGGGATCTCGCCCGATTCCACCGCCGACTCGATCGCCTCGAGCCGCTCGCGCGCGACGAGGAGGCCGGACACGTCCGCCCACGCCCCGCTCGCGAGCGCGCCCGCCTCGGGCGCGAGCGCCGCCCGGACCGCTTCGAGCCCGTTCCCTGCAACGGCCGCGGCGCGCTTGAAGAGCTCGCCGTAGAGCGTCATCTCGACGCCGGTGCGGTAGAACTTCGCGCCGCTCCGCAAGAGGAGCCGCTTGACGAACGCGCCCTTGATCGAGACGACCTCGATCGCCCTGTCCGTCTCGGCGGCGAGCTTTGCCAATAGCGCCTCGCCTGCGAGGAGCCGCTCGAGCGTGTACGGGCTGAAGACGTCGAAGACGATGAGATCGCGCTTGCGCGACGCCGTGCGCCGGTCGCGCGCCGGCCACTTGGCGCCGTCCCGCACCGTGCCCACGGTGTAGAGGTTGAGCCCCGGCACGACGTAGCTGTGGCCGCCCTCGCCCGCGTCAACGTAGCTGAAGGGCAGATCCGAAAGGTCGAAGTTGCCCATGTGCTTGCCGATCACGACCGAAAAGGGCCCGATGACGCACGGCCAGAGTAGGTAGCTGAACGAGCCCGTCTTCGAGCCGCGCTCGAGCACGCCCTGGTGCAGGGGCCCGAGCTTGTACATGTGGTTCGACTGGTTCGAGCCCGAGCCGGCGTTGTAAAAGCTGAAGAGCGCGGCGATGAGCAGCGTCGACTTGTGGTGCGTTACGGTATAGGGCCCCGCGAGGATGGAGCACGTCTCGCCGTGGAAGCCCTCGCAATTGGCAAAAAAGACCGAGTTTTCGGCCGAGAACTGCTTGCCGAGCTGCGTGCCCTGTCCCACGTAGACCTTGCTCAGGAGCGCGCCGTCGGTGACCTCGGCGCCCTCGGCGAGGATGAAGTCGCGCGCCACGACGCCGCTGCCGATGACCGCGGGCGCCGCCTCTTCGCTCAGGACGCAGCCGTTCTCGAGCGCCGAGGCGCCCAGCACGCGCGCGCCCTCGCCGAATTTCACGTTCAGGATCTCGGGCACCTCGCGGATCGAAGTCCCCGCGCCGACCGTGCCGCGGTCGCTCGTGGCTCGCTCGACCTCGGCGGCGACGAGCCTCTCCAGCGCCTCGATAAATTGCGGCCGGTAGCGATGCAGGGCCTGGAGATAGGCGATCTGGCTCGTGAGGCCCTCGAAGAGCGTGATCCCCCGGCCGCCGCCTTCGTTCACGGCCTCGATCTCGACGCCGCTGCCGAAGGAAGCGCCCGGCTCCACGGCCATCACGCCCACGCCCTCGAGCACGCACCGGTCGCCGATGTCATAATTCGCGATGTGCCCGCCGATGTCCTCGATCACGCACCCGTCGCCGACGGTCGAGTTCGAGAGCGTGGCGCGAACGATGCGGCTCGGCCGCTCGACCCCACCCTCGAGCCGCACGCTGCCCTCGAGCACACCGAGACGCACGTCCCCGAGAAACGAAACGCCATAGAGCCTCCCGGCGTGGAAGGGATCCGCGACCTCGACGCGCGACCAGTCCTCCGCGAGGCAGTTCTGATGCTTCAGCAGCGAGATCTCCGCCTTGGTGAGCCGGCGATAGGTCCGGGCGGGCATGGAAAGCCTCCTATTCAACCTGCGCGGCCACGATGGCCGCGATCGAAACGATGTCCCCGACTGACGCGCCGCGCGAGAGGTCGCTCACGGGCCGGGCGAATCCCTGCCCGATGGGCCCGATCGCGCGGGCGCCGCCGAGGTACTGCGCGATCTTATATCCGATGTTCCCCGCGTCGAGGTCCGGGAAGACGAGGACGTTCGCGCGCCCGGCGACGAGGCTCTCCGGGCACTTCCGCTTCGCGACGCCGGGGTGAATCGCGCTGTCAAACTGGAGCTCGCCGTCGACGGCGAGCCCCGGCTCTCGCTCGCGCACGAGGCGCGTGGCTTCGATCACCTTGTCCACGTCCGGATGGTTGGCCGAGTTCTTCGTGCTGAAGCTGAGCATGGCCACGGCCGGCTCGATGCCGAGCGTTGCCCGCGCACTGCGCGCGCTCGAGATCGCGACGTCCGCAAGCTCGGTGGCCGTCGGCTGCATGGCGACGCCGCAGTCGGCGAAGACGAACTCGCGGCCGTCGGGCATGAGCATCAGGAAGAAGCTCGAAGGGGTCGAGACCCCCTCGGCGTAACCGATCCCGAGCGCCGCGGCCTGGATCACGGCCGTCGTCGCGTGCGTCGCGCCGGCGACCATGCTGCCGGCCTCGCCCGTTGCGACGAGGCCGGCGCCGAAGTTGAGAGGTCGCTTCACGATGCGGCGCGCGAGCTTTTCGGACACCCCCCGCTTCGCCGCATAGGCGGCGGTGAGACGCGCGAGACGCGCCTCGTCGTCCGTCCTCAACATCCTGACGCCTTCCGGCGCCGTCGCGTCTTCCTGAACGAGCACCATCGGCTGCGCGAAGCCCTCCTCTGCGATGCGGGCGGCCGCCACGCGCACGCGCTCGTCCTCCCCCTCGGGGAGGACGAGTCGCGGCCTCCGCGCGCGGGCCTTCTCCTTGAGCCTCGCGATGAGATCCATCAGCTCTTCTTCTTCAGCTTTGTCCCGGCCTCACCGTCCACGAGGAAGGTGATGTCCGGGTGGTCCTGGAGCAGGCTCGCCGGGCAGTCGGGGCTGAAGGGGCCCTCGGCCGCGGCGGCGATTGCGGCGGCCTTGCCTGCGCCGGTGGCGAGCAGCATGAGCTTGCGCGCCTCGCGGATCGTGGCGACGCCGGCCGTAATCGCGCAGCGCGGGACCTCGTTCGCGTCGCTGAAGAAGCGACCGTCGGAGTTCGCGTCGATGGTGCTCTGCGTGAGCGAGACGAGGCGCGTGCGGCTGTCGACCGCGCTCCCCGGCTCGTTGAAGCCGACGTGCCCGTTGTTGCCGATGCCGAGGATCCACAGGTCGATGCCGCCGAGCGAGAGGATCTTCTTCTCGTAGGCCTCGCACTCGAGCCCCGCGTTGACCGCCGAGCCGTTCGGCACGTGGGTGTTCCACGGCCGCACGTCGATGTGATTGTAGAGTCGGTCGTTCATGAAGTAACGGTAGCTCTGGTCGTGGTCGCCGTCGAGGCCCCAGTACTCGTCGAGGCTGAAGGTGCGGACCTTCGCGAAGCTGACCTCGCCGGCCTTGTACGCCTCGGCCATCTTCGCGTAGGTGGCCTCGGGCGTGGACCCCGTCGCGAAGCCGAGCACGCTGTCGGCCTTCGCCTTCACCTGCTCGATGAACATCCCCGCCGCCTTCGCGGCGACCTCCTCCGCCGACTTGCACACGATGACCTTCATGGTGTCTCCTCTCCTTTCCCCTGCGCCCATGTGGGCGCGCCGTTGTCTCCGTTCTTCTAGCGGCTCCGCGTGGCCCAGAGCTTCCGGCGCCAGAACCAGATGGTCACGAACAACATGAGGACAAGAGCACTCATCGCGATCTCTGTGACTGGCGACTTTCCGGTTCGCCTCTCCCGTTCCTGTCTTGCCGCGGGTTCCGGCGGGCCGATTGTTTCCAGAGCCCAAGCAGCCGCGTCGCGCACTGACTTATACTCGTCTGCCAGCAGTCTTGTAAGCGCCGGGATCGCGACTTTAGCCTCCGGGCCGATCTCGGCAAGCGCCAAGGCCGCGGCTTGCCGAACGCCTCCATTTTCATGCCTCAGCGCGCGCGTCAGCGCTGGAACCGCAGGCCGGCCAATCATACTCAGGGCCTGGGCAGCACGTCCGCGCAAGACACCGCGCTCGTGATTCAAAATCTTCTCAAGCTCAGGGATCGCGACAGAACCCATCTGCCCGAGTCTTCGGGTGGCGAACCACCAAATCTCGGCGTTCGAGTCGTTGAGGGCCGTCGCAAGTGCTGGCACGGTCGTCATGCGTATCTTCCGGAGCGCCAGTGCCGCTCGTTTTCTCACGTTCTCCTTGTCGGCCAGTAGTTTCTCAAGCGCCGTCTCAGCGACACCGGCCTCGGGCCCCATCTCACCGAGCTCATAAGCTGCGTACGCGCGCACCTGCGAGTCTTCATCGGTAAGCCGCGCGACTAGCGAGGGAACAATCTCCTTCGGAATCGGGCCTATCCGGCCAAGGGCGGTGACCGCGTCGCGGCGCACGCCCTGATTCTGATCGTTGAGCATTCTCAGGAGGGCGGGGACCACGGCATCAGACACCGGCCCTATGTCCCCAAGTGCTCCGGTCGCGGCGCACCGCAGGCTTACATTCGAATGGTCCAATGCTTTCAGGAGCGCGGGCACAGCTTCGGCCGCCTCCGGGCCAACGTCGCCGAGTGCCCCGGCTGCTCTGCAACGGAGAAGCTCGTTCGGCGAGGACAGAAGCTCAACGAGTTGGCCCACGCGCTTCTGCCTTTCATCGGCCGACTCTCCTTCGCGCGCCTCAAAGGCCTTTACCGTCTCGCGAATCTTCGCAAGTGCGCTCGCAGCGTGAAAGCGCACGCTCTCCTTCGGGTCTTTGAGCGCCCTTTCCAGCGCCGCCTCGGCCGCCTTCGCGTCGCGCCCGAGTCGGCTGAGCGCACCTGCGGCATAGGAACGCACATTGCCGTCCTTATCTGTAAGATTCCTTGCGAGCGCGGGCACGGCGGGCTTCGCTGCCGGGCCGATCTGGCCGAGGGCCCATGCCGCATCCCTGCGTACGCTTGCGTCCTCGTCAATGAGGACCTTGATGAGCGCGGGAACCGCTTTTTCTGCGGCGGTTCCGTTCTTTCCAAGGATCCCCGCCGCGTGATAACGCACGTTCGCGTTCTCGCTCCCAAGCGCGGCGATGAGCGCCGGAATCGCAGGCGGACCGATTTTCTTGAGCGCGTCCTCAGCTTTCGATCGAACGCCCCATATCTTGTTGCCGAGTTGTTCGACCAACTCAGCGATATGCGCTTCGTCGCTCTCGCCCCCGCGCGCGGGAACAGATCCCGCCGCAAGAAGTGCGATGGTGAAGAAGACCGCTCGCCTTCGCATCCTTATCATCCGCCCACCAGCGCGTACGTGTCGCGTGCGATCATGAGCTCCTCGTTCGTGGGGACGACGAGCACCGCCACCGGGCTCGCGCCCGTGGTGATTCTCGCCTCCGTCGCGCGCGCGCTCGCGTTGCGCGCCTCGTCCAATTCGATCCCCAGCGCCCCGAGGCCGCCGAGCGCCTTCGCGCGCACCTCGGCGTCGTTCTCGCCGATCCCGCCGGTGAAGACGACCGCGCGGGCGCCCCCGAGTACGGCGAGGTACGCGCCGATGTATTTCTTGACGCGGTAGGCGAAGACGTCGATCGCGAGCCGGGCACGCGCATCGCCGGCGCGAGCGGCCTCGTGCAGCTCGCGCATGTCGTTCGAGACGCCCGAGAGCCCGGCGAGGCCGCTTCTTTTGTTCAGCAGGCAGTTCACGCCCTTGAGGTTGAGCCCTTCCTTCTCCATGAGGAAGAAGACTGCGCCCGGGTCGATGTCCCCGCTGCGCGTGCCCATGACGAGTCCCTCGAGCGGCGTGAGGCCCATCGAGGTGTCGCTGGACTTCCCGCCCTTCACCGCCGCCATGCTGCAGCCGTTGCCCAGGTGCACGGTGATCGCGTCCAGGGCCTCAGGCGCGAGGCCGAGAAGCTCGGCGGCGCGCAGCGCCACGTACCGGTGGCTCGTTCCGTGGAAGCCGTAGCGTCGAACGCGGTGCTTCTCATAGAGTTCGTGCGGGATCGCGTAGTGGTACGCACGCGGCGGCAGCGTCCCGTGAAAGGCCGTGTCGAAGACCGCGACGTGTGGCACGGCGGGCAGGACCTTGCGCGCCTCCTCGATGCCCACGAGGTTCGGTGGGTTGTGGAGCGGCGCGAGGTCCGCAAGCGCGCGTACCGTCGCGACGACCTCTTCGTCAATGACGACCGATATCTTGAAGCGCTCGCCGCCGTGGACCACCCGGTGACCCACGGCCGCAATCTCACCGGGCGAGCGCACCGGCGCCTCCTCGCCTTCGGTAAGCGCCGCGACGAGCCGCGCGAAGGCCTCGCGATGGTCGGCGGCTGCGCCGCCGTTCTCTCCGATGCGCTCGACGAGCCCCTTCGCGAGCACCCGGCCGGCGGGCATCTCGAAGAGCTGGTACTTGATCGAGGAGCTCCCGCAGTTGACGACAAGGATCTTCTTCACCGGCCGCTCCCCCTTCCGCCCGCGAAGAGGAGATCGAAGACGAGATCCGCCGCGCCCAGGAGCGACGCGTCCGGCCCGAGCGCGGCCTCGCGGAAGGTCACGAGCCCCCGGAGCGCGGGCAGCACGCGTGCATCGAAGGCGCGGCGCAGCGACTCCAGGAGCGTGCCGCTCGCAAGGCGTCCGCCGAGGATCACGGCCTCCGGGTCGAAGACGTTCACGAGCCCGGCGACCGCTTCGCCCAGGCGTGCGCCCATCCGCTCGAGGAGGTTCGTGGCGAGGCGGTCCCCCTCGCTCGCGGCGTGCACCACGTCCTCGAACGTGAGCGCGCCGGCTTCGCCCGCGGCGAGCGTGCTCGAGACCCCCTCGCCGAGCGCGCGCCGCGCGGCCTTCACGACCGCAGCGGGCGCGCACTCAGCCTCGAGGCACCCGGCCGCGCCGCAGTGGCAGAGCTCCTCCCCCGCGCCCGCGCGCACGTGGCCGAGCTCACCGGCCGTGCCGTGCGCGCCGCTCGCGACGCGCCCCCCGAGGACAAGCCCCACGCCGATGCCCCGGCCGATGTGCAGGTACGCCGCGTTCGCGAGCCCCCTCGCCACGCCGAAGCGAAGCTCGCCCTGCGCGGCGACCTGGATCTCGTTGGCAAGACGCGTCTCATACCCGAGGGCTTCCTGAAGCATGGCCCC